>OGSQ01000030.1_pt1 | contig 104554 bp, 106 predicted proteins | sample 1573921 | NCBI WGS metagenome assembly OGSQ01 (sample SAMN03295832, study PRJEB24534) | human gut metagenome | isolation source: fecal sample 7 from infant 4 | host: Homo sapiens | place: USA: Pittsburgh, PA | collected 2014-07 | reverse complement strand
CTAGGACTCAACTTTCTTTCTCCGTTTATCTATTTTACTTTCCCTGCACTATTTCCTCAAGGGCTTTTGTGACCGTCACCTTCTCCTCTTCAGTGACCACAAACATAAACTTATCTAGTATTTTCTCCACTGCTCTGACCTTCAATGTCGCTGTGTAGGCACAGTAGGCAAGGTAGCCCAGCACTAGCGCAATTGGAGCTAGCCCAAAAAGTAACAAAGTTATTGCCATTTCTCTATCCTTATCAATGAGTCGTGTTCTGCTCCATGCTTGAGTAAAAGTCCTTCACCTTCTGCAACCAGCCCTGCACCTTCTGTGAGTAATGCTGAGCATCGGGCAAGTGCTTCTGCATCAGTGCCTCTGGTATTGGGTTGGATTCGGGCTTGTAGTTTGGCGTTTGCGTTGCGCAACCGCTCAATGTCAGCGCCACGAGAACGAGCAAGATCAGTTGTGCGGTTAAGCTCGTTACGCAGTTGGTTAGTCGCTTTGATAAGCTTTGCATCGTGTTCTTTCCTCTCTTGTTGTTGCGCCTCTAGGACGGCGATCTCTTTGGCTTGGATCAGCTTCTCGTAGCGAGCGCTTGTGTGAGATGCTCCTAGCCAATAGCCGATGGAAGACACTGCCAACAGCGCCACGGCTACAGCACAAAGTTCTTTATTTATCAACATAATGAGCCCTTATTTCTTGGCACAATCACCCCAACTGCGGACACTGAGTTTATGGGATCAACTGCTGGCGAACTCTCCGTCTACCACGCCAGTAATGTCTCATAGGCATATCCGAAGGCGAACGCCCACACAATGATGAGGAGCGCAGGGACAGAGAGCATGAATGTCCACTTCACAACCTTCCCAAGGCTAGAAGCCCAAAACTCCTTCGGGATTAATTCCCCGAATTTGGATGCGCGGATTGCCCATGAAAATGTCCTTAAAGCAACGCTTCCCAGAATGACGAGCACACTTACAACCGCTACTGTCGCTTGCCATGTTAAATCTTGTTCCATAAGTAAATCCCCGACCCGAAGGTTTGATAAAATAGAGTCGAGGGGAGTCCATATCGACATAGTCTCTCCTGTTCTATGAGGCATAAAAAAGCCGGTCGGGTTCCCATCCCTTCCGGCTTTTTCTTTTTCGGCGGCATCACTTGACCATTAACACGATTTGCATGACGTAATAAATCACCGTCACCAAGCCTACGAAGAAGGCAGCTGTGCCTATCACGCCTCTAAGCACTCCAGACCAAAACGCCTGTCTTTCTTTCATTTCTATAATTTCCTTCTCGATATTCATCTATAATTACCTTGTGCGTTGTGCCGGATCCTCGAGGGTCGTTACCAGCAGATCAAACAAAAAAAGCCGGTCGGGTCGCTATCCCTTCCGGCTTTGTCTTTTTCGGCTTTCGCCACCGTCACGAATCAAACACTTCGCGCTCTTTCTCTCGTCGCTTCATGAGCCCTTCATTAGGCTGCTTCTTCACATAGATCCACCGAGCAAACTCGTTGCCCGCGTTGACGAAATTCCCCTTGTTCAATTCGCGCAACAGCGTCGACGTGCGGAACTTCCACATACCAATGTTGTAGACCAGCGAGAGCAGGGCGACGAATTGCCCTTCGGTCACATCGACGTGGATGACGCTAGCAAGCGCCTTCTGGAGCGTGGAGAGCTCGGACATGAGTAGCCTAAGCGCATCCTCTTTGGTGATGGTCTGACCGTCCACCACGCCCCGTGTGTGGCCAAAACCAATGGTCGGCACACCTGCCTGGCATCGATAAACGGTCGAGCTAAAGCCTTCAAATTCAGCGATGAGTCGACCTGCTTTGTTTAGAGAATCTCCACCCCAATCGTTGAACGGTCTCTTTACCATGGTTGCCCGTCCTTCTTGTTGACCTCGTCGAGCATTTCTTTCTCAACACCCAACCGACGTAAAAAAATGATTTCAAAAATGCGCATCAAACGGGTACCCATCCATCCTGCAATCCCACAAAGCGCACCCGCCAAATCAACGGGTGTACTCAAGTAATGCAGTAGGTGGTAAGCGATCACGCCTGCTACAGCGCTAATCGCCAAATGGAGGAAAAACTCTCCCCATTTAAATTTCTGGCCTTCTCTCACCTTCACCAGGTAAGACAGACCTCCGCTGATACCCGCAAAACTTCCACAAAGGAAAATATTGCGGATCTCGCTCCATTGTTCTGGCGTTACCATTCTTCTTTTCCTAAAATCGATAGATAAAAAAAGAGCATCTCGTAAGAGATGCTCTGCTTGCTTTAGTTCATCATTCCTGCTATGCAACGCATAAACCAAATACGTGAACCTCTTTTAACGACTTCGGTAAACAACTGGTTGGAAAGCTCGTCCTGAGAAAGCTATTTACTAACCATTAATCTAACAACTTCCAACCACTTATTTTACATACCCAACATAATTACACTGCGTAAAAAGAAGTAATTTCAAAAGATGTGACAAAAATATGGAAATCCCCTTCTAATTTATGAAGTGCATGCACATTCTGATCGCATTTGTAGGCCACGGTATCTCCTAAAGCATCTGCTCTTTGAAAAACATTGATTGATTTAGTTTCCAAACAAACTACCCATAGTTTTTCTCCCATATATGGAGCCTCAAAACCAATAACACTGGAATCACCTATAGCTTCAAGGGTTTGTTTAAATTTTCCTTCAATTTTGCCTTCCCAGATAAATTCAATAGTGTCACCATAGCGTCTAAACGTTGTTAAAACAAATTGACTCGTACGGATTGCTCTGTTCTTAGGAAAATTTGTTCCACCTACTAACATCCCTTGATTTAACACTTCTTCTTCCTTCTTTTCATTAGTACTATCTCTAAACTCAGGGGGTAACTGAGTTCTCTTCTTTTCAGACAAATATGCTTGGTAGCAGTGATCCTTCTGCCAGAAAAATAGATGATCAATAAGCCACCGCCAAACGTGGGTCTTCCCACATGCCTGCATGCGCCATGCGTGTGAAGAAAGCGACTCATCGGCGTAGCCACCGATTAAAGTGTTTGCCAGTTGGTCAATGGCTAAAAGAACTTGAATCGCATCAGGATGCTTCATTGTCAGAATCCTCATAAGGCTTCGTCCAAAGAGTGGCTTGCTGAAGCATTGCCTTGGTGAGGGCTTCTTCAAGCTGTTTCTTGGTGACTTCCACCACCGTGTTATCTGCAAGCACCCAAGCCGTTTTGTCAAGATTGTTCAACTCTGCCACTTTCAAAGCACGAGCCATACGCCCTTGAGCAACTTCATCCCCGTCAAACTTCATGCCGTCCACCTCAACGATGATGGCGTTCACTGCGCGAGAGCGGACAAGCTTTCGCACGGACAAGCGTTCTTCTTCGCTCAACTCAGGGTCAGGCAAGTTGACAATTTCCACACCAAGAAGAGCGCAGATTTCTTGCTCATTCTCATCAGTTAAATATGGGAAGCTAACATCAGAGAGATGTTCTCTCAATTCCCATTCAGAATTGAAGACTTGGTCCTCATACTTATAAGCTTTCATATGAAATTACCCTTGAGAGTTCTGGAAAACAGACGCATACACTTTGCCAGCGGAAAACCGCGCTACCACAATTAAGACCGCACTTGGATTGCCGAAAACTGGAGCAGATCCGCTAGCCCAAACGCACCCTTCCCACGTGATTGCGCATCCGCTTGTACGGTGAGATTGCACGTGTACAACCTTAGTAGCCACTTGATCTTCCTCCCCAGCAACAAACTTGATCGTGCGGCGTGCTTTTGCATACACATATAAGTCATCTGGGGATTCAACTGTAACAACGAACGGATTAGGGTAATCTGACGTGCTGCTACTAACGTGTTGCGTAGAGTACCCACCAATCTGCCCACGATTTCCGTTTGCCTTGATGAACTTTCCTTGGCTTACAGAAGCCTTAACATCTGCCTTAGTTGCGTACCCACTCAGCTTAGAATCCACGTCTGCTGTCTTGGCATAGTCTCCAAGCTTCGTTGTTAAGTCTTCTTTCGAGACATAACCGCTCAAATCCACATCTCCGCCACTGCCTGCATTGGCACTAACCTCTTTGAGCTCAGCTTTGGTGGCATAGGTACTCTCTACCTCTGTCTTTTTGGCGTAGGCATTCAAAGAAGCCGTTTTCGCGTAATCAGCGAACTTACTGTCAACCGCAGAAACCTCACTCTTCGTCGCGTAAGTCTCTGGGAATGCTGCCGCGCTAGCCTGAAGCGCCTTGATCGCGCCCTCTGCTTGCGTTGTGCGAGCGCCCCACTCCTTGTTCACAAAGTCCTTAGTGGCATAGGTACTTGTCGCGGCACTTTTTGTCAGATACGTGTTAGCTATTTCCGTTTTCGTCGCGTAACCCACCAACATGTCCTTGCGTACCGCTTCCGCACCCTCATCCGTACCGCCAATGTAAACCTTGTGTCCGTAAGTGGCATTCTCTCCACGGGGGGCGTTCAGGTAAAGATTTCCTGATTCAACACCGCCTTCACTTGCCGACCCACCCCAGATACTCGTTGCGACGATCCCTTTGGAGAAAGTCTTTTCTTCGCGAATTATTTGCTTTTCTCCCAAGGTCACGAGATCGAGAGCGCCAGAATATTGAAAGAGCGATTTCCACTCGTTACCCGTATGTACCTGTAGAACGTTATCGGGCGTATAAAAGCGCAATTTTCCGTCCACGCCAGAATCATCCGCGCCCTCAGAGGTTGGAACGAACACCCCCTCGGAGTCACCCTGCGCGGCGTCAATGTTGACGCGCGCCATCGCTTTCTCATCGTCGGTTAATTCCTGCGCGACATAGCGCACCGTCTTGACACCTGCTGTCTCTGCATTCTTTTGCGCAGATTCTGCGAATTTTCGACTTTCTTCCGCTAGCGCTTTCGCTTCTCGAGCGAGCTTTTCCGAAGCTTCTGCTTTCGTTGCACTCTTACTTGCGCCAATACTCGCGGACTCTGCATCAGCTTTGGCGGTTTGCGCCAAGCTCTTTGCCTCTGTTGCGACGACGAGCGCGTTGGCACTTTCTTCTTTGGCGTTTTTTGCAATCGTTAAACTCTGGGAGCTATTGGAGTTTGTTTCCCCAATGAGCGAACCCCACTGCGTGAAGGTCTCCTGCATGGTGTTAACGTCTTGCGAGGCCTTGGTCGCCATTTCTGCCGCGTTATTGGCGACGCGTTCCGTGCGAGAAACTTGTTCCAATACCTCACGGCTCAGAACCTTGGTCTCCTTCACGTTCTCATTAAAGTTGTACACTCGCACGCCGAGGTCATTAATGGCATCTTCCGTCTGCGTGATGAAAGATTCCCCATTAATTTCCCCCGTCGCCGTGGTGACGTATTCAAAACTAAACTTTTCTGCCATCTTCATTCCTCTTAATCAGGGATTTTGACGAAGAACGCCAACGAATACGTGGTCGTTGTCGTCGCGGTATTCGATGCGACAACCGACTTCTTGACGCGCAAATAAGCGTTCAAAACCGCATGTTTAGGCGTTACCGTATTGGAGGCACCATAGATCCCACTGGAGCGTGCCGCGTTAAAGTCATAAGTCGTTCCCCAGTCGTCTGAATTCCCTTGACGTAGCCCTGCGTTGTATTTCACGTCACCGTTAAATGCCCCCGTGCCGAAGCGCTGGGCTGGATACCCGCCCGGCGACGCGGTAAACTGCCCCGTAATGTTCGGAAGCCCTGCGTTGCCTAAGTAGCCCAAACGATCCTCCCCATTGCCGCTTTCTCCGCTCATCTTGACGTAGCGCCCGCGAAGATCTGGGGTTCGCCCAGCCCCACCCCAAGATTCCCCAAGCACGCGATACGCGTCGGGGTAGTTACTTGCAGACAAGTTAATGGGAGCCTGCAAAGAGACAAATTCGCCGTGCGGATCTTCCATACTCCCCGCCATCAAAACGACCTCACCAACGGGATTGGTGGAGGCGGTAAACGAAACCCCGCCGCCGAGTGCCCCACTGTTGGCTGATGTTGAGCCAACAGCACAACGGTTACGAAGATCTGGCACACGACCTCCGCGCCCGTCAGTGCCACCATCGCAGAAGATCCAATTTTCAAGTGCTTCTGTTTCGCCCCAAGGAATTAAACGTCGACCGTCCGAACCACCTAAGCGACAATTCACAAAAGAAACGACTTCCCCATTAATGCGGTTGCCATTAACCTCACGCCAATAGGCTTTATTAGTACCAGGGACAATCACGCTCGACCCTGCACCGTTTTCCTTCGCACAACGCCACTTTTTGCCGTTGTGGTTGATCTCATTGCCCACTTCGTAGTCCATAGCCGTGGAGTAGTTGTAGACCCCGCCACGTTGAAGCCACACAATGTGCTGGCTCAACGCATTAAAAACGCCGTTGAAATCATCTCGATACGGCGGAATGCCGTTTTCTGTAATCGGCTTCTCGGTTTCTTTCCCAAAGCCATACTTAATAGAAAAACGCCCCGAATTTTCGAGGCGTGGTTCTAAAGGAGGAAGGGTGAAATCCCCTTGTGCGCATAGCACTTCAGGGAAAAAATACTGAGGATATTTCGTACTCATTGACCTGTCACCTTATTTGCGTTGTTGAAAGTGCCTTGATTAAATGTGTGGAGCTTCGAGCCGTTAAAGCCGAAGATCTTGTTGGCTGGATTGAAAATGATGAGATTCCAACCCACGCCACACGCTCTTGTGAGAAGCCCGTAGCTAATCAAAATCTGCTGCTTGATTTCGTCTGGGACACCTAGGACACGCACACTAATCGTCATGTCCTGATTGTCAACGACGTAGACGGGAAACCCTAGCAATTGCGTGAGCAAGCGGTTCATCGTCGCAATGGATGAATCGGAGATATTGGACGCACACTTATAGAAAATGAGGAAACGAAATGATTCATCATCTATCGTTCGCTTAACACCATCGATAACAACCTCTCGACTAATCCCTACTCGCTTCCCGATCCAGTCTAAGAACACGCCTTTCGCCTTATAGGGGTTCACAACGTTCTCCGCAATGTATTGGATTTCCTCGCTCGGGTCGATCGCCTTTTGAATCACTCTAGCTAAACGTGTTAGTCGTTTACTCGCGGCGTATTGGGATTGAATAGCGTCGCTCGCGAAACTGCGAACGTTTGCCATCCCCCTCAAGTCCGATACCGCCTTGAGGTTTCCCCATGTCTGGTAACTCTCAACCATGATTAAGCCCCTGCAAAAGTGAAGGTGATATCAGATTCCGTGATTGTGGGCTGTTGGTCAGCGTTAATGATCACTCTTCGATCAAAATCACCGTTGCCTACCTTTACTTCAATACTTCCCACGGGGACTGCCGTTACCTGCTGAATCACTGAATAGAATCGAGAGGAATAAAGAGTCTCTGCGAAACTCACTCGCTTATTTGCGCCCTGCCCTAGGAAGTCGTTAATCACTGCACGCTTGACCGTCTCTTGGGTCATCTTGTCCATATTGGGCGCAAAGAAGGTGATTTTCATAGCGACTGCGACAGGCTGAGGCCGCGTAATTTTGTATTCATACCGTCCTTCACCGTTGTTATCAGTCGAGAAGCTAACGGTATATGATCCACTGGTATCACAACCCATGGCTTTTTTCTCTTTAATCGCTTTAGCAATGGCGACATCATCGCCACCGAAAACAGAGACGCCCACAGAGTGAGGCTCTAGCGTGATACCGTAATAAGTCTGTGGCTTATTACTAATGTTTTCCTGCGCTACTGCGTCAATTACCCCTGAGATGTTTTTCAGCTCAGCCACAAGAGACTGGACGTTGCCAACCCCATTAATAGCCACACTCTGCTCAAGTCGAGAGCGCAATTCGCTATCAGTTTCTCTTTCGCGCCCTACCACGCCAGCGACAGGATTATTCACACTCTGCCAGCCAGCCACAACCGTCACAATCTTATTAATCGTGTTTGGACGAACATCAATAGCCCCATGGTCGACAGAAACAAAAGTAGTGGTCACGCTCCCAGAGTCCCCGATAGTTACACCGTCCACAACATTGTGTCTAAAGGACTTTCCATCAATGTCTTTGACTAAAACGCCATAGGGGATATTGGTGCCAGCCTGACCAGTGCAGACACAAAAAACTACAGAGGATTCTGACTTTTTGCGTTGAAGGAAGTAAAGCGCGCTATGACCGTCTAAAAAAATACCCCGTGCAGTGTCGGGGTTATTTTGGTTAGTTAAGTAGGCTAACTGGGCGTTCTTTGATTCAATCTCAGCCACAACAATGTCGATAATTTGACCTAGTGGCGTACTGGGATCGGTGTTAGCTTCTGGGTCACTATCTCTGACTCGAAAAGCGTTTTTAATCTCTTGCTCTAGGTCAGCACGTATTTCTGAGGTGCTAGGGAGCTTAACCCCTACCAGCTCATTAAACTCTAACTTTTTCATCTTTCCCCCATTTTGTGGTCACGGTAATTGTCCCTTTGAGGGTCCTTGTATCAGGGTTAAACTCATCAAGCTCAACACTGTCGACAGACTCGACATCGTCCACTAGCTCGGCAGCTTCTCTCAGTCGACTGACCACAAGAATCTCTCTAGCTTTTTTGCCTAGCTGATCAGCTCCCCAGTCAATGCCCTCTTCATAGCGAAAATAGGCGTCATGCTTGAAGAGTCGACACTCATTAGCGACATTCTGCAAAACGGCTTTTTTATCGCGATAGAGCTTAAGGTTTCCGCCCTCATCAAGGTCAATGTCCCAAGAGTCATTAAGCGCAAGTGTAAAAGCTGTATGTGTCATTAGTTTGGTACTCCGGTATTGCCACCACTGTCTCCCTTGTGGGTGTGTTTCATTAGACTCTTACCACCTGCCACAACGTCACCAGTAGCACTCATTGACCCCTCAAGCTTGAAATTACCTCTCACTGAGGACCCGCCACTTCCACCAGAAACCGTGATACCGCCAGCCCCAGTAATACGCCCAGTAACGTTAAGCGTTTTATCTATGTAGGTATCCCCTGTGATAGTAGTCTTGGGGGTATTGATCACGGTAGCCACACTAGCGTTGACCGTGGCGTTCTTGGTATTAACCGTGACAGCTTGAGGTGCTGTAATCGTCACGTCTCCAGAGTCTTCAATGCGGATAAAGGTTTTCGGGGCACTGCCCCAGAATCCACCAATATAAAAACCGTCAGAGAGGTCAAATGTACGGAAGGAATTAGGCGGTTGTGGCTCACTGCCACCGTCCAAATTGGAGACGTCTTGATGAGCCACCACAGCTAAGCCTATATCCCCTACTTTCGGGTCACAGATAATTGCTGCTGTACCGTGCTGTAATCTAAACCAACGCAGTCTAGGAATAGGTACACAGGGGAGTGCGTCCCCTGCTGCGTTACGCTGCTGAATAAGGGGAGTAGCCTTAAGGTACGCAGCGCCTCCACCTTCTGCAGGTCGCTCTATCGAGTCGACTCTAACAGGAATAGCAGTATTCACAATACCGTTAATCATCGAGCGCACAAAAAACTCTAAAGCGTTGATTGAGCCTTGCTCACTAAAGCTACTCGCAGGAGTGATAACTTCTTTATCTGCCATTTATACCCACCATGTCCCAGTGAATGAAGTTTTCCACGCTGATTTTTTCGGGTTATTCGCGGATAATTCGTGACTGACCTGAGTCACTAGCCACGTCCCAGAAGCCATAGGAACAATGGTTTTCACGGTTACTGAGCTACCTAACCTAATATCTGGTCGATAGTAGCAAGTGCAATTAACCCCAGTATTCGTGAGTGTGGGATAGCCTATAAGCCCTGAGTCTTTGTCGACTACTGGCGAACCGCCACCCACGTTTTCTTTAGGCTTGTTTTTCGGTAGTAACGTTACATGCTGATCTTCAATCAGCAGCTCTGCGCCTACTTGTCGCGCAATAGACTGCATTTTAGTTACTGGGTCACCACTCAAAGTAGTGTCACTGACCTGAGCAGTCACACCCTCATTAGTAAAGGTCAAATTAGCCTTCTTAGCCAAAGACTCAATCAGGCTAGCAGCAGACTGACTACCCTCTACCGAAATAGGATTATCAGGAATTAATTTTCCTAGTGCTGCTGTCGTGGCCTCAATTTTGAGAACTGGAGAAGCCCCATTAAAGTCAGCCACACAAAAGAGAATCTCTCCCTTAAAAACCATTGAATAAGCACTATTGCCTTCTTTGGCCTCAACCGTGATACGGTTATAGGCTAATGTGCGGTTTCGGTACTGCGTCCAGACTAAGCGCTGCATAGTCTCCAGTTTCAGCCCATAAATATTGACCTTAGACTTACTCAGCTCAACCCCTCCATTTTTTTGAATGGAACAATCAATAGCGAAATCTTCCAACACAAAGGTTTCTCCCTTCTGTGTCGTTATGGTCACGCGGATTGATTTTTTATTAAATGTTTGAGCCATTGCCCTGATTCCTCATTAAGTCTCTCGACAGTAGTAAAGCTGCCAGCGCTCACCTAAGCCCTCAACCTCTGGAGGAAGCTCTCCCATAGTATCGACAAAGAAGAGTTTCCCCTTGAAGTCTTTGGAGCTAAAAGGTGGCAACGGCGTTAAGTTATCAGCCAAAACACCACTGAAGACTGCGACCTTATCGCACACTAAGCTCACATATAGCCCTGAGCCTTTTTGCTCGACATCGATCACACACATTTGGTCATCAAGCACGATACTGAAAGAGAAGGAAGGATAATTAAGAGTCTGAATAGTCGACACTTTGATTAACGTTGATTTTTCTTCGTCCATTGTTGCTCTCCTTAGCCTTGCGCTTCATTTCGTTTTCTTTTCGAGAAGAGAGCGCGGGTCCCTTGCTCGCGCCAGTCAAATCAGCCAAAAATGAATTTGGCTGTTGACCAGTGTCGACTTTATCGCTACTCGTTTTCTTCTTGTTTGTAGCCTTGAATTTGCCACGCTTAAGATTCGCGCTCAGTACTTCCTGAAAAGTACAGTCGACTACTAATAAGTTGCCTCCTGACCGATTAGAGCGATTCATTGAGAGGCCCACTAGCGCCATGTTCTTATAGAGCGCAGCTGGCGTGATCACGCAAAAAAGCTCAGTACTATTAATGTGCTGCTCAAGGACCCGCAGCTCCTTAATTTGCTTCTGGATATTCCCGCTGAAAATCAAGCTCACGCTGACCTCTTGGGGGTTTCTCACTTTGTCGTAACTCATGAGAGTACCCCCTTCTTGAGGCTCCGTTGGGATATTGGCAGAAACAGAAATACTGAAATCGTCTAACCCTTCATAGTGGCAAATTAACTTGTCCTTGCTGTCCAGAATGGCAAACACAGATTCCTTATCTTTCATGATTACCCCTTCAAAACAACGCCACTATTCGCGTTACCAATAAGCCCACGACTCTGTGCGCTAGCAGAGTCGAAACTCTGACCAATAGCCCCAGCAATGGCTTCTGGGTCATCGCTGGTTTGAATGTTGTTAGTGATATTGATTTCAGACTGGTTATTAACGCTACTCATGGAACTATTGGACTGGACTCTAGACACCACGCCCGCGGCCTCAAGCGAGCCCCCAGAAATAGCCTCATAATCCCCAATTTCCAAATTAGATAAGCTGTAGCGTGGCTTATCGGTCTTGGTGCTATCGATACCAAAGAAATTTTTGACCTTGTTAATCTGGTCAGTGAAGGGAGCAATAAAGGCTTCCCACTTTTCCTTAACAAGAGCAATAGCACTTGTAATAGGTTCTTTGATCCATCGATTAAAGGCGTCACCCACACTCTTAAAAACCTGATCAGCATTAAAGCCTAGGACTTCCAGTAACTTGTGAAAGTCACCGTCCAGAAGCGCGCCTAGGGCTAAGAAAAAGCCTCTGAACACTTCCAGCGCCTTCTTAGGAAGACTGAATACCCAGTCAAAGAATCCCTTGAAGGTAGCGCGCAATTCTTCTAAGCCCTCTTCAGTCAGCCCGAAAAAGCCCCCGATCTTGCGCACAATGTTTTCAAAGACAGACACACCACCATTGGCAAAGGTGTAGAGGTCATCAAGCGCAGCGACAATGAGTGCTATCGCTGCCACAATCAACCCTAATGGGTTAGCCATTGCCCACGCTGAGAAAGTCTTAGCAGCTGTGGTAGCCACTCTAAAAGCAGCTGTTAGCCCGCCCATTGCCTTGACTGCCAAAACAATGTCAGAGACAAACTTCACTGCCAGTAGCGCGCCTAAGCCAGCAAAGAACGCTTTAACCACCCCTATATGTTTCCTGATAGCCGAAATAACCCCAGTGAAGATAGAGACGAACTTTTGGAGTACTGGCACAACTAAAACAAGAATCTGGTTAGCTCCTGCCTTGACTGCGTCAGTGAACTTATCCCACGTTAGATTAAACTCGCGCGCTTGTTCAGCTTGCTCTTTGGTCATCGCTACGTCTTTGTAAGACTCAGCCATTGCCTTTGCGTTTTCGCGATTCTTGACAAAGACTTTGGACGCTTCCTCACTAATGCCGTAAATATTTTGTAGGTAACGTCTCGCTTGTCTGTCGCTCATACCTGCGATTTTGTCACCCAGAGAGAAAAAACTCTCAGCGGTACGGTAACCGTTTTTAGTCCAGTTTTCGAGAGCGCTCTGGAAGGCTTGAGCGGACCCGCCAGCATCGCGATTAGCCTTGCCCCACATATCGAGCTTTTCAACACTTACCCCAATTTTTTCAGAGAGGTTAATTAATCGCTCCCCTTCACTGGTATAAGAGCTAAAAAGCTGTCTGACTGCCATAGCACCAGCGATAGGTGCCGCAAGTCCCAAGAGATTAGTCTTGAGTTTGGCAATCATATTAGAGGGCTTAAATGCGCTAGCGATACTCTTTCCTAGGTCAAGGAAGGTACCAGCCGTTTTGACTGCGACACCTTGCAACTCATCAAGCCCACGCCCAGTAATGAGCGCTGCCTTTTGTGCTGATGTCCCATGATGGATAATCGTATCGGCGACTTCTTTCGACACATGCCCAGCAGCAAGGCTCATTTTGCCTACTTTCTCTGAAATTTCTTCAATAGGCAAATTAGCTTCTCTTAAGCTCTTCTCCAGATTGTTGACCTGCTGACCAACAGTCTGGAAAAAGTTAAGCAAAGGAGAAGCGTTAACGTTAACTTGTACGCTTAATGTTTTTATCGAGTCACCGCTCATTGTTGGTTCTCCATTTTTTCTTGAGAGACTTTATTGGCTAGCCACTCGTGATACTGCTTAACTCTTAATATCTCAATTAGCTTATAAGCGTCCTCAAGGGTTAGCACCGTACACAATTCAGCGTAAGATGCTAACCCCGAGGCTGCCACCCTGCCACATACAGGAGTTACGTTAGCGTACTGGGCTATTCCTTCTATTTGTCCGCAGTCGTGAGAAAACTCGACACCCCGAGGGAGTTTAAGAGGCCGCCACCGCTGAAAAAACTATAGACAAACTTGAATGATTCAATCTTGAGGCGCTTTAACGTCACAGGGCTATTGATCATGTCTAAGTTACTCAACACTGGGAAGCGGGTATCCCCTACCTTGATTTCGCAACATTCAAGCAACTGGTCAAACAAGGGTTTAGCCTTCTCATAATCGATATTGAAAATTGAGGCCACGAGGGCTTTCCCGCGCTCTGCGTCACCGTCAACCTTGAAGGAATTAAAAAGCTCCTCTGCGGAAGCCTTACCCAAAATCAAAGCTGCTCGGTCAGTCCATTCATCAGCTGCGACTGCGCTCATTTGCGTGACAATGAAAGTCGTTTCAATTGGCTTCCCCTGATCATCAGTACCGTCAATCAGCTTGATTTCTTTAGTCTTAATAGCCATTGATTAGCTCTCCTCAACCGATTCAAAGATAAGCGAGAACGTGGTCGAGTCAACCGTTTTGCCTAGAGAGAGATTCGCGTTACCCGCTGTCACACCACCGTTTTTAAACGAGTAGGTGATATTCTGGGAAGGAATCGAGATAGTGAGATTCACTGCGAAGGGCTTATCATTCTGAGTCTGCGCCTTAACAATGTTGGATAAGGCAGCATAGGCTTTTCCGCAAGGTTCGGCAGCGATGGTCAACTTGGGCGGCGTATAGATCACGCCTAGGGCTAATTTACCATCCACAGAAGCGCGAGCTTCCAACACTGTGCGAGCTTCCACCGACATGATTCGATCCATATTGAAGTGATCCAACTGGACGCCAGAGGGATAGATTTCATCACACTGCAAAATCAGAATCGCATTTTTTGAGGTAATGTCTTTATCGTACATAATTCATATTCTCCAAAAGAAAAAAGCACGGCTATTCACCGTGCTAATACTGGCTAGTGTTCCAATTAGGTCAAGGTAGTGGCGGCCACATCAAGACACTGAATCGCGCCAGCATAGGAGTAATAGAGCTGAACTGTTGCAGGTTTTCGGTCAGCGCGCTCGTTAGGCGTTGCCTGAGTTACGCCCAGCCAATAACCATTAGTGAAAATAGCGTTCACAATATCCTGATCAGTCGTCTCGTTGAGGAGTTGTGTCTGCTGCGCATTAGAGAGGGTCACAGAGCTGTCGATAATCCCACACTTTTTAGCTTTAGCAATAGGATCACCAATCCATGCACGAATATAAGCCTCACCGACAGGATTGTTTGGCGCACGATTAATTGAGGTCAGCCCAGACATACAAGCGAGCTGAATTGCGTTTCGCAGCCAGATTGCCCCAATAAGCGTATCGATAAAGCCGTATCGCTTACTCACAAGAGCGCCACGATAGAACATCTTGAAACCTTCATTGCGAGTAGCAAACTCACCGAAATAATTCGTGCGAATATCGTCAAGCTCCTTAGCGTCCGCCTCATTAGTGATCTTGGGGCTAAGGTTGCGGGTCGACTTGCCAAACCACGTTTTGAGACCAGAAGCAAGATTCCAGTTGATTGAGGCTCCAATACCCAAAGCAAAGGCAGCGTCTGCATAACCGCCAAAAACGGTAGCTAAACAAGAATAATCAGCGCCAGTGGAGAGCTGACCTAAAAGAGTCGTCCCCTTAGTCTTATTGTTCAAAGTAGCCTGAGAGTCGTCCCAGCACACATAGATATACTCTTCACCACCACTAGAAGCCCATTCAGCAAGAGCGCGAGCCGTGCCAATATCTTTGACCTTCTGGAGGGTAGTAAACATCACAAAGTTTTGCGTGACCTTGGTGATATCCTTCATGTTGGTCACTACTTTTGCTTCCACGTTATCAAAGTAACCAATAACGAGAGCTGTTGGGATTTTCTGCTGATTGTTCTCCCCCATAAAATACTGTTGGGCGAACTTAGTTTCATCAGCTGTATCGCCAAAGGTCGCAGCGACATCAGCGGCGCTCACAAAGACTCGCGCTTTAGGAGCGCCTTCAGGGAATTTTTCGGCGTTGTTGGTGAGCAATAAGCCATTAGTCTCTAGGTCATTGCCACCGCCACTAATCACTCGCGGAGTGACTTTAACGATATAGGAAGCTGAAATAGCCATTTTTAGCCTTCTCCAAAAAAGAAAAAGCGCACTGAGGCTCCGTTGCCTTAATGCGCTGTAAGTTGATAATGTTGCAAGCGATAGTGTTTATCCCTTGTCTTGGTCGAGTAGGTCAACATTAATAATCTTGTCAATCACAATTGAATCGATTCCTTGTGTTGCAATACTCATCTTCTGCCAGTAGCCCATATCAAAGGTGACTGACCACCGACAAAGTGGCTGAGTGTCTTCCCCTTGAATAGTCGTATTCTTTGGCATTTCGCTGTAATGGATAACGACTCCAAAGGCGTTGAGGTACTCAGTGGCAAACTGGGTATTAGCCACACTCGATAGGACTGTAGCCATCTTTCTGGCTATTTCGCTATCGCTCGCGTAACAATCAATCTGTACCGTCACTTGGTAGTATCGATCTATATTGACCCTGCCAGTCTTGGGGCTAAAGTTTTCTGAGCCAGTCCCATTTTGCTGTTGCCACAAAATTGTGTTAACCACATAATTCTTTGTCTTTGGGGGTAAGCTCCCTACAGAGTCACCCATGAGAATGTGATTAGGCTTAACAAAGGACTGCAGAAGATCAGCCTCAAAGGCTTTTAACGCCTTATAGATAGACGGCACACTGTCTAATGAGAAATCCATCAAGCCTCCTTATTCTGTGTCGCTAGGTAGTCAGAAAGCGCTTGAGGGACCTCAATTTGGAGAACTAACCTCACACTCACCCAGCCCACGTGGCTGAAGTCTTCCATCACGCTATCAATGAACCAAAGAGTACCATCAGCCATTTGGACAAAATCACCGCCTCTGGCAAAAGCTCTCAGTCCAGTAAAGGGCTTGTTGAGCCAGTCTTCATTAGCGTACAAATAAGCTTTTCTGGTCACACTCTCTCGCGGTAGATGATCCGCGAAATAAAGCGCAGTAGGACTTTCTGACTGAATATTGGCTGATACCCCTGCGACAGTCTCGAAACTCTGCACAGGTCGCCCCTCATCGTCAGTACGGTAATCATCAGCCATAGAGAGCGAGCGATAAAGCGTCACTGTTTGGTCAGGGTTGACTGCTTGAATCATTCCTCTGACCATTGCGTGTAAGTTATAGGTCATTAGCCCTCCTCATCGAACCAGTACACAATACTGTTTAAGAGTCGAGTCGACTTAACCCCCGCTTCTGCTCTATTGCCAAAACCACTACCGTCAGTGGCGTGATTCATTTGCTCAGCTTCCGCCAGCGCGAGAGTCATCTCAGAACGCAAGGGAAAAGTGTCTTCTTTAGTACCTCCACGCTTGAGAGTCTCTTGAATGTCTGCTCTAGCGTTTTCGCCCAGAAAGATAAGGGCATTCTTTAATCCCCTGCGCCCATCGCCAAAATAGGTTTTTAAGCACTCCACCCAGTCAGTGGCATTAGCAGTCAGGGTCCCGCGCAAAAATGGACGTGGCGGATTGTAGAGAGTTGAGCCTTCTTTTAGCGGATAGTCAAAATTTTTCAAGAAATAGCCACGCTGTTTTGTGGTCACTGCTTGCACCCAGCCATACTCAAGGTAAGTAGCGTATTCAGCCACATAAGGATCATTGACCCCTATCATGATCGACTGATTAGGAGACTCATCATCAAGCAGAACCTCCCGCTGTAGCTCAAGGGCTAACTGCTCTCCAGTCTTATCAAATTCAACGCTCATAGCGTCTCCTTAGCCATATGGGTGAGGCTTTTTGAAGTTGTAGAGCTTAGGCACTCTACGATATGGAGCAGAAGCTAGCCAGAATTCTCTACCGTACAAAGTCGATAGCCAGAAATACTCATTGGCTGTATTGGCTGGCAATTGCTGATAACTCGCACTCACGCTGCCCTGAGAGACTGAGCTAACGATACCGCCAGCCCCAATAGCAGAGGTTGCATTTTGATGAGAAGCGACTAAGTGCGCTAGAGCTAAATACACAATGTGCTTAGCTTGATTCGGTCGATAAGGGAAATGACCTTCACCATCACCTAAAATCGACTCCAGAGTGATAAAAAGCCCCTCCAGAGTCTCGTCACTCACTCCCTTAAAGTCAGGGAAGCGAGCGCGAAATTCAGAGGAGTCTAATTTGACTTCGGTCATTCCCCTGTCTCCTTACTGCTCTTCTTTATGCTCTTCAATAGCCTTATCTTTTTCCTTATTCGGGTCGATAGGACTGAGGCCATGATCCATTTCTTTCAGTTCATTGTTAGCCTTAGCACTGTTAAAGCCAGCAACGTCACCCACTTCATAGATACAGGGGATATTGCCATTAATACCAGTGAACACGTCCATAGAGCCATACTGTTGTTTAATCGCTTCCCAGTCACTCTTGAGAATGTACTGGCACAGGGCATTACCAGCTAAAGCTAAAACGCCAGTAGCCTTGCCGCGCAGATTTTCATTCAAGCCATAGAACACGACTCGCTTAGTGGTCGAGCCTAGGTCAATATCAAAAGCGAGAGAAGTCGCAAGACACACGGCGACCGCGATAGTGTCTTCTGTTGCTACCACTGAGTTCTTTTCGTCAAAGGTCGAGCTAACCACGCCTAACTGCTGCGTGGAACCCGCCTTAACGGTTTTCTTCGGCGTGGTAGTCTTGGTGTTGGGTTTCTTGTCTTGTGGCATAGGGATTTTTTCCTTGAATAAAAAAAGGGACTCCCACACAAGGTGAGAATCCCTTAGAAAGATGATTAGGTGCTAATCTGTCGATTAGATACCTACCATGGTTGCGATAGCCTGAGGGCGATAGATAATCGCGCCAAAGGTGCCAGCCACAACCTTCTGCTTATAGGAGCTGGTAAGCGGTACGACATTCATCATGCGATAATTTTCGTTAAACGCCAATTCAGCCGTCTTCGAGCCTAACAAGTTCGGAAGGCAGAGATAGAGCATATTCCCTTCCTTCGTCTTAAGTTCAGGCACTTTCTCAATCTTCAAATTGGGGAAGTGTTCTTTCAACAATTCCTGAGCAGACTTGCCAAAAACGTTAGTGCTAGCCAATTCAGCAAAGCAGCCAGAAGGCACGCCCAACACCATCACATCGTTTTCGTCAATGTTGCTACCCACGTTTTCGAGAAGGGTACTAAAGAGCTTCAAAACGTCTTCATAGATAGCATTGGCATAAGAAGAGTTTGCGCCATGGTCAACCGTCTTCTTATCAGCCCACTTCACCTTACCGCCAATAGAGTTAGGCGTAATAGCGGCAGGCAAATTCGGGTCATTCAAAAGCCCATAAATGCGCTTACCAGCGACGCCATAGAAATAGAACTTATTCTGATAGCGCCCCAAAACTTCAGCTGCGCCCTGCTGCTTTTTCGCCACAAGGTCAATCCCTGCTTCTGCAGTCGTGGCAGCTTCCAACTGACCGTACTTGATCATGGTCGAGAAGAGATAGGCGTCACGATTCGTGAAGTCAAGGGTAGTCGTGGTGCTAGCGCCTTCGTCATCATCGTTGTAAGGCGAAACCGTACCTGCGACATCAGTCAACGCAAAAGTCTGAGTCTGAGTCGTCCAGTCACCATGACGAACAGGAGCGCCAAAGAAGTTTTGCGCCTTCATGGCCGCATAAAGCGTGTTGACCACATTCGGGTTAAGGAAGGTAGTAAACAAGACCGGCACACCAACCGTACCGTTACCAATAGCTGCGTCATTAGCTGTCAAAATACTGACGGCGCGTTTTGTGTCAAGTACATTCCCTGCCACGTCAGTGTCAACAACTGGCATAAAGCGAGCGTTCTTATACTCACTAGACACGCCGAACTTATAAGGTAAGTCTTTGAGAAAATCCGTTTTCGTTTTCATTTTCATTAGTCCTTTTCTGAATTAAGCACGGTTAGAGATGATGATCATCGCGCCTTCATTGCCACCTTGCAAAACCGCCCAGCCAGTGTCGTTAGCTGCGCCTTTTTCGCCAAAGGTAATGCCACCAGTGGCAGGATCACACAACACTGCCTGACCCACCGTAGCGGTAGCGGGTGCAGTAATCCAAAATTCACCACGCATAGCAATTGCCACATTCTGACCAGCAGGGATAACCGTATGGTCATCTTCCAACTGATACTGATGAGACAAATTGGCGGCCACAAGCCCTAAGACTTTGGCGCCAGCCTTTTTGAGGCCTGCCTTTTTGAGATCCCCAGTCTCAGCGACAGGGAAGGCAAAACGCCCGAACTTCAGCGACCCATCAGAGACATATCCAATAGGCTGATAAACGGTAAGCCCAGAGTTCAATTCCTGACCGTCAGTGCCGAACGCCGGCATATTAGAAATGGGAGTAAAAGCCATTTTTCTGTTTCTCCATTGTTATTTGAGTACTTTCTCAAAAGAATCAATCAAGCCCACACCCTGAGCAGAGTCGTTAGCGACTCGCTGGCGTGCGCGCTCTTTGTTAACGAGAGTCCAAACCGCGCGTGCGCTAGACTTTTTGACTCCCTTAGTGTCGAGTCCCATTTTCTGGAGCGCCGACAAATAGATAGAACCCGCAGAGTCCCACGCAGTGGCGCGAGTCTTCCCAATAACGCGAGCGCAGTCTTGAGCTGCTTGGAACTTTTCTTCAGCCTTCTTTTCCACGTCCCCTGCCTTCTGCTGCGCTACCTTAAAGCCACGCAAAAAAGCGCGAGCCACTTCAATATCAGCGTTTTGGAGGCCGTTGTCGCGCAATAGCTGAATGGCAGAGTCAGAGAGCTTTTCTTCTTCGTCTTCCACTTCGGAATCTGCTTCAGCCATACCAGCGCGGAAGGCTGCCACTTCTTCAGGCGTGGGATTTTCGATACCCGCTTCTCGCAAAGTAGCGATAATGTCCTCATCTTCGTCTTCAGTCGACTTTTCCTCTGGCTGAGTTTCTTCTTCCTCTTCCTCATCGTCAGAGGCCTCAACTTCTTCAGAGTCCTCTTCCTCATCTTCAGGGATCGGAGCCTCAGAATCGTCTTCGTCCTCATCGGTCACGGAATCCGTCTCTTCAGGCTGCGGGTCCTCATCTTCGTCTTCCGTATTGGCGGAAATGTCAGTTTCCTCTTCGTCAGTAGCGGTAGACGTTTCAACCTCTACTGCCTTCTTAAGCTCATCTAGAAGCTCCTGCGGAACTTTCGCAGCGGATAACTTCTGATAAACCTCTTCCAAAGAAGGGGTTTCGTCAGTCACGGCTTGCCCTTCTTCGATCTGGTCAGACTCATTGGCAGCTGGCAATTCATCGCGAGCTGTCATTTTCATCTTTTTCATATCAACTCCTTTAATTGAGTTTTCATCTTGGACACAACAAGCAGCGCCAGCGCGTCCCTCAGGAACAAGGGCTAAATGCTGCCCTCTAATGTTTCGCATGATGACGTCATAGTGTTCTCCGTCCTTCTCTCCCTTAGTAAATTCAGGGTCGTAGTAGTAAGAGAGACTCAACTCTTTCATGCTTCCGTCTTGAATGCTCCTAATCGCTTCCTTGTCAAAGACATGTAAGGAGTTTTGGAGATAGGGGTATTCAAATTTGGCTGAGTCCCCAGTCGAGCCTACTCGCGTCTCTTTGGCTGGCTCATCAGGGGTATCTCTGTTATGTAAGAACTGAATCGGGATTCCGATTACAGACTTAATCGTTTCGGGCTTTTTTAATTCCTCAGCTGGTCGATAGACGTGGTAAAGCTCATTAGGCTTTAATCCGTTTTCAACCCCATTCGGAATTTCGCGCCCATAATATGGGGCTACTTGCTCTCTGGTCAGATTCGACACATCAACGTGCAAGCGCCCATCTTTGTCTGACCACCGAACACTAAAAGGGATTCGGTCATTAGCGAGAATCGCTTCACTCATCTCTTTGATTCCTCATCGTCAGTAAACTTGGTTAATATTGGGCGGAAGGTGCAACGACAGTTGATTAACTCTCCCGGCTGCACATAGCCCATTACTTCCGTATCAAACAGTCCTTTGCCTATCTCAAAACGCTTACCGTTAAAATCCATATGAGTCTCACGGCTGGTAAACCTACCCGGCACATGAATCCATATGGCCTCAGTTATTCCTGCGTCTCGCATATTGGCTGAGCTAATCTGGTAGGTCAGTTTGTTTGTTTGATCACGCACAATCGTCTCGACTCGCTTAGGATCATCAGCCAGCGACTTGACCTGCCTTAGCTCGCGCTCTAACCACCGATAGCCTTCTGTTTCGATAGTGCTTTTTTGAATAGCCTTTTGAATGAACTTCAGCTCTCTGTAGGTCATGTTTCGGATAAGAGAGACTGTGTTGCCTACCATCGTTTCAAACTGCGCTGCTGCACTGCTCCCTATGTATTGCCTACCTACTGGAATCGTCCATTTCTGGCGCAACACCTTAGGGGAGAAGCCCGCGTCAATGAGCGCTCTTCGCTGCGCTTTAGTGATATCAAAGGCGATTGTCTTCACGTACCAAGAAGCGACAGAGCGCATATTTGGCTCAATTAGGTGAGCGAGGAAGTCTTTGTTGCTGTCGATATGCGCAGCTAGGGCTAATCGCTCTGCCTTTTTGAGTCCTTTGACAATCTCTAAAATCGTCTTTTTGACCTTCTTGACCTCTCTGGCATACTCATCCGCGGAGCGAGGGTTAGATAAGGATTGATCCTCAGCCAGCACAGGGATTTTCACTGTATGCTCGCGGATATCCTTTAGTAGGGCTAAATAAAAAGCCCAGAGAACTTTTTGAATGTGTCTCTGAGCTTTACGTCTATTCCCTACGTTAGGATTAGCACTTCTAATGGTCTTCTCTTTCTTCAATGCCTTCTCCCTTTACTGTGGGGGTTTTAGGCTGAATTTGAGGCTCCTTTGGACTCCCCATTGAGGCTCCCTGCTGTTGCGCCATCATTGCGGATAGCGGGTCCTCATTTTCTAAGTTGGGCGCATCGTCATCAGGGGAATAATCACCGTCCAGACTGCCTAAGCCCATATCCTCTTCTTTCTTCATTAACTGGCGGAATTCATCACCAGTGATAATGTTTCGGTCATAGAGTGCAGTGACCGCCCCAACCTTGGTAGCAAAAGCAGAAGCCGCCACCATTTGGTCGTCTTTGGCTAGCGGATTAAAGACAAAAGTAATGGAGGGGTCAATCTCTCCAAACTCAACCAACTGAATGACCTCTAAGCACTTTTGAATCGCTTCACGCTTTAATTCCTGCTTACTCTTGATATGGTCATAGTAGTTTTTAATATCGCTCTCACCAGTGGCGTTAAAACCGCTAGGGCTAATCCCCAGAATCTTGACGGCTGGCGTGCGGTTAATCGCTGCGATACTCTCTAAGGACTGTCTGACCACGTCAGAGACGCCCGAAACAGTAGTCTGGATATTCACAACGTCATCTTCTCTATCCACCACCACAACAGAGTTATTGTCGCTATAGCGTTGCATAGCCATTACTAAAGCGTCCATTTGTTGAATGCCATCAGCACTGCTCATGGTGTCAGACATTGCCGTTTTGACTGCCAATAGACGAACCTTATTCACTAGGTCGACTTCAGCAGCACGGCACTGATTCCAGTGCAAAACATAGTCCCAAAGAATCTGGGCTTGAGGAATCCCCAAGAAGTTATAAGAAGGCTTATAAAGTGTGGGAGGCTCGTTGTCGACAATTCGCAACATGCGCGAACCGTGGACTTCCTGACCTTGGACGTACCACCTCTGAGGGTTCATATAATCCGCCATGAGCGGGTTGAGGGCATTAAAAGCACCACTGCACACATTCACCGGGTCAATGACCCGAAAATGAACCTTGCGCCCTTTGGCTAGCTCTTCACTCTTGCTATTGACTGCTAACGGATATTTTGGGTCACCGTTTTCTTGTCCTTTTGGGTCAGTGTTGATGTAAACAAAAGCACCACCCATAAAGCCCACTAAGCACTGCGCATCGTTAAAGACTTTTCGCAGTTTGTACTTAGTGTCTTGCAAGTCTTGCAATTCAATTAATCGCTCTTCATCAGTCTCCTCACCACCCACAACTTGAATCCAGTTTCTGGTCAAGTCATCAGCGACAGTGCGGATACAGTTTTGAATCATGCCGTTTTGAGCGATATTCTGGAGCGCGCCATAGCCCACAAACCCAGAGACAGGATATTGCCCCATCTCAATAGCGTGTTGCGTAAGACTGCTATAAATCGCCTCATAGCCACCCGCAGAGTCAAAGGCTAAATCTACCTCTTCTCGTAATTTGTCGTGACCATAACCAAAGGTCACAGGAGGCGCATAGACTTCTCGCACAGAAGCTAAATCTAGCGACTGGAGCGAGCGCTTAAACGGCATTGGGGGTTGACTAAGGAGACTTGCTAACATCAAGCCTGAGAGCTTTTTTCGCGCTTCTGGCTGATTTTTTGTCGCTTCCTTATCGTTTTCTTTATCGGTCATTGTTTAACCTCAGAATCTGCGTATACCCGAACGGCGTAAAGCAGCTAAATTATTGGGGTGAATCGGTCGTCTAGCGTGCTGAGAGAGATAAGTGAGTGCTTGAGTCATTGCGTCCACTTGGTCATCATGAGCGCCACTAGGGAAACTCAATAACTCAGGGATAAACTCACTCTTGACCCATGGCTCAATCTCTGGAGAGGGCAAATAAACGTTGCCAGCTTCCCAGAGAGGAGTCACTGCACTGGCGCGCGCTTCCTTAGACTCTTTCGGGGTTATCGGAATAATCCCAGAGATAAGTGACTTAAGACTCGAAATAATCGCGCTACCGTTAGCCTTGTCTTCCACTAGTTTGGTCAGTACATGAGGGTGCTTCTCAGCCATTGCCACAAAAGCCTCTCGCGTTTTGACAAAGTCCATTCTGGCTCGCACTTGGTCGAGAAGATAGTAACTCGCGTCCTTGCGGCCCCATAGTTGACCCACGACAAAGTCACTAGTGTTAGTTTCCTTGAAGGTCATGTCCCAAGAGAAACAAAGGGTATCGAACCTATCAGGAAGGTCATCAGGCTTCCAGTGCTTAACCCAATCAGCCTTAATCATTGCGCCACCGTCAGGGACTGGGTGCTGTTGGTAAAGTGCATTCCACACTTTTGAGCCTACAGTCTTTTGGATCGACTCTAATCGGTCTAAGCCAAAACGCTCTGGGTGCAGAGCTTCCCCTATCTTTCTGTGCCTTTCGTCATGCTCAGCGATAGCAGGATAATTAACTAGCTCCCACTGGTCACTCTCACCACGAGACTGGGCGTCAAGAATACGTCCTATCAGGTCATCAAGGTGCCAGCGTGTAGCCATCACAATCAACCCTGCGCCGGGTGAGAGTCGAGTGTAAGCAACAGAAGTGAACCAGTCCCAAGTCGAGTTTCTGACTCGCTCAGACATAGCCTCTTCCATATTGCTCACTGGGTCATCTACCACAAGAATGTCAGCACCACGCCCAGAAAGCGTACCGCCCACGCCTACTGAGTAATAGCTCCCCTTATCCCCGATAATTTCAAATCGGTCAGACTGGCGAACCTTACCCTCAGCCGGTGTACCCTTTTCAGGGATTCTGACCAAAGGGAAAACTTCCTTAAATTCTGGACTCTCGATAATTCTCTGCGTGTCTTTGGCAAAAGTTCCAGAGAGGTCAGAGCTATAGGAAGTCCCTACAAAGGAGAGAAAAGGATACCGTCCTAGCGCATAGGCAGGAAAACGTCTAGAGACTAGCTCAGACTTTCCGCTACGTGGAGGCATGCAGATAATGAGCCGTGGCGATTTTTTCGCGATAACATCAGCCAAAAACTTATCGAGTTTCTGGCATATTTCCTCATGTACCCAGCCTAATGAATAATTTTCATAGGTATAGGTCACAAAGGCAGCGAGCGAGACTGAAGCTGCTCTGCGCTTTAGTTCCTTTTGAGCTGCCCTGATGAGTGACGCACTCGGTTTTCTCATTGCAGCCCCTCCCTAGAATTTATTCTTTTTCCTCTTCTGTTGAGTCATCGATTTTTGTATGAGTAATCTCAAACAACTGCTCAGTGGTGAAGTTATGCACCAACTCAGCCTCTGTTGCTTTTATCGCCTTGATTTCTTGGGTGATTTTCGCTCCCTTACGTCTAGCCACAACCTTCAGGCGTGTCTCAGCCATAAGGCGTGAGCGAGCCACATTGTCGCGAGTCGTGGTGCTATTCATAGATCCCTTATCTCCAGAAGACTCATAAGTCTCTATGTCTTCTTTTCGAGTGTCGGATAAATCAATAGCGTGATCCTCAAGGACTGCGTCACCAAACTCTCTGGCCTCATAAAATGACTTGTGAAAATCAGGGTATTGCTGAGTCCACTTATAGACCAGAGAAGGTGTAAAACCTAGCCTTTTGCAGATAGAGGTAAGAGTCTTACCATTAGCCAAAGAATCGAGAATTTTCGCCACGTTTTCTTTGGTGTAACGAGTCTTAGCCCTAGGCTTAGGTTTAGCCACCGTCTTAGGCTTAACGGCGCGCTTAGGCTGTACTGGCATATCCACCCCTTAAAAAAAGCCCCACGGTTAGTAGGGCTATCTGAGTTACTTTTCGACTAAATTAGTACCGTGAATCTTATTCGCCTTTGCGAGCTGTTTTCTTACCTGACGGATTGAACCATTGTTATTGGCTAGCGTATAACCATCAATCTGACCAGTGCGCGGGTGAATTTTGATGTCTCCCGGCTTAAGACCATAATTCGCCAATACCTTATTGCGCTCTTCCTCAGTGCTAACCTTGCGCAAGTCCTTGTTAATGTCGACTAATTTCTTTTGGTAAGCCAGTAAGGTGTTGAGCTTGTCCATGAGCTTATATGGGGCCTCTGGGTCCCTCAAAGAAATTGCCTTTGAATTCCCATAATTTTGGGCTTTTTCCCACGCAGAGCTAGCCTTATCACTTTCGCGAGAGTAAGCGCCCATGGCTTGGTCAATACGATTAATCGCGCCATTCATACGCCCAGATACATTAGGCTGACCAATACCACCAAACGCGCCTACTGCCCGACCTAATCGAGAGCTAGCGCTATCTACCTTACGTTGAGCCTTTTCAGCTCTTTCCTCAAGCTCAAACTTTCGCCAGTCTTTCTCTTCCTGATACTCCTTAGCAGCCTCCATTACCTCAGCTGGGCGTTCTACAGGCTTAACCCCTTCGGTCAGAATCTTCTTTGCACTTCTGCGCTCTTCTGTTTTTTGCTCTGTCTGGGTCGCGGAATTCTTAGGAGCATAAGAACTGGCTTTTTGCCGTTCCTCATTGAGGATACTCTCTAGGGCTGTCCCCTTCGCCATATACGCAGATTGCCAGCCATTAGAGAAGGCTACATACTCGTTGCCTTGAGAGTCTTTGTAGTATCGGTCACCACGCTCTCTAGCTTCCACCATCTTGTCAGCTTCCTTAGCCATAGACTCGCGGATTCGCTGATACTCAGGAGAGTTGACCTTAGCCTTTGCTTCCTTAAAACCGTCCTTTTGGGAGTCGAGTTTGAGCTTACTGGCCTCAATCCAACCGCCATTAGAGCTGGCGCGATAGTACTCAGTACCGTCAGCGTCCTTAAAGTATTTCTCACCACGCAAGAAGGCTTGACGTTGACCTGCGTAATCGGGAGTCTTTGCTGGTGCTGTAGCCTGAGTCTGGGTTTCTGCCTGAGATTGAGGTTGTGCTTGAGTCCCTACCCCCTGCTGAGACTGGTTAGCATTGTTTGTATTCGCGTTTACTGTATCTGGTATGTTTTGCTGAGTGTTTTGGTTGTTTTGTATCTCTGTTTTTGGCTGAGTAGTCACGCCAGTCTTGGTGTTGGAGGACTTATTTTTTAAACCCGTCCCAATAGCACTAATCTGAGACAATGGCTTGCCCTTAAACGCTCCACCCATTCCTTTTAGAATAATCCCAGAGTCGCTATCGATTAAAACTCTTCGTCCAGTCTTATTCCCCGAACCACCGGCTTTTGCGCCCTTGCCACTCGGGTGAATCGTAATCCATCGCGCCTCATCATTTGCCGTTTTGTCATTCTTTTGTTTGCGCTTACACCCCAGCGCATAGCACCGACCTAGTACTCTAATATCCTCTAATCTCATGTCGACTCCTGCGAACGCTCGCTAGGTAATAAAAAGCCCACCAAGTGGCGGGCGTTACTTTTCAATCAGCTCGATCGGCAACTCCATTTGGAGCTTAGCTTTCGCTGACTCAAACTGAATTTTCATCCATCACGAATCCAAAATTGGATTCGCAAAACGTAGGGGTCTTTGCAACCAATCGGTCAATGTCGCGCTCACGGAGGCTTCCGATTACTTTTTTGTTGACTTACAAAACCAACTTGTCATAGAATGAATCCATAGATCGTAGTAGCCTGTACTGAAGCAGACATCGGTGGGGCTAGGGTGAAAGACCCTAGTCTAAAGAGGGCGACCGGACTACGCCACCCTTGAAATAGTAGGGGCTAGGTCGGGCTACTCAGGGAATGAGGTGCTATGCACGGTGTCGTCGCGTTTCCTCTTCGGCTAATCCTGCCACTTTCATTTCCTATCTTATTTCCACCTCACACAGACCAACTCTACTTCTTCCGCTCGCATTTCTTCATCTTTCGCAAAATGCGCGTAATGCGTATTCATCCAATGTTTGCGCCCTTCTCGTCTACGCTTTATATCAACTACCAGTTCTTTTCCGCTGACCGCTAAAGAAAGTGTCATAAACTCTTCATTTGGATGAAGCCCGCTTGGCTCGCTCCAGCCTCGTTTAATTTTTGTTCGAGCGCTGGAAAATACCATATGCAGTAAAAATAGCGCTTCGACTTTGTCTTTAATATCTTTCTTATCGAGGAATCCCCCTGATATTTCTGCGTATTGCTGATTTTTATACAAACTCTCTTTAAAAGTTTTTGTTGAAACAGTCACTAAATAGTTTTTATTTCCGATCTTCAGTGGGTACTTCCCTCGAAAATGCTCCGTGAATGCCTTCTGTATTTTGGTAAGATCCTGCGCGGAAACCTTGTTTCCTGGACTACTATCCAAAATCCCGTATATTGCCGCTTTGGCGCGATTTGCTCTATCTGCCATCTCCTCTTGAGAGTAGGCAAGAAGAGTGTTGTCTCCGACCTTATCGCCGCGTACCGCTTTCTTACCTTCACTCAACTCATCAATCATTTTTCCGTTTTGATCGCCTAGACCCAGCAAAATTTCTCCAGAACTTTTGTCGATAAGAACGCGCTGCTTATTCTCAAAAGTCACCCACTGAGAGTTTTTCGGTTGAACGAACTCCGCGTCTCGCGCGAGTGCCCGCATATTGGCGACACGTCTGCCTAGCGCGAAGCAGAAGCCAAGCATTTTGATCTCTTCTAAGGTCATTGGTGTCCCCAAAGATTGTTTCGCTGTACTGCCCGCCAGACTCCAGGACGTGCCCGTACTCGTGTAGTAATACCGCCATGTTGGGCGTATCATAATCCGAGGCCTTTAAACGGCACACACCCAATGAGGAGGAAACCATGGCCGAACTAGCCAACATCGAAGAAACAACCGCCGATGAACATCGCCCTGATTACTCAGAAAGCATCAAAATCGCCATCGATACGCTTAATCGAATAGAAGCGCACACACGACAGCTGTACATCGATGTCTATGGGCGGCAGGTCGCCATCGCCAAAAACTACATCTGGGTAGCATCCACCTTTATCGCGTTTACGCTCGGCTACTACGACCGTGTTCTCGCCAACGCTTTTAGCAGCCAACGCGCTATAACGCAATGGGATGTCGCGATCGCGGTTACTTTAGCTTGTATAGCACTCGGCGCAGCAGTTGCCTTCTTTCTTAGCATCACCATTTCCTGGGGGAGTAGCGGAGATGAGCATGGAGTCCACATCTCTCAGATCTTCTACGTTGACAACGTTTTAGCGGCAGACCCTGTCAGTGCTACGCAGATTCTGGCGCACTATACAGGTCTAATCGACTGCGCTGATGACTCGCTCAACCAGACCATGGCCATTATTCATCGCAAAGGGCTAACTCTCAGAAAGATCGGCTTGATTTTGCAAGTCTCGTTTGCACTTTGCATCGTTTCACTTGTCATTCATCTCATGGAGGAACTTCTATGACGAAATCAAAAGGGGCGGGAGCCTCTACGCCTGCAAAGCCAACGCCCCCACCCCAACCAACGCAGCCTACGGTCGTCACTCGCGCACCGTCGGCCAAGCCAGTTAGATTCCCAAAAGTAAAACAGAGTCTCGCGTTCGACGCCGATCCCAGTCAATACACTCCGCCAAAGCCCAAGGGCGACGGCAAGTAAGTTTTAGCCTCGTCATCCGTGTGTTGGCGAGGCTTTTAATCGTCAAACACCGGCCACACGAACAGTAGCATGACCAACGCCACGCCTAACCATCCTTCAAACATATTGCCGTCCTCATGTCGTTGGGCTAGCGCTAGCCCGTAGCCTGAAAAAGTTAAAGCCCCTCGATTTCTCGAAGGGCTTAACTTCTTACTTGTAAGGAAACAACTCGATATCAACAACAATCCAATCCCTCAGTCCTTGCCTGATGTTTCTTTCAGGCATGACAAACGCGCCATACGGCGCAATCATTTGTCATAAGGTCTGCTCTTATGAGAGGTAGCAATTGATACTCTCAAAACTACACACCTTTTTTGGATTTGTCAAATTTCGCCAAAAAATAATTCTTGACCCTCCAAAATACGGCTTAAGCGTTCCTTGTTGATTTTGATCGATTCGCGTCCTTGTCTTGTGGATAACCCGCACTGACGGCACGCCGAAGGGAAACTTACCCACCACGTGATATAGACCATCTGCAAAAGCTTAATCGCTTTCTTATCGTCAACGCGGACTGAGGGTAAGGCGCATATTGCCTTGTCTATCCTCATCGCTTCGGCTTCGTCAATTTGGGTTCTTATCGCCGTAGGTGCCGCCCGATCATCATCGCTGCTTGATCCTTTTTCGCCGTAAAGCTTTAAGCGGTTAAGCACGATCTGAATGTTAGAAACACCTTTACGCGTCCTATGGTCATCGTATGCCCACCGCCCCCAATTCCTTAGAAGCCGTTCGATTTCGTCCATCGGATTAATCCCACTTCGTTAAAAAGCACTCTTCCCCGTCGCGCCCATATCCGTTGTAATAGTCTGGCGCTTGCGTTGGTTGCCACATTTGCACGTCCGCTAAAGAGACCGAAACCCAATAAAGAGGCAAATAAATGCGCGTAGCCGTGTATCGATACCCGAAGGCAATGACGTCAACGCTAAACGTTCCGTTCTCTTTTCTGCGCGCCTTTTGTTTTCGGTCAGCGCGCTTCTCGTATCGAAAACGAGTGTTAGGTTTTAAGGCGAATAGGGAATGTTCGCCCTCTTTCGGATAATTACCCCCAAAACCGTTATCGGTGTGTTGCCATTTTTCATGGGTCGCATTAGACCCCTCGATTTCCTTGCTTTCCATCTGTTTAAGCTCCCTTCTTAATCAACTGTTTCAACCGTAACCACTACTCGAGGCGTTTCGCCGTAAAGCTTATTTGCCCGAATGTCGCACACCAAAGAATCATCGGTAAATAACGCCTTGTTCATGCCGTCCATTACCGATTTAACGAGGTTATCCAAATCGGGTTTTTTGCTATGCGCGACACCTACCGCCTCTCGTTTTTTCTTGCCACTCCATGACTGTGGAATAGGCATATAGACCGTAATAAAGACCCTCACTGGCGAAGAAATAAGTCCTGGACTTTGTATTTCGCTCAAAGCTTTTTCCGCTTGCCTGTGAACGTGTTTCTCGTAGTCCGTTGTTTTCTTCGGCGTGTACACGCTCCCAAACCGAGTAAACCTAGGACGTCCTTTAGGTACTACCGCGCCCAAAACCTCAAAAGACAAGATCACGCTTAGCCTCTCTTTTTTGGTTTCCACTCGTCATAAGGTCTGACTTTCGGGTTCGAGTACATAAGCGCAAAAAGGCGAATTCCGCCCTCTTTTCGCCCTGCGTAATATTCCCGCTGTTCCTCTTCGCTATACGAGGCGATAAGGTCGTTTTGCTCGATGGTGATCACGCACGTTTCGCGGCCGTCCGTGTAGCCCTCGACCCAACGCTTGGACTTATTCGAAATCGCGATATCGTCCTTCTCGTCCCACGGATAAATAAAATCTTTCACCGATTCCCTCCTTAACTATTCAAAGCAAGCACGGCTAACACCGCGACCAAGACCACAACTAAAAATTCAAATCCGCCCATTTTTTCACTCCTCACGCGCGCGAAGCGTGTACTTTTGGCACTCTAAAAGACGCTCTCCACCCCTTAGCATGGGGACGGATAAATGGCCGCGTCTGCCTCCCTCATCATCTCGTCGTGCTCTTTTTGGCTAAAGGCATTCATAGCTTCTGAAGCGGCGATTTCACCGTAATGGATCAGCTCACGCGTTAAGTCCTTTTCCTCTTTGGTCAGGGTGTGTCCAGTATTCGTTTTTTCGGCATTAATTTCGTTAGTAAGAAGCTCTAAGTCCAACAAGACACACTCAAAGTCAGTCGATTCAATTAAGCTCTCACAGAGTGACTCTTTATCAAGCACATTTGCGCCAAACTCAGTTTTCTCTCTGAGGAAGGCTAAGGGCTTCTGGTACTCATCGATTAAATCGACGTACTGGTCATAAAGTTCTAATGCGGATTCATAACGACACATGTTTTATTCCCTTTCAAACAATCATCAAAATCACTGCACCATCGAGAAGGCGGTTTATAGCTTCATAGAGCGATTCATTTGCGTTTTGGCTAAGTTATCAAAAAACTTATTTGAATGCGCCTATCGTGCTCTAAACGTCTCCTGAGGGGTATTAAAGCTTCGTGGCAAGATTCATTTTTCAGAATCTGCTTTTTCGGAATGCTGTTTGATTTTCCACCCCTCGAGGTATCCCTTCATAAAAGTCTCTTGGTTCTTTGCGTTATAGCTGTTGAAATAGTTGGCAAGCGCGTGGCGTGCTACACCGGTTTTTCCGAGATCGTATCCACGGCGGTAAGCGTTTTTTTGGTCTTCCGGCCATTCTGGTTTCATCGTCATTTCGTTTCATCCTCCTCAAAAAGGAAAGCCAGCTTCATAGCTTGCATGGGTTTCGATTGGGTACTTTTGGTGCAAGCTCCTGAGCATGTCGACCACCTCTGATGAGAGTTTTTCGATAGGGGCGCTGTTCTCGTTTTCGCCCTCATTGTCTTTGTTCTTTTCGGCTGGTGGTGGCGCAGCCTTAGCACTCAGAAAATTGGCAATAGCTACAAGGATCTTGTTGGCTGGGATTGCCTCATGAAAGCTTGGACCACATTCGGGGAGAAGTTTGTCCTCCACCACAATGGGGATGTAGCTTGGGTTTTCGTTTTTGCGCATACGTTCGGCAATATTCAGCTTGGTTGCATAAGCGTTAAATTCTGTGGCTAATGCGCGCTGGTCAATCAGCGTATGGACTCGCTCAAACAAATGGGCGATGTGAATCAGTGTTTTCATTTCTGGGAGGTTGATTTTCTCAGTCACCGCATCGCAGTGATTTTCTGGAACACCTCTGTGGTACAAGCAAAAAAGCCTTCCGTTGCTATTGACGCACGCACTAATTGGGCATCCGTGAACGGAACATTTTCCCCATGGGTTTTCAAGCGGGCTCGTTGTGGTTTCGTTTTTTTCGTTCATTTGTGCTTCACTCCTCATTAAAAAATTTCTTCGTAAGTCGTTTGTTTGGTGGCTTGATTTTTTCTGAAATCGTTCCAGCTAAAAGCCACGCTCCAGAAATAAGCGCTGCTTCTACTCGCGATAGCACCTCCAAGCATTTCCTTGTACTGTTTCCCTTCCAGATTGGTGAGAAACACCGTGGGGTTCCCCAGTTTGGAGCGCATATCCAGAAGCCCCATAAGCAGGTTGTTTTCAAATTCACTGCCCGTAGAGCGACCGACTTCGTCCAAGACAAGTAGTGGGACTCTGGCTAGGTGGTGCTTTAGTGGCAAATGCGCTAATGACGCCCCCGACTTAAACAAGGAGAAAAAGTCACCAATGCTCCAAAAGAGGGGATGCCATCCTTGCTTTTTCACTTCTTGGACAATGGCGCTTGCTAGGTGCGTTTTCCCTGTGCCATAAAGTCCATGAAAGATCATTCCACGCTGGCTTTTCTCGTGGCCTTCAAGCATTCGATCGGTAAACCTCATAGCGAATCGCTGAGCCGTCTTGAGTGCTAGTGCTTGAGCCTTTGTCTTCTCAGTTGTGCCTTGATCGGAGAGCACGAAGTTCTCGAAGGTTTGCTTGTGGTCAACCAAGGAAAAAGGCAAATATTCGCCAAAGAATTCTCGAAATTGGCGGTATCGTGCTAATTCGTTTTGCATTAAGTCATCAAGGGCTCTTTGAGTTTTGCGCTTAGCGTCTTCGCACAAGTGGCAGTGGCTAGGCTCTTCATGCTCTTGCACATAATCGATAACATTGCCGTGAATTGGGCAATGAAAGACCTTCTCAACCATTTTTGGCAGTAGGTCACCGTTGCTTGGCTCGTTTTTAACCATGTTTTTAAGAGCTTCTAAATCCAGTTTTTTCAGTGCCATGACTATCCCCTCATGAATTCAAATCTTCATCCCAAGAGTCCACGTGAGAAATGTCGTCAAAAGGCGATGGACGTTTCCACGCTGGTCTAGAATTCTGTTTGTTGTTAACCCATTCAGCCTTGAAGCCCGTCCAGCCCTGTTCGAGTTGGTAGACCATCGCCTGCTCTAGGGTCATTGGTACTTTGTCGGCTTCGCGCTTCAGGGCATTGACCACGTATTGCGTCGCCTTACCACTTTTGCGCTTCTTGTGCTTCAACCAATCCGCCCAAACCGTGTCGGCCACTCCTTCGGGCTTCTGGAGTTCGTCCGTTGGCTTCTTTGGCTTAGCCACCCTTTTTTGCTTTGGCTTGCTCTCGACTTTGGTTTCCGTGGGGATGGGCGCTAAGTCATCGAATACCTCATCCTCGGGAAACGGGATTTCGTCTAAAAGCTCGTCATCAAAAGGGAGGTAATCCGGAGCGTCAGCGACGGACTCGTCTTTTGCTGGTTGTTGCTCGCGCGTGTATTTATTCCCTTCTATTCCTTGTTCCTTTCCTTTATATTCCTTGTTACATCCCGATTTTTGGGGGTCATGCACCCCGATTTTTGGGGGTCTCAACTCCGATTTTCGGGGGTCATGCACCCCGATTTTTGGGGGTCTCAACTCCGATTTTTGTTCCTCATGTACTCCGATTTTTGGGGGTCTCGACTCCGATTTTTGGGGGTCATGAACTCCATTTTTTGGAGTACTTTCCCTGCCCTTTTTCTTCGTCGTCGCCGTCCATTCGTTCGGGTCAAAACCAATAAAGCGGTACTCGTTGTGCCAATAGTCCCTAACGCGTACCGACTTCTTCAAAACGGAAATAAACCCGTGTTCTTCGAGATATCGGATCGCATTTCGCACGGTGTCGGCTTTCTTGATTTCGAGTACGTCGCACAGGCTTTGCAGAGAGGGGCAACAAAGCCCTGTTTCTCCGTTGTGGCAATACGCAAGCTCACGGAGGACATACTTCGCTGTTGAATTGCCCACTTGTTGTGCTCGCGCCCATGCTTGTGCTGAATAACTCACGTCACCCTCTCTAATCTGTTATTAGTCGCGCCGTATCTCGTTGGGTCAACCCATGACCGATGCTGGCATTCCTTCGCGCCGAGACTCGACCTTTTTCTTAAACGTGAGAACGTCTTTAGCGAAGCCATTCACTTGCTCTGGCGTTAGCCCAGTAATCTGGCAAAAGCGCACAACATAATTCGGCGACACCCTGTTGTTTCTGACCCAGACTTTGATGGTCTGACGAGAAACCCCCAAAAAATCCGCCATTTGCTGTTGAGTACCCACTTTACTAATGGCTTTTTTTACTGAAACGGTAGCCACAAAGAACCTCCATAAGTCGTTTAGTACCAATATATTACCACAAAAAGACAAAATAGGTAATTATATAGTACCCTTCTATTTGGTAATATGATATTTCCTTTAAGGAGACAATATGACACTAGGTGAACGGCTAACGAGCCTAAGAAAAGAACGAGGACTCTCAGTACGAGATGTTGCAAGAAAGATCAATGTATCCCACGTGAGCGTGGTTAAATGGGTTAACGGAGATATGACTCCGAGCGAGGAAAACATTGAGTCACTGGCGGAACTGTTTGGCGTTACTCCCGCTTTTTTGCGCTATGGAGACCTTTCTTTTGACCGCCCCCAAACCTTAGAACCAAACGAAAATGAAATCTCCATTCCTGTGTTGGATGTGAGAGGCTCTTGTGGCTATGGTGGCAACGAAGAAGATGCGTTCCAGCTTGTTAAAATGTTGCGCGTGGAAAATGATTGGCTGACAGCTAAGATTAAATCCCCATTTTGCAGAAATTATCTCCATATCATCACAGCCCACGGAGATAGTATGCGCCCCACCTTAGAGTCTGGTGACTTCATCATCATCGATACCTCCCAGCGCAATATACGCTATGACGGGATTTACGTTGTCGCTTACTCTGGAGGGGTATTCATCAAACGAACTCAGCTACTACCCGGCGGGAAAGTCAGACTACTTTCTGATAATTCCGAGAAGTATCCACCGATTGTCATTGACGATATAGAATCCGTGACAGTCATAGGGCGTGCAGTACTAAGTTTTAACGCCCGTGACCTGTAGTTCGCGGTATTTCATCTTATCCTCTTGAAAGTCTCGCCAATGCGCGGGACTTTTTTATTACCTTCTGTCCCCAACCTTCAAGTTCTTCTTATTTGACATAGATCAAACAAAATGCAATTCGCGGTAACTTTGCATAACCACTTTGGTACTTATTTGGGTATTATTTACTTACCTAAGTTGGTATTGATAATTTACCACATAGTGACCGCGAAGACCCACATACGGCAATGTGGCGAGTGCGAGTGAGGCTCTACGACCTGAGGGAGCTAATCCTAGAAAGTCTTTATAAGACCGTGCTAAGGGTTGAATGGGTGCGATAACGGCACAAAAAGCCATTCAATAGTCTGATGTCTAGGGTGAAAGGGTCAACCGAAGCCCTGAGCATTTAGCTGAGGGCTTCCATGGATTCTTTCAATTGTGATCATCTTATATAAAGTCCCATTACCTGATTGCGGTTCGTGAGAAAGAATGAGAGAATCACAAAAATTAAAGTACTCTAACTGAGGATTTGCCATGAAACATGCTCGTAACTTTATGAACGGCTTTATGAAGGGGGTTTTAGCCCCTGTTGCTGTATTAGCCAGCATGTACGGTGTATCTCGACCTGCTCCTGAAGATCCTTTCAAGGGTATTGAGTTTGGCTCTGTTCACACAGATAAAAAGAAAATTCAAGGCGATTTTGCGAAAGCTCTTAAGGAAGAGGTCAATTATGCCGAAACACAACACCAAGCCGTCAATCGCTAATCAATGGTTTGTTATACCTAATACAAGGAAGGAAACGCAAAGAACTTGAAAAAACGTAGTTCCTGCCACTTAGAAAGCCATCGTTACCCAGTGCTAAAATAATTATTAATGCTTCATTTTTTCATAGGGATACGCTTATGAGCGACGTAATTGCCACAGTTTGGGATTTTGATAAAACTCTAATTCCTGGGTACATGCAAGAGCCCATTTTCCGTCACTTCAAGGTGGATGGAGACGAATTTTGGCGACAAACGAATGCAGAAATCTCTCAATACAAGCAGAGCGGACTCGATATTAATGAAGACACCTACTACTTAAACAGGTTCATCAAACTTGCCCAATCAGGACAACCGTTTGACGGTCTTAATAACACGTTGCTAACAAAACTTGGAGGCGAGTTAACGTTCTACGACGGGGCAATAGACCTCTTTAAACAAATACACGACATGAACAATGATGTTCAATACCGAGAGTTTGGAATTGTCTTCGAAAACTACATCGTTAGTACTGGGTTCAAGAAGATGATTGAGGGATCTCAAATCGCTCGGTATGTCAAAAAAATATGGGGGGCTGAACTTATTGACCAAACAGACCTAAACGACCCGTCTATCAAACGACTCTCGGAAATCGCCTACAGTTTGGACAATACAACGAAGACCCGTGCACTCTTTGAAATCAACAAAGGAGTTGGCATCGTTGAAGGATCAACTATCGATGTAAACTCAAAAATTCCAATGGAAAATAGACGGGTGCAATTCTGCAACATGGTATACGTAGCAGACGGTCCAAGTGACGTCCCTACCTTCTCCGTTTTGAATCAGAAAGGAGGTGCAACGATGGCTGTCTACCCTAAAGGAGACACAAAAGCCTTTGCTAGTGCAGACAAACTAAATAGAGAGGATCGAGTCCAGATGCTCGCTGAGGCTAACTACACTGTTGGCTCTAGTGCTTATATGTGGATCATGCAACGACTCAAAGAACAGGCAAATCAGATCATTGCCAACAAGAAAGAATCATATCGAGTAGCCCCAGGTACACCGAAACACATGTTGAACTCGCCCACCCTATGAAATTGGTAATGATAGCTGTCGACTTCCAAAGTATTCTGTGATAGATTCAGAAGTGGCACAGTCTGACACTGTATGTTGGGCTCGTTTAAAGTCCTTCCTTAACTTGGAAGGCCTCTACGGATCTGAGATTGCAATCACCCGTAGCGACAATCTATAGCCCTGAGCGTCTAACGACCTCGGGGCTTTGCTTTACATGCTCTTTACAAAGGAGCTGAATTATGGGTATACTATCAGTGCCGTATGAAAAAGATACGGTCGGGATTGGCGTCCTGAAGACAGTGGTGGTGTAGATCCACTTCCTAGAAGTGGTTTTTTTATACCAAAGATATGGGGTGGGTGTTTCGCCCCCCTCATACATAGGTGAACAAGATTCCAAAATTGCGAGCCTATGAGGCACTCTTGCGAGTGGTCGATACCTACTGTCTCGATACGCCAACCTCATAGGCCTCGCATTCTCATTGGCGTAAGACTGCGAGTGTTGAGACACTTTCACAGTAGGAATAAGTTATGACTAGCTTATTAAAGTTCACCTTCGGCGATCACCAAATTCGCACGAACAACGATCCTGAAACTCCCCTTTTTGTCGCAATTGATGTCGTCAGGGCTCTGGGGTATAAAGATGCCAAAGACGCGCTAGCACGTCACGTTTCCCCTGAAGACCTTTCAAAGATGCGAATTCTTGATGCCAAAGGAAGAAATCAACTCGTCAATGTCATCAATGAATCTGGTCTCTACTGCCTCATCTTCGGCTCTAAGCTCGAAAAGGCGAAAGAGTTCAAACGCTGGGTAACCTCTGAAGTACTCCCATCGATCCGCAAGACAGGAAGCTACACAATGCCGTCTGACACCATCGACGTCACGCAGCAGTACTTAGTGCGTACCGCCGTCAGTCGACTAGCTAAGAACAGTTCTTTGGCTTATCAGCGTGTCTACCACGAGCTATACGAGCGGTTTAAAGTACCGCGCTACCAAGAACTCAAGAAAGCTGACTTCGTCAACGTGATGAAGTTCTTACAGGCGTCTGACTTGTTAGAGGGGATGGACGAACCAGTAACGCCACCGCCTCAAAATGGTGGGGCGGTTTTGAGCAAAGACGAAATGAAGCTTATCCAAACCGCGGTTTATTTGAGAAGCTATCTCTTTAAGCCAATTGAGGACGCGTTCTATCACTTCTTAGTGTCTGCAAAGTCGCCACTAGCACCAAGAGCATGGGAGTGCTTCCATGACCTCAATTTCCAGTTGCTAGAGCCTGTTTTAGACAAGCACGGCTACTCTGTGAAGAATATGCCACAGTACAAGCACTTAGTGCTTAACCGTTAATTTTTATGAAGCCCTGCCTAGTGCGGGGCTTCTTCTCAAATAGAAACGACTTTGGGGTTACTTGTTTATTAAATCGAGTATCATAGTTGTATAACATCGCTAGACATTGTCTACTACTCTATTCAACAATATTAAAGGAGGTTCGTATGACTACTGCAGTTCGTCCACTCGATAGCCTCCTCGTGATGGCTTACATCGCTCAACGAGCAGTCAAACTTGGAATATTCCTTAATGCCACAAAGCTTCAAAAGCTTATGTATATCTGCTATGGAGTCTGCTTAGCCAAGTATGACGTGCGAATTTGTGATGAAACACCTCAAGCTTGGCAGTATGGTCCCGTATTTGCAAATGCTCTAAGAGACCTCAGAAGAAATGGACTAGAACACTATATGTATGTCCATACGGATGAAGTTAATAGTACATTCCCCGAGTTCATTAAAAACATGATTGATGCAACTCTCAACGTTTTTGGAGGCTTCTCCGCTTCACAACTGGTTGATTGGGCGCACCAGCCAACCGCCCCGTGGTCTATTACTTCTGAGCATGGTAAAAAGCTATATAGCAATATTCCTGACCAACTAACTATTGAATTCTTTAAAAATAATGTCGTTAAATCAAAATAAGACTAGTGCCAACGCCAAAAACACAGACTTGGAATCAGAATTGTCTGCCTCAGGATTTAATAGGCCTGCTCATACGCAAATAGTTGATCAAGATATGGATGCTGCAGAAGCCGAGCAAGCTTATGAGTTTAGGGATCAAGCATTTTCGCTAATGAAGGGGAAGATCTCTTTCTTCTTATGGGCTTGGACGATATTTGCCACTTTTGGTGGGATTTTTCTGGTGGTTTGTTTTTGTGCTGGGCTCTTTTATGACCAAGGAGTACCAGAGTTCCCACATGAGCTCTACTACCTATTAGTTATACTCATACTATCCTCTGGAGTACTTTTGCTTGTTGCTAGTGTAACTGCATTGAATTTTTCAAGAAATTGTCATACTCGCAATAAGAACACTGATGACAGACAGATAGACCTTCTCGCAGAAATACGTGCTATAGGCGCGCTATTAGCGAAGTCCTTGCCACCTACGTCATAAAAATAAAGATTCTTGTTTTCATGAAGCCCTGCCTAGTGCGGGGCTTTTCTTTTTGGAGGATCGAAAATGATTGATTTCCTCTACACCCTATTTGCTGGAAGACACCTTCCAGACCAAACAAAGCGCGAGCAACTGACCTTCCTTGTCGGTATCGCGCTTTTCTTTTTGCTAGTCCTAACGCTCTGCTACCTCAAAGCTAATTACGGCGTTGAATTAGCTCACTGGATCGAGGCTAATTATCCGTATCCAATTAAATGAGGCCTCACAAATTCTGTTAAGTACAGATTTTTTTAACTATTCACTTTATGGAGACTCAACATGAGTGATAAAGAACTATTACCTGCTCCTAAGAATGCACAGGAAGCAATGGATATTGCCACTAAGCTGGCTAATTCTGGATTCGTACCGTCGCACTTTGCCCGAAAACCTGAATCGATTTTTGTCGCGATGATGTGGGCTAAAGTCTTTGATATGCCAGTGATTCAGTGCTTACAGAATCTCGCTGTAATCGATGGGAAACCGTCTTTTTATGGTGACGGCGTTCTTGCTCTTGTCTTTAAGTCTGGGCTTCTCGAAACAATCAAAGAGGAGTTGGTGGACGGTAAGGATGGACGCACGGCAGTCTGTACAGTAAAGCGTAAGGGCTTGACCAACGAGACTGTACGCACCTTTAGTAAAGGTCAAGCTCTTCGAGCTGGGCTGGCTAATAAGTCTAACTGGAAGAATTACGAAGAGCGCATGCTTCAAATGCGAGCGCGCGCCTTTGCGCTGCGTGACGCCTTCCCTGATGTATTGTCTGGCATTTCGATCTATGAGGAAGCGCAAGACTTTGACTCAGCAGATAGCGCAACAGATAGCCCTGCTACCACAACCCGCAAGGGACCGCAGCGAAAGAGCAAGGTTAAGTCCACTCCCGAAAACGTTGAAGACGTTGAAGTGATTGAACCGAAAAAGATTGAGGCTTCGCAGCAAAGCACAGAAGATAAAGCAGCTGAGATAGTGACCGAAACTGTGGAGCCTCAACCTGCTCAACCAGTGACTGATGATCAGCCACCGTTAGAGCTTACTGAAGAGACTGAGACTTTTGACTGGAAGAGCGCGCTCGATGCTGTCAGAGACGTTAAGCAGTTAATTCCTATCTGGAATAAGATTCCAGCCGAAACGCAGAAAACTGAGGAGTGTCGACAATACTTCCGTACTCGCAAGGCGGAACTTGTAGCTCAACTCCGTGAGGAGATATAAGCGATGGAAGCGCAGCTACTGGCTACTTTGGCTAAAACAGGCGGCGCTCCCATTGAAGTGTCCTTTGATGAGGAAGCGCACAAATACACCACTGCTGACGGCGTGATTATCCCTTCTGTGACTACCTTAATGAAACCTCTGACCGAAAAGGCTTATCGGGCTATCGATAGAGAAGTTCTTAGGGCGGCAGCAGAGCTAGGAACGGCTGTTCATGAGTGTACTGAGTTTTTCGACTGTGGAGACTTGGACGAAGACTCAGTACTGCCAGAGTGGACGCCTTATCTTGAGGCCTACCAAAAGTTTTTGGCTGACTATAAATCCGAACATATAGCAGTCGAACAAAAATTAGCCTGCGAGAGCTGGTCAGGCACGATAGATAGAGTCTCCACTATCGGAAATGCCCTTTGGATTATTGACCTTAAAACAACGTCATCAATCCATGCTTTCGCGGGTATTCAATTAGCTGGGTATGCCCTTCTTTGGCATATCCATCACCCAGAAGAGACTCGCAAGATTAATCGCGCAGTCTTGCAACTTAGGGACGATGGAACATACAAGTTTAAAGCCTTTACCAGTGATGATGACTTTACTTGTTTCTTGTCCTTGCTCAATATTCATAAATGGGAGAATAACCATGTCTAACGAATTAACTCTGACCGAAAACAAATTGACCTACCAGTTGCCTGATAAAGCGCAGCTAGACCATGAAGCTGACCTAGCCTTCTCTGCTGCCATGCTCTTTGTTATCCAGAATGATGATGACGTCACTCGCGCCACTGAAGACATGAACAAGTGTTCTAAGCGAGCCAAAGAGCTTGAAAAAATGCGCAAGGAAATCACTAAGCCTATCGATGAGGCAAAAAAGCAAGTCATGGCGGTTTTTAAGCCAGCCACAGAGCAGTTAAATGAGGCTGTGAGCTTTTATAAGGACAGTATTGGGACTTATATCACGCTCCAACAGAAGCGCGCTGAGGAAGCTCAAAAGCTCGCTCAAGAGAAGGCTAAAGAACAGAAGGAAGCCATTAGTCAGGCTATCGAACAGGCTAAGGAAAAAGGCGATTCTGAGACTGTGGCAACACTGGAGACTGTCGCTAATACCCTTCCAGTTGAGGCTCCTACGGTTGCGCCAAAGGTCAAGGTTGAAGGTGCTACGGTACGAAAGAAGATTAAAGGTCGAGTGACTGACCTTAAAGCGTTCTTGCTCCATATCGCTGAACATGAAGAGCTTCAATCCTTGATTGAGGTAAAACAAGGGGAATTAGACCGATTCTTGGCCGCGTCTTCTGGAGACATTGCTATGCCAGGGATTGAGGTTTATGAAGAAACGATTATTGCCACGCGTGGGTAATTGATCTAAGGGCAGTCGACTGTGGCTGCCCTTTTTTGTGAGGTGTTGTGGTGAAAATGCCATACAAACAGATCACTAGCACGCACGACTGGGACGGGGTGTCTCACACCTACCCCGACCCCCACGAAGGGCGTCTACCACCTGAGCTTAAGAAGGTCAAGCCCTCTTTCTGGCGCCGCCTTCTGGCTCGAATCAAAACCTTATTAAAAGAGAAATTATGAACGACAAAGAGTTAATCGAACAACTTAAGCAAGCATGCACTTTTTACACAGGATTCTTTAGTAAGTAAAGAGTCCTTTTTTATTGGAGACTCACAATGAACAGTGATTCTATGACTTTCGGTGCTGCGCTCTTGGCGGCACGAGAAAAAAGCAAACTGACCAAGACCACTATTGCTAAGTTAGCCAAATTTAGTGGTGCGACTTTATCTCGACTTGAATCTGGGAAAACGACTATCCCATTAGGAACTCTGGAAAGTATCACTTACGTCTATAACTCCCTAGGGATCGATACCAGCAACTTTGAACGGTTAGCCCATGAGCATAACGTCCGACTGACCAGAGAGCGAGAAATGCACGCTGAGGATAAGTCGACTGTGACCACGGATAAGCTCCCAGAGACTCTCTTCGATAACCCTTCTCCAGCTGAGGGAACTGAGGCTCCATTATCCGCAGTCAATCTAGAGGCCATTAAGTTGGAGATTGTGAGGCGAATTATTGATATAAAGCTAGGGGAAAATGAGCTGCGAGAGATTAATAAAGCTCTGAAGTTTTTTGATAACCCAGTTTTTGCCTAAGTTTTAGGGCAGTAACAGTGTTTTCTGGCGTTAAATGCGTCTCAATCTTGGCTATAGGCGCTGTCGCTGCCCTATCTGAATATAGGGAGACTCTCAGGGGTTGTTTTTCGTGTGTGATTTTGGTGAGTCCTCTGGGCGTCTCCCTTCCCTATTTTTGTTTGGCTTAAGGAGCGAAAAAATGAGTGCTTCAGCAGCGTTGCTTTTGGGTATTGTGATTCTGATTGTCGTTTTCGTGGATATCAGATAAGAGGAAGGGGTCACCAAAACAGTAACCCCTTGTTGCAAACACCCCTCAAAGTATGCTGCCGTATGGCTCGCCTGAGGGCTTATGTGGATTCTTTCCATTGTGATCATCTCATAACCATTTCAGATACAATAAAGTCTCCACTACCTATTTGTGGCTTGTCTTTATAACGGAGTTACTATGAGTACACTAACTGCAAGTAAGGACGAACGAAACACGTCCTTTCAAATACTCGATAGTGTTGCTCTGGTCGCCTACATTATCGATAGATCCAAATCTCTTGGGGTTAAAGGGCTGAATCCAACAAAGATTCAAAAGCTTACATACTGCTGCTATGGAATGGTACTCGCTTACAATGGTCTCAGGCTGTGTGACGAAAATCCTGAAGCTTGGCAGTATGGTCCCGTATTCCCTAGCACACTACGCTTAATGCAACGGCTTGGAGGCGTTGACGATTTTGCAATGGCTATTCCTGCGCCAAAGCAAAATCAATTTCCTAAAGATGTCGCCGAACTTATTGACCAGACATTGATCACTTTTGGCAAATTTACCGCGACGCAGCTCTCGATGTGGTCTCATCGAAGTGGTTCACCTTGGGATGTTGCTTCAATTGGTGGAAAAGTTTACTTTGAGCAAATCAAAGATACCTTGATTACGGATTACTTTAAGAGATACGTTGTACGTCATGAGCCACTCCCCGTTTAGTGTACAAATTGGGAATGTTGACGACGATCTCAATGCCGAAGTCTCCCAAAGTACGAAAGAACCTAAAGATGAAGAATTAAGTACTATCCAAAAGCGTCAGGAACTCAGCCTACGGCACTGGGTATCCATAGGTGCAATTGCCCTTTTGGCACTACTTGGTTTTGTGCTTATTGTTTGTTATGTTTTGAATTTGATATTACCTGAAAGTCATAGATGGTTATCTCCTGATGACTTATCAACAATCAAAGATGTAGTGATTTCTATCATTGGAGGCTTACTTATGAGTCTTGCTATGAAATACACGACCTCTAAATGAGAATCTCGCTTACTATCTAAGCACTGATTTGATTATTCAGCCCTGCCATTCGGCGGGACTTTGCTTTACAAGGCGGTTGATTATGGGTAACGTGGACAAGACGTGGTCGAGCTTGGCGTTGGACTATCCTGAATGGCTACAAAAAAGCCGTGGTAATGAACCACGGCTACCCTGTGGACGGCGATCTTAAAGATCGCTTAAACGTTAATTCGGGAACACAGGTATACGGCACTTTCGCCCGCAACTAAAAAATAACACGGTGGGAGATGTGTAGTCAAACTTAAGTTAGCATTTGTAGTAACTAGATCATCTTTACAAGGCGGTAGGCACACAGTCTTTTATAGGTCGTCTTCAAGAAAGAAAGCATCTATCAACTGTTGACGTGTCGACTTGTCCCTATACGTTCTAACGTTAATAGTGACACTGATTGGCTTTTTGTTCAAAAAGGACTCAAACAGGACTTTGTGCGCTCTAGCGTCGTAAGCCTCATCGTCGAGACGTAGGGTGTCCATCACCGCATTAAAACGGTACTTTTCCCCTGTTTTCGTCTTGATTTCGACCGTGTAGATTCGATCTTCATCATCGGAACGAATAATGCCGGTAACGAGTACGTTATCTAACACAGAATCCTTCGATTCGCTAGGATTCCGCTTGGAAGACTGGATTTGTTTGATGTCTTCTTCCTTGTACTCTTTCTTCCCGATCGTAATGTGCGATGCGTGAGTTGCCCCCTTTACAAGCTGTTCTTGAGCCTCTCGTGTACTCTTCACCGCGGTTTCTAAAAGAGCAATGGTTTTGTCATGCTTATTGAGACTTTCTTGAAGAGAGTCTAGTGCCTTTTTTTGAAGTTCCTGACTTTCATGACGCTCTTCTTGGGCAATACGATCTAGTTCGACCTGCCGAAGGTTGTTAGAAATGTTAGGGACAACAATGCTAACAACAATACCAGCGGTAAAAATCCCCGCTAAAGCTATGATGCATGCTTTTTTGTCTTTCGAGTCCATATTTTTGAGTGCCTTCATTAAAGCAAGAATGATTTGTGCAAATATTCCTTCAAGGGTGCTACTCCCCTGTGAAACACTAAACCAAACATTGAGAGATTCTTTCTCAAGGTCTGTAAGGTTCTTTATGTTTTCACTTCCATACTGCGCCATGGCATAGATGCGATAAATCGCATCCTGATACGCACTCAAACTCTTGAGTAGGGGACCTGGAATGGTTGCCTTGTACCTGTCCCCTTCAATGTGGATTTTAACAGTAAAAAGGCTATCGCCTAGTTCTACGGTTTCCCAGTCAGGAGACTGTGAGTTAAGGAATGTGACGACTTGTTCAAAGGTTTCTAGTTTCATAAACAATCTCTGCGCGCGGAAGACCGCTATTGGTTATGCACGGATTCTAACCAACAACTGTCGCCTCGCGCTACTCAAAACAATACCTATTGACAATGCTATCTAGTATCAGTACACTAGCAGTGCCGTATGAAAAAGATACGGTCGGGATTCGAACCCCGTTCCATTGGTGCAGAGCCACCACTTCTTGTTAGGTGGTTTTTTATTGGCTTTGTGCGCCCTCCATCTACTACTTTAGAACTATAACAGTTTGGTATAGGTCTAGGTAATCGCTTATGGCTTGGGCGTATAGGTCTCCTTTATGGAGATTGCCACCAATGGGGCAAGTTCGAAACCTGTACGCCCTGCCACCACCTTCGAACAGTGACGGCAGGTCTCCTACTTTTACCATTGGAGGCAGTATGAAGGTTGCCGTTTTTGAATCCTTCAACATCCGAGTTCTCGGAAATGATGAAACCCCATTGTTCGTCGCTACCGACGTTTGTAAAGTCCTTGGCTACACCAACTCGAATCGGGCGTTAGCGCTCCACGTTTCGGCTGATGACATCGTGAAAACCACGGTAGAAAGCAACGGTCGAAACCTTCCCGTTAACACGATCAACGAATCGGGTCTCTATTGCTTGATCTTCGGCTCTAAGCTTGAAAAGGCGAAAGAGTTCAAACGCTGGGTCACCTCTGAAGTTCTGCCCTCGATCCGCAAGACAGGAAGCTACACAATGCCTTCTGACACCATCGACGTCACGCAGCAGTACCTTGTGCGTCTCGCAGTATCTCGACAGGCTAAGGGCCGCGGGTCCCACTACCAGAGAATCTATCACTCGATTTATGACCAGTTTAAGGTCCCGCGATACCAAGAATTGAAAAAGGCTGATTTTCTGAAGGTCATGCAGTTTCTCAACGCCACTGACCTGATTGAAGAGACTCACGACAAAAAAGGCGTTTTCCTGCCTGACAATATCGCGCAGCAGATAGTGAATTTCATCTATCAGTACCGATATCAGTTTAAGCCCTTGTTTGAGGCCTTCTATCGCACCTTGTGTGTCGTCCAGTCACCAGTAGCCCCAACATTCTGGGAGAGCTACCACGATTTAAATTTAGCCTTTCTGGAAGGCTATATGAGCAAGAATGGCTACTCAGTTAGGTCTCTGCCTAGCTACCAAAAATATATTGCTAACAACTAACTCTAGTTTGAGTTAACCCCTGCCCTTTGGTCAAGTCGACTGAAGGGCTTTTTTATTTGTGAGAATGCAATGAAGAAAGAGTTATACGACGAAAACTATAAGCCAGTCAGTAAGGACGTGATTCAGCTCGACACCAGAATCCCTAAGACAATCGCTCGCATTTGCGTCACTGAAGATGAGGCTAAAAATCGCGATTCCGTCAAGTGGATTGCAATTAGTACGGATAGCGCAATGCTTATTGAGAAGCTATTCCAAACCCTAAAGGAAATTGAACATACGGAGGAACTTTTTCACATTGAATACAGGGACGCCTATTGTGAGTTCTTTGATAAAGATAGCCTAGCCGTAGCGGAAACGCTGCGCAGAGCATTAAATGGATTAGGGAGTGGCGCGATTCCTTTTGACTATTGCAAAAAACGTCCAATTATGGAGTTAGACCGTAGCAAGGACAATTACTTCCCTGAAGATTAATACCTCACCTACCTGCCATGGTAGTAACTTCAGCCCTCTTGGTCTTCGGACTAGGAGGGCTTCTTTTTTATAGGACTAACAAAATGGAAAAAGCTTTTATCCACGTCACTGGCTACATTCACAATGAACCGAAACTTGACCGAACAAAGAATAAGGACATTCCGCGATTACGTGCATGGGTCAAGTCCCCTTCCAGAGTACGCGACGAAAACGGCAATTATCAAAATAGCTACCAGTATTTTGAAATCACTGCCTTCTATACCGTTGCTGAAAGAATCGCTGCGCACTTCCGCAGTGGTGACCCGATTGTGATTTTAGGCACGCCCTCCTCTCGCGCTTATACCGATAAGGAAGGTAACTTGCGCTCTGTGATTTCTGTCTTGGTCGAGTCTTTTGACTTCCCCTTAAAGACTGGAAGCCGCGATTCATTCATTGCTGAGAACCCTCAAACTGCTCAGCCAGTGACTCAACCAAAACAGGAAGCTCAGCCACAACAGGAAACTCAGCCACGCTATGAGTCCTTTGACGATTCTGATATTCCCTTCTAATTGAGGTAATCAACCGTGCCTAGCTCAAAGAATAAACGGAAAAACGGTAAGGCTAAAAAGCCCTATGTACCTAAAGGAATCTTTGACCCAACTTTTCAAGCCCGCATTACTAAAACGATTAAGAACGAAATTCTCACTACCGAAATAGCAGCACTCCTCAAGCTTAGGACTGGAGAGCTTACTGAAGATGAGTTATTAGGGATACACCATATCTTTAATACCTGCACCTTCTTTTTGGGTCGACACCGTCAGTTTGATGAGGAGCTAGACGCAAGACTGGCTAATGGCTACTGTGACCAACTCTTTGAAGCCAACACGGCAATTATGCGGGCTTACAAAAACAAGACAGAGGGTAAGACTCACTCTATCGTTTTCCGTGGTGAGGAGATTGACCTTGTCTTAAACACTATTCAGGCGTGCAGTACCTTAATGAAAGAAGCGGTCGAGCGATTCCCTAGAGGGCTCGTTTATGACTATGTGGGTGGCGCGCTTTTGCACGGTAAGTATGGGGCAAAAATCCTCACTGGTCAAAAACGAGAAGTGACTAACGACATATTTAATTCAATCTACAAAACAGCTATACGAGTTTTAGGACTGCCTGACCAACAACGCCAGCAATTCCTACTGAGAGAATGCAATTACACATTTTAATTTTTGGAGATAAACAGAATGATTCACGAGTTTAGAGATAAGAACACAGTCATTGCCACTATCAAGGAAGACAAAGAAAAGGAAAAGCGATTCTGCACACAGGTTACTCGACTTGATGAGGACTTAGGGACTGTGGAGAACTATGTACTCAAAATCAGAAAGAAGAATCAGCTGATCAATGAACTAAGAATGAAGGGGAAAAAGGCGGAAGTCTCGCTGCTCAAGCAAGAGGTCAAAAAACACCTGCACGACATGACTCGCTTAATGGCGAAATTATCCGCAGCAGTGCTTAAGGCTGAACAACGTTTTGACCAAAAGGGGTTTATGTAAGGAGCGCACTATGGGAAAAGGGAAAATGACGAAAGAAAAAGCTCAACAGTGTTTGAAGGCTTTGGACGAAAAAGATGAAGTCTTGCGCTGCTATTCCGCGTCGAGTATTGCTAAGTTATTGGACATTACCGCACGTACTTGGCGCAACTGGGTACAGGATGGTCAAGCTCCACTGCCATTAGATAAATGGAAGGGGCAACCACGCTGGCGCCATACTGATCTAAAAAAATGGCTTGACGCAAAGAGTAGAAGCGAGCAGTTTATGGAGCAATTCAACTATGGAGAGTAACGACAAAGAGAAGCTCACTGTAGCAAGCTTTTTCGCAGGCGTTGGCGGCATCTGTCATTCCGGGCTCTCCTCATACTCTTTGACCTGAGCATTTGTAACTCGCGGGCTACGGATCAAGCTATAGACGATGTTGAGCAACTCGTCCTTCTTGGCGGGGTTCTTAGCGACCATTGCTGCAAAGACTTTGTTTTGAGCCAAAAGGTCAAACACAGCCTGAGTCACGGCATTGGTCATGGCTCCCATCTTGGCGGTCTCACGATTGTTGTTCAGCACCTGATATTTGGCGACTTCGTTCTGGCTCACCTTGTCAGAAACGGTGTAGCAGTACGCAAGCGCATCTTCAACGGAAGCGGTGTCACCGGCGAAATTACTAACCTGATCCAAAATGTCGCGAAGGAACTCCGGTAGTTTCCCGTTAGGTTCTCTCGCTCCGTTGCCGGAGATAGGCCGCAGAGGTTCGGCCTCTTCGGTCGTTTTGGGTTCGGGTTTCTGCAACGCCTTGATGTCATAGTGCGTAAGCATGACCGAAGTGAGGTCGGCTTTCGTCGGCGTAATGCCCAAAAGCCGTTTGTTCAGCAATGCACAATATGTGACGAACCCTTCCAAGGAACCTTCTTCGATCGAGGTGATTTGTGCGATGTAGTTATACGCACTGACGAATCGCCCGAGATTCGTTTTGAATTGACGGAGAGCCTGATACTCTTTGCTTGCCTCTTTGAGGCGGTTATCAGCTGCTGCGGCCCGTTCTACGTCCTCACAAGCCAAAGCGTTCTCATGCTCAAGCTCAAGATTCTTGCAACGCTCGTAAGCAAGGCGAAGCTGTTCCATGTATTTGTTGGCAGGATCGGAAAACACAAGCTCAAGTTTTTTATGGGCATCGGGATCTGGTGTGCCGATCTTCATCAGTTGAGGCGCATAGTACGTACCCGTAAAAATTTCCACACTGTCAGCGTCAAAGATGCCGGCGTCAAGGATCGAAATTCGGAGTTTTTCCAGAACTTGCGGGTCTTGCCCCTCGTTGATAGCGGCCCCCTGATCGTACCGACGGAAAGCCTTCACAACATTGTCTTTGTCATTGACAAAGTCAACAATGAAGGTCCTTTCCTTCCCCGGGAAGATGCGGTTGACGCGGCTGTATGTCTGTACGATCTCGACTTCATTGCCAATGATCTTGTCGATGTACATGGCACAGAGTTTGGGTTGATCGAACCCGGTTTGGAACTTGTTCGCCACGATCATGATGCGGTAATCGTCTGTATCGAAAGCTCGCTCTAAAGCCCCATCCTGCCCGAAATCGACATTGGAGTTGAGGTTCTGCTCGGTATAGGGGGTATCGGACTTGAGCAAGTTCACCCACACCATGTTTTCGTCACTGACGAACTTGTCTTCGTCATGCACAGCCGACTCCGGAGCTACTTCACCGGAAAAGGCGGCAAGAGGCACGCCGAGACGGAGAATGGGGATTTCCTGTTCCGGATGCTTGGAAATGTAGTCAATGAACGCTTTCTGATAACGAACGACTGCGGCGCGGGACGAGGTCACAATCATGGCCTTGGCTTGCCCATTCAGCATACTTGCAACATTGTTGCGGAAGTGATCAATGATGAATTTAACCTTTTGCGTCACATTGGTCGGATGCAGACTCTTCCATTGAGCAAGACCGCGACGAACTGCGTCCCCGTCCACACGCTTGTTTGTGTTTTTGTCCGCCTCTGATCTCGACGACAGCTTATAGGCCGTCTGATAGGGCAAATAACCCTGCATAACGTCCAGAATGAAGCCTTCCTCGATGGCTTGACGCATCGGGTATTGGTCGAAACTGACGGGCTTCTCAGAGTCGGGAGAGTCCTCGGTGATCTGGTCTCTGACGAGATCAATTGCCTCGCCGTTCTTTTTACGACCAAACAGCATGAACGTCTGATGCTTCGGCGTCGCAGTGAAGCCAAAGAACGACACGTTGTCGGGACGACGACGGGACTCCTGCAAACGGGTCAGGAGCTCTTCAATGGTCTCGGACTCAGGAATGCCTTTACCACTGTTGCCAAGGGCCGCATTAAGCCGCGCAGAGCTACGCCCGGCCTGAGAATTGTGGGCCTCATCGAAGATGACAGCGAAGTGCTTTCCTTTGAGCTTGTCGTTGAGAATGATCTGCTCCATTGCGAACGGGAAGGTCTGAATCGTTACGACAACAATCCGCTTACCATCCTCCAGCGCTTCGACAAGGGCTGCGGTTTTCGACCCCCTCTTATCCGTAATCGGCTGAACAAGCCCCTGAATTGTATTGAATTGGCGTACAGCTTTGGATAGTTGATTGTCCAACACTTTGCGGTCCGACATCACCAAGATGGTGTCGAAGTACGCATCGCCCTTCTGATCACGAAGCATGGATAACTGAAACGCAGTCCAAGTGATGGTTTTGGTCTTCCCCGAACCCGCAGAGTGTTCAATCAGATATTTCTGCCCGGCACCATACTTCTTGGCATCAGCCACCATATGGGTGACAGCACGCCACTGATGGTAACGCGGAAAGATCAACGAACTCTTCGTTTTCACAATCCCAAATTGGTCCGTAAACTGAGACTCTTCTTGGAAAGCGAAATTGTGGAACAGCCCCAACCAGGCATCCTTATTTCCGAGTTCCTTCCAGAAAAAGGACACCGGATAAGGGTTTGCCTTTGTCGCTTTGGGATTCCCTGCGTGACCGTTGCAACCCTTATTGAACGGCAGGAATCGCGTTTTCTCGCCGTCGAGCTTCGTGGTCATCTGAATATCCGTTTCGCTGATGGCGAAATGGACGACAGCTCCGCGTTCCGCCTTGAGCAGGGGACTTTCTGCCGCTCCTGCGCGGGGTTTCGGCTTGCGGTTCTTCTTGTATTCCTCGACGGCTTCGTTGACATCCTGCGTGAAATTCGTTTTAACCTCAGCAGTTGCCACGGGGATGCCGTTAATGAAGAAAACAAGGTCAATAGACTCCCGACGGTTGTCCGTTCGGAAATGAACCTGTTGCATCACGCGCAGGATGTTCTTGCGGTAGCGGGCCTGAACATCTTTGTTGCGCTGGTCCTCAGGCTTGCTTTCGCTCATGCGAAATGCGCCGAAGCCAATCAGCGTCGTATCGTTACGCAGAAGCCACAACGGCCCCTTGTTACGGAGAGTGGACACCAAGTGGTCAAGGATTCTTTCGGTGCTGGTTCCGCTGTGATTGGCGGCGAAGCGCTCAAACTTGTCCTTATAAGCACCTTTTAGCCATTCGATGACATCAGGAACATACAGAGCCATATCCGCATCGTACCCATCATCGTTTTCGGATACAGCCCATCCCTGAGCCTGAAAACCTTGAACAATATCGTTCTCAAACGCTTTTTCTTTGTGAGCGGCTACGTTCATTGGTTGACCTCGCTTATGTCAATTTTCCCTGTCACGGCTGCGGAGATGAGACCTGAACGATATTCCTGTAATTTCTTAATAGATTTGTTTATTTCAGAGACTGTAGAATCTATCAATGAACACTTCTCATCAAGGTAACGAGCTATTTTCTCTTGCTCTTCAATTTTCGGCAACCAAACTTTAGTTGATTTTAATATTTGTTGAGTTACACTATAAACTTTCACGCCGGTAACGCGCCTTTGGATTTGTCGACGAAACACCGACGAATCAAGCAGATACCCTATAAAGATATGATTGATTTTAAACCGTTCTGAAAGTCTACAAATAATTGTATGGTACCCTGCAAAAATTTTTCCTTCTGATCTAATACACGAAAAATTACCAGAGCCTGATAAATCCTCAGATGTATCAGCAAATACCAAATCTCCTTTATCAATCAGAGATTCAGGATATTCATCAATATAATCCTCCGACACAAACGGCAAACTATTTACACCGGCGGTTATGAAGCGATTACCTTTAGCGTGGATTCCACCATACGAAAGACAAGGAACCCCAGATTCAGTTAAATTTGCCTTTGTAATCGGCAATCCTCTTCCAAACTGCACAATTTTACCGAAAGGAATAACGAACCACGTGGCAGCGATAGGTCCAACACCATCAATACCGCTATCCTTCATCTCAACATTAGGATCCAGCCCCCTCGTCACCGCTTGGGTGATGAGGGATTGGCGGTATTCTGAAAGTCGGTTCAATTTATCTTGATTTTCTAGGATAAATTGATTACATATACCTAATCGCAGCTTTAGATTGTTGGCAATGCGTTCTTGAATTTTTTTGGGTGGGACGGGAATGAATTGATTTCCGATAAAACTCCAATCAGAACGTGGCATCTTTGCACCAAAAGTGCTACCGTTTACCAATTCAATAAAATCATGAGATAAAAGAACGAAGAAAAGAAAGGCCGCATTGATTTTCAATGGTTGCATAACAAGAATTTCTTTTGATGCACATCCATTAAAATCTGCAATCCAGACTTTCCTTAAATAGGGGCGTAGCTTCCCAAATAGAACGTCATTTACGTTGAATTGAATTGCATTTCCATCAATGGGATGTTCTGCTCTACCGCAAATGTTGCCCGTTCCTTGTTCAATATGCTCCAATCCGATGTAGTTGGACTTTTTGTCTGGTTCATCTTGACGAAGATTAACCAAATACTTGAGCTTTATAGCTTCCCAACCATGAGGTAGACTGCCGAACCAATATGTCATGAGAAAAGCCCCTTCATCATCTTGCTCGTCTCTTCTTCAAGCGCGACGATTTCGGCTGCAATTACTGCGGGATCACGGGGCGGTTCGTACTTGTAAAAGTATTTATTGAAGTTGATCTCGTAACTTACAGGACCAACCTTGCCGTCTTGGTCATCAATGACGGCGGTATCAATCACGGCATCCGATACAAAGGGAAGAACTTCCTTTTTGAAGTATTCCTCAACGTTATCCAACAGCGGCACGTTTTCTGTCTGCTTAAGTTCAGAGTCATACTCAACGTTTCCGTCTTTGTCCTTCACAACCTCACCGGCGGGATCACGGACCAATAGGGTTTTGACAATAGCGTTGAGGACCGCTTTCGATACCTTGACGTTTGCTTTCTTGAATGCAGATTCAAGCGTTACTTTCCATACCAAGGGGTGTTCACCCATACTTTCGCGCAAAACGTCGCAAATAGCTGTTACAGCTTCCTTGTCGAGCTTCTGAATGGGCTTGAGTTCGGAGACAGCTTTGATGCTATCTTCCGAAATGACGAGCTTGGCCCGTAACGGTCGTTGTACGGTCACTGTTCGGGTGCCAAATTCACGGTAGTCACAGACTTTGGTGATGTCCGAATCTTTAAAGTCGGCAACTTCGCGGGAAATACGAGCGATGTCATCATTGGAAATGATGTAGCGCTTGCTACCGATGTTGCGAATCAGCGTCTTGAGTGCGCTAGCATTGACCAGAGCAATTTTTCCTTCCTTTTCGGTGGACTTATTTTTGTTCAGCAACCAAAGGTATGTCTGAATACTCGTGTTGTAGAAAAGACTCCCCGGGAGCTGGACGATCGCCTCAACCACGTCGCTTTCAAAAAGCCACCGGCGGATGGCGTTGCTACCCGAGTCACCGGAAAACAGCGGAGACCCGGAAAGAACGATCGCGCCCTGCCCTTTTTCGGCAATTTTTTGCACAACGTGGGTCAGGAAGAGCATCGAACCATCGCTAACTTTGGGTAGACCAACCGCAAACCGAGGATCTGCCTTCACCTCCGCTTGCACGTCTTTCCAATCCATCCCAAAAGGCGGATTGGAGAACACGTAATCGAAGGTCGTTCCTGCGTGTAGATCGTTGGTTAACGTGTTGCCGTATCGAATCCCTGTGGAAAGATCGCTCATACTCGTTGTCTTCTGATCGTCCCCACAGCCGTACAGCAACATCATTGCCTTGCCCATAGCCCACGAAACATCGTTGATTTCCTGACCGGCAGGAAGGATGCGGGTTCTCAATAGTTCATTCGGAGCCCGTTCCCGGATGTAGTCCATCGCATCGGTGATAAAGCCGCAAGTGCCGCACGTCGGGTCATAACAGGTTCTCAGAAGGGCGTTTTGGGAAGTTAAGACTTCCTTGTCGCTGTTCAAAACCAGACAGCTAGCAAGGTGAACGACGTCGCGAGGAGTCAGATATTCTTTAGAAGCCTTGTGCTTGGAATCCGCGAAACGCCAAATCAGCTCTTCATAGAGGTTGCTCATGGTTCTGGCGGATACGTTCATATCGAGCTTCTTGAAGAACTCGACAGCTGCGTAAATCTTCTTGCTTTTCGTCAGACGTTCGCAGATACGATCAAACTCAAAGTGATCGAAGATGTCTCTAACGTTCTTGGAAAAGCTGTTTTTGTACGCAATAAGGTTTTCCTTGGTATGAGTCTGACCAAGGTTTGAGAGTCTGTAGTTGGACAGGTTATAGAACGGTAAACCGGCAACCGCACACAACTGGGAATATTGGTCGTCGCCGCGAATACCCATCTTGTCCAGCGTCTCTGCCGCAGCTTGAACAGCAGTTTTCTTGGGGTCCAATACGCATTCGAAACGTCGTAACAGGGAGAAAGGAAGAATCACTTCCCCGTATTCGTCGTCGTTAAACGGGCCATGAAGGATGTCGGCAACGGTCCAAATTTCGTTTGCGAAGTTCTGGGTTGCCGCTTTGCGGTCGATTACATCAGCCATAGTGATCAGTATGAGGTTTAGGATATGGATACCTAATTATCCCGCAAACCAACAAAAAAATGGGATAGAAAAAACCTCCTGCTTTTGATGGTCAGGAGGCAAAACCAACACGATTTGGGAAATAGCCAGATAAACTAGCCTTTGAGCAATTCCGCTTCCCATATCGCGCTAGGGCATTCACTCTCTAGCCACGAAAAGCAAGGCGTTATCCCCTTATGGTAGGTAACGCCTTTGTTTTATCACTTAGCCTCTCAGGAGTCGCTTAGGCGATTTCTGGGAGGCTGTCTAACCACTCCATAGGGCAGATATAGTCAGCCCATTCTTGCAACAATTCCATTCTTTTATCTAATAGGTCATCGCGCTGATAAGCCATAAAGACTGCGCCACCCACATTGTGCATTAAGCACTTCTCAGAAACTAAAAAATTTTTGTCGTTATTGGCGCACCAGTCTGAGAAGGTCGAGCGGGTTCCATGGGTCGAAATGTCTTCAGTAGTGGCTGACTTAATCCGCTTAAGCAGCGCAGCCTGTGACGGATAACCCTCTTCTTTTCTCGCGGGTGACTGAAAAACATAGCGAGTCTTTTTTGGAAGCCTTGCCAAAATTTTTATTGCCTGATCCGATAGCGGAACGATAAAGTTAAGGGGTTTTTTATCTTTTCTTCTTTCTGGCGGAATAGATAACGTTCTGCCTTTCACCGACACCTCAGCCCATTGAGCCTTTGAATACTCAGAGACGCGGCCAACTGTCAGAATTCCAAAAACTAGACAAAGACTCAGAGGATTCTTTTGCTTAATGAGGGACCTCACAACTCGCTTTAATTCCTCTGCTGAAACCGCTGCGTTATGGCTAATGGGCTTCCCTTTTTTCATGGCTGAGACGCTAGGCAAAAAGCCATCTAGCACTTTCCACTCTGCTGGGTTATCTTCTCGTATCCCTTCAAAAACCGCTCTAGCAAAAATAAGCTTGAGTTTTTGCTGTAGCGTTTCCCCTTTGGGTCGACCCCAGATAGGGGTTAGCGTATCCACAATATCAAGTGTGGTAATCTCGCAAACAGGAATCTCTCCTAGCAGATAAAGCGCATTCTTCCTTACTGAGGATATCGAGTTGGTTAATTGATTATCCCCCTGCCACCGTCTCTGCTCGCTAATTCTTTCAAGCGCGCCAATATAGTAATCTTTAAAGAGAATGCGCTGTTTTCGCTCAATCTTCTCTTTCTTTTCTTTTTCTGCCTTAAGCTGGGCTTTCCTTTCTGCTGGGTCAATTCCCTTGGCTATCATCAGCTTAAGGGTCGCTGCCTTCGCTCTGACCGTGGCTATAGGCGTATCAACATCACCTAAGCCTATATCCCTTCTCTGGCTATTTATCGAGTAACGTAATATCCAGAATCTTCTGTCGTTTTGAACTCTAAGATAGACCCCTCTTTCGAGTCTATGAGTGCCATTCGGTAGAGTCTTTACTGTCTTGGCATTAACCGTCATCTTCGCTAGTCTCGCAATCAAAGATAATGGGTCGCAAAATGTCGTTTTGTTCCCACACTTGCTCCCACACTCAATGTCCTCAATTATAACAATTTTGCAAAACGACTCAGCCAAAAACCATTGAAAATAAGGCTATTTTCCTCAAAACGAACAGTTTTTAACATTAATATTGTCTTTGTAGGAAAGATACAAACCCTTTACAACTTTAAGGATTAAAAAAAGCCCTGCGGAAGAACTAATCTTCAGCAAGGCTATTGTTATTTTCTCAATTTGTACGACGAAAAGTCTTTTCGCGGATTATGGTGTATTGAGCTGATTGTTGATGAGGTTCACCACTTTTACGCTATCAAAGACACCCGTATCTTCAAGCACATAAGTGCCAATCCCACCATCAGCCGCACGTTGACTTCTTTCAAAGTGCAATTGCACACCATACTGGAGATTGAGTCGTTTAAAGTGGCGACGCAATGTTTGCTTTGAGCAACCCGTCTGCTTTTCTAACATCTGCAAAGAAGGATTCTTCAGTGTCAGAAGGTAGTACAACACAACTAAGATCACTTCAGATTTCGTGGCCTTCATGCTCTACCCTCCTTATGCCTTCTTAGGTTTAGTACCAGATTTATCCAGAATGACGGTCTCATAGACCTTTACGTCACTCCAAGCCACTTCGTAGACCTTCCCTTCAAATTCCACAACCGCTTTGGTGCGATCCTTGGGCACAATATTGGGAACTACTTGAGCACCACGAGTCACTTTGCCCTTATTGAGCGAGGGATGGGAGAATTCACAAAGAATCTTGAAATTGGTCCCAGGAAACTCGTACTGTTCAAACCCTTTTTGACGACGCAAATCAGAAGCGTTTGTCACGGTAAGCGGAACATCCTTAAGAGGAATTGCTTTAGCCACAGGTTTTTTAACTGGAAGGCTTAACCCTTCCACAATGGCACGCGTAATCGTCAACCCACGAGAAACCACTTGTTCTAATTTCTGCGTGATTTTTTCAGGAGCGTCGCTTCCTTTATAAAGCTTAGCGAGCGCTTCAATCGCTACAGTGTCGGTTAACAGTTTCTGAGAAATCCAGCCTTGAACAACTTCTGGGAGTGCACCTACGGAAATCACTCGGTAAACATAACGAGTCGACTTCCCAGTTTTTTGCGCAGCAACCTCTGCTGTCCACTTTTCCTTTTCCATCAACTTGCAATACGCTAAGCCAATTTCAAGCGGCCCCATATCCTCACGCTGTAAGTTCTCAATTAATTGAGAAACGGTGATTTCAGAAGAGGTTTTGATATTGTCCTGGACAATAGCTTTGATCGTGGCAAAGCCCAAAGAGCGAACAGCACGCAAGCGACGCTCACCAGTAATTAAGGTGTAGCGTGTTCCCGCGCGACGAACAGTGATTGGCGAAATCTGCCCATGTTCTTTAATAGAAGCTGCGAGCTCTTTAATGCTTTCTTCGTCAAAAACGGTACGAATTTGTGGCTCAACATCAATCTGGTCGACGATGATGTCAAGAAGCCCAGTATCAGCCGCACTAGCAGTTGGCGTTGTGTTATTGACTTTTTCGGCTTTAGCCTTAATGGCCGCGAAATCGAGATTATTGCGTGGGGGTTGTTTAGTGATAGCCATGGATTATTCAACCTTCAAGCCCAGTTTTTCATAAATGGCTCGGAATGCGATGTCAATTTCTTGAGCAGCGCGATAAGCACTTGGAACTTCCCAGATAGGAATACCGTAAGTGTTGGCTCGGTCAAGTGGTGTGCGATGTTTAATGACGGTGGGTAATAAAACCCCTTCCATTTGAGCTTGCATTTCAGCGAGTGTTGCTACATGAGATGTAGAACGATCAAATGCATTAATTAGAGCACCCACTAATTGAAGATCAGGGTTATAGGTGTGCTTAATGTCATTGATGGTATCAATTAAACCGGACAATCCATCAACAGCGAAACCACACAAACGAATAGGACAGCAAACATGCGTCGACATCACGAGGGCAGAGCGCAACTTCAAACCTAAGTTTGGTGGGCAATCAACCAAAATGACGTCATACTGATCTCGCAACATTTTGAGTTGATCGCGAGGTACGGTGACGTATTCATCTGGAAGGCCTTCAAGGGCATAACTCAAACGACTATTACTTTCTGTCGGTAAAAGATCAATGCCTCGAGAAGTGTGAGTAGGAATAAGTTCTTTGCAGTCAACATCAAATAGTGACGTTGCCTCGGTACCTGTAATAGGTTCCCCACGAAGAAGCACTGTACTCCCGTTGCCTTGAGCATCCATGTCGACATAGAGCACTCGTTGGCCATGTTTAATAGCTAAGTCAAACGCAAATTGGGTGGCGATGGTTGTTTTGCCCACCCCACCCTTCTGGTTTGCAATCGACATGACGATGGCTGACATTCTTTGATTTCCTCAGTCCTGAGCTTAGATAAGAATCATTATGCCTATGATTAGATCAGTTTTCAACTCTTAGAGGGAAAACTTACCTAATCAGAAAATGGTATATATCTCAAGGACTTAGCAAAGTAAAATTTTATAAGTCTTTGAAAAACAAGAGGTTTTTCTATTCTTCTAAGGGATATCTCTAAGTAGATACTCTTTCAAAAAAAGAATAAAAGGATAGTATCAAGTGAGTATCAGAAAAGGAATAGCTTTTATTGGAGTCGAGCGCTTGATTAATCGCTTAGACTTGCTAGCAGCAAAAGAAGTGATGCGCGCAAAAGAATTTACCGGATAATCGTTGAATAAAAAAGAAGAGACGGAAAAAGTAGAAGAAGAGAAAAGTTTCTAAGAAGAAGGTACGTTTCTTTTGAGAAGTTTCTTCGGAAAGGAGATTTCAAAAATTGAGAAGAATGAATTTTCAAAGATTAGAGTTCTTGAAAAATTGAAGATGGGGTTCCTGAAAAAAATATGTGGGCGAAATGAAGAGTATGGTGGTTGAAAAAAAAATTAGAGAAGATGGTTACTCAGAAAAAGTGGTGTTTCGAGAAGAGGATTTTGAAAGAGGAAAAGGAGGTTAGGGAAAGATGCAAAAATGACAGAGATATACCACCTGTCAAAGGGGTGAAATTTTCAAGAAAAAGCCCTCTTTTACGTGTATTAAGTATATTAAGTGTATTATAGGCGTGCTCAAATTCTCAGCAATTTAACTCTTAACTCGTTGATTTTGCTAGTTTTTGCCCTGTGGATAACCTGTGAACAAATCAAAAAAAGTGCACGTAAAGTACAGAGATTTGCACGTAAAGTACAGGGAAGTGCATGTAAAGTACAGGCTATCCCATTAAAGTTATCCACATCAGCCTGTTACAAAAAGTCACAACCAATTTAATTTACTACTCTAAGAGAAGAAAGACTTCATGTGAATAACTTTTTTTAAGAAATCAACGCTTTTTCTAAATTTTAGAAAGTCTTTGTTTTATTTGACTTTTTTCTTTTAAAAGTGCATGGAAAGTACATTGCTGAAACAAAAAGAAACTCAAAACTAAAGCCAATTTTGGACACTTTTTGACCCTTTTGACGATTTTTGGGGGTCAAAAATGAGAGGGGGGTGTGTACTTTATGTGCAAAATTGACCCCTACTCTGAAGATCTCTTATGAGGGTCAATTTTAGCTGATGGAAGTTTTTAGTTGAGTTATTTTAGAAGAGAAAATTTGCTTTTGCACATGTGCAAAAAAAGCGAGCTGTTCAACAACTCGCTTGAAAGAAGCTCTTTGAAAAGAGGAAATTAGAAATCTTCGTTGGCGGCGACTTTTTGACGAATCATCTCTGTCGTGAGCAACGTATCGTAGAATTCCTGGAAGCCTGCATAAAGGAGACTGGCTCGTGCAATATTGGCTGCCAGTTGATGTTTTCTAAAGAAAACAACCTCAGTATCTTTGAGGCGGTGAGCATTGGTGAGCGCGATTTCAAAGAATCCAAAATCGACTTCCGCAATCGCTTTAATCAGATCTTGTTTAAAGTTGCGCATTAAACGCGTGTTGCCCATTAACATCGACAAATTGGAGAGTGATGTTTTCCAGTAGAACATATCCATCTTTCGACCATTAATGAGCTTCACTTGAGGTACTGGGACCTGGTATTCCTCAATCTTGTGCCCTTCCATGCCGACTTCCGCAAACTTGAGATCTACGCGCGGGATGCCAAGGTAGCGGCGGGCCACCAAATACACAGCCTTGGCAAAAGGAGCCAAATCAAAGTATTCCACTGGAATCGTGAGCACATTCAAAGAAACCACATCTCGCACCAACCAGTCAGCTAAACGCAAGCGGACGACCGCCATGGGGTTTACTTGCTCGTTAATCGTGGCCATGCTCATAGACGTATCTAAGAATCCAGGCGCAGTTTGTTCAAATTTCACGCGTTTCCCATTGACTTCGCGTTCGGCAGAAATCGTAATGGTTGTCGTGCTGAGGCGCTGAAGCGCAGCAAGGAAGGCTTGCTGCTGCTTGCCACCATAGGCCTTTTTGATTGCACGGAAGTAATCTTTGACAGAAAAAACGATGTCGGAATGGTACTTGAGCATATCCGGCGTAATGGAATTGCCCTTTTCTTTAATGCGAGCAGCAATCTGCGACATTGCGTAAATCAAGATGTCAGCATCGTTATAAGTCGGAATGCCGTGGTTTGAAGGGGAAAGCGTGACAACGTAGCGCCCGCAGTCAATGACGCGCGGCATTGTTTCTTTTTTAGGACGGAAAGCAAACAGAGGATGGCTCATCATCGTGAGCGAATCCTTAAACGATGGTGTATTAACTTCCCCTAATGTGACCATGGAGTTACGCCAATCTTCGACTTGACGACGCTCTTCCTCAGTTTCTACTACAGGCTCAACGACAAAGGGCACAAGTTCAGTGCCTTTCTTGGATCCCTTTTTATGAACAGGATCTACGTTAACGATGAAGGGAATATTCTCTTCGATCTCGGTATTAGTTTTGGCCATAGTTTCCCAAAGTTTAGTTAGCCGTCGTCTCGCCTATTTTTGGTCAAACGATCCGACGATCGAGAGTGTTTGGAGTAAAGATTAATTTTACTCTATATGGGAAGGGTTTTCTTCAAAATAAATAATATCCCATAGCGAGGAGATTTTTACTTCCTCAAAGAACAAGCTTTCCCTCTTTTGCACATGTGCAAAAAGCGAGTCTTTTAAGATCGAGAAGAGTAGAAAAAGAAAAAGCAATTTATATAACATTTTGAAATATAAGGAAATTTTATATTTTTTAGAAAAATAGAGAAGAAAAAGTGCACGTAAAGTACATCCCCTTTAGCCCCCCGATTCTTCAAAAGTGCACATGTGCACTTTTGCTAAAAAGAGGAGCGCAGAAGGATAAATTTTGAGGATGAATTTCTCGGAAAGTTTTATACAAAATGGAGAAACGGAGGGACTTTCATCTATCAACGCTCCTCTTTTCCCGGTTCTAGATTTGTGTTTTGCACATGTGCAATCTATCGTATTTCAGAGAAATTTTTGCTATTTAGAGGTAAGGAAAATTGGATAAAGGTGGAAAATTTTTCCGAATTTAGCCTTGTTTTTTCAGGGTACAAATGTGCAATTCTTGTATTTTTCTAAATTGAGGATGAAGGAAAAAATGATTTCTCATCATGGAAAAACTCCTTTTTGCACATGTGCAAAATAGAAAGAACAAGGTGATTTTGCTTTTGAATGACTCGATGTAGAGATGTGCATTTGTGGGAAAAAATCCCCTACTCATCCTTCAATATATAGACGTGAGCGGTGAGGGAAAAACATGAAAGTTAGAGAACGAAAGGGATAATTGCACATGTGCAATGCGTGTGTTTCAGACAAATTTTCTCTTGGAAAATAGAAAAGAAATTGAGAAAAAGTAGGGAGACAGAATGAAGAAATGCTCGCCAAAATGCATGTAAAGTACATGGCAAAAAATACTTTCTGAGCCTTATTTTTTTCATGTGCACATGTGCAAACTTGAGGAAAAAAACTCAGAAAAAACACAAAAAGTGCACGTAAAGTACATCACTAATCTTTATTTTTTATAACTAATTTAGTGTTGTGCACATGTGCATTTTTCTGAAAAATAGAACTTCTTTTTCTTCATAGAGCAGCAAAAAGAAGAATATTTCTGTCCCCGTTTCACTCTTCATGAGCAAAATTGCACATGTTCAAAAGATAGAAAAAGAGGTAAAGCAGCTCATCAGTTTGCGCAAAAAATGCATGTAAAGTACATGGCTAATTTGTCTTTTTTTCCCTTATGTATGAAGTGCGCGCGTGCAATTTTTTTTAAGGATTAAAGATTTTTCATCTCATTTAATGCCCAGAATAGATGGTGCATGAAAAGAAAAATTTGTGAGGGATTCATTTTTGCACATGTGCAAAAACCTCTGTTTAGGGAAGAAGAAGTCTCTTTATTGTCCAAAAAGATATGCTTAATTTTTGAGTATGTAAATTTCATATTGCGCAATGCATATGTTTGTTTTTCAAGGGATAGCGCCCTCTTCTATTTAAAAATGCATGGAAAGTACATTTTCAAAAATTGAATAATTTGAAGATTAAGTGCACATGTGCACAAAGGATGTGGATAGGAGAAGTCAGGGACCACTTTGAGCAGTCAGATTCCTAATAGAGAATTCTTTTTTGTTATAGCGTATCTAGGAGTTCCATGGTTAAAAAACTTTCTACCAAAAAACAATTGCACATGTGCAAAAAAAAATGAAAAAAAGTGAGAGAGGCCACTGAGATAGGAAAAAGTAAAGTCAAAAAGGGATCTGAGTTGCTGTGATCTCTTCTCAAAACTCAAATTCAAAAGTTCTTTTTAAGAAAGAAATTGCACATGTGCAAAAACATTAGCAGAAAAAATGGGAAAGAGAGGAAGGTCAAAAAAGTCTATTTTCCTTGAAATATCAAGGGTAGAGAAACAATTGCACGTAAAATACATGGCTTTTGGATTTTTGAAATTCCCAAGAAAAAATTCCTTGTTAAAAACTGCACATGTGCATTTTTTCCGTTTATCTAAAAAAGTGCACGTAAAGTACATAGCAAACAGAGAGGTATTTCTGTTGAGAATAGGGGGTCAAAAATTGCAAAATGAGAAGTTGCACATGTGCAAAAGGCATCAAAAATGCACGTAAAGTACATACCCTATTTCTTCTTTTATTGGTCTATCTGTTCATTTGTGCACATGTGCATTTTTGCTCTCTGTTTCTAGAAGAAAAGAAGAAAAGCAAAAGATAGAGTTTCATAAAAATCAATAAAGAGAAGGGATTGAGAAGAAATTCGAGTTTGACCGAAGGTAGGGATAGTAGGTCTATTTGACTGAAGAAAGAAAGTTTTAAGGGAAGTTTCGTATTTGCGGAGTCTTGGTGTGCTATCTAAAAAAGGCTTCTTTGAGAACAAAAAGAAAGCTTTTTTGGGGAAGGTTGATATGGTCAATTTTGAGGGGTCAAAAATAAAAAGTAAGAAAGAGGGGAGGGGTTAAAAATGATCAATTCTCAAAATTGCACATGTGCAAAAAGGGAATTTCCTCTGGACTGCATTTGCGTCATAATAGAAAAGACCAACTGCTTTCTTTTTTCGCTATGAATATCATTTTAATTGTATTGCATCCTTTTCTTCTCATCTTGCTTGGATGGTGGCTTCGTTATCGAGCCTACTTTTCTAAATCTTGGTGGGATGGTTGCGAAAAACTCGTCTACTATGTCCTTTTTCCACCAATGCTTTTTAATAGCGTGGCATCAGCATTTTTGACTTTAACGAGTGCGAGTCGATTTTTGCTTTGTGGAGTAGGGAGCATGATGGTGGGTGTTTTTCTTGCTTACCTCGTTTCTAAATTCTTTCCTCAAGACGCAAGAACGGATGCTTCGGTTCGACAATGTGGCTACCGGTTTAATTCTTATATTGGTTTTGCTTTAGTGGCATCGTTATATGCAGATTTTGGAACGGCTCTCTATGTTCTTTTGTTAGGTGTATGGGTGCCGATATCTAACGCTTTTGCAGTAGCAGACCTTTCTCAAGCAGCCAGGGCCAAAAACCAAACATTTTTTGCTCTTCTCAAAACAATCGTGACGAATCCACTCATCATGGCCACTCTTTTGGGACTTTGTTTTAATACGATGGGCTGGACATTGCCGACTTTAATCAGCGGTTTATTTAAGAGTTTAGGATCTGCTTCACTAGTTTTGGCACTTTTAGCAATTGGAGCAGGGATGGAAAAGCTTTCAATTTCCTTGTACGGAAAATTGCTTTCTGCTGCGACAATTGAACGCCTTCTTGCTGTACCGTTGGTTTCTGTACTGATCGGAATGATGGCTGGTTTGAATTCAGTGGAGTTAGGCGCATTGCTTTGCTTCACAGCGCTGCCTACGGCTAACTCTTGCTATATATTAGCGGTCCGTATGGGCGGAAATGGCCCTATCGTGGCAGATTTGACGACTTTGCAAACGGTAGTTTCGTTAATCACTTTGCCTTTTTGGTCAATGTTAGTTCAATATTTCTAGTGCAATTTTGCACATGTGCAAAAATTAGCTTTTGATTTTTCTATCCTCTTCTATGGTCAGAATTTATCTGACCATTTTTTTATAAAGCGTGGCGAAGAAAAACGAAGGAACAAGGAGAAAAGAAATTGGGAACATAAAAAAAATAAGAGGGGCGCGTGTCGAAAAAATTTTTAGATCTCCAAAATCAGTTTGGCATTCTCATGGATTTTCTTTCAAAAAATTTTGATACACAGTAAACCTTTCTACCGTTGAAAAAAATCATCAAGAAAGATTAAGAGACGAAAGTTGAGAAAAGAGATGAGGAAAAGTGTTTGCACATGTGCAAAAAATGGATTGGAAAGGGTGGGGAGGAAGCGGTTTCTACGTGATTCAGCAGAAATAACTTTCCTCACAATCCGGTGCTTCGCAAGACCTTCTTCCGATATAGAGTAGCGAGATCCTTTCTTTAGTCTCGGATGCATATGAAAGGCCTTGGCGGTTTCTCTAAGGAAAGTAAGGTCTGTTTGGAGAGAATAGAAACTGTTGAGAAGTAGAGAAATTTTTTAGAAGAGAACATTTCAATGATTATAGATAATTTTGTATTACACAAATAAATTTAATGAGAAAAGAACTCAATTGCATAGTATGAGATTCTCAAAAAACACTACGTTGCAGTCGGATAAGAAGATAAATACCTGAAATTCCTTCTCTAAGAGGGAATTCAACGAATTTTGGTAGAGATTTTTACCTAGTTTCATTGAGAAACAGCATTGCAAGGTCTGAAAAATAGAAGTTTGTGTTGCCAGAATTCAGTGCTGCTTTTTGATGGAGTACCCAAGAAAAATTGACGTATAAGCAGAAAAAAGCAAACTTTTTTGTATAGTTCTAGATAAGAAGAAAGAAGAAAGAAGAAAAAGTGGAATTTTCGAGATAACTTAGGGAAAACCCTCTTTTTAAAAGGAGAGATACTACCATACCATAAGGGGTTGATGTGGGATTTAAATAAAAGCTATAACAAAATCGTTTTTAATAGAAAATAAGCAAAACCAAGGGAAAACACCTATAGAGTCTAAAAAATAATGAGAATTATTCCTATTCTTAAAATTGTAACAGATAAAAAGTGCATTTTTTGTGTACCTTTTATCTTTTTTAGTCCTAAAAATGAGAATTTCATTAGAGAGGCTAGCGAAATTAGCAAGATGACTAGGGGGGTGGGGTATAGGGTCGGTATTCTTTTTTGGAATACCGATTTCTTTGACCTACTCCTTTGGTCTAATTTTTGGTATCCTCTGAGGGCAATATCTAATCCCTTTAGACAGGTGTGTTTAGCCCCTTAGATCACTGTAAGAACACGCTTGAAATCTCCAAACTATGGGCGTGGCTAGTATGCAATGCCATAGAAGCTCTTCGAAACAGAAACACTATAAGCGAAGCTTTTGGTTTCGTAGAAAACCCCACTCATTTTCAGGAGGATCCCCATGGAAGTTTCTCGTAGAAGTTTCCTTAAGCGTGGATTGTTACTTGGAAGCGGCACGATGCTTTCTGGCGTCGCAGGCACAGCCATGACTGCTCCAACTAAGAAAACCCCTTATAAGTTACGTGACGTTCAGGAAACACTGAACATCTGTTGTTATTGCGCAGGTGGCTGCGGCTTGATTTGCTCTTCACGTGGTGGCGAGTTGATCAACCTTGAAGGCGACCCAGAACATCCTGTCAACCTTGGTGGTCTTTGCCCGAAGGGCGCCGCCATGTGGGGCCTTCGCAATATCGTGACGAAAGAACGTCAGTCTCAGAATCACCCTGCACGCGTGTTGCATCCGATGGTGCGCCGTCCTGGTTCCAAGGAATGGACGCAGTTGACCTGGGAACAGGCCATCGATGAAATTGCTCGTCGCGTCAAGAAGACCCGTGATACCACCTTCATTGAAAAAGAAGATGGCATAACGGTTAACCGTTGCGAAGGTATCGCCTCTTTCGGTGCTGCTCAGTTGAACACCGAAGAAGCTTGGATGGTCCAGAAGTTCATCCGCAACTTGGGCGTTATCGCTATCGATAACCAGGCCCGTGTTTGCCACTCCTCCACGGTGCCGGCTCTTGCTCGTACCTTCGGTCGTGGCTCCATGACCGGTCACTGGTGTGACTTGGCCAACGCCGACGTGCTCCTCTCGATCGGTTCTAACAACGTGGAAAACCATCCGCTTTCGTCCCGTTGGGTCGAACGTGCCCAGGATAAGGGTGCTAAGTGGATCGTGGTTGACCCGCGTTACTCCCGCTCTGCTGCTCGTGCCGACTACTACGGCCGTATCCGTCCGGGTACCGACATCGCCTTCTACGGCGGTTTGATCAAGTACATCTTGGACAACGAGCTCTATCAGCGCGAATACATCATCCATTACACCAACGCCGCTTGCTTGATCAAGCCGGGCTATGGTTTCGATCCGAAGACGGGTACGTTCTCTGGTTGGAATCCTGAAACCCAGAAGTATGACAATGAAGCTTGGGGCTATGACGTAGACCATAAGGAAATTTGGGATACCTCTGAAACTGGTCCTTACTCTTGGGTCAAAAAGCCGGGTACGCCAAAATTCAAGACCCCTGATTTGAAGGTCTTGAAGCGCGACGAAACCTTGCAGGATCCGCACTGCGTCTTGAATGTCATGAAGCGCCACTATGCTCGTTACACGCCTGAAATGGTGAGCAAGGTAACGGGGATGGACATGGAAGTCATGCTCAAGATCTGGGAAGTGTATGCAGCTTCTGGTCGTCCCGACCGCGCTGGTGCTTTGCTCTATGCATTGGGTCAGACCCAGCATACCTACGGCTGCCAGAACTGCCGTGCTATGTGTATGGTTCAGTTGCTCTTGGGTAACATCGGTGTTTCCGGCGGTGGTTTGAACGCTTTGCGTGGCGAACCGAACGTTCAGGGTTCTACCGACATTGCTGCTAACACGCCTGACATGGCTGGCTACCTCGCTTGGCCGCATGGTAAGACGCATCCGACCTTGGCTGATTACCTCTCCAAGGAAACCTATGCAGCTGGTTACTACAGCAACAAGCCGAAGTTCCTCGTGAGCTTGCTCCGTGAATGGTTCGGTGCCAATGCTACGGTCGACAACGACTACTGCTATGACTTGTTGCCGAAGTGCTCGCCGAAGCTTGACTTTGGTAACTACTCCTCGTTGATGACCTTTAACCACATGCGCGACAACCGCATTAAAGGTTACTTCTGCTGGGGTATGAACCCTGCCTCCTCTACGGCTAATGCTAAGCATGCTCGTAAGGCTATGGCTAACCTCGATTGGCTCGTTGTGGCTGACTGGTTCTTGACGGAAACCTCCACCTTCTGGCGTGCTCCTGACATGAAGCCTGAAGATGTGAAGACGGAAGTCTACTTCTTGCCTGCCGCTTTGATCTTTGAAAAGGTCGGCTCGATCCTTAACTCCGGTCGTTGGATGCAGTGGCGTCAGAAGGCTGTTGAACCGCTCGGTGAAGCAATCTCTGACTTTGAAATCATCATGAAGCTCCAGAAGCGCCTCGTTGAACTCTACAAGGAAGAAGGCGGTCCTGGTGCGGAAACGATCTTGAAGGCTAACTTCGATTATCACATCGATGGCAAGCCTGACCTCCGTGCCGTGGCTTGGGCCATGAACGGTTACGATGTCCGCACTGGTCGCTTGTTGAAGAGCTTCTCTGAACTCCAGGCTGACGGTACTACCGCTTCTGGTATTTGGATTTACGGTGGCTACTACAGCAACAACGAAGCCCGTATGGACCCGATGAAGCAGCCGATGACCCGTCGTGGTAAAGAAGACCCGACTGGCTTGGGCCTCTTCCCGAACTGGTCGTTCGCATGGCCGGACAACCGTCGTATTCTCTACAACCGCGCTTCTTGCGACGCCAAGGGTAAACCTTGGAATCCGAACCGCGTCTTGGTTGAATGGGACGGCACCAAGTGGATCCAAAATGACGTGGGTGACTTCCCGACGGCTCAACCGCCGCAGGATAACGCCTTCTTCATGACCTGGGAACAGAGAGCTCGTTTGTTCTCGTACCTCATGGTCGACGGCCCGTTGCCTGAACACTTTGAACCGCAAGAATCGCCAACGAAAAATATCTTCAATGGCGCCGATAAGAATCCGCTCGCTCGCTTCACGAAGGATCCGTCTGTTCAGCTGGGTGACCCCAAGGAATTCCCGATTGTTTGTACGACGTACTCCTTGACTGAACACTGGCAGACTGGTACGCAGACGCGTAACGTGCCGTGGTTGAACGAATTGATCCCGGGCAACTTCATTGAAATCTCTGAAGAACTTGCTCAAGAAAAGGGTATCAAGAAGGGCGATAAGGTTCATATTTGGAACCGCCGCGGTAGCATCGTTGTTGATGCCATGATCACCATCCGTATGAAGCCGATGATGATTAACGGTGTGAAGACCCACGTAGTTGGTTTGCCCCACCACTTCTCTTGGGAAGGTATGTTTGCCACTGGCGATAACGTGAACGACTTGTCTCCGAACGTTGGCGACCCGAACTCCTTCATTCCTGAGTTCAAGGCATTCTTGGTTAACGTGGAAAAGGCAGCCTAACGGCGGTAAGGAGAAAAAATAATGCGTAATAGCAATGAAGTTGCCATCTTATATGATTCGTCCCATTGCACAGGCTGCAAGGGCTGTCAAGCGGCATGTAAACAATGGAATATGTTGCCGAGTTCGCTCGAATTGAACGGCATCAAATTTAGCGGTACCTATCAGAATCCACCAGATCTTGATGGTGACACCCGTTTGGTGATGACGTTTGACGAAAAGCCTTCTGGCAATAAGTTCCAAGAAATCAACATGGCAATCGGTCGTAACGCCTGCATGCACTGCACGGACGCTGGTTGCGTGAATATCTGTTCCTCTGGCGCACTCTACCATCGTGAAGACGGTGTGGTCGCTTTCGATACGGAAAAGTGCAATGGTTGCACGTACTGCCAAAGCGCCTGCCCGTTCGATGTGCCTCGCTATCGTCCGCTCGACGGCATGATCGACAAGTGCACGCTCTGCTGGGACCGCTTAGAAGAAGGTGGTATTCCGGCTTGCGTGAAGACTTGCCAGCCAGAAGCTTTGAAGTTCGGCAAGCGCGAAGAAATGCTCAAAATTGGGCACGAACGCGTGGCTGCACTTAAGGCTCGCGGTTTCGACAAGGCTGAACTCTACGGCGAAAATGAATGCGACGGCTTGCACGTCCTCCATGTTTGCCAGTACGGTCACGAAGCCTATGGCTTACCGACCGCTCCGAAGGTCGACAACAAGGTTGGTCTCATGAAGACGTTGAAGACGGTCACGGGTATTGGTACCGTGGCTGTGGTGGCCGGTTTGGCTGCCAGCTTCGTGGCTTCGCGTGGTTACTCTCGCAAGCCGACGACGCTCGAAGAGGCCAAGAAGCACTGGACGCCTGAACAGCGCGCCAAGGCTGATGCTGAAGTCAAAGAGCTTCTTGCTAAAGAAGCTGCGAAACAGGAATAAGGAGGCATAGGATGCGTTATATCCAGCGTCATTCCCTGCTTACGCGGGTTACTCACGGTACAGCTGCTATTAGTTGTATTTTGCTTGCCTTGACTGGGGTCTTTGTGTTTGTCCCCACGTTAGGTGGCGATATTATGGGCGGTGAATTCACCAAGGCTATGCGTATGTTGCATCGCATCTTGGCAATTCCCTTTATCTTGGTTCCGTTGTTTGCGCTCTTGCGCTCCCCGGGTGGCTTCTGGCACTTGATCACAGTTGACATCTTTGGGAAGTGGGACGCTGACGACTTCCGCTGGTCGGCCAAGTTCCCGTTCTATCTCTTTGCACCGAAGAAAGTGCATATGCCTCCGCAACACCATGTGAAGGGTGCACAGCGTCTCGCTGACGGCGCCTTGCTCTTTAGCTGCGTGTTCTTAGCACTCTCTGGCATCGTGTTGTGGCTCAACACGGGTCTCCTCCCTGACGGTAGCATGCGTGTTGCCTTCTCGGCCGAAACCCTCTTGATCGCTCACTTGGTGCATGATGTGTTCTTCTTCATCTGTGTGTTCGTCGGATGCGCTCACATCTACTTGGGTGCTGGTATCTGGCAACCGTACCGCGGTACGATTCGCTTGATGTTCGGTGACGGTAAGGTTAGTGAATCTGATGCTGCTTACCACTGGGGCTACTGGGCTAACCAGGAACTCACTCTCGGTAAGAACGTCACGGTCGAACCGGATCAGAAGTAATCTGTCCTCCTGATAGGCAGTGATAGGTCAAGTCATTGCCTCACGAGCCTCTCTCCAGTCACTCGGCTGGAGAGAGCATCTAGATGGGTGTTAAGACTCCCATCTAAATGCTCAAAAGGCATAGGGCACAGTCGGACGTCGGCATCCTTCGCCCCTGAAGGATTGCAACCGACAGTGAACCTTAACAACAAAAAGGAAAACACCATGCTCAATCGTAAATCCATTGAACGTTCTCTAGCTAAGTATGTGACCTACAAGGACTCTGAAGTTTTAGCTCGTTTGACCGCTTTTGGTCCCATGATTCTTAAAGCGGCGGATTTATCTAAGCAAATGGCCGTGCCAGTTCCGGCAGTCTCTGAAGAAGACTATGAAGCTGCGCGCGAGAGCAAGTTGCATCTTCTCAACAAATATCCAGTGGCAATTGAAGCCGACCGTTTTGTGGGTGTTGCGCAAGAACTCTCGCACGATTTGCTCAAAGCTTTGTCTCTTGAAGGCGAGTTGCTCGATGCTTGTGAAACAGTGGAATGGTCTCTGTTTGCTACGCCAGAGCTTCTTGAGTTGGCTGGTCGTGATCCTCTTACCTATTTTGAAAAAGTCGAAGCCATGATGGGCAACGACGATATTTTTGAATTCTTCATTTTGCCAGTGTTGGGCTACACGGTACGCGTTTTCTTGGACGCTCCTGCCACGGTTTGGAGCCGCGATTTGGCGAACGTCTCTGACGATACGAGCCATCACAACCGCCCGGTGACCTGCCCTGTGTGTGCTTCTGAAGGCGCTATTGCTTCTGTGACGGAAACGACTGCTAACGGTAATCGTAAGAAATTGCACTGCACGTGCTGCGGCGCATCTTGGATCTTTGAACGCATCCGTTGCACGCACTGTGGTAACACGGCTGTGTCTGACTTCCAGTACTTGCATGATGAAGAAGATGATACCCATCGCTTGCATGTTTGCAAGGCTTGTGGCACCGCTACGCCGACGGTTTTTGCTGGCGAAGAGTTGAACTTCAACGCTGACGTTGAACAGATCGTCATGACGGGGTTGGAACTCTATTACGACGAAACGCTCGAAGAAAAGAAAGCCGAATAACGGCGCTGTAGCAAAAGCTACGAAAAAACCAAGCAATCAGCACCCAGGGAGAATGTGATGGGCGTCAATAAAAAATTCGATGGAGTAGCAGAAGTGGACAAAAATGCTAGCAATGGCATGCCTAGTTCTGTACAAATGAATCCTTTTGGCGCTCATCTGGTTGAAGTTCGTCACCTCAACGCTATTGAAGCCGAAGAGGACTGGGTAGCTGAAGAAATTCCAGTGGCACTGGTCTATAACGGTATCTCTCATGCTGTGATGATGACCACCCCTTCGTTGCTCGAAGAGTTTGCTGTAGGCTTTTCCCTTTCTGAGGGGATTGTCCCAGACATGAGCCATATCTATGACATTAACGTCACTCCCGCTTGTAAAGGGATGGAAGTGAATTTAGAGATTTCCTCCGAATGCTTCTGGCATCTGAAAGAGCATCGCCGCTCGATGACCGGACGCACGGGTTGCGGTCTTTGTGGCGTAGAAAGTCTGGACGGCGCGATTCGTAAGAATCACCGAGTGGAACATACACAAACCTTCGATATGCGTTTTTACGAACAGGGTTTGGCTTATCTGGAAAAGGTTGAAGAATTAGGACAACTAACGGGATGTACTCATGCTGCCGTCTGGGTACATCCTGATGGGACCCTCGCAGGAGGCGCTGAAGATGTAGGCCGTCATGTGGCACTCGACAAACTCTTAGGGATGAGAGCGAAGAATCATTGGGAGAATGGAGCACTTTTTGTCAGTTCCCGTGCTTCCTACGAAATGGTTCAGAAGGCTACAACTTGTGGCGTCGAGATTATGTTTGCAGTGTCTGCACCTACCGCTTTGGCGGTTCGTCTTGCAAAAGAGTCTGGGATGACGCTATCTGCTTTTTGTCGACATCAGAAAGCAAATGTCTACGCGCATCCAGAGCGTCTTCTTGGCTTGTAATTTGTCGTCAAGAAGACTTTTACCCGGAATTGGGCTCTCCACCAGTTCCGGCTTTTTCTTTCCTTCTTAAAACTGTTCTAAGAGTGTATGTGTTAATTTATTTATTCCCGATAAGTAGCATTTCCCACAGTACTAAATCAAAGCGTTGTAAAGAGAGAAACGGCCATGTGAGAAGAGGTTAAAATGATCAAGATCTCCCGATAACACCTTCTGCTAACGGAACGCTCTTTTTCTACGCTACAGTTTGCTCATAGTGGATAGTGCAAACGATGCGCAAAGCTTTTTTGATCATGAAGACTGCATTTGACCATTGTGATCAACTGCCTAGTTGCGCGTCCTCTCTCCAACTGTTTCTCTCTAGCAACTTAGCACTGAAACGAGCTTATTTTGTTAGGACAATGAAAAAATGACTCAAGCTTCGATGACACTTCCCCAGAAGATGGCTTTCAATGTCCTTTTGATGGTGAGCCTGTCGCATTTTTTGGATGATTTGGTGCAATCCATCATTCCTGCAGCGTTGCCGCTCCTAAAAGAGCAGTATGCGCTCACTTTTGCACAGGTGGGTTTGATTACGTTGACCGTGCAAGTGACCTCATCCATCTTTCAGCCTATCGTGGGCTTGTCGACCGATAAACGTCCAACGCCTTTTGCCTTACCTATTGGGATGTGCGTGACACTGGTGGGTTTCTTGCTCCTTGCGTCGGCGCCAAACTTTGCTGTGATTTTGGTAGCTTGCGGGATTGCAGGTTTAGGTAGTGCAATCTTCCATCCAGAAGCCTCAAAAGTGACGCAAACGATTGCTGGCCAGCAAAAAGGCTTTGCACAAGCAGTTTTCCAAGTGGGCGGTAACGCGGGCTTTGCTTGCGGTCCGCTTGCAGCAGCGCTGATAGTTCTCCCGAATGGCCAATCAAGCATTGCCTGGTTTGCACTTTTTGCGCTCCTTGCAGTCGCCCTTTTGAGTAAAGTAGCGCTTGCGATGCGCAATAATGCCGCGATGAAGGGCGCTTCTAAACCGAAGGCGGCTGTTTCTCAACATGGTGCTAACCTCAATTTGAAGTTCATCTTTACGTTGCTCTTTATTTTGATGTTCTCCAAACAGGTCTACATTTCTTCGCTCTCAAACTACTTGACCTTCTACACGATCGAGAAGTTTGGTCTCTCGATGGCGAATGCCCAGTACGTGCTTTTTGCCTTTTTAGCAGCGAGCGCAGCAGGGACGCTTTTAGGCGGCCCAATTGGGGACCGTTGGGGACGCCGTACGGTGATTCTATGGTCGATTTTGGGTGCGGCGCCTTTTGCGTTGCTGCTTCCCTGGGTACCTCTTGCTGGCGTGATTTTGCTCGCCATTCTTGTGGGCTTTGTGATTTCTTCGGCTTTCTCTGCCATTTTGGTGTTTGCGCTTGAACTTGCACCAGCAAGAACAGGGATGATCGCAGGGATCTTCTTCGGGTTTACGTTTGGGCTGAGCGGGATTGCCTCTGCGGTCTTTGGCGTGATGGCTGACCACATTGGACTAGATATTGTTTTCCACATCGTGGCATTCCTACCACTCCTTGGGATTGTGGCCTTTGCTTTGCCAAAGAAAGCAGAAGTTGCTTAAGCTGCATATTCAACTTCTAAGAGAAGAGGGTGTCATGAAGGCATCCTTTTTTCGTCTGGCATACGCTAACACTGGAAGAGGTGAGCAAAGCTGAGTATGATTAAATTCACAAGCCTATCTCTGGAGTTCTCATGGTGTCTCTTTCCACTTTCTGCACAGAACAAGTACGCCGACTGGCATACTTCGCACATGCTGTGCGGAGCACTATGGTGGCAGTGTTACTTCTAGGGTTGGCGAGTGCCAGTATCAGTGCACCGAGCCTCACTTCTCACGACGCAGCGATGCCTTCCCCTGAAGTCATTTCTGGCGCAACGATTTCTGCAATGCGGGCGCAAAGCGCGCCAGCGCCAACCAAAGCTCCTACGATTGATGCGATTTCTTCTGCGCAAGGCGGAAAACACGCCTTGGTTCTTGCAGTGCCTGATACGTACTTGATGAGTTTTGATGGTGGAAGGCTTGATACCTATATCGCTAATTTGAATCGTGCACTGCGTGATAGTCGCAGTGACTACTATGTCACCGTAGTGCCCTTCCAGGCAACAGATGCTAGTAGCCAGTTAGCGCTTTTAAAGCCCGATTTTGTGTTCGCGCAGTCTTCCCTCATTATTTCGGTGGCTGGCAAAGAGGGGACACCTGCTTATAGCGTCGCAACTCGAAAAGTTCCTGAAGCCAAAGACGCATCCCAATCGGTGGGCGGTCTCATTCTTGTACCAGCAAACCGCAAAGATATTCAAAAGCTGGAAGACCTCAAAGGTAAAGAGGTTGTGACCACTATGCCTTTAGCGGCTGGATGGTTAGCTGTCTTAGGGGAAGTTGCAAAGCTCAACGAAGACCCAGAGCATTTCTTTAAGAAAACGCGCTTCCTTAATATGGCGCTACCTAACGTTTTTTCAGCCCTTGCCTCTGGGCACACCGACTCGGCAGTGCTAGAAACTTGCACGATTGAGCGCCTCGCTAGAGAGCGTTTGATCGCTTTTGAGGACTTTCGCGTTTTGAATGATCAGAGAGATGGGAAACTCAACTGCGCTCGTTCTACGGGACTCTATCCTGACGCTACGCTCTATGCCTTTGAGTGGACAGATGAGCAAGCGGTAAGAGCAATGCTCCGAGTACTGCTCTCGGCCAAAGAAACCGATTTTGGCGAGTGGCATGTGCATGTATCGCGCTCTGCAATGGACGAGTTACTAAAGACCCTTCGTATGGGTCCATATGCCTATTTACGTACTGTTTCTTGGGAAGCACTTCTTGAGCGCTATAGCTATGAAATTCTCTTGGGACTTCTTCTCATTGCACTTTTAATTGCCAATGAGTTCCGCTTACATCGCTTAGTCGCAAAACGTACAGCCGAGCTTTCAGACTCGCTCATTCGTCAGCAGGAAAGTGAAAAAGAAGCGCGGCAGGCTCGTTTGCGTTTGGGTAGCCTTGAGCGCCGTAATGTGGTGAATCAAATGTCGGCCATGATTGCGCATGAAATTCGTACACCACTCGGTGCGATTACGAATTTTGCTTCTGTGCTGAAATATTTTTATCCCGATATGGCTAAAGAAGATACGCCAAGTGGCATTGCCATGGGCGGGATTTTGAAAGAAACACAAAAAATTGGCGGGATTGTGGATCGTGTACGTCAGTATGCAAAGTCTCAGCGCTCGCAACATGTTCCCATTGATTTAGGTCGCAGTGTGCGAGAGGCTATTCGCGTGCTTCATATGACAATGCCAGAAGCGGTAAACCTCAAGGCAGATGTGGTAGAGAGTGCGCCTATGCTGGGCGACAGCTTAGAAATTGAATTGCTCGTCTTTAATCTTTTAAAAAATGCCGTGGAAGCCTCTTCAGTTGTGGCGAAGCCAGAAGTGTCTGTGCGACTCTTCTCACTCGATGAAGGCAAGTGGCGCCTTGAGGTGAGCAATAATGGGCACGAATTGAGCGAAGAGGCATTTGAAAAGCTAGGGCGCTCGATTGATAGCGTGAAGCCAGAGGGTCTTGGCATGGGGCTTTCCATTGTGCGTGGTATTGTGGATAGCCATGGAGCCCTTTTGGGCTTTACTCGTCGAGAAGGCGGGTGGTTAGTGGTGCAATGTACGATTGATAAATTGCCAGAAAATGCCCCCTCAGAGTAGGAAGGAGAACATTGATATGGTCAAACATCTGATGGTTCGTCTTGTGGACGATGATGACTTATTCCGCACTTCGCAGGCAATGCTACTGCAAGTCAATGGCTTCTCGGTGGCGACGTTCTCTTCTGCAGCAGAATTCTTAGAGCGCGACGATCCACATCGTCCAGGTTGTCTTATTTTGGACGTGCGTATGCCCAAGATGACGGGGCTTGAACTTCAAGAAGAAATGAATAAGCGTGGTTGGCGTCTTCCCATTCTCTTTTTGACGGGGCACGGTGACATCTCGATGGCTGTGCATACGATGCAGCATGGAGCAGTTGATTTTCTTGAAAAGCCCGTTCCGCCAGAGGTACTCATTGAGAAAGTGAAGAGCATTGTGGAGAAGAATCTCTCAGAATGGGAAAAGCTCGACGAGGAAGAAAGTTTGCGGGATATCTGGAACGAATTAACACCTCGCGAACAGCAGGTGATTAAGCTCGCAGCGCTCAATCTACCGAACAAAGTGATTGCACAGCGCCTCGATATTGCTGAGACCACGGTGAAGATGCACCGTGGCAACGCGTTTGCCAAATTTAATGTCAATAATCCGCTAGATGCGTACCGCCTTTTGGTGCGAATTGGGATGGTCGACGATGAAAATCAATGAGAAGCGCCGTCAAGTGCTCCAAGGAGCACTTTTAGCGGGAATGAGTCTTTCTGCGTGGAGTGAAGAGGGGAGTTCTTCTGCCACAGATGGCGCGATCCCAGACGAAAAACGCCTCTGGGATATCGTGGTAGTGGGAAGTGGCTTAGCAGGGGTTTCTGCTGCGCTTTCGGCACTCGAAGCGGGTGCGCAAAATGTGCTTCTGATCGAAAAAGGTCCGCTCATTGGTGGACACAGTGCCTATAGTACTGGGACGCTCGCAGTAGTGGGATCTGACCGACAGAAAACGCAAGGCGTCACCGATTCGCTTGATCTAATGTGGGAAGAAGCGAAAAAAGTGGGTGGTGAGAGCGCTGATGAGGCACTCATTCGAAAAATTGGTCGCGATAGTGAGCGTGCACTTCAGTGGTTGGAATCCCATGGCGTGGTCTTTACTCCAGGGGTTTTTCAGTCTCTCGGGGGCTTGACGCCACGCTCAGTGCTCGCAGAAAGCGCTCAACCAGGGCTCACTTACACTCGTGAGCTCTATGAGGCCGCGTTAAAGCGGGGGTTAGTGGTGCGCTTTAATACGCGCATGACAGGCCTGCACCCCATCGAGGAGAGCGGCGAGAATCGTTTTTGGATGGTTGAAGTGACTTCCCAACAAGTACCTAGCACCCTTCAGACACGCTCTGTGGTGATTGCTACAGGGGGCTTTACCGCCAATGCGGAGATGGTACATAAACATGACCCGCAGATTCCTCAGGGAATGCGTACCACAGCGAACCCACGAGGACTTTACTTTGATGGCGCACAGGGCGACGGGATTCTTATTGCCGAAGCGGTGGGGGCGCAACTCAAAGACATGGACAATATCCAACTGATGCCGATTTGGGGTGGACGACTTCTTGACTATGTGGGCGGCGATATTTTTCTCGACCACGAAGGGCGCCGTTTTGTGAACGAAGGGGCAAGTTGGAAAACGCTGGAAAATGCGCTTTTGAAGCTCCCCAACCAAACAATGTGGGTCGTGACGGATGCGCAGTCTAAGAAAGGCATCAGCCTTGGCGTGAAGCTAGCAGACGGTACCGTGAGAAAGTCCGATACGATTGCGGAGATGGCTATTGGGATGGGCGTAGATCCCACTGTGCTACAGAAAACGCTCGACGACTATAACCGTGGCGCAGCCAAGCATGAGGATCCCCAGTTTGGGAAAACCACCTTTACGCAACAGATCAATCAGCCGCCATACTATTGGGGAAAAGAGCAACTTTTCCTTCATACCACACTCGGTGGCATTGCGATTAATGAGCGCGCAGAGGTGCTCGATGACAATAACCAACCGATCGCAGGTCTTTACGCAGCAGGGGAAACAGTGGGCGGAATCTTTGGGAAGAGCCGTTTAGGAGGCTTGGCCATCACGGGTTGTGTCGTCTTTGGGCACGAGGCAGGGCGTCAAGCCGCAGCACGCGCAAAGCAACCCCAACCGTAAACGCACAAAACAGTTTTTTTCTCCTAGGGTTTTTCCTAAGTTCACAACCTATCCCACGGGAGGTAGTGAGAAAAGTGCGCGAGGATGAAAATACTTTCAACGAGTTTGAGAACACTTTCTCAAACGGTTTAAGAAAGTCAATCCTTTGGAGAAAAGATTATGTCGATTGATACCTCCCGTCGCGCCCTCTTTAAGAAAGCTGGTGTTGTCTCTGCCGCTATGTTGGGCTCTTCCTTTGCCTTTGCTGCTGGCATCCCTGCTAAGACCGTTGAAAAATACGATGAAACCTTTGATGTGGTCGTGATTGGTTCTGGTTTTGCTGGTTTGGCCTGCGCACTCAAGGCTGGCCGCGGTGGCAAGAAAGTGCTTGTTATCGAAAAGATGACGGTTTTGGGTGGTAACTCCGCGATTTGCGGCGGTAACGTTGCTTGCCCGGTGAACCCCGTTCAGAAAGCTCAAGGCATTAAAGATAGCAAGGAACTCTTCATTGAAGACTGCTTGAAGGACGGTCTTGGTATCAACCACACTGAACTTTTGGCCACGATTGCTGACCGTTGCAACGACACCATCAAGATGGTGGAAGACTTAGGCTGCGAATTTGTGCCTAACAAGATGCTCTTTGAAGGTGGCCACTCTGTTCCGCGTTCCTATGAAATTAAGGCTGGTTCCGGCTCTGGCTACATCCGCCCGATGTTGGCCGCTCTTGAAAAAGAACCCAATGTGACCATTCGCGCCAAGACGAAGTTCGATGACTTCATCGTTGATGATGACAACAACGTTGTCGGTATCGTTTGCCGTGAAAACTATCGCTTTAACACGAAGCTCACCTCTGACGACTTGGAAAACAAGACTGGTAAGAAGAAAGTGATTCGTGCCACGAAGGGTGTGATGTTGGCCGCTGGTGGCTTCTCTTGCGACACCTGGTTCCGTCAGATTCAGGACCCGCGCGTTGTGCCGACCACGGACTCCACGAACCAGTTGGGTGCTACCGCAGGCGTGTTGGTGAAGGCTTTGGCTTTGGGCGCTGCTCCTGTGCAGCTCTGCTGGCTCCAGTTCTTGCCGTACTGCAACCCGCGTGAAAAGGGGTTCGGGGTTTCTGTGAACTTCACGAACCACGCTTGTATGGACTTGGGTCTTGTGGTTGACCGTAAGACTGGTAAGCGCTTTATGGACGAACACGCTGGTCGTAAGATCAAGTCTGACGCTCTCTTCAAGGTGATTGGTACTGATGAAAACTACCCGATCGCTGTGTGTGATGATGCTATCGTCAAAGCCATTAACCCGAGCTTTGTGAAGTTGCCACTTGAAATGGGTACGGTCAAGAAGTTTGACACCCTCGAACAGTTGGCTGACCACTTCGGTATCAAGAAGGCCGCCTTCCTGGAACAGGTGAAGAAGTTCAACAGTTATGTGAAGGAAGGGAAGGATCCAGAATTCGGTCGTATTCTCACCTACAACAACGGTCTTGATGTTTCCAAGGGTCCGTTCTACGGTATTGAATGCTGCCCGAAGATCCACCACACCATGGGTGGCGTGATGATCAACCCGAAGGCTCAGGTTATTTCTGCTGCTACGCACGAACCGATCAAGGGTTTGTATGCCGGCGGTGAAATCACTGGTGGTGTGCATGGCGCCTCGCGCTTGGGGACCGTGGCCGTGATCGATGCTTTGACTTTCGGCATGATCGCTGGTGAAGAATTGGCCAAGGCCTAATCAGCGCAAACAAACGTTCTCTCGTTTCTCCTAAGTGAACGTTAGGCTATAGTCTCCTAGCCGACCAAAAGCTCGCCCTTCTGTGGCGAGCTTTTGGTTTAAGGGGAAAAGGAAGAAGAAGGCGGTCTCTCTATGGCCCGAGACCGCCTTAAAAAATGTGATTTCTGGATACTTTAGGCTTCAGTAGAGCTCGGTCTGAAGTGTTTAAGTTGTGTCCCAAAAACCACAATACTGAGAAGGAGGATGAACGCAAAGGCGATCAAGATGTTGCTATAGAGCACAGCTTGTTCATTTTGAGTTGAGAGGTTAATCGTGTAGGAGGCAAAACCCCAATCAATCATTTTGCTCGCAACCACGGAGGAGAAGGCAAAGGCCATGAAGTAGACAAGCGAATAGAGTCTCATCCCAATGTCAATATCTTTTTCTGGCAAGGTGTATGAGGTGAAATTAGAGAGCGCCATAGTGAGGTAAGAGGTTCCCAGGACGCCAAAAATGAGCAATACCACAGCCCAGCTCTTGGGGAAGCCCAAAATAATGATAAGGAAATAAAAAAAGCAGCAGCGTTGCCGCGATGCGATAAAGGACTGGTGCGCCAAAGCGGTCGACAATCTTGCCACCCACGACGCCTAGCAAGGCTGTGATGATGGTGGCGGGTAAAATCAGCAGCCCAATTTCAGAGGGCCCTGCAAGATAGACTTCAGAGAGATAAAGCGGCGTCACAAAAGAGACCGTACTACTCACAAAAGTGAAGACAAATAGGAAGCCTAAAATCCTCACATAGCGTTGATTGCGAAAAAGCGTGAGTTGGATAAATGGGTGCTTTGCGCGCAGAAGTCGCCGGACAAAGAGCCCCCAGCTCACTATCGAAATGGAGAAAAAGAGAAGCGAGAAATGCGTAATCGTGATGAGCAAAAAGGCAGACCCGGAGGCAAGTAAGATACCACCGAGAAAATCGATGGATACATCGTGTCTTTTATCCTCTGGTAAAAGTTTTAAATAAAGTGGAAGCGAAAGGGGAAGTCCCAGGGAGAGGAGAAAGAGCGATTCCCAACCAAAGGTTTCTGCGACAAAACCTGCAATCGTAGGCCCAATGGTGGAGCCCAAAGCGGATCCTGTAGCCATTAAGCCAAACGCCATACCACGATCTTTAAGAGAGACGTAGCGTGCAGGAATAATCATGCTAAGAGAAGGCATCACGGCTGTTCCTACTGCTTGAAGAGCTCTCGTAGCGAGTACCATAGTGTAGTTAACCGCAAAAAAGCCCAAAAGGTCACTTAAGACCAAAATAGAGAAAGCAAAAATAACTAAGGTTTTAAGAGAATAGCGCTCTGTGGCTTTTCCATAAATCGCGGTACTTACCGCGTAGATCACTAAAAAGCTGGTAGATACCCAACCCATCATTGAGGCGGTGAGGTGAAAGTCCTCACAAAATATCCAGAATTTTGTCAAGTGCCTCTCTAGCTTGACCTTCTAAAAACAGGAGAGGACTGCGCCGAATAACGACGGCAGTCCCCTAGAACAAAGCTTGGTGAGGAAGATTAAGGTCTAAAGACGATGGTCTTCACAAACGTCACCTTTACTGGCACGCCAGCTAAGCGAATCGGTTCAAAGCGCATTCCATTAATGGCTTTGAGAGCCTCTTCTTCAAAATCAAGCGGTGGCACGTTCTTTGTGAGAATACGGGCGCGTTCTACCGTGCCTGATTCATTCACAACAAACTGCACCTTAACTCGCACTGTGCTTGTGAGCCCCATGGAGCGAGCACGGCGGGGGTAAGTGGCTTTCGCGTCTTGCAAAATGGTAAAGCGCAAATTGCCCTTACCTGTAGGACGATAGGTCCCGTCACCATTGTCAGCAAGCGCTGCATCACCATTTCCTTCAGAGATTTTCTTTAAACCGTCTCCAGAGCCAGGTAACGAGGCAGGGGTGCCAGGCGCAGCGTCACCCAACGCAGTTCCCAATGCGGCTGGCGCGCTGGCAGTGCTAGCCGCACCACTTGTGGGCGCTGTGTTTGGCGCAGTGGGCGTCACTTTTTCAGCAACCTTCACTGGTTTTTCGGCCGCTTTCGGCTTCACAGCTTTTTGTTCAGCCTTGGGCTTAGGAAGCGCTTTGGGCTTAGGTTTTTCCTTTTCAGCGACCACAGGTTTTTCTGCGGGTTTTTCTGGCGGAACAGGAATTTCAGCCTTCTCTGTGACCACTTCTTCAGCCTTAGGCGTTTCTTTCACTGCTTCTTTAGCAGCTTTTTCGGTCACCAACGCTGGTACATCAGAGGCTTCTGGCGCGGGCGCTTCAGGTTCTGCAGGTTCGGGTGGCGTGGGAGGAGCGCTTTCTTCAGGAGGCGTAGCCTCTTCTTGAGGTGCGTTATCAGGCGTAGGAGCTTCTTCACCAGTTGCTCCCTGGGTGCCAGACTCAACCCCTTTAGGAATCACGGTTTCTGTGCTTCCTGCAATGCCGCCAGCACCAATGCTCACCACAAGAGGGGAGCCGCCGCCAGGCGCTGCGGTTTGTGTCACCGAAAGCGAAAAGAGAGCAATAAGCACCCCCACGATGGCGCCATGGATGAGCACGCTTGTTCCAAAAGAGGAACCCAAGCGAAAGAAGCTCGTCTGTGGGGCCGTCATGATGGCTCGTAGTGCCTCTACGCGCTCACGCTGACGTGTGTCATGGTCACTCATGAGCGAGAGCCTCCATCAGTAGGCGTAGCGGCGTTTTCAGCGGATTCCGTTTCGCTCTTCGGTTTTTTGCCTTCGGTGGCGATACTCAAACGATCGATACCAACGCTCTTGACGGTATCCATCACTTCTACCACGCGACCATAATCAGCCGCACGGTCTCCACGCAACACGATGATTAATTTTTCATTTTGCGCTTTTTCAACAGCGAGCTTTTCAGCCAACATTTCAAGCGTCACAGGCGTGTCTTCCAAGAAGACTTGGCCACGTGCATCAACGGCGATGGGCAGAGTTTTTTCAGTGTCAATGCTCGACGAAGAAGCTGCAGGTAAGTGTAGCGGCATGGTTTTTTGAACCACCATCGTGAGCATGCTCATCATGAAGAAGACGAGCAAGAAGAAGATGATATCGATCATCGGAATGATCATCAGCATCGGCGTCTTTTTCTCTTGATGATTAATGAGTTTCATGGAAAATTTTCCTGAAAAGGTGTTTAAAAACACGCTAACTACACTTAGGAGTGCACAGCGCTCATTGGACAATCGTCAGAAGAGGGTTTCGTCTTTTGGACTTCAACGATCTTTGTGGTGAGCTCAACCACATCTTTCTTGCATTTACCTTCACTCACTAAGAAGATGCCACAGGTTTCCTCGATTTGGGTAATAAGATTATTGGCACGTTGCTCGAGCATGACGTAGAGCACCATGGCGAGAATAGCGACAAAAAGGCCGAAGGCGGTCGCAACAAGGGCTTCTGCCACACCAGCGGTGATTGCAAAAGGCTGACCTTCGGAAATCGAGAGCACATCAAAAGCTTGAATCATCCCGGTCACCGTCCCAAGCAAGCCTAAGAGCGGAGCGAGTGTGACGATAGCGGAGAGGTAGTTAAGACGTTCTTTCAAACGACTAGCACGCTGCTGCGCTTCAAGTTCGAGCGAAGAGCGAGCATCCGAAATGTAGGAGCGATTCATCAAGAAAGTGGCAAGCAATTCACCAGCAACGCCACCTGCTTTTTCGCACAAGCGCTGAGCATCTTCGAATTGGTGCTGAGAAAAAAGGCGTGGGAGCTGAGACTTCAAAAGAGCCATATCGCTTTGTGCCAAACGATAAAGACGGAAGCGTTCAACTGCGATGGCCACCGCGATAATAGAAGCCAAGAGCAGGGGATACATCATGAAGCCACCCGTCTGGAAGAGGTGCACAAGCGTATTCATAGTAGGAAACCTTTTCAATAAAAAACGTATAACGAAAAAACGAATATTCCTCTCGAGAAGCTCCCCTAGCGCAAAAACCTAGCACGCCAAGTTTTTGCCCTACAAAGACAGAGAATCCACTCGAGAGGAAAAGGTAGAGGTTACGTGAGTAAACGGATTACCAGATGGCCTTCATGCCGATGTAGTACATACGTTCTGAGCCAGGAATAATCGTCTGAGAACTACCAGCGGCAGAACCGTACTCAAAGTACTCTTTGTCAAAGACGTTATTGATACCTGCGTAGAGCTGGAGGTGTTCATTCGGACGATATTTCACGCCAATATCTGTTAGCTCATAACCCTTGAAGAAGCCATCGTCTTTGTCCGAATTACGGATAAAGTTGGTGTACTTACCCTGGTAGAGGTAAGTGATGTTAGCGCTCCAAGTATCGGTAATGTCCCAGTTGGCACGCAAGGTAAGTTTGTGCTGAGGCACCTTCATCAAGCCTTTATCAGTGTAGTCATCGTCTTTATCCAAGAGAGCACACTGTGTCGCATCATGGCAACGCGTTTTACCCATGGTGTAGCTATAGGCTTCATCAAAGGTGAAGCGCCACAACTTCTGCGAGAAGGCCACGTCTGCACCCCAACGATCCGTATCGAGCAAATTCACGGTCTTCATTTCAAGCCCATTGACGCCCGTTTGATAGAAGCGACTCATCTGATTTTGCGTACGCGTGTACCACAAAGTCACACTAGCAGTGGTCCATGGAAAAGCTTCACGCCAACCAATTTCAAAGATGTCGTAGTGTTCATCATCAGCCTGTGTAGGAACAAGGTACGCTTCCTTTTTATTAGTCACAGGGTTACGCCGTCTAAGTTGGTCAGCAATTTCGATACCGTCAGGAATGGTATAGCCACGTTCATAACGACCATACACACGACCCGTATCGCTATAGAGGTAGGCGAGCGAGAGGTCGAACGCAGTGTTGCGACGGTTGCTTTCGCCAACGCCATCACCTTCGGCCAAAGAGCCACTCTTGTCAAAGCTCCACTTGGTTAGTTCGTAGCGAAGCCCTTCGTTAAGCTCCCACTTGCCCCAACGGTTTGTATTGACCGCAAAAATAGCGTACGTATCTTTCTGGTATTCGAAGTTATAAGGAATGACCATACTGACACGATTTTGCGTCGTGTAGTTGTCGTAATGGAGGTCAGCGTATTGATGCAAGAGATCGATCCCAACGAGCAATTGACCACCGTCCATGTATTTCCAGTTAGCTTTGCTACGCAAGCCATAACCACGGATATCCATGGTCTTCTCGTTGCCCTTTTGACCTTGGTAGTAGCCTTCGTTGAAGTAAAGGTCATTAAAGAGTTCAACCTTATCGGTGACTTGACCACGATGGGACAAACTCACCATGTTCAATTCTTTGTCACCGCGAAGGTAGGAAGGACGCTTTGTCGTAATGAATTTGCCAGTGGCTTCGTCAATCCCTACCTTGATGGTTTCAAGCGGTGCTTCATAGTCACGACCGTATTTCATCAAGTTTCGGCGAGAGACGTTACCCAAATACTGGGACTCTTCTTTCATATGGCTTGCACGAAGAAGAATCTGTTGCGTTGGGGTTAAATTCCAACGGACTCCAGCCGAGTAGTATTCGGTGTCAGCATAAGTGTTCTTAAAGAAGAGGTCACGATCAAGTTTGCTCGCCGAGAATTCCACAGCGCCACGGTTATCAGCAAAGGTCGTTCCAGCGGTTAAACCAGCGCGGTAGCCTTTACTATTCCATTCGCCCCAAAGTGTAGAACGAGGTTCTTTCATGGCTTGTAGGGAGCTCGTCATACTCACAATACCACCCACAGCACCAGAACCGTACATCACGGAACCACCGCCAGGAATCACTTCGATACGTTCGAGCTGTTCCACTGGAATGACATCATAAGACATCGTGAAGGGGTGGGAGGTCACAGAAGTAATCGGGGCTCCGTCAATCAACACTTGAAGATTCTTTTTAGCGGATTCAGAGCCTTGACCGCGAATGTCAATTTGGTTCATCCCAGAGGCACCGACGGTGATCGATGGCACCTTACGAAGGGCATCGGTCATGGTGCGGTTACCGTCTTGCTGAATCTGATCCTTTGTGATGACGATAATTTCTTTACTGTTCGAGAGGCGTTCGATTTCGATGTAATCAGGACGAACGACTGTATCAGCAAGTTCAACGCCATCGGCTTTTTCAGAAGCCTGATCAAGGATAGAGTCTGTCTCATCTGCGGCATTTTCTGCGGCCATTACCGAGAAAGAAGTCAACAAGGCAAGGGCTAGAGTTGTAAGTTTCATATTATATTAAAAAGGGGAGTTTTTGTAAACGAGAATGATTTTACTTATCAATTAGTAAAAATGCAATTCTCTTTAGACTTAGATTTCTTGGCCAATAGCACCTATCTTTTAGTAGGAAAAAGCGTCAAATTATGGTGATTTAAAAACGCTGTGAGAGAAGAAACACGGGAAGAGGTAACTCTCCTCTTCCCGAGATAGAAGTCTTTGAGTGAAGGCTTGGAAAAGCTCTCCGATTAACGCTTTTGGCTCACTCGGTAACTTTCCACCCCGAGAAGGGAGAGGGTAACAGCAAAAAGTTTTACCAGATGGCTTTCATCCCGATGTAGTACATACGTTCTGCACCAGGCATCACCACTTGCCAGCTACCTGCAGCACTGCCATATTCAAAGTACTGTTTATCAAAGACGTTATTGATCCCAGCGTAGACTTGAATATGGTCGTTCGGTCGGTACTTGAGGCCTACGTTAGTCAAACCGTAGCCCTTCATAAAGCCGTCATCCTTTTCCTCTTCATGCGTAAAGTTGGTGTACTTGCCTTGATAGATATAGGTAATATCGGCACTCAACGTATCAAGGATGTCCCAATTTGCATGAAGAACCACTTTGTGCTTAGGCACCTTCATGAGACCTTTATCAGTGAATTCAGCATTTTCCTTGACCTGCTTGCACTTTTCAAGATCGTGGCAGGAGGTTTTCCCCATGGTGTAACTATAGGATTCATCAAAGGTGAAGCGGCCGAATTTTTGCGAGAACGCGATATCTGCGCCCCAGCGATCGGTGTCAAGGAGGTTCACGGTCTTGATACCGAACCCAGCAGGGCTAAATTCGTAGTAGCGACTCAACTGATTTTCGGTCTTGGTGTACCAGAGAGTGACGTTAGCCGTAGTCCACGGGAACACATGACGCCAACCAATTTCAAAGATATCGTAGTGTTCGTCATCCGCCTTGGTGACTTCTAAGTGCTTGCTCTTTACGCGAGTTACAGGATCTTGCTCTGCAATTTGGTCAGCAATCTGCAAACCGTCAGGCAAGGTGTAGCCACGTTCGTAGCGAGCATAAACTCGGTCTGTGTCGCTATAAAGATAGGCAAGCGAAAGGTCAAACGCGACATTCTTGCGGTCTGCTGCATCCTTACCTTCTCCGTTTTGGAATTTCCCTTGCTTATCAAAGCTCCAACGGGCAATTTCATAACGAGCGCCTTCATTCAACTCCCACTTACCCCAGCGGTTGGTGTTTAATGCAAAGAGCGCGGTGATATCTTTTTGATAGTGGAAGGAGTAAGGCACTGACATATAGCCGCCGTTCACCCAGTCAAAGCTATCGTAGTTAAGATCAGCGGTTTGACGCAAAAGGTCTAACCCAAGTAAGAGCTGCCCACCGTCCATGTACTTCCAGTTGACTTTACTGCGCAGACCATAGCCTTTGATATCCATCTTCTGCGTTTCGTCGTTGATCCCCTGATAGTAGCCTTTGTCATAGTAGGCATTGCTCAAGAGTTCAACTTTGTCAGTGAGCTCGCCTCGATAAGAGACACTTACCATATCGAGCTTCTTGTCGCCGTGGATATAGTTGGGTTTCTGGACTTCGATCAAATCGCCGTTTTCGTCAATCCCGATAAAGTCACGCGTTGTACCTGGGTCATAATCACGACCATATTTCAAGAGTTTCAAACGATTGATCACACCCACAAACTGTGCATCTTCTTCCATGTGGCTAGCGCGCACAAGGACTTGATGTTTAGGCGTGAAGTTCCAGCGCACACCAGCTGAGTAGTACTCTGTTTTGGCAAAGGTGTTCTTAAAGTAGAGATCTCGATCGAGTTTGCTAGCGGAAAATTCCACAGCACCACGGTTTTCTGCAAAAGTGGTCCCTGCGGTCGCACCAACGCGATAGCCTTTGGAGTTCCATTCGCCCCAGAGATTAGTGCGCGGTTCTTTAAGTGCTTGCAAGGAGCTCGTCATACTCACAATCCCGCCCACGGCGCCAGAACCGTACATCACCGAGCCACCGCCAGGGATGACTTCAATGCGCTCGAGCTGCTCCACAGGGATGACGTCATAAGACATCGAGAAGGGGTGAGAGGTAATAGAGGTAATGGGCGCGCCGTCGATTAAGACTTGCAGGTTGCTATCAACGGTAGCAGAGCCTTGCCCGCGAATATCGATGGAGTTGAGTCCCGCGGTATTGACGTTCACTGAAGGAATTTTGCGCAAGGCATCGGTCATGGTGCGGTTGCCTTGCTGCTGCAACTGTTCTTTTGTGAGAACGATAATTTCCTTGGTGTTAGCGAGACGTTCGATTTCGATATAGTCTGGACGAACAACGGTATCGGCAAGTTCGATGCCTGCAGAGTCAGAGTTTTTATCTGTGAGTTCAGAGGAGTCTGTCGTATTTTCAGCGGCCATGACGCCAAAAGAGGCGAATAGCGCTAAGGCTAGAGGTGTGTATTTCATAGTAGCCAAGTTTAATTATGGTCATAAACGAGAATGATTCTAATTCTTAATTTGTAAAAGATCAATCTTTTTTTAATATACATAGTGAAATCCTTGAGAGGAAAGACTTTTTTGGCTCAATGCTCAAAAGGAAAGGAAAAAAGAGAAGCAAAGAAAGTTTGTTAAGATGAAAAGCAAATATCGGTATGTCTAAAGCTTTGTTTTTGAAAGGTTTTGATGTATCAAGCTCCATTTCACCTGAAGAGAGAATAACGATGAAAAAAGGGCTATTGGCTGGCATCGGTGCTGTGGCGATTATTGCCGCAGGTTACGCGAGCCTTATTTATTACCAAGGGATGTTTTTTGACCAAGAAGCTGCTGCTTCGCTCGATAAATTCACCGAAAAGAATCCAAACCTCTGCTCAAACCTCTGCTTTAAAATGAAGGAACTTGGACGAACATTTGATTCGCGCTCGGTTGAGGTTTTTGTCCTGCCTAAAGGTCCCTTGCTCGAGCTCCCGAGTCCACTGCTTAGATTCGTGGGTGAGGTGAAGTTTGGTCTGGCAGTGAAGGGGGAATTTTCGACGGACCCACAGGCTGGCATTTTTAAAGATTTCGCGCAAGAAGGGAAAGAACTTTTCAAAGACCATATTGTGGCAAACCTCAATTGGCAAGCTCAGTTTGAAGATGTGTACTGGAAGGTCGCGCCGATTGACTTCATTAATGCTAAAACAGGCGATCAACTCAAAACTGAAGAAATGAACCTTCGCTGGAACGCTAAGTCGCAGGGATCCTTTGATATTCCGCTTATCTCTGTCAATGGCAAAAATCAAGGGAAAGTTGTTCTCACCAATTGGTCCATGAAGGCCGATGGCAACAAAGGCTCGATGAGTTTTGATGGCCTCAAAATCAACTTCCAGAATGCAGTGAACCTTGACTTTGGTCCGCTCACGAGCGAGTCCACGCTTGAGAAGCGCGAAACGCTCGAAGATGGTACTGTTCTTCTCACCGCAAACGGTACTTATGAACTTAAGGGCCTCAAAGGCGCGCCTTTTATTTCTTTTGACTCACTTAAAGGTGAAGTTCATACTGTGAATATGCCTGACGTGTCCTACGCTAACGATGAGAAACTTCTAGAACTCTGGAAGAAAGTTCTCAATGATGGCTCTTTAAAAATCGATTTGCCTCTCAGCATTACGTCGGGAGATAAAACGTCCACGCTGAAAGTGGTGATTGGAAAGCAAACGATTGATAATCAACCTTCCATTGGAACGATTGATCTCACTTTTGACCCAACTTCTTTGGGAGCAACTGTGGCCTCGTCAGAACTGCGGAAATTTATTCGCCAACAAGACCGTAAAAACTGGCGCCAAGATGGTGAAAAATATGTCGTGCGTTGGGTGTTGCCGTCCTACGACGAAATCTTTCCTGAAAGTGCAAATCCATAAAGGCTAAATACCAAATTAATGTTTCTTTAGGCCCGATTTTCTTTGCTGGAGAATCGGACTTTTTCTTTTTCTCAAAACTCACCATCAAAGAAGAGCACTTCAATTTGTACGACACTTTTAAATGAGTGTGAGGGAAAGTGACACAACACGTTGCGCGAGTAGTAAGTTTGCTATGATGACGTGAATTAGTGTACCTACCAGAAGTAGGTGAAAAATAAACTCTCAGAAATAGAGCGGGGTAAAAAATCAGTACTCCGGCTCTCAAGGAACATAGACATGAATAAAGGCGTAGCCACTGGGATTGGCGTTGTCGTAGTTGTCGCTGCAGGTTATGCAGGTCTGGTTTACTACCAGGGGACCGTTTTTGATCGCGAATTGAAGACGATTGTTGAGAAGATGGAAAAAGAATCTGGTTTGAAGATTGATGTCACCGAAACCGCTCGCTCCTTTGCTTCTCGCTCGCTTGACGTGAAGGTCTCTTACGAAGACGAAAAGAATCCCGCTGGCGTGGAGGATTTCTGGCGTTGGTTGGGGGATGTGAATTTTGGTCTTTCGATGAAAGGGCATTTTGTCAGTGATACGACCTCTGGCATTCTCAAGAACTTGACTCAGGACGGGAAGGTTCCTTTCAAGGATCAGTTGAACCTCACACTCAATTGGCGTGGTGACTTCAAAGAGGGTGATTGGCATATCATGCCTACAAACTATGCCAACGAAGATGGTAGGGCCAAATTTGAAATGAAAGAAATGGAACTTCGCTGGACCGCTGAAGGAAAGAGCTCCTTTGATGTGCCCTATATTTTGTTTAGCGAAGGGGATGCTGCCGCATTTGAAATCAAGAATTGGGTGATGCGTAGCGAAGGGAAATCTGGCGGTGCAACGTTTGATAGCTTGAAGCTACATATTGCCAACGAACTCTCTCTTGACATGGGGGCTACGTCGACTTCTGCTAAGTTAGACAAGATGGAAACGCAAGAAGACGGTTCGATGCTTGTTACTGGTACGCTGAGCTACGACTTTAAAAACTTCAAAGCGGGTCCCTATCTCTCAGTGGATGCCAAAGGCAAGACAACGCTTGGACCTTTTATTTCCTTTGATGAATTAAAGGGTGATATCAATCTTGAAAATGTGCCTACTAATCAAGCTCTGCGCGAAAAGCAGCTTGCAGCGTGGGTCAATGGCTTGGAAAAGGGGACGTTGCGCGTGACGATTCCTGAATTGGTTGTTTCTACGGGTGATCAGAAGTCGGTACTGAAAGTTTTGCTCGCCAAGGAAGAAAAACCCCAGGGACTTTCACTTGCGCAAATCGATTTGACCTTTAATCCGGCGTCCTTAGGGAACACTCAGGCAGCAAAAGAGCTGAGCTCCTTGATTCGCCAGAGTGATAAGAAGGATTGGAAGGCAGAAGGCAATACTTTAGTTGCTCGTTGGGTGCTCCCCTTTGAATACTTAGCTTTCTTGAAAGAGGCGCAATAAGCTTGAGTGACTAACTACTATGCAAAAGGAGACTTTGATGGTCTCCTTTTGTTTTTCCGATGATGCAATCGAATTAATCGATTATGAGACCTAAAAAATTGCAAAGTCCTTGTGGCATGATGGAAACACTATAGTGAAAAATTCATCTTTCCCTCGTCTTGTCTATGCAAATAGAGCTTTTTTATGGTCTGGAACAGTCTAGAAGTTCCATTGGACCAGCAACGCTTCGAAATGATTTGATCAAAATATTGGCTGCGATTGATTCGGAGCGCTCGATTAAACGCGCCGCGGAAAAACTTGAAACGAGCTATCGCTATTTATGGGGAAGTGTGCTGAAGTGGGAAGCAACTTTTGGACAGACTCTGGTGAGCCGTGAACGAGGAAAACCTGCCACACTTACAGCACTCGGGCGAAAACTTCTTTGGGCAGAACGTTCTGTACAGGCAAAATATGCGGTCGACATTGCCAAAATTGTCTCAGAACTCAACACCGCTTTTGCCGTGGCCTCCGACCCGAAAGCGAAGATGATCACTGTCGCAGGATGCTACGATCCGTTTCTTTCGTCTTTGCAAGAAATAGCTAACCGCAAAGAGCTCATTCTCGACTATCACTTCAGTACTGGAGCAGAGGGTCTTCGCTCGCTGAATGCGCGTCAAACGATGGTTGCGAGCTTTAATTTCCCTGAAGGGTCGGCGAAAGGAAGCGAGGTTTTCAAAGTGTTCCGCCCGCTTATTAATCCCGAGCGTATAGCGGGCTGCCACGTTTTCCGGCGTGCGCAAGGCCTTGCTGTGGCAGTAGGTACCCCACTAGGCATTACTGGTTTTGAAGACATCTTCGAGAAAAAAGTGCGCTACGCGTCCCGTGCACCAGGCACTGGTACCTATACCCTTCAGCAAGAATTGCTCCACAAAACAGGGCATTTGCCTGAACAATTAGCTACGCAAAGCACTGTTTATTCTTCACATATGGTAGTGGCGACGGCGGTTGCCTCGGGAGAGGCAGATGTGGGGCTTTGTGTAGCAGAAGCAGCACACATCGTTGGCGCAGAGTTTATTCCTCTTCTTTGGGAAAACTATTATCTTGCGTGGATGAAAGAAGGCGCGAAGGCGGCCACCGAACAGCACGGCAAGCGTGACCTCTCTCGCTCTGGTGAGCGTATTAACGACTAGCGTGAGGAACTTGATTGGTTCTAATCGATGTTGTGTTGGGGAGTTTCCGAAAACATCAAGCCCCAACACAACGTCTTGCCTCTGTTAAATGACGGCAAGATAAGCGACAACTAAAGTTCCAACAAGGAAACCAAAGGCAATATTTGGTCGTTGGAAGAGATTTGCTTTCACGAGGTCGGATCCTGGTACCACGGGAATAACAGTGTTTAAACCAGATACAGGTCCGCCCGTTAAATAGTATTGACCGATATTGCAATCGCTAGCAGCCGCGACAGCAATACCCATTGGGTCTCCACCTGCACCTAGAGCAATAGTACAAAACGGCAGGACCACTGCAGCAGAGGCCATGTAAGACTGAGTAATTAAGCCAGTTAAACTCGCTACAAAGAACATCACAAGTTCGGGAGAGAAACTCAGGACAGGCTTAAACCAAGAATCTAATAAAGCGACAAAACCAATATTCTTAATTACTCCAGATAAGAAGAGAAAGACAACTGTTGCAGTAAATGGCACAGCAATCATTTTGACGCCTTCAATCATATCGGACTGACTCTGCTCCCAGTTTCTTCCGGAGAGGATAATGACCAGCAAAGAGCACACGAAGCAAACTACAAAAATGGGGATTCCGCAGGAAGATGCCACGATAAGAATGATGAAAGGCAAGAAAGCTTTAAAGGATGAAACGTCTACGCGAGTGTTTTCATCAGTTAATGAAGCCAAGAGGGTTTGAATTTCTTCAGGACTATATCGCTTTAAAGAGCCTTTGTTGCGCAGATGTTTGCGCATACGCCAATATCCCATACCAATCACGGCTAAAGCAGATACCGCGCCCCAAACGTTAAACATCCCAAACTCGATACCAGTAATCGCTAAGATGCTAACCATTGTTGGATGAGCAAATCCAGCACCACAACCTAAATTGTTTGCATGTTGCAAAGCGCCCGCAGCTTCATCAGGATCTACTCCCAATTTAATAGCAGCGGGGCCCGCGACAACTCCTGTAATGGCCGCTTGGGTAAAACCAACCATCATACCAATAACGCCGGCGACTAGGCTTGCGGCCGTAATGATGCCAGGGCCACCACCCACATAGTTACCCGCTCGGATGACGTCTCCAATAATGACATTGAGAAATCCAGAGGCTTTCATGATCCCAATGAAGAGCAGGATGCCACACATATCAATTAAGACAGGGTTGAGGCCCGAGATGAGAAGTTTCGACATCGTAACAGGGTCACTACCGGAAAGAGGAATTCCAGCAAAAAAGGCTGCGGCTGCAGCACCGACAACGGCGGTGATAAACATCGGGGTTTTGTCAATTACCATGAGAAGCAGTGTGATGGCAATAATAATTTGACTGACAATAAGGAGTGTCATGTTGGGTCTCCTTCGCTTGGAAGAGGTCAAAGAACCCCCTGCTCACCAACATGGAGTTGGCAAACATAAAGAGCAGGGGATTTGAGGTCAAAGTCCCAGTTAAGGGTTACTGGGTAGTCAATAGCTAGTTAAACAATTTCTTCGATGGTTCTTTTGGGACGTGTATCGACGTGCAAAGAGAAGATATCAGGACGTGCGTAGTGACCAGAGACATCCATGTCGTATCGTGCTCGAGTAAGATCATCTAAATCAATTTCAGCGGTCACAAGTCCTGCTTCGTGGAAGAGAGGACCTGCTAAAAGATTGCCTTGTGGACCAACGATCAAAGATCCGCCACGGATTAAATCCTCGTCTTCTTTCCAATGAGGAATCGTGATATCTAGCTCTTTAGGGCTTGGGACATATTGACAGTTACTACAAAACAACGCCCTTCATGAGCAATATGACGCATGGAGTGTTCCCAATGATCACGGCAGTCTACAGTTGGAGCACAATAAATTTGCGTGCCTTTGGCGTACATGTAGGCTCGCAAGAGAGGCATGTGATTTTCCCAGCAGATTGCTACCGAAGCTTTACCTGCAGCGGTGTCAACGATAGGAAGAGTGGATCCATCTCCCATCCCCCAGACAAGGCGTTCAGTTGCGGTTGGCATGAGTTTTCGATGTCTTCCAATCAATCCTTTTTCTGGGTCAAAGAATAAAGCGGTGCAGAATAAAGAATGAGGGGTGCGTTCGATGCAACCGACCACTAAGGAAGCACCAGTTCTAGCGGAAAGTTCAGCAAGCGCTTGCGTTTCTTCACCAGGAACATCAATGGCATTGTCATAATATTCACGGAACTTTTCTCGCCCCTCGGGAAGGCGGAAACCCATATAAGTGCCGGAAATTTCCCCTTTTGGATAACCACCCAGAAGTGCTTCAGGCATCACAACAATGTCGGCATGACTGTCACGAATGGCATTTTCCCAGGACAAAATATTTGCCAAAGTTTTCGCTTTGCCGCCAATATCGGCACCAATCTGCAAGGCTGCGATAATATGTTTACTCATAATAAGTTCTCACCCAAAGAGTTCGTATAATGAAAGAGATCAATGCTATGAAATCATGGAGAAATCATTGAATTTTTTAGAAATTATCGATTTTTCTATGGGGAATGAATAGATGAGTTTTGATACATCTGATAGTAGTAAAAATAATATCGAAACTATAGATTTGAATTTACTGAGGCTTTTTGTTGCTGTTTTTGAAGGGCATAGTGCGACCACGGCTGGAGCGAGACTAGGAATTTCTCAGTCTGCGGTTTCACAAGGTATAGCGAAACTTAGAGAAATTTATTTAGACCCGCTATTTGAAAGAACAGGTCGAGGCTTTCGACCGACGCTTTTTGCCCGTCAGATATACCCGTTTGCAAGAGAGGCATTAGACCAATTTGCAGCGAGTTTTGAGCTTCATGGCAATAAAAAAGGCTTTGATCGAGGGCGTACCATTACTATCGGGATCTCAGATGATTTTGAAATAGCGTTTGGGACACAGCTAACCGATCTATCACGGCGTCTGGGGAGTACATTTCGTTTGCATTTTCGGCAGACTAACTCTCACTTAGTTTCCGATATGCTGATGTCGAGAGAAATTGATTTGGCGATTACCGCTGGTGGACTCTCTGCAGAAGGCATTAGTGTAACAACTGTAGGGCGTAGTAATTATGCTTGTTTGCTGGATCCCTCAACGTTTGGAGAGGAGTTAACTCGAGAAAGTTATGTTACTCATGAGCATGTCCTAGTATCGAGTGGAGGATTTTTTGGTCTAGTGGACGAAGTTCTAGCGGACCAAAATTTGAGGAGAAAAATCTTAGTCTATACTTCGCACTTTAGCGCAATCCCATACTTATTGACTGGAACTAAGGCTTTAACGACCATTCCTAGGCATGTGGCGAGAAAAATCGCGCAGATTAGTTCGCTTGAGTATCACGAAAGCCCTTTCGCTTTTCCTGATTACCCCATCATGATTGGGTGGAGAAATTTCTCTCGTAAAGACCCACTGTTACTTGAATTGATCAATCTTTTTTCTGAAGAATTGCCATATTCTTCGTATTTATGAGTGTTTTTGAGGCGAGGCTCTAAAAAGAAGAGCTTCCTTGATAGAGGAAACCATCAAGGAAGCTCTGGATCGCGCAATTAGGAAGAGGATTCAAAGCTTCCTATTCGCGTGAAGTTTGAGGATAAATCCTTACATCTTGGATTCTTTCTTGGCGGGAGCAGCCTGGTGGTGCTGGTGAGCGTCACCAGCATCAGCCTTGTCAGCACCATGAGCGCCGTGGTCCATCATGCCACCCTTGCCGCCCATCATACCTTTGCCCATCATTTTGCCGTGGCCACCCATGTCGCCACTCATTTTGCCGTGGGTCATTTCAGTCTGTTCAAGAACATACTTCTGGGAAGGATTCAAAACTTTCAAGAGTTCAGCACGAGCCTTCACAAAGGCCTTGAGCTGTTCGGTCCCTTCGGTTTGCATTTCAATGCGGCGTTCGAGACGATCCTGCGTATCCACAGCGGGCCTATCCCAGGTCTTCTTCGGACCCATGTGCATGGTCTTAGAAGCATCCACATAAGCCGTCCAAGCAGCCTTCTGGTTAGCTTCCAACGTCAACATACGAGCGATCCCTTCAAAACGGGCATTCATCATGTCTTCCTTGTTGACCTGAGAGGCCACCACCGGGCACTGATGTTCTTGAGCACCATCCGTATTACCGTGAGCCATTGGCGCGGCAAAGGAGTAGGAGGCGGTTGCCAGGGCACCTAAAGCAGCGACAGTGGCTAAGAGTTTGGTAGTTTTCTTCAGGTGTTATCTCCATCGAAAGTTAACGCTCAGACGATTTGTTAGAAGAAGGCTGAACGCGTATAGGGTTAGTGTGAGGGCTCGCCTCAACACAAAAATTTGACACAAAAATTTGATTAAGCCTACTGTAGCGAAAATTAGAATGTAGGTGTTCTAAATAATGTAACAGAGAGAGAAAAATTCCAGCGTGAAAGCTCTTTGGTGAAAGTGAAGAAATTGATGAATCGACTTGGCGTCAAGCGCGCGTCAAAAAGCTCAAAAAGACTGTGAAATCAGCGAAAAGATAGGGTTTGGAGAAGAAGAGCAAGACCTCCTGAGGGACTAAACCGTAAGGCTCAGATAAGAAATAAAAAACTAAGGATTTTTTCTTAGATTTTTACAGACACATAGTGTTACAAGTGTGGTTTGATACCCTATATTTGGGATATTTATGCCAGAAAAAGAAAAACCCTGCTCCAGAAAACTAGAGCAGGGCTGAGGGAAAGAGATTAGTAACTCATAATGTGCCCGTCAGTGCGCTTTTCCGTCGCACCCACGTAGACACCATTTTCGTCACGCAGAATCATCTGGCCGCGCCCCATGTGGTAGGGGTCTGGTTGCACGACGATGTCGTGCCCGCGGCGCTGCAAGAGGCGAATGACATGATTAGGCGTATCCTGTTCGACTTCGACTTTCTTGCCACCAACCCACTGCCAACGCGGTGCGTCAAGGGCTTGCTGCGGGTTCAAATGCCAATCGATCATATTCTGCACAACCTGTACGTGTGCCTGCGGTTGCATGAAGCCACCCATAATGCCAAATGGTCCCACCGCGACACCGTCCTTCGTTAAGAAGCCAGGAATGATCGTGTGGTAGGGGCGCTTGCCACCCAAGAGGGCGTTAGCGTGGTTTTCATCAAACTTGAAGTTTTCCGCACGGTCGTTTAACGAAATAGCCGTACCTGGAATGACGATACCCGAGCCAAAGCCACGGAAGTTCGATTGAATCATCGAGACCATATTGCCGTCTTTATCGGCAGCGCAGAAATACACGGTGGAGTGGTACTTCGGATCACCCACGGTAGGCAACTTCGCCACATCACTAATCTCAGCACGACGGCGAGAGGCGTATTCTTCGCTTAAAAGCTCTTCCACCGTCACCTTCATATAAGAAGGCTCTGCCACGTAGTTCGCGGTATCGGTCATCGCGAGCTTCATCGCCTCGATCTGTTTGTGGAGCGTTTCCACATCGTCGCGTGCGCCAAGATCCATGTCTTTGAGGATTTGGAGCGCCATCAAAACGGTAATGCCGTGTCCGTTAGGTGGCAATTCCCAAACATCGTAGCCGTGGTAATTGACCGAAATCGGGTCAACCCATTCGGGGTGATAAGCAGCTAAGTCTTCTTTACGCAGGAAGCCGTTGTGCTTTTTGAAGAACGCGTCCATCACGTCAGCCAAACGACCGCGATAGAAACTTTCGCCCTTTGTGGCAGCGATTTCACGCAAGGTAGCCGCCATTTCGGGAACTTTGAAGACGTCGCCCGGCTTTAACCACGTATCGTTCGGCGCAAAGGTGTCAAACCAGCCTTGGAATTCTGGACGCTCGCGGTACTTGGAATAAATGCCATAAGCTTCTTCCCAGAGGCGAGAGATATTGGGCGAAACGGGGTAACCGTTTTCAGCGTAGCGCACTGCAGGGGCAAAGACTTCTTCAAGTGGCATCGAACCAAAGCGTTCATGCATGGCCATCCAACCGCCCACGGCGCCAGGCACATTAATCGGTTCCACACCGTAGGACGGAATCTTGTCAAAGCCACGTTCTTTGAGTGCCGCAACGGAATTGAGCATTGGCGCGGGGCCCGTACCGTTAATCCCATAGAGTTTGCCCTTATACCAAATAATGGCAAAGCAGTCTGCGCCTAAGCCGTTCCCCGTGGGTTCAACCACAGGAAGGGAGGCGGCCATTGCGAGAATGGCGTCAATGGCGTTCCCGCCCTTTAAAAGCGTTTGCAACCCAGCCGAACTCGTGGAAGGGTTACCAGAGCAGCACATCCCATTTTTGGCATAAACCACGTGGCGCTTGCTAGCGTAAGGATAGTCTTGAGCATCATACTGATACATGATTTGTGTTCCTTCTCAATCGAATAGGTTAAACATAGGGAGCCATGAAGCCCGCGATAATGACGGAGAAACTCGTCACCGTGGTGAACCCACCAACCAGATACTTCGGCATGAGTCGATCCGTAATCGCTTTCTTTTCGTCTTCATTGGAGGCCGCGGCTTGCGCTACTTCGTTGACGATCAAATAGGTTGCGGGGAAGCCTAAGAGCTGGCAGCAAGCCACGCCCATGGCAACGTTGCGCGAACCCAGAATCTTCCAGAGCGGAAGGATATAAAAGCACAAGAAGAGCGCCACAAAAACCACCACAAAGAGGGCTACTACCATCATCCCAAGCGTGCTCAAATCATCCATGGTGATCTTGGCTAGAGAGGGAATAATGGTGGCAAAGGTTGCGCAGTTAAAGAGCCCAGCGGAGTTAGCGTGCTTCAAAATGTTCGAGGGGAGAAGCCCCGTCGTCGACACAGCCGCACCCAAAATCAAAGCCCAGATGGTAGGCGAGAGATTCGTCGCCTTACCAATTAAGAAAGAAATCCAGCAGAAGAAGGCCGTGATTGCTAAGCAGGTAAACGGTCCGTAGTACTTTTTGTTGCGCTCAAAGAACGTTAATTTCTTATTGGCTTCAGTGGCCTTGGCAGCAGCATCGTGCTCGAAGGCTTCTTTATTTTGACGGTATTCAGCCAAAATCACGCGTGCTTCGCGAAGACCGAAGTAGGAAGCTACAGGGGAGCCCAAGAACTTTTGAATAGCGAAAATAATCGTTCCTAAGGCCGCGGCAAGTGCAAAGCCTTGCTCCATCGCGGCGTTGGTCATGATCTGAGTGGCTACAATGCCGCCCGTCACAATCGGGAGAGAAACGATGGTTTCTTGCTTACCAATAATCGGAATTAAGACTAAGCCGCAGATGAGCACTGCTAGCATCGAGAGGAGGGCAGTGGCCACGGTACGCCATTCAGCAATCAATTCGCGGAAATTAATCGTCGTGCCCATGGAGAACACCACAAAGATCACTGCGATCTTACCGAGGTCTTGCAACCCCGCTTTTTTAATAATATCGGGAGGAATGAGCCCGGACATAAAGCCCGCCAAAAAGAGGAAGAGGCTCACAAACACTGCTGAAACCTTTGCTTTGGTTGCAACCCCGAGGAGGTCACCCACACCAAAGAAAAGGAGGCAGATCAGCAGGTAGTAGAACATGTTATCGAAGGCAATAGCCGCCATACATCACCTGTGAGGGAAAAGTGGAGGGGAAAGTTATTCTTCTAAAGATACTAGCTTCCCAATAAAAAGGACAAGGAAGGGCGGTTGCGTAATACGCTTTTCTTAGGTGGGCGCAAATCGTCTGGGTAGAATAACCTACAATCCTAGGGTAAACCCTGCCCCTTTTTCGCTGCGAGAGTAGGAAAAAGAAAAGAAGACGAAAAAAGAAATGACGCAAGGAGCACTTTTAGCTTTGATGGCGCTCTGTCTTGGTATGGGCTCGATGGCTCAGGCCGCTGATGGGCACTTTGGTGCTGATCGCCACGTGGCGCGTGGTTTAACGTGCGAAAGTTGCCACGGCAAAAATATGGATATGAAAAATCCTGAAATCCCGACGATTGAAACCTGTACGGGTTGCCACAATACAAAGGATTTGGTCGCGAAGACCAAGGAAGTGAAACCCACTAATCCGCATATGTCTCCGCATTATCAAGATACGCTTGATTGCACGAACTGCCACTTGATGCACTCGGAACCTGATAATTTCTGCAATCAATGCCGCCAGTTTGATTTCAAAGTGCGCTAAAGAAAAATTCTTGGAATGCTGGTCAGAGGTTGCTGTCGAGAGACGGTGGCCTTTTTTGATGTCTGTGGAGAGGGGAGAAAAAAGGCAAAAAAAACGGTAAGCTGCCTGTACCAGCTCACCGTATTAAGAAGATTAAGAGAAAGCGCGGGCGGAGATAAAACCCTTGTTTCTCATGTGAAACGCTGAGAAACATGCTCTGTCACTGGCGACCCCTCACCAGTTTATTGTGCGACAGAGTGCTTTCGCTCGTTGAAAGTAAGATTACATTAAATGAGAATAATTATCAATAGCGAAAACCCTTAGACGAAAAAATAATATGGAAGCCTTGGTTTTAATAGGGGAGAACTATTGAAAAAGCGTAGAGAAAAAAACGGCAAACCGCCTGTACCGGTTTGCCGTATCAAGGACATCAAGTGAAAGCGAAGGCGGAGATAAAACCCGATTTCAAAAAGTGAAGCGCTTCGAAATCTTCTCTATCACTGGCGACCCCTCACCAGTTTGTTGTGAGATAGAGTGCTTTCAACCCATGAATTGAACTATATATGAAATGAGAATCATTATCAATAGATAGTCAAGCGCAATTCCAAATAATATAGAGAACGTTTGTTCAGTAGGGGGAAGCTATTGATTGCTGGAAAGAGATGAAAAAAACGGCGAGTCGTAGGACTCGCCGTAACAAGGACATCAAGTGAAAGCGTAGGCGGAGATAAACCCGATTCCGAAATGAAGCGTTTCGAAACCCCCTCTGTCACTGGCGACCCCTCACCAGCTTGTTGTGAGACAGAGTGCTTTCAACCCATGAACTGAACTATACATGAAATAAGAATCATTATCAATAGTAAAATTCATGTCAAGAAAAATAATATGGCTCTCTCTTTTTTGATAGGGAGGTGCTATTAAAGAAGCGCTTTCATTGTCGTCAGACTTCTTTCAAAGAAAGAGTTTTTAAGTGGTTTTTTAGAATCCTTTCATGCCATGAGGATTTGTCATTTAAAGTCAAAAGATTGGGAAAGACAGACACCGTTTGATGAATAGTGAACTTCTCAAAAGGCCTAATCCCTCAGATTAATTTCAGCTAGCTTTTTGTCTTAGATAAGAAAATTGAGAAGCCTATAAAAACCTTGTACCACTAGAGAAGACTAGAAAAATAACAAATCAAAAAAGGGGAATTTTCCGTCATACAAAATTCTTTTTACGGGCAAAAAATCTTCCTCAAAGAGCCACTAGCCCCTCTCCCTTTTGGAAGAGGGAGGGGAAAAAAGGGGGATAAACACTGGCGCGAAAAGATAAGAGGTTGACGCCTTTAAGCTTCACCTTTTTCAGTAGGGACTTTCTACTATAGAGCTAATGCAAGTGAGTCTCTTCTGACGAGGAAACAAACCTGTAGCCAACCGCCAACTGAGAGACCACCTCATCCCTTCAATCTTTAAACGATTGCAACTACTCTTTCGATATATAAGGAGCCAACCATGGCACTTGATCTGAACTTCAAAGCACGTGATATTCGTGAAGTCTTGGATGCGACCCATATGCGTGGTCGTAACATCACGTTCTTGGACGATTTCTCCCGTGACGAAATTCTGAGCCTCTATCAGGCTGCTGAAATGCTTGAACCGTTCATGCGCACTGGCACGAACCTCTTGGAAGGCAAAGTGCTCTACACGCTCTTCTTCCAACCGTCCACTCGTACCCGTTGCTCGCATG
>OGSQ01000025.1_pt1 | contig 117783 bp, 108 predicted proteins | sample 1573921 | NCBI WGS metagenome assembly OGSQ01 (sample SAMN03295832, study PRJEB24534) | human gut metagenome | isolation source: fecal sample 7 from infant 4 | host: Homo sapiens | place: USA: Pittsburgh, PA | collected 2014-07 | reverse complement strand
AAGAAGTAGTTCAAAACCTATTTGACAATGTTGCTCCAAAGTACGCTGAAAGAAACGGTGGATACACTAGAATGTACAAAAAAGGCCCAAGAAGAGGGGACGGAGCAGAAGTTGTTATACTTGAATTAGTATAATATAAAAGGGGGATTAAGTATAAAACTTAGTCCCCATTTTTGCATATAGAAAATTAAATATAATATAAGAGCTTAAAAAATTAATGTAAACTAATTGTAATTAATGAAATGTGTATTATAATATTCTTATGTTAATGTATATACACTATTTAAGTTTTTATATAATGCTTAATAAGAGAAGGAGGGCTATATTATGAAAGAAGCAATGGTGAAGTGTGAGAATGTATCTTTTAAATATAGAGCAGTTGAGGGAGAAGAAGAAAAATATGCCGTAAATGGTGTAAGCTTTGAAGTTGAAAAGGGAGAATTCTTAGTAGTATTAGGTCATAATGGATCAGGAAAATCAACGATTGCTAAGCATATGAATGCTCTTTTAATACCCTCTGATGGAACTGTAATTGTAGATGGATTAGATACTAAAGATCAGAAAAATTTATGGGAAATAAGATCAAGAGCTGGCATGGTTTTTCAGAATCCAGATAACCAATTAGTAGCAACTATCGTTGAAGAAGATGTAGCATTTGGGCCTGAAAATCTTGGGGTAGAACCAGAAGAAATAAGAAAAAGAGTGGATGAAAGTTTAAAAAAAGTAGGAATGTATGAATATAGAAGACATGCGCCACATTTACTTTCAGGTGGACAGAAGCAAAGGATAGCTATTGCAGGAATATTAGCAATGAAGCCAAAGTGCATAATATTTGATGAACCTACTGCAATGCTTGACCCATCAGGAAGAAGAGAAGTTTTAAAGAATATAAAAGAAATTAATGAGAAGTATGGTATAACTATTGTTCTTATAACACATTATATGGATGAAGCAGCACAAGCTGATAGGGTAATAGTAATGGATGGAGGAAAAGTAATATTAGAAGGTAAGCCAAGAGAAGTATTTTCTAATGTGAAAGAAATGAAGGAAATAGGTTTAGATGTTCCTCAAGTGACTGAATTATGCTATGAATTAAAAAATAGTGGTGTAAATATAGATACAAATATATTAAATGTAGATGAGATGGTGGATGCGTTATGTCAATTAAGATAGAGAATTTAGTACATGTTTATATGCCTAAGTCACCTTTTGAAAAAGTGGCTTTAGATGATGTAAATATTGAGATAAAAGAAGGGGAGTTTGTTGCTCTTATAGGACATACAGGCTCAGGAAAATCAACATTAATTCAACATATGAATGGCCTTTTAAAGCCAAGCTCTGGAAGAATTATAGTAGATGGAGTAGATATAACTAAGAATGGAGTAAAGCTTACAGATATAAGAAAAAAAGTAGGTTTAGTATTTCAATATCCTGAATATCAATTATTTGAAGAAACTATAGAAAAGGATATAGAATATGGTCCAAGAAATCTAGGTCTAGATCAAGACGAAATAACAAGAAGAGTTAAAAGATCTATGGAGATGGTTGGTTTAGATTACGAAACATATAGACATAAATCACCTTTTGATTTAAGTGGTGGACAAAAGAGAAGAGTGGCTATAGCAGGGGTAGTAGCTATGGAACCAAAGGTACTTATCCTAGATGAACCTACAGCAGGGTTAGATCCTAAAGGTAGAGATGATATTTTAGCTCAAATAAAAACTCTTCATGATAATTACAAGATGACTATAGTTCTTGTAAGTCATAGTATGGAAGATGTAGGTAAACTAGCTGAGAGAATAATAGTAATGAACAAAGGTAAAGTTCAATTAGAAGGTACACCTGCCGAAGTATTTAAAGAAGTTGATACTTTAGAAAGTATAGGCCTTGCTGTACCACAAGTAACTTACCTTATGAGAGCATTAAGAGAAAAAGGTTTTAATGTTTCAGATGAAGTATACACTATTAGTAAGGGCAAGGAAGAATTATTAAGAATCTTAAAGGAAACTAATAACTAGGGGGATAGAAAATGATAAAAGACATAACTATAGGTCAATATATACCAGGAGAAACCTTTGTCCATAAGTTAGATCCTAGGACAAAAATACTATTATCTATCCTATTTATTGTATCTTTATTTATAGTAAATAAATTCGTGGGATATTTATTAATAGTTGCTTTTTTAGCTCTAACAGTTTATGTGGCAAAATTACCACCAAGATATCTATATAAAGGTCTTAAGCCTGTATTTTTCCTTATAATATTTACAGCGGTATTGAATATTTTTATGATTAAAGGAACAGCTGATACTTTATTATTTGAGATTGGATTTATAAAAGTTTATACAGAAGGATTAAAAACAGCTGGGTTTATGGCTTTAAGATTAATATTTTTAATTATGGGAACATCAGTATTAACCTTAACGACTTCTCCAATAGAGTTAACAGATGGAATAGAGAGATTACTTAGACCAATAGGAAAAGAAATGGCTCATGAGCTTGCAATGATGATGACAATAGCATTAAGATTTATTCCTACATTAATGGATGAAACAGATAAAATAATGATGGCACAAAAGGCAAGAGGAGCAGATTTTGAAAGTGGCGGATTAATACAAAAAGCTAAGAGTTTAATCCCATTACTAGTACCACTATTTATAAGCTCATTTAGAAGAGCAGATGAATTAGCTATGGCTATGGAATCAAGAGCATATAGAGGCGGAGCAGGTAGAACTAGAATGAAGGAGCTAAAATTTACAAATAAAGATGCAATAGCTTTTGCTTTATTCTCAGTTTTATTTATAGGAAGCATAGTAGTAAGATTTGTATTATAAACTACTTAAAGGTGAAACAAATATGAAAAATATAAAACTTACTTTAGAGTATGATGGTACTAACTATCAAGGTTGGCAAAAACAAAAGATAGGAGAAACTATACAAGGTACTCTTGAAAGGGCAATAGAAGAACTTATAAAAGAAGATGTAGAAGTAACAGGAAGCTCTAGAACAGATTCTGGAGTTCATGCAAAAGGTTTTATAGCTAACTTTAAAACTGAAAGTACAATTCCTTCTAATAAGTTTAGGGAGGCATTAAACTATAGGCTTCCAGAAGATATAGTAATATTAAAATCAGAAGAGGTATCTGATGATTTTCATTCAAGATATAGTGCTAAAGGTAAAACATATTCTTATTCAATTATAAATAGGGATATACCTTCAGCTATATATAGAAATTATTATTATCATGTAAAGAAAAAGTTGAATACAGACGCTATGGAAGAAGCTTGTAAGTATTTTATTGGTACTCACGACTTCAATGCCTTTAAAAGTAGTGGAGGCTCAGTTAAAACTACTGTAAGAACTATTACAGATTTACATATAGAGAAGAATGAGGATATAATAAAAATTTATGTTACAGGTGATGGTTTTCTATACAATATGGTAAGAATAATAGTAGGTACACTAATTATGGTTGGGAATAATAAGGTAAAACCTTGTGAAATCAAAGAAATAATTGATAGTAAAGATAGAAAAAAAGCTGGAATCTGTGTTCCTGCTAATGGATTAATACTAGAAAAAGTTTACTATTAAAAAAATAAAAAAACTATAAAAATAATGAAATAAAAACATTGACACACCCGTATGCGTGTATTATAATTATTAATGTTTGTTAGAATAATTTATGTATATAAGATCCACTAGCCCCGGGTCTTGACATAAAAGCAGTACTTAAGAAGTAAAGCACAAATGTAAGTTCAGGGAGGGAAAAACATGAAATCATACATCGCTAAGGCGCAAGAAGTTGAAAGAAAATGGTATGTTGTTGATGCTGCTGGTAAGCCACTAGGAAGAGTTGCTAGCCAAGTTGCTTCAATTTTAAGAGGAAAAAATAAGCCAACATTTACACCAAATGTTGACTGCGGAGATTTCGTTATCGTAATCAATGCTGAAAAGGTGGTTTTAACTGGTAAGAAGTTAGACCAAAAATTAATGAGAAAGCACAGCTTATATCCAGGTGGATTAAAGGAAACTCCATACAGAGAAGTATTAGCTAAGAAGCCTGAATTCGCTTTCGAAGAAGCAGTAAGAAGAATGCTTCCAACAGGTGTTTTAGGAAGAAAAATGCTTAAAAAATTAAAAGTATACAGAGGTACTGAGCACGGACACGATGCTCAACAACCAGAAGTACTTGAATTAAAGTACTAATACATGCTCGGGAGGAGGAAGAAAAATGGCAAAAGTTCAATACATGGGAACTGGAAGAAGAAAAAAATCAATAGCAAGAGTTAGACTTGTACCTGGAAATGGTAAAGTAGTTGTAAATAAAAGAGATATCGAAAATTATTTCGGATTAGAAACTTTAAGAATGATCGTTAATCAACCATTAGTTTTAACTGGAACTAAGGAAAGATTCGACGTTTTAGTTAACGTTCACGGTGGTGGATTCACAGGTCAAGCTGGAGCAATAAGACACGGAATCACTAGAGCTTTAATCAAAGCTGACGAAAACTTAAAGCCAGAATTAAAGAAGGCTGGATTCGTAACTAGAGACCCAAGAATGAAAGAAAGAAAGAAATACGGTCTTAAGAAAGCAAGAAGAGCTCCTCAATTCTCAAAGAGATAATATTTGGAACTTTACAAGTCCCACAATCATTATGGTTGTGGGATTTTTTTGTTACTCTGAAAAGAAGTTAAATGATATATTTTTTGTTAAAATTTACAGGGATAGAAATATGGTATTTTGTAATATTAAAATAATAGAAATAAAAAATTCTTATAAAAAGAAAGCTAATATATTAAATTAATAATCAAAATTGTAAAACTATACAATTTTATATTAAAATCATGTTAAAAATATGTTTAATTGCTTAACAAATGTTAAAAAATAATGTAAACTTAGTTTGTAAAAATAATGTTGAAAAGGAGAATAACTTTGGAATCATTGATGGTTATTATAAAGTTACTTGGTGGCTTAGGGCTATTTATCTATGGAATGAAGATCATGGGGGATGGTCTAGAAAATGCTGCAGGGGATGGACTTAAATCTATCTTAGAAAAAGTAACTAGAAATCCAGTTATAGCAGTTATAGTAGGAGCTATAGTTACAGCAGTTATTCAAAGTAGTAGTGCGACAACTGTAATGGTAGTAGGTTTTGTTAACGCAGGACTTATGAATTTAGCACAAGCTGCAGGAATTATTATGGGAGCTAATATAGGTACTACAATAACAGCTCAGCTAGTAGCATTTAAGCTAGATCAAATAGCACCTTTATTCGTTTTTGTTGGAGCATTTGTAGTAATGTTTGCAAAAAAGAAAAAGAGAAAAGATATTGGAAGTATTATATTAGGCTTTGGTATTTTATTTGTTGGAATGGGACAAATGAGCGCAGCTATGAAACCATTAACAGCTTCACCTATATTCAATGAAATTTTAGCAACTGTAGGTGATAAGTGGTATCTTGGAATACTAGCTGGAGCACTTATTACAGCAGTACTTCAAAGTTCATCAGCAACAACAGGTATATTAGTAGCTTTAGCAACAGCAGGAGCTATAGATATAACACAAGCGCTTCCAATAGTATTTGGGTGTAATATAGGTACATGTGTTACAGCTATGCTTGCAACAGTAGGAACTAGTAAAACTGCACATAAAGCTGCATTTTTACATTTAATATTTAATTTAGGTGGTACATTAATATTCATTCCAGTTTTAGTAAGTGGATTATTAGGTGATGTAGTATCTACTATAAGTCCAGGTGATGTAAGTAGGCAAATAGCAAATTCACATACAGTATTTAATGTTGTGAATACAGTAATTATGCTTCCATTAACAGGATTCTTAATTAAGATAGTTAATAGAATTATTCCAGAGGATGAGGAAGAGGATAGACCAGGTCCTAAATACATAGATGATAGATTACTTGAAACTCCTGTAATAGCAGCAGGTCAAGTGGCTAAAGAGACCTTAAGAATGGCTAAAAAAGCGAAAAAAGGTTTAGCATTATCTTTAGAGGCATTTGAAAATAATGATGAAAAATTAATTCAAAAAGTATATGAAAATGAAACTGTAATAAATACATTAAATGAAGCTATTACTACATACTTAGTTAAGCTTTCAAAATGTGAATTATCTGATAAAGAATTAAGTATAGTAGCAGCAACATTCCATGTTATTAACGATATAGAGAGAATTGGGGATCACGCTGAAAATATTGCTGATCTAACTCAACAAAAAATTAATAAGAAGTTAGGTTATAGCGAGCATGCTATAGAGCAGATACATAAAGTTTATGACAAGGCTTTAGAATCATTATCAGTAGCAATAGATAGTTATGCAACTAAAGATGTAAATAAGGCAAAGAGCGTAAACGAAATTGAATCTGAATTAGATAGAATGCAAAAGAAATATAGAGAACTTCATATTAAGAGATTATATGATGGAACTTGTAATGCATATGCAGGTGCTATATATCTAGATTTATTAAGTAATCTAGAAAGAGTTGGGGATCATGCAATGAATATATCTGAAAGTGTTATAGAGAATAGTTAGTAAAGAGCTACCTTTTAGGTAGCTCTTTTATTAATTAAAAATAAAAAACTAATAAGCATTTTATATAAAATTAATGAAAGAGAATTTTAATTTTACATTTTGATTTTTTATTATTAAGTAAAATAAAAATGGACATAATAAGTTTATAAATTTAAAAATGGAGGAGAATTATGAAGAAATTTAATTTTGTTTGCTTATTAATGTTAATAATATCAATCTTTATTACACCAATTAGCGTAAAAGCTGATGAGAATAAAAAAATAATACTAATTGATCCAGGGCATGGGGGATTTGATGGAGGAGCTAAGTCAAAGGCTGGAACTATAGAAAAAGATATAAATCTTCAAATAAGTTTAAGACTTAAAGAAAATTTAGAAGAGCAAGGGTATATAGTTTTTTTAACTAGAGAATCTGATGAAGACCTAGGTAATAATGGAAAAACTATTAGAGAAAAGAAAAGAGAAGATTTAAAGAAAAGAAGAGATATGAAGGTTGAGACTAAATGTGATGTTTTTATATCAATACATCAAAATATGTTTCCAGAGGCTAAATGTTATGGAGCACAAGTATGGCATAGTTCAAATGAAGTAAGTAAAAAGCTTGCAGATAATGTTCAACAAGGAATAAAGGAAAGTGCTAATGATGGCAATAAGAGAGTTTCCAAGCCCGCTGGAGATGCCTATTTAATTTTAAGAGATAAATATGAAGGAGCTTCAATATTACTTGAATGTGGATTTTTATCTAATCCTGATGAAGAAAAAAGACTACAAACAGAAGAACATCAAAATTCAATAGTTAAGGGAATTTCCTGGGGAATAAATAAGTATTTTGAGGAAATGAAAAGTAACTAATGAATTAAGTATTATTTTATGATGAAAAATCAGTTAAAGAATAAGTGAAACTACTTTTTAAATTGCCTTACAGTTATAGAAAATTATGTTAGAATATCAATATAGTTCAATTGATTAAACAGTATTTTTATAAAAGGGGTAGGCTAATGAGAGAAGTTCATATTGAAAAAATTGAGGAAGTTGTAGAAAAGCTATGCATAGAATCAAACTATAATTTATCTAAAGATGTGTTTGATGCTTTAAATAAGGCAAAGGAAGAGGAAACGTGGACACTAGCAGGAGATATTCTTGATAAAATAATTATAAATGCAGAAATTTCACAAAATGAAAGTATGCCAATATGTCAAGATACAGGAATGACTTGTGTATTTTTAGAGGTAGGTCAAGATGTACATATTGTTGGTGGAAATCTTGAAGACGCCATCAATGAAGGTGTAAGAAGAGGATATGATAAGGGGTATTTAAGAAAGTCAGTAGTAAAAGATCCTATAGATAGAATAAATACGAAAGATAATACACCTGCAATAATACATTATGAAATAGTACCAGGAGATAGATTAAAGATTACGGTGGTACCTAAGGGATTTGGATCTGAAAATATGAGTCAAATAAAGATGTTAAAACCTTCAGATGGCCTTAAAGGAGTAAAGGATTTTATTGTTAAGGTTGTTAAGGATGCAGGTCCAAATCCATGTCCACCAATGATAGTGGGAGTAGGTATAGGAGGAACTTTTGAAAAAGCAGCGTATTTATCTAAGAAAGCTTTAATAAGACCTATTGATAGTAAAAATGAAAATAAGTTTTATGCTGATTTAGAAGAAGAATTACTTTTAGAGTTTAATAGATTAGGAATAGGGCCTCAGGGATTTGGAGGGAAAACTACTGCAATAGGTCTAAATATAGAGACATATCCAACCCATATAGCTGGATTGCCTGTAGCTGTCAATATTAGCTGTCATGCAACTAGACATAAAGAAGAGATAATATAGGGGGATATGAGTATGGAAATAAAATTATCTACACCATTAACTTATGATAAAATTAAGGATTTAAAAGCTGGTGACAGCATACTACTATCTGGAACTCTTTATTCAGCAAGAGATGCTGCTCATAAAAGATTAATAGAATTATTAGAGGTAGGAAAAGAGTTACCTATAGATGTCAGAGATGCAGTTATATATTATGTTGGTCCTACTCCCGCAAAAGAAGGACAAGTTATAGGATCAGCAGGACCTACAACTAGCTATAGAATGGATGACTATTCACCACAGCTATTAGACTTGGGACTTAAAGCGATGATAGGAAAAGGTGCCAGAAATGAAGCAGTTATAAATTCTATAATAAAAAATAAAGCAGTTTACTTAGGAGCAATAGGAGGAGCAGCAGCTTTAATATCAAAGTCTATAGTAGCATCAGAAATAATAGCATACGAAGACCTAGGGGCAGAAGCAATTAGAAAAATGGAAGTAAAAGATATGCCCTTAACAGTAATAATAGATTCAGAAGGAACTAACCTATACAAAGTAGGACAAGAAGAATATCTTAGATCAATTAATAATTAACGATTAACAGTTAACAAATAAGGATGAAACTCAAGCTAATAGCTTGGGTTTCTTTAATATTATGAGATAGTAAGTTGAGAAAGGCTATAAAAAGTCAAAAGCAATATTGAAATTCAGCTTGAAGAAAAAATATAGTTAATATATAGATTTGAAAATGATGTTGAAATTAAGCTTGTCTGAATTTCTTCCTTTAGTAGGAGGAAAGTGAGCGATTTAAATTAATAATAAAAAACTATAGATATATTGATGCGAAAGTCGACTTGGAGCTTGCGACGGAGAACTGAGCACAATATATCTATTGTTTTTGTTTATATTTAAATCTTATGGAAGCCTTTGCCGTTTACTTCAGAAACATCTATTATAGTTATAAAGGCCCTAGGATCTATTCTTAAAATCTTCTTTTTCAATCTTACCAGTTGGGATGAGGTAACAGCTATGTAAAGCATCTTTCTAAGTTCATGGGTGTATTCACCCTCAGAAATTAAAGACGTGACACCTCTATTCATATCTTTAATAACATATTCAATAATATCTTGTTCTTTATCTGTTAGTATTAATAAAAGCTTCTTGCTATAAAATCCATTAATAACCTTATCTACTACAATGCTTTGAACAAACATGGAGATTAATGTATATAAGGCTTTTGGTAGTCCAAAGATTAAAGCTCCGATAAATACTATAACGCAGTTTAAAGAAAAGCTAAGGCTACCTATGTCTAGATTAGAGTATTTCTTTCTAAGAACCATTGTGATAATATCAGTACCACCAGTGGAACCATTTCTAGAGAATACTAATCCATAACCTAATCCACATAAAACACCACCATAGATACAATAAAGCAAAACATCATCTACTCTTACTAGTTTTGAAAGTGGTTCAGTAACTATTAAGGAAAGAGAAAGTGATATCATACCAACAGCAGAATATAAAGTGAATTTTTTATTTAGCATCTTATAACTAACAAAGAATAAAGGAATGTTAATTATAAATACAGTTATACCAGAAGGTACACTAAACATGTATTGTAGAATAAGTGCTATACCTGTAGCGCCTCCACTAAGTAATTGTGCATTAACTAGGAATAAATTAACTCCAAGAGAAGCAATTATACATCCTATAAAAATAAAAATAAAATCTAATACCATGTGTTTATTGATTGCAACTTTTTGAAACATTTTAAACTCCTTAAAAATTAGTAGAACGTACACTCAAGATTATATACCAAACCTAACGATATGTTAACGAAAACTTTACTAACTTAGTATTTTAATAAAAATGTAATTTTTACACTTAGTAAAAATCAGCAATATAAGCTATTATAATTATAAGATAATATAATTAAAGGGGTGTTTTTATATGTTCAACGTTTTAGTAGTAGATGATGAAAAAGAAATCAGAGATGCTATAGACATATATTTAAGAGGAGAAGGGATGAAAGTATTTAAGGCTCAAGATGGAATTGAAGCTTTAGAAATATTAGATAAAGAAAAAATACATTTAATAGTATTAGATATAATGATGCCTAGAATGGATGGTATAAAAACATGTTTAAAAATAAGAGAAAAAAGAAATTTACCTATAATAATGCTATCAGCTAAGGGTGAAGATAGTGATAAGATATTAGGGCTTAATGTTGGAGCTGATGATTACATAGCAAAACCATTTAATCACTTAGAATTAGTGGCGAGAGTTAAATCACAACTTAGAAGATATCAAAAGCCATTAGAATTAGAAAATGAAAGTCCTGATATAATTGAGGTAAAGGATCTTGTTATAAATAATAAGGAAAAAACTATAACCTTAAGAGGAGAAGAAATTAAGGCAACTGCAACTGAATTTAAGATACTTCAGTTACTTGCATCTAATTTAGGAAAAGTTTTTTCTATTAAAGAAATATATGAAAAAGTATGGGAAGAACCATTTTATAGAAGTGAAAATACAGTAACAGTTCATATAAGAAGAATAAGAGAAAAAATTGAAATTAATACAAAGGACCCTGAATATATAAAAGTAGTGTGGGGAGTTGGATATAAAATTGAAAGAGAAAATTAAAAACTATGTAACGGGTATATGGGGAGTAGAAATATTAACTTTAATAATACTAATAGTTACTTTAGGCACAGGATATTATAATGCCTTTAATGATAGTGCAGCTAAAATTGGTGCTGGTACTTTTGATGCTCTTTTTAATAAGAATAAATATATAGAGTCAATGATTTATTATGAAAGTAGAGACATATCAGAATATATATATACTAACAGCAATAATTTAGAAGATATAAGTGCTATAGAATATGAAAACCAATATCTAAAAGAAAACTATTACTATGAAGATGAAATATTTTATGTGTTAATAAATAAAGAAACTGGTGACTTTACTACAGATGATCCTAAATTAGCTAATGAATTAGCTCCATATTATACGAATGTTGCTTTATTAGAAGATAATATAAATTCATATTTAAAAGAAATAGGATTATCATCAGTTAGATTAGATAATAAAGATAAGTATAATTACTATGTAGTGAGTTCAGAAGATAAAGTTAATATGAAAAATATAGATAAATATATTGAAATATATTATAAAAATCCAGATGCCTATGATTATTTAATAAGAACTGAATCATTAACTGCTAAGATAATGATAGTTGCAAGTGTAGTAGCAATTTTACTTTTAATAAAGATTGTATTTAATTTAATTTTTAACAGTAAGAATATTCACTTAGAAATAAAAGTATTGAAGAGGTTATTTTTTGTGCTAAGATACGGATTTAAATATAAGAATACAAGAAATAAAATAATGATATCCTTTGGAGGAACAGCAGGAGTAATTATAGTATATCTTTATTTAGTAGCAGGAATAAGAAATCAAAATGTACTGGTGACCTTTCTGACTAGATATCCTTTTAAGGGAACTTTAATATTAATATTAATACCTCTAGTATGCGTATTATACTCATTAAAGAAGAGTTTAGATATATCTATAATAAATGATGGATTAAGAAAAATTAATTCAGGAGATCTTGAATATAATTTGAAAAATTTTGGAGAAAGAGAAGTTAAGGAATTAGTACAAAATATTAATCAAATAAAAGATGGATATAAAATTGCTTTAAATGAGCAAATAAGAAATGAAAAACTTAAAACAGAATTAATATCTAATGTTTCTCATGACTTAAAAACACCGTTAACATCTATAATAAACTATGTAAATATATTAAATGATCCAAATATAACTGAAGATGAAAGAAAAGACTATTTACAAATACTAGATAGAAACTCTAAGAGGCTAAAGAGTCTTATAGAAGATTTATTTGAAGCATCTAAGCTAAATAGTGGTAAGATGAAGATACAAAAAGAAGAAATAGATATTGTATCTTTAGTTTATCAAGGGGTTGGAGAATATTCAAATTTATATGAAGAAAAGAATATAGAATTTAAAGTAAGTAGTAATGAAGAGGAAATAATATTAGATTTAGATGGAAAGCTAATGTCTAGGGTTTTCGAAAATCTAATAGTAAATGCATTAAAATATTCATTAAATAACACTAGGGTATATATAGATATAAATTCAAAAGATAATTTAGTAGAGGTTTCCTTTAAAAATATTTCTAATTATGAAATGGGCTTTAATACAAAAGATATATTTGAAAGATTTGCAAGAGCAGATAAGTCAAGAAATTCAGCTGTAGAAGGCTCTGGAATGGGATTAGCTATAACTAAAAGTATAGTGGAATTACATGATGGAAGTATAAAAATTGAGGTTGAAGGTGACATGTTTAAAATATATTTAATTATACCTAAGAAATAATACATAATGGGGCTGTTTAGAAAACAGCCCCATTAAAAATTTAAAAATACGTAAGCCTTGAATTTAAAGGCTTTACTTAAATAATTTTACTGCTCTTAATTTTACAAAACTATTTTTATGTGGATTATTAACTGAAAGAAATATATAATAGAAGTAATTAAATAATAATTATAATTAAGGAGTGGTAGAATGTCAGTTTTATTTGTGGAATATCCGAAGTGTACTACATGTAGAAGAGCTAAGAAGTTCTTACAAGAAAATAATGTGGAATTTATAGATAGACATATAGCAGAAGAAAATCCAAGTAAGGAAGAATTAAAGACTTGGCTTGATAAAAGTGGATTAAAAATAAATAAGTTCTTCAATACTTCTGGAGTACTTTATAGAGAAATGCAACTAAAGGATAAAGTGAAGACTTTACCAGAAGATGAGCTATTAGATATATTAGCTACAAATGGGATGTTAGTAAAGAGACCTATATTAGTAAAAGAAGACACAGTACTAGTAGGTTTTAAAGAAGAAGAATGGGTAGAAAATCTTAAAAAGTAATACTTAAAGTTTATAATTACTGAGAAATAATAAATATTACTAAAGAAATATTCTTTGAAGTGAAAAAGGGAGATATTAAAAGATATCTCCATTTTATTTGAGCATTTTTAATCTATTGATTAATTCCTCAATTTTACTTTATGTAGAATAGAAATTATAATGTCTATATGTTGTGTATATATTTATACAGAGTATAAATATATACACTATATGTAGTGGAAGGGGAACGACATGGATTTATTAGATATTTGCAGTAATGCTTTAATTGGGATAAATGAGAATAAGGAAATTTATAATGAAGAAAGGCTTTTAGAAGCATTAAATCATATAGTTAGACCAAATATGACAGATGAAGAAATAAGGGATTCTCTTATTCAAGTATCATTAGAATTAACTACGGATATGGAGCCTAAGTGGCAAGTAGCAGCTGAAAGATTATACATATATAAACTTTATGATGAAGTAAGAAGAAATAGGGGATTAACTTCTGATGATAATCTATATGGATCTCTTTATGAATTTATAGGAGAATTAACTGATAAAGGTCTATATGGTAAGTATATTCTTGAGAATTATACTAAGGAAGAGGTTTTAGAATTAGAAAAAGAAATAAAGCCAGAAAGAGATTTCTTGTTTACATACAGTGGAATTAATCTTTTAGCAAAGAGATATTTAATTCAAGATTATGATAGAAGTAAGTTAGAGTTACCACAGCAAATGTTTATGGGAATTGCTATGCACCTAGCTGTACCTGAGAAAAAAGAAAAGAGGGTAGAGTGGGCTAAGAGATTTTATGATGTATTAAGTTCTCTTAAAGCAACTATGGCAACTCCTACAATGTCTAATGCAAGAAAGCCATTTTATCAATTAAGTTCATGTTTTATAGATACAGTTGATGATAGCTTAAAGGGAATATATAAATCTCTAGATAACTTTGCAGAAGTATCTAAGTTTGGTGGTGGAATGGGAATATATGTAGGTAAGGTAAGAGCCTTAGAATCACCAATAAGAGGCTTTAAAGGAGCATCAGGAGGGGTAATACCTTGGATTAAGCTGTTTAATGATACTGCCATAGCTGTAGATCAGCTTGGAGTTAGAAATGGATCAGTTGCAATATGGCTTGATGCTTGGCATAAAGATTTACCAGAATTCCTACAGTTAAAAACTAATAATGGTGATGATAGAAAGAAAGCACATGATGTTTTCCCTGGGATATGTTACCCAGATTTATTCTGGAAGCTTGCAGAAAATGATATAGATGCAAACTGGTATATGATGTGTCCACATGAGATAAGATTAGCTAAGGGATACTCATTAGAGGATTTCTATGGAGAAGAGTGGGAAAGAAGATATCAGGAATGTGTAAATGATGAGAATATTAGCAAAAGAGCAATGCCTGTTAAGGATATAGTAAGACTTATAATAAAGAGTGCTGCAGAAACAGGAACACCTTTTGCTTTTTATAGAGATACAGTAAATAAAATGAATCCAAATAAACATAAAGGCATGATATATTCATCAAATCTATGTACTGAAATAATGCAAAATATGAGTAGTATGGATATAGAGAAGTCAGAGATTATTGATGAAAATGGAGATAAGGTTATTGTTGAAAAAATCAAAGCAGGAGACTTTGTAGTATGTAACTTATCTTCAGTAGTTTTAGGAAATGTAGAGGTTAAAAATGATGAGGAACTTGGATATGTAGTAGAAACACAAATTAGAGCAATGGATAATGTTATAGACTTAAACTACTATTCAGTTCCATTTGCTGAGGTTACAAATAAGAAATATAGAGCTATTGGCCTTGGTACTAGCGGATATCATCATATGCTTGCAAATAACTTAGTACATTGGACTGCTGATGAACATAAGGATTTTGCAGATGATGTATATGAAAGAATAAATTATCATGCAATAAAGGCAAGCATGAATATAGCTAAGGAAAAAGGTAGATATTCATGTTTTGAAGGTTCAGATTGGCAAAATGGTGATTACTTTAATCTTAGAGGATATACTTCTAAAAAATGGGAAGATTTAAGAGAAGAAGTAAATACTTATGGAATGAGAAATGGATATTTAATGGCTGTAGCACCTAATGGCTCAACAGCTACTATAGCAGGAACTTCAGAAGGGGTAGATCCAGTAATGGCTAGATTCTGGCTTGAAGAAAAGAAGGGAAGTATAATCCCTAAGACTGCACCTAATTTAAATGATGAAAATTACTGGTATTATAATTCAGCTTATAACATAGATCAAAAATGGTGTGTTCAAATTAATGGAGTAAGACAAAGACATATAGACCAAGGTCAATCCTTTAATTTATATATAACAACGAATTATACTATGAGACAAATTATGAATTTATATATAGAAGCATGTAAGGTAGGAGTAAAATCAATTTACTATGTAAGATCAAAATCTTTAACAGTAAGTGATTGTGAAAGCTGTTCAGCATAGAATATGAAAACTTTGGAGGATAACTATGGTTGTAAATAAAAAGCCTCTTTTTAATGAATTTGGGGATATAGAAACATCTAAAAAAAGAATGATAAATGGTAATACTACCAACTTAAATGATTTTAATAATATGAAATATAACTGGGTATCTGATTGGTATAGGCAAGCAATGAATAACTTTTGGATACCGGAAGAAATAAATTTAGCTCAAGACTTAAAGGATTATAATAAGTTAACAATTGAAGAAAGAACAGCTTATGATAAGATACTTTCTTTCTTAATATTTTTAGACTCTATACAAACAGCAAACTTATCAAATATAAATAACTATATAACTGCAAGCGAAGTGAACTTATGCTTAACTATTCAAGCATTCCAAGAAGCTGTTCACTCACAAAGCTATAGCTATATGTTAGATACAATTTGCTCTCCAGAGAAAAGAAATGAAATACTATATCAATGGAAAGATGATAAGATATTATTAGAAAGAAATAAATTTATAGGAGAACTTTATAATAACTTTATTGAAGATCATACTAAAGAAAACTTAGTTAAAACAGCTATGGCAAACTATATTTTAGAAGGCATATACTTCTATTCAGGATTTATGTTCTTCTATAATTTAGAGAGAAATGGTAAGATGCCTGGCTCAGCACAAGAAATTAGATATATAAATAGAGATGAAAATACTCATCTTTGGTTATTTAGAAATATTCTTAAAGAGTTACAATTAGAAGAGGCAGATATATTTACAGAAGAATTAAAAAATGAGCTAAGAGAAATGATGAGAACAGCTGTTAATCATGAAATAGCTTGGGGACATTATGTAATAGGAGACAATATCCAAGGTATAAATAAAAAATTAATTGAAGATTATATAAAATATCTAGGTAACATAAGAATGAGAGCTATAGGATTAGAAGAAATATATGAAGAATATGATAAAAATCCAGCAGCTTGGGTTGATATATTATCTGATGCTAATTCAGTTAAAACAGATTTCTTTGAAGCAAAATCCACTGCTTATGCAAAGGCAGGAGCACTTATAGATGACCTATAATATTTAGTAAAGAAAAATATTAAATATTTAAAATAATGAGGGTGTTTTTTGGAGCATCCTCATTATTTTATATTGAAAGATAGCAAGTTTGAAAATTATTATATTATGAAAATAAAGCAAAGCTTTAGAATTACAATAAAGATTGAAATAAAATATTAATGTTATAAATTTAATACTTAATATACTATTAGTTACATAAACTATATTAATTAGAGGTTAAATTTATCAATGGAATTTATAGTTTATATTAAAGGAAAATTAAAATTGTAAATTAAATTTATTTTTATCACCATGGTGAATACATATAATGTAAATGTTTTTAACAGAATTTTATTAAAATATAAATAATTTTTAAAAAAATGAATATGAATAAAATGGATGATAGAAAATAATAAAAATTGTGTGTATTTTTATTAACATAAAGAAAAAATATGTTATAATACATTGTAGTTGTAATTTTAAAATAGATAAAGTACGTTCTATTAAATTCATGGTTTGAATTTATAGCTATTTAAGGAGGAATCTCAATAATGAAAAAAGGTATAGCTGCTTCTAAGGGTTATGCAATAGGTAAAGTATTTTTACAAGAACACGAAGAAATAGTAATAACAGATGCAAAGGTTTCTGATATTGCGGCTGAAAAAGAGGTTTTAAATAAAGCTTTAGCTCAATCTAAAGTTCAATTAGAAAAAATAAGAGATAAGGCATTAGAAGAAATCGGTGAACATGAAGCGCAAGTATTTGAAGCTCACTTAACTTTATTAGATGATCCAGAATTTACTGGTGGAATGCTATTAGAAATTGAATCAAATAGTATAAATGCTATGAAGGCTGTTGAAAGCGTTACAAATACATTTGTAATGATATTTGACTCTATGGAAGATGAATATATGAAGGAAAGAGCTGCTGATATAAAAGATGTTTCTAAGAGAATTATTTCTAACTTAGCAGGAAAAGGCGGAGATGCTTTTGCAATTACAGAAGCTAATACTGTAGTTGTAGCTCACGACTTAACTCCATCAGATACAGCTCAATTAGATAGAAGTAAAGTAACTGGTTTCTTAACTAACATTGGAGGAAGAACTTCTCACTCTGCTATTATGGCAAGAACATTAGAAATTCCTGCAATAGTTGGATTAAAGGATATTACAACATCAGTTAAAAACGGAGATATGGTTATAGTTGATGGTATCGAAGGAATATGTATAATTAATCCTGATCAATCAGTTATAGATGAATATACTGCAAAGAGAGAAAAATTCTTAGCAGAACAAGAAGAATTAAAGAAATTAATATCTGTTAAAACAGTTACTAAATCAGGAAGAAGAGTTGAAGTTTGTGGAAACATAGGATCACCTGCAGATGCTGAAGCAGTAGTTGCAAATGGTGGAGACGGTGTTGGATTATTCAGAACTGAATTCTTATATATGGATAGAGATTCTGCTCCAACTGAAGAAGAGCAATTCGAAGCATATAAGAAAGTTCTTGAAATAATGGATGGAAAGCAAGTTGTTATAAGAACACTTGATATCGGTGGAGATAAGACTCTTCCATACTTACCATTACCACAAGAAATGAACCCATTCTTAGGATATAGAGCAATAAGATTATGTTTAGATAGAAAAGATATATTCAAGGTTCAAATCAGAGCTTTATTAAGAGCTTCTGTATATGGTAACCTAGCTGTTATGTTCCCAATGATTTCAGGCTTAGAAGAATTCCAAGCTGCTAAAGAATTTGTTGATGAATGTAAAGCAGAATTAAAAGCAGAAGGAAAAGAATACTCAGAAAAGATCCAATGGGGTATAATGGTAGAAATTCCTGCTGCAGCTGTTTACGCTGATGAATTAGCTAAGCACGTAGATTTCTTCTCTATAGGAACAAATGACTTAATCCAATATACATTAGCTGCTGACAGAATGAGTGAAAAGGTATCATACCTTTACAACCCAATGCACCCAGCTGTATTAAGATTAATCAAGATGACTATAGATGGAGCTCACAAGCACGGCAAGTGGGTAGGAATGTGTGGAGAAATGGCAGGAGACGAATCTGCTATCCCAACATTAGTTGAATATGGATTAGATGAGTTCTCAATGAGTGCTACATCAATCTTAACTGCTAAGAAGATAATATTAGAACAAGAATAGTAAAAAGGACTGCGAAAGCAGTCCTTTTTTAGGTTGCAAAGCAAACTTTTTAATTGGTAATTGATAATGAGTAATTGATAATTAAGGATGTTTTGCACAGAGAAACTTAAAAATTGTTTAGTTCAAAGCAACTTTTATTCAAAACTCCGTAGGAGTTTTTTCCTTAATTACGCATTATAAATTATGCATTATCCGTTAAGAAAAAACTGAAAATTTTTTTACAACTCTAAGGCTTAGTAGCTGTTACTTCACCAAGAACTTCTAATCTTTCGCTATATGCTTATTTGACATATTGTATTTAGCTTTGCTAGTAATTCACCGTTTAAAATGAAAAAAATGAAGGGATTTTTGAATAAAAAGTACTTTGTAATATATTTGAATTGCGCAATAAAAAATACCGCATATTCAGTTTTGAATAATACGGTATTTTTATTATTATATTTTTAAATTTTAATAATGTTAAACGGGTCTACATCTAATTCCATAACCACCTCTACCACCATTATAGCGTAATATCTCATAAAGTTTGCCATCTAATTTCACTTGCATATTATCATCTTCATTGTTTTCAAGGAATTCATAATCAATCTTTTCTTTTAAACAATAATCAACAATAGCATCCTTTGTAATACTAACTGTTGGATAAACAGTATAGTCTTCATATGGAATATCAATACTTACTTTTAGCATGTTCTTAAAAATATTTCCCATAAAATCCCTCCAAATAATTTATTGAATCCATTCTTCTTTAGATTCTCATTTGATTATACAATAAAATTTTACCATTGTGAAATTTTACTATAATCATTATTTTATTGTAGAATTTTTATACCGTACTATTCAATTTTCAAAGATCTGTTTCCATTAATTAGTTCGCAATAGTTACAAAATTCAACATTTAAAATGAAAAAATGAAGGAATGAAGGAGGTATTGCACAACAAAACTTTAATTATTCCTAAAAATATTTTTGTGAAAATATGTCAGGAATTTTATTCAACATTTTTTATTTTTTAATTTTTACATTCATAAAATGCCTCGCATTTTATGACAACATGTGCAAAATATTTTTACCTGTGGTACGATAATTATAAAGTAAAAGTAACTTATAAATAGAAGTATTACTAATAGAGGTATATTAATGAAAAGTAGAGATAATAGAACTTATGAAAAGGCATTAAAATTATATAATAATGGGTATATAGATAAAGCTATAGATATATGTGAGCAGGGAATAAGTAGGGATTTATCTAATTCAAAGCTATTAAATTTAAAAGGACTACTTCTATATTTAAAGGGAGACTTAGAAGAAGCAGTAGCTCTTTTTAAGACAAATAGGCATTTTAATAATGATGATATTTCCTCATCTTATTTAAAAGATATAGAAAAGGATTATGAAAGACTTGATTTATATAATAGAGCAGTTGAATGTATAAATAACTTTGAGATAGATGAGGCTATAGAATTATTAGATTTATGCACAGAAAGTGATTTTAATTCAATTAATGTAAATAAGTACTTAGCTATTTGTTATTTAAGAAAGGGTGACTATTTAAAAAGTCATGAGAATCTTAGTAAATTAATAGAAATAGATAAAGCTAATGTATATGCTAAAGAAATAAATAAAGAGTTAAATAATGCATTAGCAATAAAAGATAGTAGTTTAATGAAAAAAATTATTCCAGTAGCTTTATTAATTATTTTAAGTATATTTATAGCTGTTTTTATTAAAGATAAGGTTAGTAATAAATATAATGAAGATAATATAAAAGCTGAAGATGCACAAAATAATATAGAAGTTAATAATTCTCATAATGAAAATAATAGCAACCAAACTAATGGCGAAAATGTCAATAATGAAGAAATTAATAATGAGAATAGAGAAGAAACTTCAAAAAAAGAAGACAAGGGTGAAGAAATAGAAGTTTTAACTGAAGAGAAAATTAAAGAAAGTTATATAAAGGCATCTAGTTATTATGAAGATAATAAGATAGAAGAAGCAAAAGTACTATTAGAAAAAGTATTACCAAGTGCTGAAAAAAGTCACCTAAGAGATGATATTATGTTTTTATTAGCATCTACTTATGAAAATATAAATGATGTAGATAAGGCTATTAATTACTATGATGCTTATATAGAAGAATATGAAGATGGAAGCTACATACAAGAAGCTTATTATAGAGCTGCTTTAATTTATAAAGATAGAAATAATGAAAAAAGTAAAACTTATGCCCTTAAGCTTAAAAATAATTATCCAAATTCTATTTATAATAATAGCAAAATTCAAGAGATTATAAGTTCATAGGAGGCAATAGAATATGATAAAGGTTATAAAGAAAGTTAAAGTATATGCTCCTGAATATTTAGGAGTTAAAGATGTAGTAATATCATCAAATAAAATTGAAGGAATATATGATGATTTAGATGTACCAGAAAACTTTATTAATATAGAAGTAATAGATGGAAAAGGGAAATTATTATTCCCAGGATTTATAGATAATCATGTTCATATTAATGGTGCTGGAGGAGAAGGTGGCTTTAATATGAGAACTCCAGAACTAAAGTTATCATCATTAACAAAGGCAGGAATTACTACAGTAGTTGGATGTATTGGAACAGATGGAGTTTGTAGAGATATGGCAAGTTTAATTGCTAAGACAAAATCCCTAGAAGCAGAGGGTATAACTGCTTATTGTTATACGGGATCATATGAGATTCCTGTAAAGACTTTAACAGGAGAAATAAAGAAGGATATTATGTTAATAGATAATATAATAGGAATAGGTGAACTAGCTATTTCAGATACAAGAAGCTCTCAGGCTACCTATGATCAATTAATTCAAGCTATAGCACAAGCAAGAGTTGGGGGGCTTTTATCTGGAAAGGCAGGTATAGCAAATATACACTTAGGAGATGGTACAAGAAAGTTAGGATATTTATTTAGATTAGCTGATGAAACAGAACTACCAATAACTCAAATTTTACCTACTCATATAAATAGAAATGGAGATTTGTTTAAGTCAGGAGAAGAGTATATAAACAAAGGTGGATATATAGACTTTACAACAAGTACTCCAGAAAATCAGTTAGCACCAGGAGAATTATCAGCAAGTGAGGCTTTAAGTATATTAATAAAGAATAAGGCCAATGTAGCTAATGTAACCTTCTCTTCAGATGGAAATGGAAGTATGCCTATATTCGATGAAAAGGGTAAATTAATTAAAGTAGGAATATGCTCTGTTGCAAGCCTTTATGAAGAAGTTAAAAAATGCATTAAGACATATAATATAGAAATAGAAGAAGCACTTAAAGTAATTACTTCAAATGTAGCTAAGGTATTAAAGCTTAAGAATAAAGGAAGCATAGAAATAGGAAAAGATGCTGATTTAGTATTAGTAAAGGAAGATTCCTTAGAAATAGATACTGTAATAGCTATGGGGAAATTAATGGTTAAAGAGGGAGAAGCAGTAGTTAAAGGAACTTTTGAAGAATAAAAGAGTATAAAGTTAAGTGATATATGATATTGATGCTATTTAATATACAATATACTTTTAATAAGAAAATCCTCAGAGAAAAAAATCTGAGGATTTTCTTATAATCTAAAAGTCTTTAAAAAACAAACATTAAAAAATAAATACTTAAAAATTAAATTTTATTTTAATAACTTGGATCAAATTACATCTATAATTATTTATTTTTAATTATTAATTTTTCATTGAAACTGACATAGTCAGCTACTAGTATGTGTTAAAAAATAAGTGTTGCCCTATGGTTTTACTATTTGTTTTCTGAACATCTTGCATCCATGAACAAGTTGCTATAGAAGGGTTGTAGAAGAACAGAGCTTCATTTGTTGGATCATTACCTTTTATAGCATCATACACAGCACTATAGCATTCTTCAGTAGGAATTACATTGATTTCTCCATTAATTACACAAGAAAATGCATTAGGTTGAAGTACGACTTCGTTTATTGTATTAGGAAAACCTGGGCTAAGTACCCTATTTAAAATAACAGATGCAACTGCAATCTTACCCTCATAGGGCTCACCTTTACTTTCAGCATAGACTATTTTGGCCATTAAATTTACATCTTCCTCAGTTAAGTAAATTAAGTTATTATCGTGGTTAAAAACTTCTACCACATCATTATCAGTCATATTTATTAATTCAAAATTCAATTTCATACTTATGTTATTATTTTTTAGATTATATACGTTACTAGCCGCATATGATATAGTATTTGCTGAAAATAAAAGGGTTATTAATAAAATAAAGCTTCTTAATATTTTCATAAATAACCTCCTTTTGGATAACTAAATAATCCAAAATTTATTATTACCAAAAGAGAGAAAGTTATACTACATTTTATTTAATTTATTTATAAAGACTTCAAAAGTAGTTAAAAGATTTTCTCTTTTTGATGAAGCTTCTTTATATTTTTTATTAATCTCTTCTTCTTTATTACCAGTAGTTTTATCTAATATAACAGCTTCTTTAATAGCTATTAAGTACGGATTATAGGCATTTAAATATTCCTTTAAAGCTTCATAAGTATCCATACGACCTTCTGGAACTGATATTCTAGATAAAGCTTTTTCTAAATCTTCATATAACTTTTCTTTTTTATAAATATCGTCAATTATAACTTCTAAGTCTCTGTTATCTTCCTTTATTTTATTTATTGCTGGACTTAAATCTTCATTTAAGTAGGTAAAATCATTTTTAAAGCTCTCTAGTTTATATACAAATTCTTTTTCTATAGAATCTTTAAATTGAGTGTCTCTGTTAATTTTCACTAATGTATTTAAATAACCATAATAATTATTAAAAAAGCTTAAGGTAGAGTTGGAAAATCTAACATTAACATTTTTAGAACTTAGACTTTCATAATTACTTATACATTGATTTTTTAAATTATCGAAATTAGTTAATATGTCATTACTAGTAATTGAACCAGGACTAGCTAGTAAATTTAAAGAGGTATCGTATAGGTTAATAGTAGAGTCTACTGAAGTCGATAAAGCATCTTTAATATCAGAATTATTAATAGAGGTAGCATCTATTTCTGAAACCCTGAAAGATAATTCTCTTAATGAAGTAAGACCTTCAGAAAGATTAGAAGAAGCCTTTGAAGTATCTATACTTAAGTCATTTACACTATCTGATAGAGATAAATTGATATTATTTAATTCTTTACTAATCTGAGTTAACTCCCTTTTTGCTTTAAAATCTTTAGAATTAAAAACTAATAAAAATAATGAAATAGAAATAATAAGTACACCTGCAATAGCTGAAATTACCAAGGTTTTATGCTTTTTTAAAATAGCTATAAGTAGAACCATAAAAAATCACCCCTAAAAAATTTTCTTTACATAAATTTATATTATAGAAACTCTTAAAATATTATTAAAATTAATAAAAAGGTCGTAGACTTTATACTAAGATTTATTGAATTGGTGTATAATTATAATATATCAAAGATTGGGGGGCCACATGGATGCAGGAAGTAAGTACATTTATAATGAATACATTAAAAAATATATCTTTATTTGCAGTTTTAGACATATTAGTGGTGGCTTATATTTTTTATAAGGGATATTCATTAATAAAAGAAACAAGAGCAGAACAACTACTTAAAGGTATAATTTTTATGATAGCTTTTATACCAATAAGTTATGTATTAAAGCTTGAAATGCTTAACTTTATTTTAAATAAGACACTAACTATAGGTTTATTATCTGTAGTGATTATTTTTCAGCCAGAAATAAGAAGAGCTTTAGAACATTTAGGTAGAAGTGCTTTTGAAGAGCTTCATAGTATACAAGATGTGGAAAATAGAAATATAACTGTTAATGAAATAGTTAATGCTGTTGATAACTTAGCAGCTTCAAAAACAGGGGCATTAATAGTAATAGAAAAGGTAACTAGACTGGGTGAAGTATTGAACTCAGGAACAATATTAGATGCAAAAGTAACATCTAATTTACTAGAGAATATTTTTGTTGTTAATACGCCACTTCATGATGGTGCTACTATAATTAGAAATGATAGAATATTGGCATCAGGTTGTGTTTTGCCTTTAACTAATAATACTTCTATAAATAAAAAACTTGGTACAAGGCATAGGGCTGGAATTGGTTTATCAGAAATATCAGATGCAATAATTATAATTGTATCAGAAGAAACAGGTATTGTTTCTTTAGCTATAAATGGTAAGTTAACTAGGGGATATGATAAAGAAAAATTAAGAATGGTACTAATTAAATTAATAGAGCATAAAGATAAGAAAAAAGTTAAGTCAGCTGGGGAGAAGGTGAAGTCATGGATAATAAGGAAAAAAACAAGTTAATAGTTCCAATAATATGTGTCTTATTATCTATAGGTTTATGGATATATGTTACTAATGTAGAAAACAAAATAAGAACTACTGAAATTAGTAAAATACCAGTTGAATTAGTAAACGTAGATACTCTAACTAGTTCTAAATTAGCTTTATCTCCTGAACAAGAATTATATGTTACCTTAAAAGTAGAAGGAAATAATAATGATATTAATAAAATTAAAAAAAGTGATTTTAAGCTTCAAGTGGATTTAAGTGAGTATGCTTGGAAAAAGGGAGCCAATAAAGTGCCAGTTACAATAGTTGACTCTCCTATATCAGTAAGTATAAGAAATACAAATACACTGACTATACAATTAAATATTGAAGATATGGTTGAGAAAACACTTCCTGTAATTTCAAATATCAAGGTTACAACTAAGCAAGGATATTTTGCATCTGAACCAATTATATCACCAGAAGAGGTTAAAGTTAGCGGAGCGGAATCATCAGTAAATAACGTAAGTAAATTAGTTGTTATTGATAATAAAGAAGAGGCAAGTGAAGATATAGTTGGAGATTATGAAATAAAGCCTGTAGATGATTCTGGAGAGAAGGTGTTGGGTGTTACTCTTTCTCAAGAAACTGCTAAGGTAGAAATAAGGATTAGCAAAGGAAAATCAGTGAAGGTAAGTGTTGCAACTACAGGAGCATTGCCAGCTGGAGTTAAATTAAGATCCTTAGAAAGCAGTAGAAATACAGTAGAAATATTGGGGCCTAAGGAAATACTGGATACAATAGGTGAGGTTAAAACAACACCAATAGATTTATCTTCAATCACAAGTTCTAAAGAGGTTAATTTAAATATAATTTTACCGGAAGGTGTTATGGTAGCTCAAGGTGATGATATGCTTAGCGTAAAAGTAAACTTAGCTGGTATGATTACTAAGGACTTTAGCATTAAGTATAGCTTAAGTGGTGCTAATCAAGGGTTAAAGATTACACCATCCAAAGATTTAATTAAGGTTACTATCAAAGGATATGAAGATGAGATAAGCAGTGTTATTGCTGATAATTTAAAAGCTTCTATAGATTTAAGTAGCTATAAGGAAGAGGGAACCTTTGAGGTAACACCAAAAGTTACCTTCAGTGGAGTCAATGGAGAGTATACTGTATCCTACGTTGAGCCAATAAGTATAATAGTTACTAAAGAAGTTGAACAAGGAAGTAATGATAACAACAATAATACTGAGCAGTAATAAAATGCGAAGCATTTTATTACTTAAAGAATGAAAAGATTAAAGAGTGAGAAAATTATTATAAAAAATCTTTGTAGATTTTTTAATAGATATTTGTATGAATGAAGAAAGTTTTGCATAGTAAAGACTACTTCATTCATACATTTTTTCATTTTTTCACTATTTCATTCTTTCATTTTTTAATGTATTTAATATAATAATATGATAGAATAAGGTGCAAATAAACAATATGAATAAGTTGTAGAAAGATTCTTTACATTTAATTAAGCTTTATTTCATATTAAAAATGTTCAAGATATGAAGTTATCTTAACAACTTATATAGAAATTAAATATAGATGCTTTCAACTCAGATAATTTACTAAAGAAGTATTTTAAACTTATAATTTTATGAGGACTACAGATTTAGAGGATTAATTGAAACATAGATTTATGTAAATATTAATAAGAAGAGAGGAGATTTATATGTCTATTAGAATAAATAATTTATCATTAAGCATAGATGAAGACAAGAGTAGTTTAGTTAATAAAGTAGCTAAGAAATTAAGACTTCCTAAGGAAGAAGTTAAAAATATAAAAATAATAAAGGAAAGTTTAGATGCTAGAAAGAAAAATAGCATTAAGTACATATACTGTGTTGAAGTTGAACATAAAAATGAAGAAAAAATTGTTAATAAGCTTAAGGATAAGGACGTAAGGTTAGAAACACCTTCTTATAATGCAGAGATACCTTTTGGTGATAAGGAGTTAAAAAATAGACCAGTAGTTGTAGGCTTTGGACCTGCAGGGATATTCTCAGCATTATTATTAGCTGAAAAAGGTTATAAGCCAATAGTAATAGAACGTGGAGAAGATGTGGATAAAAGAACAGAGACTGTTGATAAGTTTTGGAAAACAGGAGAACTTAACACTGAATCAAATGTTCAATTTGGAGAAGGTGGAGCAGGAACCTTTTCTGATGGAAAGCTTACTACTAGAATAAAAGATAGTAGATGTGATTATGTACTAGAGAAGCTAGTAAAGGCTGGTGCTCCGGAGGAAATAAAATATTTAGCTAAACCTCACGTTGGAACAGACCTTCTAAAGGGTGTAGTTAAGAATATTAGGGAAAGAATAAAGGAGTTAGGTGGAGAAGTTTTATTTTCTACTAAGCTAGAAGAAATAAAAATTAAAGATGGAAGAGTAAGTAGCATTATTGTAAATGGAAAAGAACAGTTATGTGATGAGTTAATACTTGCTATTGGCCATAGTTCAAGGGATACATATGAAATGTTACATAAAGTTGGTGTAAATATGGAGCCAAAGGCCTTTGCTATTGGAGTTAGAATAGAACATCCACAAGAGGTAATAAATAAAAGCCAATATGGAGAGATGTATGAGCATCCAAGACTTAAGGCTGCTGAATATAGATTGACTTACCAAAGTGAAAAATTAAAAAGAGCAGTATATTCATTCTGTATGTGTCCAGGGGGAGTAGTAGTATCAGCTGCTTCAGAAAAAGATAGATTAGTATCTAATGGTATGAGTTATCATGCTAGAGATCTAGATAATGCTAACTCAGCTTTAGTAGTAACAGTAGGACCAGATGATTTTGAAGGAACATCACCTCTAAGAGGAATGGAATTCCAAAGACATTATGAAGAGTTAGCCTTTAAGCTAGGTAGAGGAGGATATAAAGCGCCAGTTCAGCTTTTAGGCGATTTTATGCAAGATAAAGTTAGTGAAAAGCTTGGGAAAGTTAAACCTAGTTACACAGGAGGATATGTATTTGAAGATTTAAGAAAATGTCTTCCACCTTATGTAATAGAAGCCTTAAAAGAAGGTATTGTAGACTTTGATAAAAAGATTAAAGGTTATGGTGATTATGACTCAATTTTAACAGGCATTGAAACAAGAACTTCTGCACCAATTAGAATGAATAGAGATGAGAAATTAAGTAGCATTTCTGTTAAAGGTCTTTATCCAGCTGGAGAGGGAGCAGGCTTCGCAGGAGGAATAATCTCGGCTGCAGTGGATGGGCTAAAGGTTGCAGAGAAAATTATAGAAGAATATAAGCCAATAAAATAAAAATCATAGAAAATTCTGAAAATTAATGTTTTCAGGATTTTTTTTGTTACAATATAAATATATGGATTATTGGAGTGTTTACTTGATATTATTTTAACAATTAGACGTGGCTTAAGATGGGTATATAGTATTGTTAGAATAAAGAATTATATTTTTTTAAAAAGAAAAGCATAATATTTTTTAAAAAGAAAATTCATAATATTTTTAATTTATACTAATATTATAAAAACTTAGTGTGAGAGGTGCAAAAATGAGTAGAAATTTTGATGACTTATTAAAGAAGGTAAATGATTGTTCAACAAAGAAGGTTGCAGTAGCAGTAGCTCAAGATGAACCAGTTTTAGAAGCAGTTAAAGCTGCAAAGGAAAAAGGAATTGCAGATGCCATTTTAGTTGGAGATGAAAGTAAAATTAGAGAAATAGCTGAAAAGATTAATATGGACTTAACTCAATTTGAAATAGTTAATGTGGAAAATCCAAATAAAGCAGCATTAGAAGCTATAACCTTAGTTTCAAGTGGTAAGGCTGATATGGTTATGAAGGGATTAGTTGATACAGCAACATTTTTAAGATGTGTATTAAATAAGGAAGTTGGACTAAGAACTGGAAAGCTTATGTCCCATGTATCTGTTTTTGAAATAGAAGGAATAGATAGATTAATATTATTAACAGATGCAGCATTTAACACATACCCAGATTTAAAAGCAAAAGTCCAAATTTTAAATAACTCAGTAGATGTAGCTCATGCTTGTGGAATAGAGCTTCCTAAGGTTGCACCAGTATGTGCAGTTGAAGTAGTAAATCCAGATATGCCTGCAACTGTAGATGCATCATTATTATCTAAGATGAATGATAGAGGACAAATTAAAGGATGTATAGTAGATGGTCCTTTAGCTTTAGATAATGCATTATCAGAAGAAGCTGCAAAACATAAAGGAGTAACAGGTGAAGTAGCTGGAAAGGCAGATATAATATTACTTCCAAATATAGAAACAGCCAATGTTATGTATAAGACTTTAACATATACAGCAAAATCAAGAAATGGTGGATTATTAGTAGGAACATCAGCACCAGTTATTTTAACTTCAAGAGCTGATAGTTTTGAAACAAAGGTTTATTCAATTGCATTAGCAGCTTTAGTTGCAGAAGCAAAATAGTTAAATATATTTATGGAGGTTTTATTATGTCAAATAAGCTATTAATTATTAATCCAGGTTCAACATCTACAAAAATAGGTGTTTATGAAGATACTAAGGAATTATTTGAAGAAACTTTAAGACATTCTTCAGAAGAAATAGGAAAGTATGAAACTATATTCGATCAAATAGATTTTAGAAAAGAAATAATAGTTAATATATTAAAAGAAAAGAATTTTGATTTAAATACGTTAGCTGCTGTAGTTGGTAGAGGTGGAATGCTAAGACCAATGGAAAGTGGAACTTATAAAGTAAATGATACTATGCTTGAAGATTTAAAAGTTGGAGTGCAAGGACAACATGCTTCTAACTTAGGGGGAATTCTTGCAGATAGAATAGCTAAAGAATTAAATATCCCAGCATTTATAGTAGATCCAGTAGTAGTAGATGAATTAGATGAAGTAGCAAGAGTTTCAGGAATTCCTGAATTACCAAGATTAAGTAAGTTCCATGCCTTAAATCAAAAAGCAGTTGCTAAGAGATATGCAAAAGAAAATAAAATAAGTTACTCAGATTTAAACTTAATAGTTGTACATATGGGTGGAGGAGTTTCTGTTGGTGCACATAAAAAAGGTAGAGTAGTAGATGTAAATAATGCTTTAGATGGAGAAGGTCCATTTTCACCAGAAAGAGCTGGAACAGTGCCAGTAGGAGACTTAATTAAATTATGTTACAGCAATAAGTATACTGAAAAAGAAATGTATAGCAAAATAATAGGTAAGGGTGGATATGTTGCATACTTAAATACTAACGATGCTAGAGATGTCCTTAAATTGGTAGAAGAAGGTGATAAAGAAGCTAAGTTATACTTGGATGCTTTTATTTATCAAATAGCTAAGGCTGTTGGAGCAAATGCGACAGTTTTAGAAGGAAAAGTAGATAGCATAATATTAACAGGTGGAATAGCTTATTCAGATGTTGTAGTTGAAGCATTAAAATCTAGAATTGGATGGATATCAAATGTAACAGTATATCCTGGAGAAGATGAATTATTAGCATTAGCTGAAGGTGCCTTAAGAGTACTTAATGGAGAAGAAGAAGCAAAAGAATATTAGACAATTAACAGTTAACAATTAACAATTAACAATTAACAATTAACAGTTTAGGTGGAAGCTCAGGCGAGCTGAGTTTATTGAAATTTAGAATTAAGAACTCAGTTTTGGCTGGGCTCTTTTGTTTTAGAGTTTTTTCTTAATTATAGAAAGTACTTTTAATAACAAAATTCTTAAATTATATGTAGTTTACTATTTTTACCTTTATGTATTATGGTAAAATTATTGGTGGAGGGGATTTTAATGATAACTTCACAGAATATAAAAAATAGATTAACTATGATAGCTGAGATGAAAAATGAAAGCATATTTCAAATATTAGAATATGATGATTTACAGGGAGCTAGAGATCTAAATACAGCAATGCAATTAAATTTAATGAAGTCATCTTCTATTAGATTAAAGCAAGGTAGAATAATTTTAGATGATAGTTCTATAAGGATAGAAGCTGGGGCTTTAAGTTATATGAAGGGGAATATAGAGATAGTAACTAAGTCTGGTGGATTAATTGGAATGGGTAAAAAGCTATTTTCAAATAAGGTTACTGGAGAATCTATGTTTAAACCTATACTTAGAGGGACAGGTGAAGTGTTTTTAGAGCCTAGCTTTGGACATTTTACATTAATAGAATTAGAGGATGAAGAAATAATAATAGATGATGGCTTATTTTTTGCATGTGAGGAGAGTATAGAGATAGAACCAGTTATGCAAAAAAGTATTTCATCCCTTATATTTGGAAAGGAAGGAATCTTCCAAAGTAGATTAAGTGGAAGTGGAATAGTACTGTTAGAAGTTCCAGTACCGGAAAAAGAAATATTAAGATGCAAGCTATATAGAGATGTTTTAAAAGTATATGGAAGTTTTGCTATTTTAAGAAGTGGCAATATAGAGTTTACAGTTGAAAAGTCAGGTACAACTTTAGTAGGCTCTGCAATAAATGGAGAAGGTTTACTTAATGTTTATAGAGGTACGGGAGAAGTGTGGCTAGTTCCAACTAAGAGTATTTATGAAGATTTAAATGAAAGAGGATTAAGTGAATTTAATAGAGATATAAATTATGAGCCAGAAGAGTAATCACTTTACTCTAATATAGTTGTAAAATATCAAAGTCAAAGTTATAATTTTATAAGAGTTAAAATGTAGATTACAGATTAAACATATTTTTCAAAAGAGAATAAGAGTAGTTAGGAGAGGACGTTAAATATGGCTGAAAATAAGCTTAAAAATCCAGAGCTAGATTTATTTTTCGAAGCGGTTTTAAAGCTTCAAACTATAGAGGAATGTTATAGTTTTTTTGAAGATGTTGCAACTATAAATGAATTAAAAGCATTGGCTCAAAGAATTCAAGTTGCAAAATTTTTAAAGGAAAAGAAGGTTTATACTGAAATAGCAGAAGAAACAGGTGCTAGTACAGCTACTATTAGTAGGGTTAATAAGTGTTTAAACTATGGTACTGGTGGATACAATTTAATATTAGAAAGACTTGAAAAAATTAAGAAATAATTAGGTTTTATTGTATAGATTAATAATATATAATATTAATATGTGGAATTAACGTAGAACGATAGAAAAAAGCGAGGTAAAAAATATGGGTAGAATGTTTGGTACAGATGGAGTTAGAGGAATTGCTAATACTGAATTAACATCTGAAATAGCTTATAGCTTAGGTAGAGCAGGTGCTTATGTATTAACAGAAGGGACTCATAAACCAAAGATATTAGTTGCTAAAGATACAAGAATATCAGGAGATATGCTTGAAGCTGCTTTAGTATCTGGAATATTATCAGTAGGAGCAGAAGCAGTCATATTAGGTGTAGTACCTACTCCGGCAGTAGCTCATTTAATAAGAGAATATAATGCTGATGCAGGAATTATGATTTCAGCATCACATAACCCAGTAGAATATAATGGAATTAAATTCTTTGATAATAAAGGATATAAATTACCAGATGAATTAGAAGATGAAATTCAAAGAGTTATAGAAAGTGGATTTGAAGGAGTACCAAGTCCAACAGGACACGATTTAGGTAGATCACATAGAGAAGTTGGTGCCCTTGATGAATATACAGATTACGCTTTATCAACTATACCAGTAGATTTAAAAGGATTAAAAGTAGCTTTAGACTGTGCAAATGGTGCTTGCTACAAGGCTGCAGTAAAAGCTTTTAGAGAGCTAGGTGCTGAAGTTTATGTAATAAATGATAATCCAGATGGAACTAATATAAATGAAAAGTGTGGTTCAACTCATCCAGAAGAATTACAAGATTATGTTGTAAGAAAGAACTGTGATTTAGGTTTTGCCTTTGATGGAGATGCAGATAGATGTTTAGCTGTAGACGAAAAAGGTAACCTTATTAATGGTGACTTTATATTAATGTTATGTGCAAAATACTTAAAGGACTTAGGAAAGCTTAAAGATGATACTCTAGTAGTAACAGTTATGAGTAACTTAGGTTTAGATATTGCATGTAAAAAAGAAGGAATAAAGACTATCAAGACTAAGGTTGGAGATAGATATGTATTAGAAGAAATGGTTAATGATAAATTTGTTCTAGGTGGAGAGCAATCAGGTCATATAATATTCTTAGACTATAATACAACTGGTGATGGATTAGTTACAGCACTTCAAGTAGCTGCAATAAGAAAGAAAAGTGGAAAGACTTTAAGTGAACTTGCAGGTATAATGAAGGAGCTTCCACAGGTACTAGTAAATGCAAAAGTTCCAAATGATAAGAAGAACATATACTTAGAAGATGAAGAAATAGTAAATGAAATTAAAAATATTGAAGAAAAACTTCATGGGGCTGGAAGAGTATTAATAAGACCTTCAGGTACTGAACCACTAGTAAGAGTCATGCTAGAAGGAGAAAATCAAGAAGAAATAGATAAGATGGCTCATGGATTAGTAGATTTAATACTAAGCAAAATATAGGCAATTAACAATTAGCAATTAAAAATTAACAGTTAATGATAAAACTCAGACTTTGTCTGAGTTTTTTAAATTTAATAGCTTATATATAATATTGACTAAGAATTAAAAAATTAAATAATGAAAGAATGAAGAGACTAAATTAGTGATTTAGTTTTAAAGAGGCGAATTAAGGAGACTAGCTTACTAAGTTAATAGTAAGGTGGTCTTTTTTATTATATCTAATAATGGCTTAGTACTTATTTAAAATCTATCTTAATACATGAAATTGTAAAATAATAAAAATTTGACAGATAGTAGAGTTAGGGATAACATGTGTATAATAAAGTGATTCTTATCTTCAGGTGGAGTTTTCTTAAAAAGTAGAGAACCAAAATCTTGTATTTTGTGTGAATCACTTTCACAGAGTACAGGAATACCCTACTCCACCTGAAGGTTAGAAGAACTAATCCAGGCGCGTAGCAGTGCTTAGCTCCCACTTTTAGAAGGGGGAGTGTTAGCAATGGTAGCAATCGGATAAATAAAGATTTATGAGGTGATGGAAATGAATAAAAAGATGCCAGTTTTATTTTTATCTCATGGTAGTCCAATGAATGTAGTTTTAGATAATGAATATACAAGGTCATTAATAAAACTTGGACAAGAGTTAGAAATACCAAAGGCAATTATTATAATTTCAGCTCATTTTAAAACTAAAGGAACATATTTGACATATAATGAAAAACCAAAACAAATTTATGATTTTTATGGATTTCCAGAAGAAATATATAATATAAAATATGAACCATATGGTGGAAAAGAATATGCTGAAAAGATTTATAAAGAACTTAAAGAAGAGGGAGTAGAACTTACAGATGAGTGGGGACTAGACCATGCTTCTTGGGGAGTTTTAAAATATTTATACCCAAATGCAAATATACCTACTATGGAGCTAAGCTTAAATGCTGAATTAACAGAAGAGCAGCATTATAAGATAGGTAAAAAGTTAGCTAAATTTAGAGAAGAAGGAATTTTGATAATAGGAAGTGGAGATATAGTTCATAATTTAGGGGTTGCAAGTCCTGATGTTTATGGAAAGCCATATGAGTGGGCTGAAGCTTTTGATAACTATATTATTGATTCGATAAGGAAGTATAATCACAAGGCTATACTAAACTATAAATCTCTAGGAGATATTTCTAAGTTAGCAGTCCCAACTGATGAGCACTTCTTGCCTCTAATATATGTAGCAGGAGCGCAAGAAAAGGATGATAAAGTAGAAGTTATTCATAAGAGTATTCAAAATTCATCTGTTTCTATGAGTTGCATTAAGATAGGAATATGATAATTAACAGTTAACAATTTAGAGGGAATTCAGAAGCTTCTCAATTTCATTAAGGATATTAAAAAAGGTAGTAGGTTTATAAAATCTACTACCTTTTTTAATATTTAAATTTATCTTATTCTTCTATTGTTACAGCTATTTCTAGCTCCCCATTTTCTTTTATGTCATTAATTCTTATGCGAAGTACTCCTGAATATTTAACAGCAATACCTGGGTTAATTATATCAGGCTTTAAAATATAGGAGAAAGTTTCACCATCAACCTTGTTGTACATCATAATACTACTATGATCTTGTAGATGAATAGTAGAAATTCCTGTTTGTTTATTACTATTAGCTTTAAGTGTAGGTATTACTACATCATTAGCCATACTTCCTTCATAATTAAAGGAAATATCATTAATGGTCTTATCAGTATTGTTTGTAATGCTTACTACAGTAAGTTGTAGTGGTGGAAATCCGTACATATAAATCATCCTTTCTATTTTAAATTACTTTATAGTAAAGCAAAAAAATATTTCATGCTCAAAATAAACAATTAAAGAAATAATTAGTGAAAATTCCTGTTACAAGTAAATGATATATGAGTTTTGAAAACTCAAATAACAATCATATTAATCGTTTTAAATGGTATATAAAACCTTATAATTAAAGTATAAACTTATTTAATATAAATGTAAATATAGAAAAAAATAAAATATAAGGATAATAATGGTTTAGAATTAAAGTGATAAAAAAATAATAATTTTAATAAAAGAATTTCATAACAATAAAATATTAGTTGACGATTTAATAATAAAAATAGTATTTTAGTTATAAAATGGTAAAATAACTATCTTGAAAAAGTATTCAAAAAGTGATTTGACAAAGTTTTCAAAAAATTCTTGACAGTTATATAAATGGGTAGTAAAATTTTAGCAATAACAAAATTCAATATGACCTTACGATTTATAAATGCAAAGAAGGAGACCTTTATTTAGGAATAAAGTTTAAGAGAGTCCATGGTTGGTGTAAATGGATACTTTACTAAGTAATAATCACTCCTGAGCAGTATCCAGAAAGTACAATATCAATTGTATAAGTAAGCGATAACCGGTAAGCACCGTTAAAGGCAAGGGTTTGTTAGAACCTAGTGATTGTTTAATTTAGGGCGGAAGTTTATTACCACCAAAATGAGTCTATCATTAAGGGTGGTTTTTTTACACAATTTTTTAAAAGGGGGCTAAGGATTTGGAAAGACATGTATTATCTGTATTAGTTAGAAATTCATCAGGAGTATTAACCAGAGTTTCAGGATTATTTGCTAGGCGTGGATTTAATATAGACAGTTTAACTGTTGGTAGAACAGAAAATCCAGATATATCGAGGATGACAATTGTTTTAATGGGGAATGATGACGTAGTAGAACAGTTTACAAAGCAATTAAATAAACTTGAAGATGTGTTAAGAGTACACGAATTAAAGTCAGAATATTCTGTATATAGAGAGCTTGTTTTAATTAAAGTACAAGCATCGGCTGAAAAAAGAGGTTCTATAAACGAAGTAGTTAAGATATTTAGAAGCAAGATAATAGATGTTGCTCACAATACAGTAACTATTGAATTAACTGGGGATGATAGCAAGATAAATGCTTTAATAGAATTAATGGAAGACTACGGAATAGTTGAGATAGTTAGAACTGGAATAACAGCCTTAGAAAGAGGAGACAAAGATATTACTAGTTATGGAGAATACTTCAATTAATTAAGAATTGATAATGGGATAATTAATAATGAAAAATGAAGAATTAAGAATTGGGGAAACAACTTAGCAAAGCTAAGCTGTAGAAAATAAAATATTAATAATTCAGCATAGCTGAACTATATCCACAATTATTAATTATTAATTGTTAACTGTTAATTGAAAAAAGGGGGTTAAGCAATGGGCGATAGAGTCATCGAAATATTTGATTCTACTTTAAGGGATGGGGCACAGGGAGAGGATATTTCTTTTTCTCTTGAAGATAAAATTAAAGTTGCTATGGCTTTAGATAAGATGGGGGTTTCTTATATAGAGGCAGGAAATCCAGGATCTAATCCTAAGGACATGGAGTTCTTTAAAAAGATGAAGGAAATTAAGCTTAAGAGCTCAAAGCTAGCAGCTTTTGGAGCTACCAGAAGATTTAAAACTAAGGTAGAGGAAGATAGTAATATAAAAAGCTTATTAGCAGCAGAAACAGATGTAATAGTAATATTCGGTAAGGCATGGGATTTTCAAGTTAAAGAAGTGCTAAAAACTACTTTAGAAGAAAATCTAAGTATGATAAAAGATTCAATAAGCTATATTAAGAGTAAAAATAAGGAAGTTATCTTTGATGCAGAGCACTTTTTTGATGGATATAAGGAAAATAGTGATTATGCATTAAAAGTTTTAATAACTGCAAAGGAAGCAGGAGCAGATGTAGTTGTATTATGTGATACTAATGGAGGAACTTTACCATCAGAAGTAAGTGAAATAGCTAAAGAAGCTGTTAAGACTATAGGTGGGAGAGTAGGAATACATTGTCATAACGATATTGGAATGGCAGTTGCTAATTCAATAACTGCAGTTGAATCTGGGATATGTCATATTCAGGGAACTTTTATTGGAGTAGGAGAAAGATGTGGTAATGCTAATTTAACAGTAATTATACCTACATTGCAATTAAAGATGGGATATGAAGCTTTGCCTAAAGAAAAAATAGTAGAGCTTACTAAAACAGCTAAGTATATTGCTGAAATTTCAAATATTAAACTGTTAGATAGTATGCCATATGTTGGAGCATCAGCCTTTGCTCATAAGGGTGGAATGCATATAGATGCTATATGTAAAAAGTCAAGCTCATATGAACATATTAAGCCAGAAGAAGTTGGAAATGACAGAAGATTCTTAATATCTGAGGTGAGTGGCAAAAGTACAATCTTAAAAGAGATTCAAAAAGTATTCCCAAACATAACTAGAGATAGTGAAGAAGTAGGTAAAATTACAAATAGATTAAAAGAATTAGAGTATGAAGGCTATAAGTTTGAGGGAGCAGAAGGTACAGTAGAACTTTTAATAAGAAAAACAATTGGAAAGTATAAGCCTTTCTTTGAACTAAAACACTTTAAGACTATTGGGGAACAGCCTTGGAATACTAAGGAATTTACTTCTACAGCATTAATTAATGTAATAGTAGATGATAAGAATAAAATGACAGCAGCAGAAGGAGATGGACCAGTAAATGCCTTGGATAAAGCATTGAGAGAAGCTCTTGAATGTTTCTATCCACAGCTTAAGGAAGTAAGACTTGTAGATTACAAAGTAAGAGTATTAGACTCTGAAAGTGCTACAGGAGCAAAGGTTAGAGTTCTTATAGAATCCACAGATGGAATTGAAAACTGGAGTACCGTTGGGGTATCTAGAGATGTCGTACAAGCTAGTTTGATAGCCTTAGTTGATTCAATAGAATATAAATTATTAAAAGATATAGAGAAAAAATTAAAAACTTATTTTTAAAAAGGGGGACTAAAATCATGGGAATGACTATGACTCAAAAAATTCTTGCAGCTCATGCAGGGCTAGAAAGTGTAAAGGCGGGGCAATTAATAGAAGCAAATTTAGATTTAGTGCTAGGAAATGATATAACATCACCAGTAGCAGTAAATGAATTTTATAAATTAAAACTGGAAAAGGTTTTTGATAAGGATAAGATAGCAATAGTACCTGATCACTTTACACCAAATAAAGATATAAAAGCAGCAGAACAAAATAAAATGATTAGAGAATTTGTTAAGGAAAAAGATATTTCAAATTACTATGATGTTGGAGAAATGGGAATTGAACATTGCTTAATACCTGAAAAAGGATTAGTAGTTGCAGGAGATGTTGCTATTGGAGCTGACTCACATACTTGTACCTATGGAGCACTTGGAGCATTCTCAACAGGAATTGGTTCAACAGATATGGCAGCAGGTATGGCTATAGGAAAGTGTTGGTTCAAGGTTCCTTCAGCATTGAAATTTGTTTTAAAGAATAAACCAGCTCCTTGGATAAGTGGTAAAGATATAATCCTTCATATTATCGGAATGATAGGTGTTGATGGTGCATTATATAGATCAATGGAATTCGTTGGAGATGGAATTAAATATCTTTCAATTGATGATAGATTTACAATGGCTAATATGGCTATTGAAGCTGGTGGTAAGAACGGGATATTCCCAGTAGACGACGTAACAGTTGAATATTTAAAGGAACACTCAAATAGGGAATGGAAAGCTTATGAGGCAGATGAAGATGCTGAGTATGATGAAGTTTATGAAATAGACTTAAGTACTTTAAGACCTACAGTAGCATTCCCACACTTACCAGATAATACAAGAACTATTGATGAAGTTGGGGATATAGAAGTAGATCAAGTAGTTATAGGTTCTTGTACAAATGGTAGAATTTCAGATTTAAGAATTGCTAGAGATATCATAAAAGGAAAGAAAATCAAAAAGGGTATAAGATGTATCGTATTCCCAGGAACTCAAAAAATATATCTTCAAGCTTTAGAAGAAGGAATTATAAAGGATTTAGTAGAAGCGGGAGCAGTATTCTCAACATCAACTTGTGGACCATGTTTAGGTGGACATATGGGAATCCTTGCGAAAGGTGAAAGAGCAGTTTCAACTACAAATAGAAACTTCGTAGGTAGAATGGGGCACGTTGAATCAGAAGTTTACTTAGCAAGTCCAGCAGTAGCTGCTGCATCAGCATTAACAGGAAAGATTACTAATCCGGAAACTGTAGAAGCATTAATGCAGAATGCGTAATTAAAAAATGAAAAAAATGAAGAAATTAAAGAATGAAAAAATTAAAATGAAAAATTAGGGATAACTCAGGCGAGCGGAGTTATAGAAAATATATAAATTTTAATAATTCAGCGAGGCTGAATTATATCCACAATTGTTAATTGATAATTAATAATTGTTAACTATAAAAAGGGGGTTTTTAAGGAAATGGAAGCAAAAGGTAGAGTTTTTAAATATGGTGACAATGTAGATACAGATGTAATAATTCCTGCAAGATACTTAAATACATCAGATCCTAAGGAATTAGCAACACATTGTATGGAGGATATAGATAAGGAATTTGCAAAGAATGTAAAGCAAGGTGATATAATCGTTGCAAATAAAAACTTTGGATGTGGTTCTTCAAGAGAACATGCACCAATAGCGATTAGAGAAAGTGGAGTAAGCTGTGTAATAGCATCAACCTTTGCAAGAATATTTTATAGAAATGCAATTAATATAGGACTACCAATATTAGAATGTGATGAAGCAGTTAAGTCAATAGAAGCTGGAGACGAATTAGAAATAGACTTTGACAGCGGTATTATAAAAAACAATACAAAGAATCAAGAATATCAAGGGGAACCATTCCCAGAGTTTATGCAAAATATAATTAACTGTGGCGGATTAGTTAATTACATTAAAACTCAACAAGCGAAATAATGAAAGAATGAAAAAATGAAAAAGTTGAAGAATTGAGGAAATAAATAAGCGAAGCTTATTTATAAAAATTAAAGAAATTCAGATTAGGCTGAATTTCAACTAAAATTGTTAATTGTTAACTGTTAATTGAAAAAGCGGGGGAGTAAAGATGAATTTTAAAGTAGCTGTAATACCTGGGGATGGAATAGGTCCAGAGGTTGTGGAAAAAACTGTTGAAGTTTTAAATTGTGTTGGGGATAAGTTTAACCATACTTTTGAATATGAATATTTAATAGCTGGAGGTTGTGCTATAGATGAAAAAGGAGTACCACTTCCAGAAGAAACATTAGAAGCTTGCAAGAAAGCAGATGCAGTTTTACTTGGAGCTGTTGGAGGCCCTAAGTGGGATAATCCTAATGCAAAGGTAAGACCTGAACAAGCGTTACTTGGACTAAGAGGTGGAATGAACTTATATTGCAATCTAAGACCAGCTTTATTATATGCACCATTAAAGGAGGCTTCTCCACTTAAAGATAGTATTATCGGAGATGGAATAGATATATGTGTAGTTAGAGAATTAACTGGTGGTATCTATTTTGGTGAAAGAGGTAGAGAAGAAATAGACGGAGTGCCAGGTGCTTATGATACTGAAAGATATAATGTCAATGAAGTAAGAAGAATAGCTAAGATTGCTTTTGAAACAGCAATGAAGAGAGATAAAAAGTTAACTAGTGTAGATAAGGCTAATATATTAGAAACATCAAGGCTTTGGAGAGGTGTTATTGAAGAAGTTGCCAAGGATTATCCAGAAGTTGTGGTTAATCACATGTATGTAGATAATGCTTCAATGCAATTAGTTAGAGATCCAAAACAATTTGATGTAATAGTTACTTCAAATATGTTTGGGGATATATTATCAGACGAAGCAAGTATGATAACAGGATCAATTGGTATGTTGCCATCAGCATCATTAGGAGAAGGAAAGCTTGGAATGTATGAACCTATACATGGAAGTGCACCAGATATAGCAGGGAAGGGAATTGCAAATCCACTAGCAACAATTCTTTCAGCAGCAATGATGTTAAGATACAGTTTCAATTTAGAAACTGAAGCTAAGGTAATCGAGGGGGCTGTCCTTAAGGTTCTAGAAGAGGGGTATAGAACAGGGGACATAATGAGTGAAGGAATGAGACTAGTTGGAACTAATGAGATAGGAAGGCTGGTTTTAGAAAAGATTTAGAATAAGAGGTGGAATATAAATGAGGAGTGACGTTATAAAGAAAGGGCCACAAAAAGCCCCACATAGATCATTACTAAAGGCAACAGGACTTACTGATGAAGAAATAAACAAACCTTTAATAGGAGTTGTAACTTCACAGAATGATATAATAGCAGGTCATATTAATTTAGATAAAATAGTAGAATCAGTTAAAAAGGGAGTATTAATGTCTGGAGGAACTCCAATAGTATTCCCAACAATAGGAGTTTGTGATGGTATAGCAATGGGACATGAAGGAATGAGATATTCCTTAGCAACAAGGGAACTTATTGCAGATACTATTGAATGTATGGTTAAGGCTCATGCTTTTGATGCATTAGTTTTAATACCAAACTGTGACAAGATTGTTCCAGGTATGATGATGGCTGCATTAAGACTTAATATACCAGCAGTAGTTGTAAGTGGTGGACCAATGCTTGCAGGTAAGTTCAAGGGGAAAGATGTATCACTTTCAACAATGTTTGAAGCCGTTGGAGCCTTTGAAAATGGAACTATGCTAGAAGGTGATTTATGTGATATGGAAAACAAAGCTTGTCCTACATGTGGATCATGTTCAGGAATGTTTACTGCAAACTCAATGAACTGTTTAGCAGAAGTTTTAGGTTTAGGGTTGCCTGGAAATGGTACTATACCAGCAGTTTATTCAGAAAGAATGAGACTTGCTAAATATGCAGGTATGAGAGTAATGGATTTATTAGAAAAAGATATTAAGCCAAGGGATATAGTTAATGAAAGATCTATAAGAAATGCATTGACAGTAGATATGGCACTTGGATGTTCAACTAATAGCGTTCTTCATTTAACAGCAATTGCCAATGAAGCAAAGGTTGATTTAAACCTAGATATGATTAATGAAGTATCAGAAGTAACACCTAACCTTTGTAGGTTAGCACCAGCTTCAGATACTCATATTGAAGAACTATATTGGGCTGGCGGAATCCAAGCAGTTATGAAGGAACTTTCAAAGAAAGATCTTTTAGATTTAGATTGTATAACAGCAACATCTAAGACTCATGAGGAAAACTTAGAAGGCGTTGAAGTGCTTGATTACAATATTATCAAGAGTATAGATGAACCATTTAGTATAACAGGTGGCATCAGAGTATTAAAGGGTAACTTAGCGGTAGATGGAGCTGTAGTTAAGAAGTCAGCAGTTCTAAAAGAAATGTTAGTCCACACAGGACCAGCAAGAGTATTTGACTTAGAAGAGGATGCTATTGCAGCAATTCTTTCTAAGAAAATAGTAAAAGGTGATGTTGTAGTAATAAGATATGAAGGACCAAAGGGTGGCCCTGGTATGAGAGAAATGTTATCACCAACATCAGCAATAGCAGGAATGGGCTTAGATAAATATGTAGCATTAATAACTGATGGAAGATTCAGTGGAGCTACAAAAGGGGCAGCTATAGGACACATTTCTCCAGAAGCAGCTGAAGGTGGAGTAATAGGACTAGTAGAAGAAGGAGATATCATATCAATTGATATTCCAAATGGAAAACTAGAATTATTAGTAGATGATGAAGTTCTAGAAGAAAGAAGAAAGAACTTTAAACCACTACCACCAAAAGTAACTGAAGGATATTTAGCTAGATATGCGAAGCTTGTAAGTTCAGCAAGCACAGGAGCAATACTGAAGTAATTAACAATTAGCAATTAGCAATGATTAATTGAGGGAATAGCTAAGCTAAGCTTAGTTATGAGGGAATTAAGGAATGAAAAAATTAAAGAATGAAAATTTTGAGGCTATGGCTAAGTTAGCTTAGTTATTTAGAGTAATAAATAGGGTAATTAAATTTTAGCTTAATTAACTTCTTAATCATCAATTGTTAATTGCAAATTATGAATTTGAAAAGTAAAAAATTAAGAATGAAGAATTAGGGTGATAACTAAGCTGAGCTTAGTTAAGAGAGAATTAAAAAATTAAGAAATGAAAATATGAAATGAAGTAATGAAAAAATGAAAATAATGAAAGGATTAAGAAACTAACTAAGCAAAGCTTAGTTATAAAATAAAGTAATTCAGCCACATGCTGAATTACTTCAATGATTTTTTACTTTTCATTTTTAATTCTTCATTGAAAAAAGGGGGGTATTTATGTTTCTAACAGGAGCTGAGATATTAATAAAGTCTCTAATCGATGAGGGTGTTGATACTATATTTGGGTATCCTGGTGGAGCTGTTTTAAATATATATGATCAGCTATATAACTATAGAGAGCAGATAAATCATATACTAACAGCTCATGAGCAGGGGGCATCCCATGCAGCAGATGGATATGCAAGATCTACTGGGAAAATAGGTGTATGCTTAGCAACATCAGGACCAGGAGCTACAAACTTAGTTACTGGGATTGCAACGGCTTATATGGATTCTATTCCAATAGTAGCTATTACAGGTAATGTAACTAGACCATTATTAGGTAAGGATAGTTTCCAAGAAGTCGATATAGCTGGAATTACAATGCCAATAACTAAGCATAATTATATAGTTAAAGATATTAATGATTTACAAAAAGTAGTTAAAGAAGCCTTTTATATTGCTAAAGAAGGAAGACCAGGTCCAGTATTAATAGATATTCCAAAAGATATAACAGCAGCTAAAGCTATATACGAACCTATGATGCCTAAAGAAGTAGAAAGAAAAACTAAGCATATAACTGATGAAGCACTACAAGATGTAGCTAAATTAATAAATGAAGCTGAAAATCCATTTATATATGCAGGGGGAGGTATTGTAGCTTCAGCAGCTTATGAAGAGCTTAAGGAAATTGCTGAGAAGATAAATTCACCAATAGCAACTTCTCTTATGGCAATATCATCATTCCCATATGATCATCCATTATATACTGGAATGATAGGAATGCATGGAAGTAAAGCTTCAAATATATTAACAAGCAAATGCGATTTATTAATTAATTTAGGAGCTAGATTTAGTGATAGAGTTATAAATACTCAAAATCAAATAAAGCATGCAAAGGTAGTTCATATAGACGTAGATCCAGCAGAAATCAATAAAAATGTCAAGGTAGATGCCTTTGTAGTTGGGGACTTAAAGATAGTTCTTCAAAGATTAATACCACTCCTTAAAGAAAAGAAAAATGATGAGTGGTTAGCTAAGATGAATGAGCTTAAAGCTCTAAAGGTTAAGGATACTTCAGAAACAGGAGAATTAACACCAGAATTCCTATTTAGAAAGCTAAGTGAATTAGATGATGGTAGTTTCGTACTTGCAACTGAAGTTGGACAGCATCAAATGTGGGCTGCTCAACATTTTGAGTTTAAGACACCTAGAAGCTTTATATCCTCTGGTGGACTTGGAACTATGGGCTTTGGTCTTGGAGCATCAATAGGTGTACAAATGGCCAATAAGAATAAAACAGTATTTAATATAGCTGGTGATGGAAGTTTTGGAATGAACTGCAATGAATTAGCAACAGCAGCTAAAAATAAATTGCCTGTAAAAGTAATAATAGTAAATAACAATTCATTAGGAATGGTTAGGCAATGGCAAAACTTCTTCTATGAAGGAAGATATTCGTCAACTGATTTAAATGGAACTACTGACTTTGTAAAGGTAGCTGAAGCTTTTGGAGGTAAGGGATTTAGAGTTCATGAAAAACAAGAACTAGTTCCTGTACTAAAGGAAGCCTTATCTTATAAAGAAGGACCAGTAGTAATAGATTATGTGATACACAATGATAAAAAAGTATTTCCTATGGTTGCACCAGGTGCAGCTATTGATGAAATAATAAGCGAAGAAGATGTTTAAAATAATAGGGGGTTAGTAGACAAATGGCAAAAATGTATTATGAAAAGGACACAAATTTAGAATTATTAAATGGAAAGAAAGTTGCTATAGTAGGATATGGTAGCCAAGGACATGCTCATGCATTAAACTTACATGAAAGTGGAGTAGATGTTGTGGTTGGATTATATGAAGGAAGTAAATCTTGGCCAAGAGCTGAAGCAGCAGGACTTAAGGTAGCAACAGTTGCAGAAGCAGCTAAAGCTTCTGATATTATAATGATTCTATTACCAGATGAAAAGCAAGCTCAAATATATAAAAATGAAATTGCTCCGAACTTAGAAGAAGGAAATGCTTTAGTATTTGCTCATGGATTTAATATTCATTATGGACAAATAGTTCCTCCAGCAGATGTAGATGTATTTATGTGCGCTCCTAAGGGACCTGGACATATGGTAAGAAGAACTTACACTGAAGGATCAGGAGTACCATGTTTAATAGCAGTATATCAAGATGCTACTGGAAATGCTCGTGATTTAGCTTTAGCATATTCAAATGGAGTAGGTGGAGCTAGAGCTGGAGTTCTAGAAACTACATTTAAAGATGAAACTGAAACAGATTTATTTGGAGAACAAGCAGTTCTTTGTGGAGGATGTACAGCACTTATCAAAGCTGGTTTTGAAACTTTAGTAGAAGCAGGATATGCTCCAGAAAATGCTTACTTTGAATGTTTACACGAAATGAAATTAATCGTAGACTTACTATATCAAGGTGGAATGAGCATGATGAGATACTCAATCTCTGATACAGCTGAATATGGTGACTACGCAGTTGGAGATAGAATAGTAACTGACGAAACTAAGAAGGAAATGAAGAAAGTTCTTAAAGAAATACAAGATGGTACATTCGCTAAGAATTGGTTATTAGAAAACCAAGTTGGAAGACCAATGTTCAATGCTAGAAGAAAAATGGAAGCAGAACATCCAATCGAAAAAGTTGGTAAAGAATTAAGAGAAATGATGAGTTGGATTGATAGTAAGAAATTAGATTAATATAAGGGCTGCCGAAAGGCAGCTTTTTTCAATTAACAATTAGCAATTAATAATTAACGGTTAACAATTAAGGAGGTAATTCCTATGGAATTACTGAAAATAAGTTTGCTTATATATAGTGAAAGCTATGTTTCAGAAGGCTTTAATAGTATGAAAATAGATTGGAATTGTATTTTGCTGTTTTATTATAGAAATAACGGTATCTAAGTATAAATACTTGCCTGAACACTTATATGGTATAATTTGCATATATAGGGTATAAGGGGAGAATTATATGAATAAGATTAAAAAAATTAGTGTTATTGCCTTAGTTTGCTGCTTATTATTTGTTATCTTAAGTTTTATTTCACCTACAAAATTATATGGAAAATGGTATTTATATAAGGGAAGTGATATAAGATATGAGTCTGATATATCCAAACAAGTCAATAAAAAGGATTATATAGAAATATCAGGCGTAACTATAAAAGAATTTAGAAGTGATGGTAAAGATAGCGTTAGTGATTTCAGTTTAATAGGAAATAAAATATACATTGGTGATGCAATATTAAAATATGAAATAAAAAAAGTTGGAGAATATAAGGTTTTAGTTTTAAAAGAAGTAGGGTATGATAATGGTCATATGAAATATTCTATTGAAAATAGTGAGAAAAAAGCCTATGTACTTGATAAAGATATTAATTTTGAATAAATTAATAAATAGTTTTTAATTTTATCGCATATTATAAATAATTATTTAAATTAGGTTGTCTTTGTTGTTAAGACAACCTAATTTAATGTAGTAAATCAATAATTTAATCTAACAGAGCCTTTACTTAAAATATAAGTAACATAACAATGAATGGAAAGTTAAAAATACATTATGTTTTCTTTTTATTTATGTTAAAATATTAAAGTAATAAATAAGGAGGAAATTAGATGAATATTAAAAGCTTTTTAAAATTAGTAGAAATTCAAACAAAGGTAGCAAGCGTGATTCCTTTCTTATTAGGAACATTTTATGCATTATATAGATTTGATACTTTTAATATGAAGAATGCAATTATAATGTTTTCCTCAATGATAATATTTGACATGACTACTACAGCAATAAATAACTATATGGATTATGCTAAAGCCATAAAAAAAGAAGGCTATGGATATGAAACTCATAATGCAATAGTAAGCCATAATTTAAATCCAAAGGTAGTTAGAGTAACTATTTTTACTATGCTAATTATTGCAGCAGCTTTAGGTCTATTATTAGTTAAAAATACAAATATAATAGTTTTATTAATTGGAGCTATATCATTTGTTATAGGAATTACATATTCTTTTGGACCTATCCCAATTTCAAGAACACCTTTTGGTGAAGTATTCTCAGGACTAGCTATGGGCTTTATAATAACATTCTTAACTATTTATATTCACGTATTTGATGCTGGAATATTAAATATAAGTTTTAATGACTTAAGCAACATAAATATAAACTTTAATATTATAGAGTTAGTAAATATATTCTTAATAAGCTTATCTCCAATAATGGGAATATCAAATATAATGCTTGCAAATAATATATGTGACATAGATGAAGATATAGAAAATAAGAGATATACACTTCCAATATATATTGGAAAAGAAAATGCCCTAAAGCTATTTAAGTGGCTTTACTATATTGGATTTATTTCAATAGTAATAGGTGTAATTACTAAATCTTTACCTATTATTTCTTTAGTTACATTGCTAATTTTAAAGTTTGTTCAAGGAAATATAGATAAGTTTAACAAGATTCAAACTAAGAAAGACACATTTATACTAGCTGTAAAGAACTGCGTTATTACTAATTTAGTTTATGCATTAACTATATTAGGCGGAGTGATAATGCAATTAATAATGAATAAATAAGTAGGTACTTGTTTTAAGTTACTGAATGTAAAGACTAAAAAACTCTTTTTAGAGTTTTTTTCATTTTATATGATATTTCTCCACTACATAATTTCTGAAATAAGAGAGAAGATAATTATGTAGAAGAAAGGAGGAGCTAAAATGAAAAAATTATTAATAGGAATGTTAATAACTTGCAGCTTAGGACTAGCAGCTTGTGGAAAAACTAATACAGAGACTCCACCAGCTAATAATGATGGTACAGGAATGACAGATGGTACTAATCCTGGTACAAGTAATTCCAATACTCCTGGAACAGTAGTAGGTACAGATATTGAAAAAGCTAGAAAAGATGCAGAAGATTTATACACAGATTTTAGAAGTAAAGTAGAAAATGGTGTGGATAAAATAGATCCTGCAGAATGGGAAACATATAGGACAGAATTTGAAAATAAGATGAATAGTATGGGAAATACAATAGAAGATGCTTCTTTGGCAAGTACAATGGAGTATATGAGAAATTTATTCAACGAATATGATAGATCTATTAGAGAGAATACAGAGATAGCTAAAGATAAAGTTGAAGAAATGAAAAATAAAATAGAAGAGTCTTTTAAGAAATAGGCAAAAGATAGGTTATCTTAAGTATTAGTGTTTAAGATAACCTATTTTTAAGTTATAATTTAATTATTAGATTATAAGAAAAATTAAACTAGGTGATAAAATGAATTATGTTTATATATTGAAATGCTCAGATAATACTTTATATACAGGATGGACAACCTCTTTAGAAAAAAGGCTTAAGGCTCATAATAGTGGAAAAGGAGCAAAATATACTAAGCCTAGGCTTCCGGTAGAAATAGTATATTTTGAAGAATTTCAAGATAAGAAAGAAGCAATGAAAAGGGAGTATGCTATAAAGCAGTTATCAAGAGAAGAAAAATTAAATCTAATAAATGGATTTAGCAAAGAGATTAAGGCTAATTAAATGAAAGCAACTATAGGAAGATAAATCCTATAGTTATCATATTGATGTTAATAATGAAAACTCAGCTTATGCTGAGTTCTTTTTATAATTATGAATTATATATTATTAATATCTATTGGATATATGTCTAGACATCTACATGTATAGTTGTTAATAAGAGTAAACAAGAGAAAAAAGGAGTAATATAAGTTTATTTCATTAAAATAGTGAAAAATAATTAAATTTAACTATAAATGGTTGAATTTAAGAAAAAGTGTGCTAAAATTAGTGTAGATTTTAATTTTAGTTGCATAAACTGTACTACAAATTAAATGATAAATAAGAAAAGGAGGATGGGCAAAAAATAAAGCGCCAGAACTTAAGTGAGCCTCTAAATCTTTGATTTAGTACGGCGAACTTACTCAGTGAGTGGACACGAGTCGAGTTTCCTTTAAAATCCCAAATCTACGATTTGGTTGGTGGAACTTACTCAGCGAGCGAACGCGAGTCGAGTTTCCTTTTAAGATTCAAATCTATGATTGAATTGATTAGGAGTTTCTTTTAGGCTATAAATTATGGTTTATATAGGCGAACTTAACTGAAACTATAAAGCTTGTTTTATTAAGTTGAAGTTATGTAGAGTATAAAAATTAAAATGAAATGAGAAGGAAAACCGATGATAATTCAAATTTCAATTTAATTAAGTTCGTCTATTTAAATATAAAATTTGAATCTATATAGGAATTTAGAATGGCTGAGCAAGTTCGACTGACCAAATATAAAATTTGGAGTCAGAGAGGAAACTCAGCAAGGCTGAGTAAGTTAGATTAGCAAATCAAAGATTTGAAATCGGAGAGGAAACTCAGCACAGCTGAGTAAGTTCGACTAGCCAAATCAAAGATTTGGAGTCTCACTTAAGTTGACGAGGTTGGGGAGTTATCGATACTTCGGCGGGTGCCCCACGGTATTACACACTACCGTTAACGGCTAACAAATCTATAAGGTGACTTATAGGACAATATTAGCTTGGTGTTAAAACCTTCAAGGTACTATTACAGAATGAAAAATGAATAATTAAAAATGTAAAATTAACGAAGGAACTCTTTAAAGAGTTTCTAAAACTAATATGTTTATTGGCATTATATTAATAAGCATAGTTTACATTCTACATTTTTAATTTTGAGCTGTTGTAATAGGACCTTAATTTAGAATGAAAAATAATAGACAATGGAAGGAAGAAAAATATAATGTGTGGAATAGTTGGATTCGTAGGAAGAAAAGAAGCATCTCCTATATTAGTTGAAGGATTATCTAAGTTAGAGTATAGAGGATATGATTCAGCAGGAGTTGCAATATTAGAAGATGGAGAAATAAAAGTAAAGAAATATAAAGGAAGACTTAAAAACCTAGAAGAAAATTTAAATGAAAATCCATTGAAGGGACATATAGGAATTGGTCATACTAGATGGGCAACTCATGGAGAACCATCAGATATTAATTCACATCCTCATAGTAATGGAGATGTAACAATAAGTGTTGTTCACAATGGTATAATAGAAAATTATATAAAGCTTAAAGAATGGTTAAAGACTAAGGGATATACATTTTGCTCAGATACAGATACTGAAGTAATTCCTAACTTAGTAGATTACTATTACAAAGGTGATTTATTTGAGGCTGTAACTAAGGCAACTTCAAAGATGGAAGGAAGCTATGCAATTGGTGTTATTTGTAAAGAAGAGCCTGATAAGATAGTTGCAGTTAGAAAAGATAGTCCATTAATAGTTGGAGTAGGAGAAGGTGAATATTTTATAGCTTCAGATATTCCAGCAGTTTTAAATCATACTAGAGAAGTTTATTTATTAGAAGATAAAGAATTTGTAATTTTAACAAAGGACGGCGTAGAAATAAAAACTGAAGATGGAGAAAAAATAGATAAAGAAATTTATCATGTAACTTGGGATGTCGATGCAGCTGAAAAAGGCGGATATGAGGACTTTATGTTAAAAGAAATACATGAGCAGCCAAAAGCTATAAAAGATACTTTAACATCTAGAGTTTTAAAGGATACAAAAGTTCAATTAGATGATATTAATCTTACAAAAGAAGAATTAGAAAACTTCGATAGAGTATTTATAGTAGCTTGTGGGACAGCCTATCATGCTGGATTAGTAGGAAAGACAATTATAGAAAAGTTAGCTAAAATACCAGTTGAAGTAGATATAGCTTCAGAGTTTAGATATAGAGATCCATTAATAACAGAAAAGTCATTACTAATAGTAGTAAGTCAATCAGGGGAAACAGCAGACACATTAGCAGTATTAAGAGATGCAAAGAAAACGGGAGCTAAGGTTATTGCTATAACTAATGTTGTAGGAAGTTCAGTTTCAAGAGAAGCACATCATGTTCTTTATACTTGGGCAGGCCCAGAAATTGCAGTTGCATCTACTAAGGCATATGAAACTCAACTTATAGCAATGTATATTCTAGGAATATATTTTGGAGAACTTAAAGGAACGTTAAATAAGGAATTATCAGAAGAACTTAAAGAAGAATTATTAATATTATCTGATAAGGTGAAAGAGATATTAGATAAAAAAGATGAACTTCAAAAATATGCTTCAAAAAACTATATGGATAAAGATTTATTCTTCTTAGGAAGAGGATTAGATTATGCAGTTGCATTAGAAGGTTCATTAAAGCTTAAGGAAATATCATATATTCATTCAGAAGCTTATGCAGGAGGAGAACTTAAACATGGTCCAATTGCATTAATAGAAAAGGGAACACCTGTAATTGCATTACTAACTGAAGATAAATTAAAAGATAAGATGATAAGTAATATTAGAGAAGTAGTTACTAGGGGAGCAAGGGTTTTAGCAATAGCAAATGAAGGGGACAAAGATGCTAAGGAAGTATGTGATGATGTGATTTATATTCCAAGAACTAATTCACTACTAACACCAGTATTATCAGTAGTTCCACTACAATTAATATCTTATTATATGGCAAAACAAAAGGGGTGCGATGTAGATAAGCCACGTAACCTTGCAAAATCAGTTACAGTTGAGTAGTTTTACATTGGGACAAGCTTTCTTAATTTAATAAAAATAACCTTGGAAAATTAGTTACAATTGAGTAATTATATGAGGAGAGATATAAATGAGAGAAGAAACAATTAAAAAATTATTAGAAGAATATAAAGAAACTAAAAAGGCTTTAGAACTTGGATTAGATTGGCTTAATGAAAAGGACTATGCTAAAGGAAAGTTAGATTTAGTAAATGTTATAATTGCTGATTTAGAAAAGTTATCTAAAGAAGTTTAATAATAAGTATAATATAAGGCTGCACACTCTCACGATTGGTGAATGAGTGTGCAGTTTTTATTAGTCATGAGCCTAGGTATTTTAATTAATTTTAGAATATCTAGGCTTTCTATTTTGGGGTGTAATATAAGAAAAAATAAGATAAATCCTAATATAGAAGGTATGATATAAAAGTTATACTCTTAGGCAATAAGAATTAAATATAAATTAAAAAAGCTGATATTAAGTTATCTATTTTACAATTAAAGTATATTTTGGTAAAAATAATATTGTATAATAATATTAATAGATCAGTCTTATGGTAATAAATAATAAGGGTTAAAGATTTAATTATAGTGAGTTTTTATTTTAAGAATGTTCTACACAAAATATAAGTTAATCAATAATGTACTATAGATAAAGTGGAACTAGGTCTGAACGTATTTATAATAAAGATACTTTTAAAAGAATAATGTACTATAGATAAAGTGGAACCTTACACAAAGTGTAAGTTTTAATTTACACTACTCTTTATTAGAATTAGATATATAAAGAGCAGGAGGAGAATAAATGAATATTAATGATAAATTATTAAAAGTTGAAAATATTAAGAAGGTGTACGGAAGTAATGAAAGTAAGACTGAAGCTTTAAGAGGAATTACTTTTGATGTTCTACCAGGTGAGTTTTTAGGAATAATGGGGGCTAGTGGATCAGGTAAAACAACATTACTTAATTGTATTTCAACTATGCTTAGGCCTACATCTGGTAAGGTTTTATTAAATGGTGAAGATATTTGTACTTTTAAGGGAAGGAAATTAGCCGATTTTAGAGGGAATAAAATTGGTTATTTATTTCAGGATTTTGAGTTGCTAGATAATTTAACGGCTAAAGAGAATATTATTTTGCCTTTGTCTATTCACAATATTAGTTATGAAGTAGCTAAGGAAAAGTTGCTTAAAATAGTTAAACAATTAGATATCGAATCTATTTTAAATAAGTATCCAAATGAAATGTCAGGAGGGCAAAAGCAAAGGGTTGCCGCTGCTAGAGCTTTAATTACAAATCCAGAAATTGTATTAGCAGATGAACCAACAGGAGCTTTGGATTCAAAAAATGCTAAGTCTTTAATGAGTAAGCTTGAGATTATAAATAAAGAAAATGAATCAACTATTTTAATGGTTACTCATGATGTTAATGCAGCAAGTTTTTGCTCAAGAATTTTATTTATACAAGATGGAGTTATTTTTCATGAACTTAGAAGAAACAAGGAAAAAGAGAGTCAAAGTGATTTCTATGAAAGAATCTTAATGGTAATGGCTCAATTAGGAGGAGGAAGTGCAAATGTTCTTTAAGCATATTTTCAAAAATGCAAAAAAGAGTAGAAAAGAAAATGGACTTTACTTTGGTTCTTTAATTGTAGCTATAGTATCTTTTTATGTTTTACTTTCTTTAGAAGATCAAGATGTAATTAGTTTTTTAAGAACTATGGAAAGTGATGCAATTCAAAAGCTAATGATTTTAATTAAGCTTGTATATGTATTATCTTTATTTTTCCTATTTTTCTTAATATATTTTTCTAGTAGATATCATTTAGAAAGAAGAAAAAAAGAATTTGGAATGTATCAGATGTTAGGTATGAGAAGAGGAAAAATCTTTGGATTACTTATGGGAGAAACAATATACAATAGTTTAATTTCTCTTTTAATAGGAATACCAATAGCTTTGTTTTTAACGGAATTAATAAGTTTAGCTACTATAAAGATAATTGGAATAGGAATTATAGGACATCAATTCAAATTTTCATATACAGGCATAATAGGAACTGTTATAGGATTTTTGTTGGTACAAATTATAGCTATGATTTTATTAAGTATTTCTATAAGTAAGAAGGAACCTCTTGATTTAATAAAGAAAGATAGCTCCAAAAAGCAAGTTATTTCTTCTGAAAAATCTAGATGGATTTATTTAATTATAGGAGTCATTTTACTAATAATAGCCTACCTAGTTGCTATTTTACTTTTGAAATCTTTAAATTTAGTTGTTGCTATTATAGTTTTAGTTACAGGAATTACTGGCACTTTTATGTTCTTTAAAGGAATTAGTGCTTTAATTGGAAATACGTTAAATAAAAAGTCAGAGAAATCTAGTGGTTTATTTACATTTACAATGAGACAAATTCAAGAAAATATATTTTTTGAATCAAATACTTTAGCCTTTTCTTCTTTATTAGTTTTATTATCAATGATATGTATTGCTTTTGGCGCTTCTGTAGCTATATCAAATCAAGATAATACTAATAGAACAGTAGATTTCTCAATAACAGCTTCTGAAGAGGAAATTAAGGAAACTATAAATACCTTAGATTTAAATTCTTATGTAGAAAATTATTATCCTGTCTATTTAGATAGTATGAGAGCATCACTTAATTCAGGGGATAATGAAGTATTAGAGTTCTCTTGGGAAGGCTTTAGACAGAAAATAGAAAAAATGCCTGAATCAAAGAGTAAGAAGATAATATTGCAGTATTTAACAACTGATAATTATCCGTATATAATTTCTTTAGAATCTTTTAATAAAATGAGAGAAGCATCAGGAAAAGAAAATCTTATTTTAGAAAATAATGAAGTTGCCTTTTATTCTAATTCAGGATTTTACTCAGAAGATTTTATAAATGAAGTTTTAAAAGAAAATCCATATATTATAATTCAAGGAGAAAAATATGATTTAGCTAAGGAGTATTATATAGATAACATTGTAGCTGATAGAGCAATAACTCTTTCAAATGCTCTTATTGTTTCGGATGATTTATATAAGAATCTTATAGGAAATACAGACTATCCAATTTGGAATTTAAATATAAATAATAATTTGGTTGAAGAGAAAGGATTAATGCAAGCTATAAGTGAAGTTAATGAAATTTTATCTGAAAGTGGATTACAATATGAGAGCTATCTACAAGGTATGGGAAGAAATCTGTTTTATATTGTAACAGGTAGTTATTTAACTTTATATTTAGGAATTATATTCTTAATAATAGGAAATACAATGATTGGTATTAAGTTTTTAATACAGCTTAGCTCTACAAAAGAAAGATACGAAATCTTACTTAAGCTAGGAGCAGAAAAATCAGAGGTATTTAAGTCTGCAAAATCTCAAGTAAGAATATTTTTTGGATTAGTTATAGGAGCTTCTTTAATAAGTTCAATATTTGGAATATGGGCAATGTTTAATAGTTTTTTAAATGAGGAAAGTAAAAAGCTTTTAGTATATATTGGACCAATAGCTTCTGTTATAATTATTATGTTAGTTATTGTAGAACTTATTTATATAAAAATAATTGATAGAACAAGTTATAAAGAAATAAATTCATTAAATGTTTTTGATAGGGGCTGAGTATTTTGGAAAAGGTGTTAATAATAGAAGATGATTTATATATTAGAGAAGAGCTTGAAAGTATTTTTGAAAAGAGAGGATATGTAGTAGAAAGCATAACAAATTTTAATAATACTTTAGAGGATATAAAAAAATCTAATCCAGATTTAATAGTTTTAGATTTGAATTTGCCAGGAATGTCTGGGTTTGAAATATGTAAATCATTGAAGCAAAGAACATCCTTTCCAGTTCTTATACTTACATCTAGAAATCAAATGAAAGATGAGTTACATGCATTAGATTTAGGTGCAGATGATTATTTAACCAAGCCTTGTCATCCAGATAGAATAATTGCAAGAGCAGATAAAATAATTAAGATGTACGAAAAAATTATAAATAATATTTCTGTTGGGAATTTGATTTTAGATGAAAAAATCTACCAAGTAAAGTATTTAGAAAATTCTGTTATACTTCCAGAAAATGAAGGAAAGATACTTCGTAATCTTATGATTAATTATCCCAAAATAGTTAAAAAGGAAGATTTATTTATTGAACTTTGGGGAACAAAAGATTTTGTTGATGAAAATATTCTTCAGGTTAACATGACAAGACTTAGAAAAAGTTTATCAAAAATTAATTTAGATAATGTTATTACAACAATTAGAGGGATTGGATATAAATTGGAGGTTATAGATGAGGAGTAAAATTAAAAGTAGTTTTATAGAATCAGGAATATGGATTTTTCTTCTTATCTTAACTAATTTATTTTTTATATTTATGATGTGGTTAGTGTCTCCAAATAATTTTAAAGTTTTAGTTGGATTAATGGTTCTTTTTACCTTAATAATTATCTTAGTTGGTCTGTTTTTTGAAGGAAATAAAATAAGCAATCAGGAAATTTATTTCGAAAGATTTTTAAATGAACCTAATGAAGAGAATGAAGCAAAACTTTTGAATATCTTTAATGAAAATTATATAGATTCAATAAAAAATATTGGTGATAAATTAAGAAGTTTAGAAAAAGAAATTAAGGAAAATGAAGAAAAGTATTTAGAACATGAGGATTTAATAGAAGGTTGGATTCATGAAATAAAAACCCCGCTTCATCTAGGAACTCTATTACTTGAAAATAGGAAAGATGAAATGTCCCCTTTAGTATATAAAAGGTTTAATCATGTTATTCATAGAATTAGTATTGATTTGGACTTGATTTTATATTATGCAAGACTTCAATCTTCACATATAAATTTTAAACTTAAAAAAGTTGATATTAATGAAATTACAATAGATGTAATAATAGATTTAAATAGCTTAATTAAAGAAAACAATGTAAGCTTAGAGGTAGAAGTTTATAACAAAAATGTAGTTACAGATGAAAAAACTATGAAGTTTATTTTATCTCAAGTTATAGAAAATGCTTTAAAATATTCAAAAGATAAAGATAAATATATTTGGATAAAATCAGGAATATATAAAGAAGATGAGAGAATCTATCTTGAAATTAAAGATAATGGACTTGGTGTAGAAAAACAAGATATACCATTTATTTTTGATAAAGGATTTACAGGGAATTATGATAATATAAAGAAATCAACAGGGATAGGATTATATTTAGTTAAGAAATATTGTGACTTAATGAAAATAGATATAGAAATTGATTCAATAATAAATAAAGGTTTTTCTATAAAATTTATTTTTCCAAATGTGAAATAATAGTTTTTTGGTATATTAATCTAATTAATAATTTAAATTAAACTTTATTGAAAAAGTATACTTTAAAATGAGAGAAAAGCAGGATTAAAACATGGTATTCTTAAAATATTGATTTTATTAAATTAGTAAATATAGAGAGGAATTAATACATGGAGTTTTTAAAAGAATTATTAATTATAACTATATTTGAAATTGTATGCCTAGTAGGAGCTATTGTTGTAGTTGGATTTATATTAGGATTTTTTAGAGAGAGGTCTATTAAAAATTTTTATAAAGCTTTTGGAAGAAAATCTATTTATATAACAGGGTTTATAGGTGTTCCTATACATGAGTTAAGCCATGCAATAGTAGCTATTATTTTTAGGCATGAGATAACAGAAATAAAGCTTTTTCAACCTAATAGTGAAGATAATACATTAGGATATGTAAAACACAGATATAATTCTAAGAGTCTATATCAACAAATAGGAAACTTTTTTATAGGGATAGCTCCTATTTTAGGGGGAACTATTTCTATTGGTATTCTAATGTATTTTATAATACCAAGTGTATATAATGGTTTTATGTCAACTATACTTAATAATATTAATCAGGTTAACTTAGTTAATGTGATATTATCATTTAAAGAATTAACAAAGCTAATATTTACATTAGATAATTTTAAGAGTGTAGAATTTATGATTTTTATATTATTAGCAATATGTATATCTTCTCATATATCATTAAGTAAAGCAGATATAAAAGGAGCTAGTAAGGGTCTTTTTAGTATGTTTTTAATGCTTATGATATTAAATTTATTAGGAATAACAAAATATATATCATTAAATATGATAATAAGCTATAACATGTTAATTATAAATATTCTTTTTATAGCAATAATATTTTCATTCATAACATATATGATAAGTTTAATTATAAGCTCAATTTTTAAATAATATTATTTATGCTACTATTGTTATGATAGGTACATTATTACTATTTATTTTGAGAATGAAACTATAGATTGTGGTTGATAGTAACTAGGTTTAACTATTGATAAAAATTATTATGTAAAGGATAGTGACTATGGTGGAAATGGAATAATAATTTCTGAAGATAATGACATTACATTTATAATTAAATGGAATGGAAAAGAAGAATGAATTATATTAAAGGCACAATAGAAATATTAAATTTGATTAAATGATAGTTTGGTGTATTTGAGAGACAATAGATAATTCTGTGTAATTATTATTTTTATTATTTAAATATTACTGGAAATTTGAGGTTCCAGTAATATTTTTTTGCTTTAGGAAATTATAATGGAACTCTTTCTCTGTCTGGATGTTCTCCTGACCAGCCTGTTTGAGGCATTGTATCAAGACGGTACATGTCTTCTTTTGAAATTTCAAAGGAGAACAGATCCTGATTCTCTTTCATCCTCGTCATAGAAGAGGATTTAGGAATTGGTATTATATCTTTTTGTAGGGCAAATTTTAAACAAATCTGAGCAGGAGATACCTGATATTTCTTAGAAAGCTCTAGAATAAGAGGGTCCTTTAGTACTCTTGCTCTTCCAATGGGACTCCATGCTTGAACTTGGATATTATGTTCCTTGCAGTACTGAACAGCTGCTTCTTGAGTATAGCCAGGATGAAATTCTAACTGATTAACCATAGGGGAAACTTTACAAATTTGAATAATGTTTTCTATATGATGTGGTAGAAAATTACTAAATCCTATTGCACGGATTTTTCCTTCAATGTATAGTTCCTCCATTGCTCTCCAAGTATCTATATTTAGCTGTCTCCATTCTTTGTAATCAGGAGAAGGAAGAGGCCAGTGGATTAAGTAAAGATCTAGATAATCTGTATTTAGATTCTTTAGAGTCTTACGTAGTGCAGCTTTAGTTTCTTCGTAGCCCATCTCATCTTTCCATACTTTAGAAGCAAAAAAGAATTCCTCTCTTTTTATTTTACTGTCACGGACAGCTTCAGCAAGATAGGTTTCTGTCTCATAAAATGATGCTGTATCAAAATATCTATATCCAGCTTCAATGGCAGTTTTTATGATTTCTGCACTGTTTCCCTCTGCTGCCTTGTATGTTCCATATCCGACGCATGGTATTTTAACTCCGTTACTTAGTGTATAACAATCATAAATGTTTTTCACTCTTATACCTCCAATCAAATTTTAACTTTTTATGTGTTCAGTATATCACTTATTGATTTATAAATGTAGTTAGTAGTATGTGTTTTTATCTTATAATTGAGCTAGAATTATTGCGTAAAATGAAATCAAAACAAAGTATATTTAAGTAATTAGAAGGGGAGATATATAATAATTAAAAAAGTAGTAGGATAAGTAGTTTTAGTGGTAGTTTTATTAGTTGCAATTTCATTTATCTACAGAAAGTAAGAAACTAGAAAAGTAATTAATCAAAAAATTGACATAAAAATTTCTGTAGAAATGATTTGATAAATAAATTCATACTTTATTTAGAATACTTATAAGTTAACTTGCAAATAATAAAATAAAATTAACAACGTGGATAAGGGGTTATAGGAAGAAAATCAACTAGTAATGAACTAAATGGACATTTAGAAGAAAATACATTGAAAATAATTATAAAGATATTCATATACTAGTTATGATACATGATCAAATAATTAAAGATGAGGAAATAAAAAAATAAGGAGATGCTCTTATGTGTTTAACAAGTAATTTAATGAGTCAAGACAAGATATTAGTTTTAAAGGCAACTAAGAATACTGTAAATGAGGTTATAGATAAGGGGATTTATGCATTAACTAATTTGCCTAATAATTATAATCAATTCGAAAAGTTTGTATTAGTAGATGAAGCAAATACTAATGAAACTAAAGTTTTGGCTGTAGGTACTATAAGTGAGCCATCTGCAATAAATTCAAATAGTAATTCAATAAACATATTTAAGAATAGCAAGTGTAGATGGGAATATCAGTTATTTAACGTAGTAGATTTAAGAGGAGATTCATTAACACTTGAAGATGTATTTATGGAAAGTGGATTAGATAATGTTAACTATGCAGTTCAATTTTAGAGGGAAAAGCTACATATCTTATTTTAGGATGTGTAGCTTTTATTTTTATAAATATTTTGTGAATTTCAATATAAACTTATAAAATTAATAAGTCACTTTTATAAAAGTAAAGTTATATAAATAAAAATAAAAATAAAAATAAAGGTCGTATTATGGGGAGAAAAAGATAAATACAGTTACAAATTTCTACAAAAATAGATGGATAATGTTGATACAATTTATTATAGGGTAAATTCTAAGAGTTATTATATAGAGGTATATAGGGGGAATGGTCATGGATGAAAAGGCATTATTTTTTATTATTGTATTATCTAGTATGATAGGTAGTTCTATAGGATATCTAATATTCTTTAAGGTTATAAAAAATCCATTTAAGTATATTGCGAATACTAGGAAGAAAAAGATTATATCAATAGTAGTGTTATTTGCATTAATTTTAGGAATAGGAATGATTTTTGATAGTTCTAATATTTACTTTAAAGATATTTATAAGTGGACTATATTTGGAGTTTGGATTAGCATCTATAATAGAATTATTAGCACTGAAAGAGAAGATAAGAAAACTAAAATAAAGGAAGTAGAATAGATTTAAGATTTATTATAAATGTATAGAGGATGATGTTTATGGATTTTGTATATAGAGTAATTCCAGGAATGATAAGCACGACTATAGCTTATGTTTTATTATTTAAGGTTTGGAAAAATCCTTTAAGATTTATAGGAAATACAGTAAAAAAGAAACTTATTTCTTATGTGATTATTTTTATATCATTTATTTTAGTTGATTGGTTTATAGATAGTTCTACTATTAATTATAAGGAAGTGTATAGTAGTTTATTATTAGGAATTTTTATTATGGTTAATGGAAGATTATTTACAACTGATTTTGAAGGTGAAGATGCATATAAGAAAGATGAACAATAATATAATACTAATAAATTGATATAAGTAAATTTTAAGAGCAATAGTAGTATTCTTCTAGTTATAAGAAGAGCTACTATTTTTTTATTTAAAGAAATTTAATGCAACTATTCTATGATATATTAAGTCTAATATATGTAAAGGCAAACGCATGCGTAGAAAACTTTCAGGAGGCAAATTAATGGAACTTCTTATAAAAAAAGCTCAAAATGGAGACAAAGAAGCTTTTATATCTATAATAAATGAATATATTCAGATGATGTATAAGGTAGCTAAAACTAGGCTTAGTTCTGAAGAAGACATAGGAGACGCAATACAAGAAACAATATTATCTGCATATAAAAGCATATGTGTGCTTAAGAATACTTCATATTTTAAAACTTGGCTAATAAAAATACTTATAAATAAATGTAATGATATTATCTCTAAAAATAAGAAAGTAATATATGTTGAAGATTATTATGAGAGTATTAAGAATGAAGATTTATTGGATGGTAAGGAGAGTATAGAAGAAAATATAGTATTTAATGAGACTTTAAATTCTATAGATGAAAGTTATAAAACAGTTATTGTACTTTATTATGTAAGTGGATTTAATACAAGGGAAATAAGTGAGATATTAAAGGAAAAGGAAGGCACAATAAAGTCTAGATTAAGCAGGGCAAGGCAAAAGCTTAAGGAGATTTATTTAAAAAGTTATAATGAAGAAAATAGAAGTTTTAAGGTAGGGGGAAGTAAGTAGTGGATATAGATAAGAAGATTAAAGATAAGTTAAGTGAAAAGGAAAGTATTCCGGAAGGAATTTTAGAAAAAGTAAATGATGCCTTTGGTGAAATTAGAAATGGAGAAGAGATTAATAGAAATAAGAAAAGCAAAAGTAAAATTAATAAAAAGATAGTAGCTTCTTTTATTGGAGCATGTTTAATTTTATCATTTTCTATAGGACCTAAGGTATTAGCTAGTATTGAAGAGTTTTTAAAAGATAGAGGAATACAAAAAGCTAAAAGTAATGGCTATGTTCAAGAGATGTTAGATAATGAAGTAAAAGATAATGGAATATCAATAAAAGTTAATGAAATAATTCCTGACAAAAATAAAATAGGAATATCATTTACTTTGAACTTTGATGATGCTGATAAATTAAATGATGTTAGTGGTTTAAGGTTTGGTTTTAATATTAAAGATAATAATGATAGAGTTATTTTAGGCAAAGATGAAGAAGGAATGTATTCACCATATTTTACAGGGCTTGAGTGGAATATAGATTTAGTTAATGCAGAAAGTGGAGAGATAAAATGTGATTTAATAATTACAGATACAAAAAGTATAATTGAAGATATAAAGAGTATGTCCCTTGAAATTGTTGATATTGCTTTATATAAAAATAATGCTGATTCAATAGAAAAAATTAATGGTAACTGGAATTATGAGTTAGATTTATATGATGGAGTTACGAATGTTGAAAGTATAGACTATGTTTTAGAAGAGGAAAATGAAAATATTAAATTTGATTCTATGGTATCTTCAGCCACTAATACAATAGTAAAAATGGACATAAATATAGAAGCGTTAAAAGTAGATGAAAATATAGTTAATAAAATGATACTTACTGATGAGAATGAAAGTAATATTTATAAATTCACTAATGGAAATATGGAAAATATAGATGGGGGAGTAAGAATAGCCTTTATGTATGACTTAACTACTTTTGATAATTTAGATAAGGTCAAAATCATTATAAAAGATATAAATGGAGAAGATATAAAAATTAATTTAAGAAAAGAAATTTAAAGATACTCTATAGATAGAAATTAAATTTAGAAAAGAAACTGTTATTGATAGGACTATAAACTAGATGATTTATAGTCCTTTATTATGTAGAAGAATAAAAATTGAATACAAATTATAATTAAAATAAAAAAATCTTGAGAAATTGTTGTATCTTGGTATAATTTGTTATAATATGTATACATTGATAATTGTATACATATTATGAAAAAATGCATAAAAACACATATGTTATTAAAGTACAAGAGGTAGAATTCATGAAAGAACAAAACATAAATATTATTAGTACAGGAGTATATCATCCTGAAAATAGAGTACATAATGACTTCTTTATTAACCATTTTAAAGAGATGGGAATAGAGGTAGCAGGACTTTTAAAGCATTTAGAAAGAGAATATAGATATCTTTCTAGTGATCCAAATGAAACTGTAATTACTATGGCATATAAAGCTAGTAAAGATGCTTTGAAGGATTCAAACTTAAATATAGAAGAGATAGATTTAATAATTTTTGCAACTGATACTCCAGAATATACATCACCTTCTAATGCAGTTAAATTATTAGAAATGCTAGGGGGAGATGATGTTAGAATTAAAATGGCATATGATACAAATGCCAATTGTCTAGGAATGATTACCGCTTTAGATCAAGCTAGTAGAATACTTATGACTAATAAAAGATTTAAGAGAGCATTGGTTGTGGGAGGAATATTATTTAGTGCTGTAGGAAATGAAAATGATTCAGTTTCTTATACAAACTTTGGTGATGCGGCAGCTGCTGTTATATTAGAAAAAGTTGAAGAAGATGAAAAGAGAGGATTTATTGACTCAGTTCATTTAACACAAACTTCAGAATGTAACAACATTCTTATGCCTAAAGTTGGTTATTCTAAGATTACAAAGTATGGGGTAGTCAATGGTGAGGATAATAAGTGGTTCTGGAAGCCTTTTGATGGAAGTTTTATTTCTGATGTATGGGTAAATTTAATTAATGAAATTTCAGAAGATAATGGAATAAAGGTAGCAGATATTGATCACTTAATATTTTCTCAATTTACAATTCCGGATGCTAGACTTACTTTAGAAAAGTTAGGAATTGACATAAGTAAGACAACCTATGTAGGAAATGAATATGGTTATACTGGAACAACTAGTCCTATAATTGCACTTGATAGAGCTATAAAAACTGGAAAAGTTAAAAAGGGTGATTATTTAACTTTAGCATCTATGGGATCAGGTTCTGTTGTAACAGTATTATTATTTAAGCTTTAAAAATGTTTATATAGTTAAAAATTTTAATTATAAATAATATTTCAAGGGAGATTTTCAAATGAAACAATACCAAGGTAAAAATTCAAATTATCAATTAAAGGTGGACAAGGTGAAACAAGTTTTTCATGCACAAGCATCTGGATTTTTTAGTGAAGAGGATGGAGCATCTTTTTTAAAGGATTATGATGAAATTACTAAGACATTTCCTTCAAAGGATTATACTTTAGTAATTGATGCACCAGAATTAAAACCATCAAGTCCACAAGTAGCAACTATGTTAGAAAGTTTATTAGAAAGATATATGGCTGTTCCTTTTAAAAATAGATTTTTAGTTACTAAAGGAAATGCAATAACTATATCTCAATTCAAAAGATTAGGAAGAAATATTACAGGGTGGACTGAATCAATTCAATATGTAGATGATGTTGAATCAGCTATAAAAGGAATATAGAATTAAATTTATAGCTAAGTACTATTTAGATAGTAAGCAAATATAAGAGATACATATTTAAGATTAGATAAATAATAAAGCATAAGGTTTCATTGTATATAGGAAACTTTATGCTTTATTTTGTTATAAATGTAACTATATCCTTTATATTAATAGCTTACTATAAGAAAGTATATTATTTTAATGACTTGGAGCAAGGTTAGGGAGCTAAAAAAGATAGCTTTTATAACAATTGATAATTATTTTCATTAAATATCTTGACTTCAAGATATATTAGAGATATAATTATCTTGAAATCAAGATAATGTAGGTGAATATATGGATAATGTAAATTTAAAGCTAGTTGTTGCAGTGGCTAGAACTTATAATAATTTATTTTTTCAAATAGAGAAGAGTCTTCAAGAGTTTGACTTAAATATAAGTGAATTTGGTGTTTTAGAAATGTTATATCATAAAGGAGACCAACCAGTGCAAAAAGTAGCAGAAAAAATTCTTGTAACTAGTGGAACAATTACCTATGTAATAAATAAACTAGAAAAAAAAGAGTTTGTAGTTCGTAGAAAATGTAATAAAGATAAAAGAGTTTATTATGTTTCCTTAACGGAAAAAGGAAAAGATTATATTTCGCATATATTTCCTAAACATAAGGACTTTTTAGATAATTTATTTAAAGATTTAGATGAAGAAAGTAAAACTCAGCTTTTAGAGAATTTAATACAACTAAGAAATGTTTTAAAATAATTTAATTTAGCAGAGAAAAGTTTTGAAATAATTTTTTTAAAAAGGTTTATGAGAATTAATAAAAAAATTTTATATAAAAAGATAGGAGAGGTTATAAATGAATAAAAATTTTTATGAAGCAATAAAGGAAAGAAGAAGCATTTATGCAATAAGTAAGGAGTCACCAATATCAGATGAAAGAATTAAGGAAATAGTAGAGTATATAGTAAAGCATGTACCATCAGCTTTTAATTCTCAAACTACAAGAGCTGTTGTCTTATTGGGAGAATCTCATGATAAGCTATGGAATATAACTATGGAAGCTTTAAGAAAGATAGTTCCAGAAAGTGATTTTGCATCAACTGAAGCAAAAATCAATTCTTTTAAAGGTGGATATGGAACAGTTTTATTCTTTGAAGATTTTGCAGTAGTGGAATCATTACAAGAGCAATTTGAATTATATAAGGATAATTTCCCAGTATGGGCTCTTCAAGGATCAGGTATGATGCAATTCTCAGTTTGGACTGCTTTTGCAGCAGAAGGTCTTGGAGCAAGTCTTCAACATTATACTGAATTAATAGATGCAGAAGTTAAGAAAGAATTTAATATACCAAATAACTGGAGAATGATGGCTCAAATGCCTTTCGGTAAGATTGTAGCAGGAGCTGGAGAAAAGGAATTTTCCCCAATAGAAGATAGAGTTAAAATAATTAAGTAAAATAAAAAATTAACATAGGAATTCAGTTTTAGACTGGATTCCTTTTTATAAATAAGTGATAGATATTTTATTAGTATAAAAAGTATACAGGAGGAATTTAATTTGTTAAGAAGAATTAATCATAAGAATATGGGAAAAAGTGAGTTAGGATGGCTTAGAAGTATATTTCACTTTTCTTTCGCAGAATATTTTAATATAGATAATATGAATTTTGGAGCATTAAGAGTTATTAATGATGACTTAATTGCAGCAGGGACGGGATTTCCTCTTCATCCACATAAAGATATGGAAATAGTATCTTACATTGTGGATGGAGGACTAACTCATGGGGATACTATGGGAAATAAAAATACTGTATATAGGGGACACGTTCAATATATGAGTGCTGGAACAGGAGTTTATCACAGTGAAGAAAACTTAGGTGATGAAACTACAAGAATACTTCAAATTTGGGTAGTTCCTGATAAGAAGGGATATAAGCCAAACTATGGAGACTATAGATTTAAAGAAGAAGATAGAAAAAATAAATGGTTAAATATCGTTTCTAGCAAGGAGGGTAATGCCCCTATAAAGATAAATCAAGATGCAAATTTCTATGTAGTTGAATTAGATGAGGGTAAGGAAATAGATTTTCCAATAAAAGAAGGAAGACAAGGATACTTAGTTCAAATAGAAGGAGATTCTGAAATAAATAATATTGATATTTACGAAAGAGATGGATTAGAAATAAAAGAAGAAAGTATAAATATTAAAGCTAAAAATAAATCTCATATATTATTAATAGAAATGAAGAAAAGAAACCAATAAGAATAACTAGTTATAAAATGCGAAGCATTTTATAATGAAAAATTAAGATAATGAAAGAATGAAAAAATGAGGGAAGAGGTTTTGCAATGCAAAACCTCTTTTGTTTTAAAGATTACCTTATAAAAAAATCTGTAAGGATTTTTTTAGGGGCATTCTTTCACTTTTCCATTCTTTCATTAATATGATTTTACATAATATAATCAGAATGTCGACTTGGAGAGAAGTAGGCTTTATATAGGCATAATATGCATAAATATGAATATTGAAAATTGATTAAAAGTATAGTGATTATCTTTAAAGAACTATTATTATTTGGTATATTATAGATGTAGGTGTTCAATATAAGATTGATTTTTGTATATTTGAACATATCTATGTAAAAACTAAAATATTATTGCAACTTATATATACAATAAAGTTCAAAGGAGGTATGTAGACAAAATGAGAAGAACAAAGACCATGGATGGAAATACTGCTGCAGCTCATGTGGCATATGCTCTTACAGAAGTTAGTACAATTTATCCAATAACTCCATCTTCACCAATGGCTGAACATATGGATGAGTGGGAGGCAAAGGGTAAGAAAAATATATTTGGTAAACCTGTAAAGTTAGTTGAAATGCAATCAGAGGCTGGGGCAGCAGGTGCTCTTCACGGTTCTCTACAAGCAGGGGCATTAAGCACTACTTTTACAGCATCTCAAGGTTTATTACTAATGGTTCCTAATATGTATAAGATTGTTGGTGAAAGATTACCAGCAGTTATACATGTTGCAGCTAGATCTATTGCAACATCTTCTCTAAGTATTTTTGGAGATCACCAAGACGTTATGGCAGCAAGACAAACAGGATTTGCAATGCTTTCAGAAGGTTCAGTACAAGAAGTAATGGACTTAGCTCCTGTTGCTCATTTAACAGCTATTAAAGCAAGAATGCCTTTTATTAATTTCTTTGATGGATTTAGAATATCCCATGAAATTCAAAAGATTGAAGTTCTAGAATATGATGAGCTTGCTAAATTAGTTGATTATGAAGCTTTAAATAATTTTAGAAAAGGTGCTTTAAATCCAGATCATCCAGTTACAAGAGGTACTTCACAAAATCCAGATGTATATTTCCAATTAAGTGAATCATTAAATAAGTATTATGAAGATATTCCAGATATAGTTGAAGAATATATGTCTAAGATTACTGAACTTACAGGTAGAGAATATCATTGCTTTGATTATTATGGAGATAAAGAAGCAGATAGAATAATAATTGCTATGGGTGCAGTAACTGAAGTTGCTGAAGAAACTATAGATTATTTAAGAGCTAAGGGAGAAAAGGTAGGCCTTGTTAAGGTAAGACTTTACAGACCATTCTCTATTGAAAAGTTATTAAAAGTAATTCCAAATACAGTTAAGAAAATTGCCGTTTTAGATAGAACTAAGGAGCCTGGATCAGTAGGTGAGCCTTTATACTTAGATGTTGTTAGAGCTGTTAATGAAATGAATAATCCACCTAAGGTTTATGGTGGTAGATTTGGGTTGTCTTCAAAAGATCCATATCCTTCACATATAGCTGCAGTATTTGAGAATTTAAAAGCTGATAAACCTAAAAATGGATTTACTATTGGTATAGAAGATGATGTAACTAATCTGTCTTTAGATCCAATTGAAGAAGTAGATGCAACTCCAGAAGGAACTACAGAATGTAAATTCTGGGGATTAGGATCAGATGGTACAGTAGGCGCTAATAAGAGTGCAATAAAAATAATTGGTGACCATACTAATATGTATGCTCAAGGATATTTTGCTTATGATTCAAAGAAATCTGGTGGGATAACTGTATCTCATTTAAGATTTGGTAAATCATTAATTAAATCACATTATGAAATAGAAAAGCCTAACTTTGTGGCTTGTCACAATCAATCTTATGTCTATAAGTATGATGTTCTAAAGGGATTAAGAAAAAATGGTGTATTTGTCTTAAACTCTATTTGGGATGAAGCAGAACTTGAAGAAAAGCTTCCAGCTAAGATGAAGAGATATATAGTAGAAAATAATATAGATTTCTATATTATAAATGCTATAAAGATTGCTCAAGAAATAGGACTTGGTGGAAGAATTAATATGATAATGCAAGCTGCTTTCTTTAAGCTAGCTAATATTATTCCTATTGAAGATGCAGTTAAGTATTTAAAGAATGCAGTAGTTGAGTCCTATGGTAAAAAAGGTGAGAAAATTATTAATATGAATTATGAAGCTATTGATAAGGGCTTAGATTCATTAGTTAAGATTACTCCTAAGGATTCATGGAAAGATGCTGTAGATAAGGAAGAGAGTGAAAAGAAGGTATTACCTAAGTTTGTTGAAGAAATTTGCATTCCTATTAACAGTTTAGAAGGAAGTAATATTCCTGTTTCAACATTTATAGATTCAGGTACTTCTGATGGAACATTTATGTCAGGTACTACTGCATTTGAAAAGAGAGGAATTGCTGTTAATGTTCCAGAATGGCAACAAGATAAATGTATCCAATGTAACCAATGTGCATTTGTTTGTCCACATGCTGTTATTAGACCATTCTTAGCTACTAACAAGGAAGCAAAGAATGCTCCAGATAGCTATAAGACTATAAAGGCTAATGGAGTTAAGGGAAATAAAGAGTATCAATACACTATTGGAATATCTACTTTAGATTGTACTGGATGTGGAAACTGTGCTCAAATATGTCCAGCTCCAGGTAAGGCTTTAGTTATGAAGCCTATAGAAACTCAAACAGATCAAATTAAAGCATGGGAATATGCTATTGATGGATTATCACCGAAGGAAAATCCTATGAGTAAGAATACAGTAAAGGGAAGTCAATTTGAGGAGCCTTTATTAGAATTCTCAGGAGCTTGTGCAGGTTGTGGAGAAACCCCATATGCTAAGCTTGTAACTCAATTATTTGGTGATAGAATGATGATTGCTAATGCAACAGGTTGTTCATCAATTTGGGCTGCATCAGGTGCATCAACTGCATATAAAGCAAATAGTGAAGGGCATGGACCTGCTTGGGCTAATTCATTATTTGAAGATAATGCAGAATATGGACTTGGAATGTTCTTTGGGGTTAAGACTATAAGAGAAAGAATTGCTGATAATGTAAGAATAGCTTTAGAAGAAGGAAATCTTTCAGATAAATCTAAAGAAGTACTACAGGATTGGTATGACCATAGAGAAAGTGGTGAAGGAACTAGAGAAAGAGCTAGATTATTGACTGCAGCTTTAGAGTCTGAAAACTCAGAAATAGCTAAAGAAATCTTAAAGGATAAGGAATTTTTCGTTAAGAGATCTCAATGGATATTTGGAGGAGATGGATGGGCATATGACATTGGATATGGTGGATTAGACCATGTATTAGCTTCAGGTGAAGATATTAATGTCTTAGTATTTGATACAGAAATTTACTCAAATACAGGAGGTCAATCTTCAAAGGCAACTCCAGAAGCAGCTGTTGCTAAATTTGCAGCTACAGGAAAGAGAACCAAGAAGAAGGACTTAGGACTTATGGCTATGACTTATGGGTATGTTTATGTAGCTCAAGTTTGTATGGGCGCTAACTTAAATCAAACTCTTAAAGCAATAGCAGAAGCAGAGGCTTATGATGGACCTTCATTAATAATTGCTTATGCAACTTGTATAAGTCATGGGATTAAGCTTGGAATGTCAAATACTCCTTATGAAGAAAAGAGAGCTGTTGATTCAGGATATTGGCATTTATATAGATACAACCCAGATTTAAAGGTTCAAGGTAAAAATGCCTTTGCTTTAGATTCTAAAGAACCAAGTAGTAGTCTTAGAGACTTCTTAATGGGCGAAGTTAGATATTCATCACTTGCTAAGGCTTTCCCAGAAATAGCAGATGAATTATTTGCTAAGACTGAAGAAGATGCTAAGGAAAGATATGATAGATATAAGAGCTTATCACAAAATTCAATATTATAATTAGAAGAACTAATCCAGGCGTGTAGCAGTGCTTATCTCCCACTTATAGAAGGCGGGAGTGTTAACAATGGTAGCAATCGGATAAATAAAAAACTCAGTCTTGTGATTTATTATTTTATATTGTACAGTTAAAGTAAGTACTATATAAAATAAAACTCATCTAGATTGAATTTTTATTTTAGAGTGTAAAGTGTGACATTATTTTATTATTGATATAATAATAAATGTAAATATATTAGGTTAATAGTTATTTAACTAAGGAGGATATTATGAAATTATTTGAGAAATGTGTAGGTAGCTACAGTGAAGCTGCGGAAGCTGAGGTTTTAGGAGCAGATAGAATTGAATTTTGCGACAATCTTATAGAAGGAGGAACAACTCCTAGTTATGGAAATATCAAAAAAGTAATTAATACTCTTAAGATTCCAGCAATGGTTATTATAAGACCTAGAGGCGGAAACTTTGAATTTTCAAAAGATGAAGCTGATATTATGATTGAAGATATAAGAATGTGTAAAGAATTAGGAATTTATGGAGTTGTAATAGGTGCTTTAAAAGGAAATGAAATAGATTTAGAACTAACTAAAAGATTAGTAGAAGAAGCAAAACCTATGAAAATTACCTTCCATATGGCCTTTGATGAAATTGAAGATAAAAAGAAGGCTATCGATGAATTAGTAGATTTAGAAGTAGATAGAATATTAACTAAAGGTGGAACAGAAGATGCTATGGCAGGTAAGGATGTTCTAAAAGAATTAATCGAATATGCAAATGATAGAATAATAGTTATGCCAGGAAAAGGTGTAAATAAGGAAAATAGAGATTACTTATTAGAGTACACTGGTGCTAAAGAAATTCATGGAACTAAGGTAGTTTAAGAATTTTATATAAGAGAATTACTATATTTATAGAAGAGGCTGTATGAAAGTCTCTTCTATTATTTTTTACTTAGAAATATATTTCTCTATAAATACTTTATTAATTAATTATATAAATTTAAAAAGGGGTTATTACAAAATTATTATTTCTAATAGTTTTGTAATAACTCTTATTATTAATTTCTTATAAGATTTTCAATATGATCTTTAGTCACTAGGCTTATTAGCGATATAAGATTTAATATTATTTATTTTTAAATGATAGACAACAGTAAATATTAAATTGTTTATACATAAGCCAATATATACGCCTATTAGGCTAAGCCTTATGGATAATAGTAGAATCCATGATATAGATATAGCACTTATAAAGCTTGTAAATTTTAATACAAATCTTTCATTATTTAAACCTTGTAAATAACTTTTGTATATTTGATTAAAAATATTTAATATTTGCATTAGAATTACTAATATAAATATCTTAGTTACTTTTAATATCAAAGTCGCATCCTTAGTAATTAATCCTAATACCTTATTAGGGAAAATAGAAATAAATATACCTATAATTAAAACCATGAAGCATGATAATACTATAGCTGTATTTATTATGTCTTTTGGATTATCTTCGTTATCTTTTGAATTATCTTCCTTATTAGAAAAGGACTTTTGAATAGATAATGTAATTGCAGATGTTGAAAATGCGTAAATAGGTAAAGCCATTATGCTACCAATACTTTCTGCTAAATTATATGATGCAATTTCATATAATCCAAGTCTTGAGATAATTCCAGTCAAAATAATAGGGAATATGGATCCTTCTATAACATCTTGGCCTAATAATGGAATATATAACTTAATAAGTTTATGAGTAAGTTTTTTACTAATTACTCCTTTTAATTTTATATCTCCATTTCTATAAAATTTAATTATATAAACTGCAATTCCAGCTATCAATCCTAATATACTTCCTACTGCAGCACCCTTTGCTCCTAGTTCAGGAAATCCAAACTTTCCATATACAAATAAATAGTCAAATACTACATTTAAGCATGTAGAAATTATTGTACTATATAAAGAAATTTTAGTATCTTTTAGATTTCTAAAATAAACAGAAAAATTGAATAAAACCATATTCATTACTATAGTAGTTGATGCAATATAAAAGTATTCCAAGCAAAGGTTTAAGATATTACCATCTAGTCCAAATACTTTAGAAAATAATAATTTACCACCTAATAGTGAAAGTAATATTAAGGATAGTCCAATTATTATAGATATACACATAACTGTATAAAATGAATTGTTAAAGGAGTCCGTATCACCTTTTCCTAAATATTGTGCAGCAATAATATTATATGCAGCTGAAATTATTCCTAAGGATCCAGTGATTCCGTATATTACAGTAGCAGATACACCAACTGCAGCAAAGTCATCTATTGAATAATTTCCTACTATAGCCTTATCTAATACTTCAAATAAAGTTATAACTAAATAATTCATTAAAATAGGGAAGGACATCTTAACTAAGATATCAATATATTTACTTTTAATTCTTTTCATTTTATTCTCACTTCCTCAAATAATAGTTTATTTGATTAAAAGAGAATAGTATTTTATCAGCCTATTCTCTCAATAGGCTTAAAACAAGCAGATTATTCATCTAATATTCCTCCATTTATTTAAGTGTAATTTGCAAATTACTCAGTGAATATATATAATTATTATTTTTATGAAAAGATGTTTATTATTTAAGCTCTTTTAAGGTGTCCATTAAAGAATATCTAGTATTTCCGTCTCTACCCGTAACAGTTTCATTATTCCATAAGGAGCTCATAATAGCATCTTCACAAGCTTCAATTGAAGCTCTAAACACTAAATCTATTTTATTTTCATGAATTTCTTTAATATTAATTATATCTGTGGTCTCATAATGAGGAATTATATTTGCAGTTGAAAATCCAATTACTATATCTCCACTTCCATTACCTAAATAAGAACCGAGCCTAGATAAAGAAGCACTCATTCTTTTGCAAACTCTTTTTAATTGACGTGATGATAATGGTATATCAGTAGCTAGTATCATCATAATACTTCCTTTTTCTAAAGTTTCATCATCAAGGTCAGAAAAGCTAATCTTATCAAAAATAAAATCTTTCTTTAAACCAAAATTACTCAATATAAGAAGACCTACAGTGTACTCTTGCCCATCTAATTCAACAATACGAGAAGAAGATCCAATTCCACCTTTCATTTGGAAGCAAGACATTCCTCTACCAGCCCCTACACTTCCAAGCTCAAAGTTTATAGTTGCATTTTCAATAGCTTCATAAACATCTTCTTCCTTAATAGCACAAGCTCTAATATCATTTATATAACCATCATTACATTCTCCAACAACGGTATTAATTGTACCTGTTTCTTGCCCTATATCAGGATTACCTTTTAGCATATGTTTTACAATAGCTTGTTGTACAGTACCAACGCTCAATGTATTAGTAAGGCCTATAATACTTTCTAATGTTCCAAGTTCATCAATTTGAACAAGTCCACTAGTTTTACCAAAACCATTAATAACATAAGATGATGCTACATACTTATTTTGAAATATATTCTTTTCACTTGGAATAATAACAGTTACTCCTGTATGAACATTTCCATTATCAATTGTTTTATGGCCTACCTTTATTCCTTTAACATCAGTAATTTTATTTAGTTTTCCTGTTTTCATTTGTGCCCCCATAAAATAATATTTTATATAATTATAATTCCATATTTGTAAGTTAAATAGAAAATATGGAAAATACATTTATTATAAAATTATTATATCATATCTTGATTATTATAATGATTATCACTTTTAGAAGAGGAGTTTAAAATTGACACATTAATGCCATGTTTATAACGTAGTATAAAGTTATAAGTATGATTAATTCACTTCCACTACTAATACCTAGTTCTTGCCACATTATTGTTCCCTCATTATGATGATAGCTTTATTCAAATTAAAGTGACTAAATATAGATATTTATTAGAATATCTATAAGAGATTATTATATATGGTTACGATTAATGTTTTTATATTTATATAGTGTTAATATAAAACTACGAACATAAGTTAAAGGATGATTATATATGTTAAAAAGTGTTGAAAAAGAATTTTTTAGAGAAAAAATAATAAATGAAGATTTCTTAGAAGCTATGCAAAGAAATATGATGCCTATTAATGAGTTAATGACCTATTATCGTTGTGCAATTATGGAAGTTGAGACAAAGTTTAATGTACTAGATCAAGAGCTTTCACTACAATATGATAGAAATCCAATAGAAAGTATAAAGTCTAGATTGAAATCTACTGATAGTATTATAAGGAAACTTAAAAGAAAAGGGTTGCCTATTTCATTAGAATCAACAGAAGAAAATATAAAAGATGTTGCAGGAGTAAGAGTAATTTGCTCATTTTCAGAAGATATTTATATGTTGGCAGATTGCTTATTAAATCAAGATGATATTAAATTAATTGAAAAGAAAGATTATATAAAAAATCCTAAGAAAAGCGGATATAGAAGTTTGCATTTAATTATTGAAGTACCTATTTTCTTAAAAAATGAAAAAAGAAGGATGAAAGTAGAAGTGCAGCTAAGAACAATAGCTATGGATTTTTGGGCAAGCCTAGAACATAAATTAAGATATAAGAAAAATATTAATCCAGAAGAAATAGAAATAATAAGTAAAGAATTACTTGAGTGCTCAGAAATTAGTGCATCCTTGGACAAGCGTATGGAAAAAATACGAAATAGAATAGATAAAAGGTTAGAATAAGAAAAAAATTAGAAATAAGTTGTAGGGGTTATAAAATGCTGTCACAGTAAATATGGTAGTGACAGCATTTTTTTTATAAGTTTTCTACAGCCTTTCCTAAGACCTTTCCTATAGAATCATTAATTACTAAATTGGCTTTATTATCAGCTGAAGTTGAAGTCTTATTTATTAGGATAATATTTTTCCCTCTGAAATAATCAATAAGTCCTGCAGCAGGATAAACCACTAAAGAGGTTCCTCCAATTATTAAAGTATCAGCTTTAGCAATAGCTTGAACTGACCCCATAATAGTAGCATCATCTAAACCTTCCTCATAAAGAACCACATCAGGTTTAACTCTTCCACCACATTTAGTACAAGTAGGTATATCTTCAGATTCTAATATAAACTTTTCGTCATAGAAGGCATTGCAGTTAACGCAATAATTTCTTAAAACTGATCCATGAAGTTCAAAGACATTTTTAGAACCAGCTGCTTGATGAAGACCATCTATATTTTGAGTTATAACAGCTTTAAGTTTTCCCATTTTTTCAAGCTTAGCTAAAGCAATATGAGCATTATTTGGTTTAGCTTCAGGATATATTAGTTTAGCTTTATAAAAGTTAAAGAATTCTTTAGGGTATCTAATGTAAAAGCTATGAGAAACTAATTGCTCAGGAGTAAAAGTTATATTAAGCTTTTCGTTAAATAATCCATTAGAGCTTCTAAAGTCAGGAATCCCACTTTCGGTGCTAACTCCTGCACCACCAAAGAATACTATGTTATTACTTTCTTTAAGTATTTGAGTTAATTGTTCTATTTTATTTTCCATATTATCATCTCCATAATACATTTATATTTTGATTATATCATATAGAAATAAATATACTTTAGAATTTATATAGAAGAAGGGAGAGGTAATTTAGTGAAGTTAATTTTATTGAATAGGTTAGAAGAATGTTAATTGATTTGTATAATATTGTAAAATAAGTTTTTCTTTGTTAGAATAATATATGGATTATTGAGAAATTTAATTAGAGGTGAAAATATGTTAATGGAAGAAGCTACTCCTGAAAAGGTTATTGAGTGGAAGGAAATTTGGAAAGAATATAAAAATATATTAGTTTCGAATAGAAGGACTGGTGAAGAGCTTGTTAAATATATAAAGGAAAGATATATTTTAAGAGAGCTAAATGATAAAAAGGCAAAAGAAATTGTAAAAAGTAATATTCTAAAGAATATAGTATATGCAAATAAATTATCAGAGGGACAGTCACCTAAGATACTTACTTTCATTATTGAAAATAGAGATGAAGGCTGTTGTTTATATGAAAAGCAGGATGATATATATATAGGAACAGAAATCTTTATTGGAGTAGATATTGAGTCAGGTTTTTTCCATGTAGAAGGAAGTAGCCTACTATGGGATGAGCTTATGGCCTTTAAAGGACTAGACGAAGAAGAGATACAGAATTATTTTTCTGTAGCTATGTACATTTTAAGTTTGAAAAGATTTCAAATTATATAGGGCAGAGTGATGTAGTTAAATAATAGAATTATAGATATAGGTTAATAAGTATACTATGTATTTATCCTATATCTTTTTTTATGTTTTTTATAAAATAAATGTAGATAAAACTGTATCAAAAGGTGTTATAATTAGCATATAAAGGATGGTATAAGGACTTTATAAAAATAAGGGGGAAATTATATGAAGAAGAGTGGAAAGGCTTTATTAGGTCTAGCTTTAGTTATAGGTGGAGTAGCTGCAGCAGCAGTTATATCACAAAAGGTTAAAGAAGGCGAATTTGATTGTCTTTGCAAGTGTTGTAAGAATGATAATGAAGAAGAAGTTGTAAGAGAAGAAGAAATAGTAACCGAGGAATAAACAGCATAAGATTAAATTATAATATAGAATTAAAAGAATGCCCTAAAGATTTAAGTTTACATACTTTGTGAAGATCTTTAAAAAGCATTCTTTTTTATTATTATAGATATTATAAATCAGATAATAGCTAATTTATTAAAATATAGACTTAATTTATTTAGATATGTAGCGTTATTTAAATCTAATTAGTAAGTATAAACTATGAATATTAATATGGATAATAATGTATATTGATATGATATAATTAAAATAAACTTATTAAATGGGGGAATTAGTATGAAAAATAATGAGAAGATATCATTTGGACTAATATGCCTTTTAGGTGGAATTGTAGCTGGATTTTTACTTGCACCTATAAAAAAGGGAATATACTGTGGCAATAATAATGGGAATAGTATATCGAATGCTGGAAATGTTGTCTCAAATTCTTATAAATAATGACTTATATAAATATTACACTGAAGTAAATGACTAAGGCACCTAAATAGTATTTATAAATACAAAGGAGACTTAAGTATGGAAAGAGTTATAATTATAGGATGTGGGGGAAGTGGTAAATCCACATTATCAAGGATTTTATCTAAAAAAACTGATTTGCCAGTAGTGCATCTAGACAAGTTATTTTGGAAAGAAGGCTGGATAAACATACCTAGAGAAGAATTTAATATATTACTTATGAAAGAATTAGAGAAGGATAAGTGGATTATAGATGGAAATTATGATAGAACCCTAGAAGAGAGAATTAAAAGGTGTGACACTATAATATATTTAGATTATCCAAGAAGAACTTCTTTATTTGGAGTAATAAAGAGAGTTTTATCTAGCTATGGGAAGGTTCGTCCAGATATGGCAGATGGATGTCCAGAAAGATTTGATTTAGAATTTATTAAATGGATATGGAATTTTAATAGAGAACATAGAGATAAATTTTATAAGATTATTGAAGAACAAAAAGACAAAGAAATATACATATTCACAAAGAGAAAAGAATGCAATGAATTTATAAAAACATTATAAGGGGAAAAAGGATGCTAGGAAGCTTTGGGATAATAGGAATAATAATTTTCTTTGTTATATTATTCTATATAATAAGAACAGCTGTAGAAGAAGGAGTACTATATGCTCTTAAAAAATATGATAGAGAAAAAGAAAGAGAAAGACAAAGACATATAGAAGATGATGAGGAAGACTTTTAAAATGTGAAGCATTTTATTGATTAAAGAATTAAAGAATGAAAAAATTAAGATATATATAATTAAAATCTTTATAGATTTTAATTATATGAGTATCTGTATGAGTTAGGAGCTTTGCATAGCAAAGCTCCTAAATACATTCATTATTTCATTATTTAATTCTTTCATTACTTTGAATTTAGCATGTAGTCCTTCCAATCGCCATTTTCAATATATATGGCCTCATTTTGGAATTTTGGATCTATATCCCTATTATAAAAATAAGAATAACAATCTTCATAGCTTTCATCATCAGTTAATTTAACTTTTACAAGTTTTCTTGAGTATTCATTATTTGGGTTTCCTTCACCTAAGAAACCTTCCATTTCATCCATGGCTTTTAATGTTGAATCGTAATTTTCAAGTTCAACTACTTCACCAACTACAGTATTATTTCCAGGAAATACTGCTGGATAACCTTTATAAGGCATATGATATAAATCAAAGCCAGTTATTTCAGCAGGTCTTATAGACTTAATCTTTCCCTTTAAATAAATATCATAGTTAAAGAAGCCTTCTCTTAAACTGCCATAGACAAAAATATTTGCTTTTTTAGTCATTAGCAGATAGTTCCACCTACAGTTTTTATATCTGATGAATTTTCTATGATAGCTTTTATGCTAAGTTCTAATCCTTTTGATATATCATCTATAGACATAGATGGAGTGTTAGGCTTTGTAGTTACTTGAGATGGAATATAAGGAACGTGTATAAATCCACCTCTTATATTTGGATACTTTTTATCTACTAAGTATAGAATTCCATACATAACATGGTTACATACAAATGTACCAGCACTATTTGAAACTGAAGCTGGAATACCATTATCAGTCATTTCCTTAACCATAGCCTTTATAGGTAGATTAGAGAAATATGCAGCTTCACCATCTTCATATATTGATATATCGATAGGTTGATTACCTTCATTATCTTTAATTCTTGCATCATCCATATTAATAGCAACTCTTTCAGGTGTTACTCCGAATCTTCCACCAGCTTGACCTACAGATATTACTACGTCTGGATTATGTTTTTCTATATTTTCTTCAATTTTTTCTAGCGATTTTCTAAATACAGTTGGTATTTCTATTTTTATAACTTCTTGTCCTAAAATAGTATCAGGTAATTTCTTTACAGCCTCTAAAGCTGGATTTATATTTTCTCCACCGAATGGATCAAATCCTGTAATTAATATTTTCATCTATAATCCTCCTTTATGTACTAAAATGCTAAGAAGTACATTAATGGTATATGAATTGCAAGTAAAGTTATTGCAAATACTGCTTGTGCCTTTATAACTGCATTCTTATCCTTTGTTTCTAATAAAGCTACTGGCAATACATTAAAGTTAGCTGCCATTGGAGTTAACAAAGTTCCACAGAATCCAGCAGTCATTGCTAGGGCAGAAGCAATTATTGGGTCTCCACCTTGAGCAAAAACAAAAGGAACTCCAATACCAACAGTAATAACTGAAAATGCAGCAAAAGCATTACCCATAATAGCAGTGAATAAAGCCATTCCAACGCAGTAAGCAGTTATTCCTATTAATACATTACCTTCTGGAATAACGCTTGAAATCATATTAGATATAATATCACCAACCCCAGCAGCTGTGAATAATGCACCAAGAGCAGCAAGTAATTGAGGCAATATTGCAGTAGATCCAACGGATTGGAACATTCTATTACTATCTTCTAAGAATTCACTAGGTTTAGCTTTTGTAATCATAAATGTAGCTATTAGAGCTATTATTGCAGCAATACCTACAGCAGCAACACCAGAAATTGGTGTAAATTGGGCAATAAGTAATGCGACTAAAGCAATTATTAATGAAGGAATAAAGATTTTTATTCCAATTTTATTTGCTTTTAAGTTTGCAAAAGTACTATCTAATTGTTTTAGAGTGCCCATATTAATTTGGTTAAAGGCAGCTAAAACACCTATTATTACAATAAGTAAACCAGATACAACTGCAGGAATAAATTCCCCGAGTATAAATATAACACCAAGTATTCCCCAGAATGATGCAGTACCATATTTAGTTTTATGATTTTTATCTTTTAAAGTAAACATCATAGTAAGTATAAAGAATAAACCAACCATAATGTAGAATATTTCTAATAGTATATTTGAAAATGCCTTAATATCCATATATCGTCCTACCTATTTTTATATTTTTTAGAAAGTTTTTTATCTAATAAATAATTTTGAATAACACCTAATATAAATGCTATTATAGCCACTGGAATTGAAGCTTTAGCAATTTGCAATGTATCAATATTACTATATCCAAGAGTTTCTAAAGTACCTGCAATAAGTAAAACACCTGAGTTTGCTAAGAAAACATTTTGACCAAAGAAGTTACCATAGTTATCAGCTGCTGCTGAATTAGCTTTAATTAAATCTTCGTCTTCTTCGTCAAGCTTGCCATATTTCGAAATAGCAGCTCCTTGAGCCATTGGGTTAATAAGTGGTCTAACAAATTGAGGATGACCACCAAGTTTAACTGCCATAGCAGCTGCAACTTCTCTAATAAATAAATATCCAGATATAAGTTTACCAGTTGATAACCCCTTTACTTTTTCTATTAACATAATTGCTTTTTCTTTTAATCCATATCTTTCACACAAACCTATTACTGGTAATGTTAAAAGGAATAAGCTCATTTCTCTTTTTTGTACAAAAGTTTCACCTAAAGTTGTAAGTATTTCAGAAATGCTCATATCAGCAATTAGTCCAGTTGTAATACCAGAAACAATTACTACTGCAATTGTATTAAATTTAAGTGCGAATCCTACTATAATTATTAGTATTCCTATCAATGCCATTGTTATCGAATCCTTTCGAATTTTGTTGTTTTTTGAATATTAATTTTATTATATATGCATTTTTATAAAAAATCTATAGTAATATTTGATAATTTATGCAAAAAACTGTTTCAAAAATACAAATCAAATAATTATTTTAGGTTGGTTTTCAAATAGGGACATAAGAATATAGTAATAAGTTAAATTCTATAAATAAAAGTTAATTAAATTAAATTTATTTCATAGTAATTACTAAAATTTAGGCCTTATTTTAAAAATATTTTCAAAAAAACATTTACATTTAAATTCTATTATGATATGATAAATACATAATTTAAAAAGTAGTGTGTTACTGGTAAAGCAGGCAAGGACTAAAAATATTATAGATATAGCTATATCTATAAGTTTTGGTCCTTTTTTTATTTTTTTAAGGCTTTTTTATAATAACTTTTAGAGAAAATGTAAATAATATGTCTGGATAGGAACATTCTACTGAGGTATTTATTTTTTAATTCATTTATACAAATTTATATTAAAGGAGGAATTATAAATGTTACAACAATTACAAAGAATTGGTAAAGCAATAATGCTTCCAATAGCTGCACTACCAATTGCAGGTATATTATTAGGAGTTGGTGGAGCTTTACTAGGAATTTCAGGCTTATCTAACCCACCAGCGGTTTATCAACCATTAATTGCTTTTGTTAATATTCCAGTTGTTACTGCTATATTAACAATAATGAAAAATGTAGGGGATATTATATTTGGAAACCTACCTTTACTATTTGCAGTAGGAGTTGCGGTTGGACTTGCTAAAAAAGATAAGGGAACTGCAGGTTTAGCTTCAATATTTGGTTTCATAGTTATGAACCAAGTTATATCTTCAATGCTAGCATTAGGATTAACTCAATTAGGTGTTGTTACTCCAGATTCAGTTGGAGAATATGGAACTTACGTTACTACTAACTTAGGTATATTTACATTAAATATGTCAGTTTTTGGTGGAATTATTACAGGTATAGTTACAGCAATATTACACAATAAATATCATACAATACAATTACCACAAGTTATTGGATTCTTCTCAGGATCAAGATTTGTTCCAATAGTAACTTCTTTAGCAATGGCAGTAGTTGGTGCTTTATTAGCATTCGCTTGGCCAGTAGTTCAAAATGGTATCGGAGTACTTTCAGAATTAGTTAGAAATGCAGGTGCAATAGGAACATTCTTCTATGGAGTTATTGAAAGAGCATTAATTCCATTTGGATTACACCACGTATTCTATACTCCATTCTGGTATGGATCATTTGTTGAAGGACAAATATTAGTTGATGGTGCATGGCAAACAGTTGCAGGTGCTAACACAGCTTACTTTGCTCAATTATCAAGTATGAGTAGCTTAGTTGGAGCTTCATCAGCAGATATGGCTAGAGTGGTTTCAGGTACTACAAGATTTATGGCTGGTAAATTCCCATTCATGATGTTTGGTCTTCCAGCAGCAGCTTTAGCTATGTATCACACAGCAGCTCCAGCTAAGAGAAAAGTTGTTGGTTCATTATTAGCATCAGCAGCAGTAACAGCATTACTTACAGGTATAACTGAGCCATTAGAATTTACATTCTTATTCGTTGCACCAGTATTATATGGAGTTCACTGTGTATTAGCAGGTTTATCATTTATGTTAATGGATGTACTTAATGTATTTATAGGTATGACATTCTCAGGTGGTTTAATAGACTTTACATTATTCGGTTTATTACCAGCAGGAGCAGGAGTTCCAACTAACTGGATAAGATTAATTCTTGTAGGTATAGTTTATGCAGTAGTTTACTACTTCTTATTCTTATTCTTAATTAAGAAGTTTAACCTAAAAACTCCTGGTAGAGATGAAAGTGAAGAAGAAGTTAAGCTTTACTCAAAATCAGATTACCAAGAAAAAGCAGGTATTCCGCAAGCTGATATAAATGAAAAATCAGCAAAAAAAGCTGGAAAAGGAAATGAAATTCAAGAAAATGCACCAGCTGTATTAGCTGCTTTAGGTGGAGAAGAAAATATAGTTAGTGTTGATGCTTGTATCACAAGACTAAGAGTAGAAGTAAAAGATAAAGCAAATGTAAATAAAGATGAATTAAAAGCTTTAGGAGCAGCAGGAGTAGTTGAAGTAGGTAACGGAATTCAAGCTATCTTCGGTGCAAAAGCAGATGCTTATAAAAATGAAATTAAAAATATTCTAGATATTGACTAATATATAGAACGATTTATATAAAGGTCGCTAACTCTTATAACATGAGTTAGCGACCTTTTTTCTATAATAAAATTTTATGAAAAAGAATAATTAGTATAGAAATGAAGTATAATAAAATTACATTATTTTCAATAAAGATATGTATAATAAGTTTATATTATTTTTAATAAGGATATTTAAATAAAGGATTTAATTGAGGTTGTTTTAATGGAGGGTATATAGTGAAAAGATTAAAGATAATTAGTATAGTTGGAATACTTATTCTAGTAATAGTATCAATTACATGGGCAAGTAAGCCAAGGCCTATTTCTAAAAATACTAAGAAAGTAATAGCCGAATCAAATTCAGACCTTTCCTTTGCAGTACTTGGAGATGTTCATGAAAATATTGAACATTTTCAAGAAGCTATTAATGATTTATATACAATAAATCCAAATATGGATGCTTTAATACTAAATGGCGATGTTGTAGATCAAGGATTAGATGAGCAATATAAGTCTGTAGAGAAAATTTTAGAGAAAAATAAGGATTTATTACCTAAAACAATTATAAAGAATATAGGTAATCATGAGTTTTTTGATTATAAAATAGAAACTAATTCAAAAGAACTAGTTCAAGGTTTTATAAATAGGTATTTAGAATTCGCAGGAGAGCAAAAGGTCTATCACGATAAGTGGATAAATGATTACCATTTTATATCTTTAGGATCTGAAGATGGAAACTCAGAAACTATTAATTCAGTAACAGCATTTATATCTAATGAGCAAATAGAATGGTTCAAAGAAAAATTAGCTGAAAAATATGAGAAGGGTAAGCCTATATTTGTATTTTTACATCAGCATTTAGATTTTGGAGATAGTTCATGGACTGGAGTACAGCAAAGTGAAGAAATAAAAGAAATATTAGCAGATTATCCTGAAGTAGTAGTATTTTCATCTCATACACATAGGGATTTAACTAAAGATAGTGTTGTTTTAAATAAGCCATTTACTGTAATTCATACAGGAGCAGTTCATTATACTATTCTTCCTGATTCAAGTACTGAAAATGGATTTGTAAGAGATAGAAGTTATATTAAAGGTATCTATGTTGAAGTCAATGAAAATAAGGTTCTTATTAAGGGAAGAGATATAAAAGAAAAGCAATGGATATTTAGTACTGAAATTTCAAAGTAAAGAGATAAAGCTTTTAAATAATATAGAGCTTGATTTAAAACAAAGTAAGTCTTAATGTAGCTATATTAGTTGAAAGCTTAATCTTAAAATATAAAATTTAATGATTAATTAAATTATTTTCTGCTTTTAATAGTGTTTCTTCATATCGTTCTATTTTTAAGTTTAAACGTTCTAATGTTTTTTGCATTTCTAAAGTCTTTTTAAGTAGGATATCCCTTTGATCAATTAGAATTTGCTTTCTAGCAGCAGTAGTTGAATCACCCTTTTGGAATAACTCAACATATTCTATTAAGGCTTCAACTTGAACTCCAGAATTACGCATACATTTAGCATATTCAACCCATTTACAATCTTCTTCTGTATAATCTCTAATTCCACCAGGAGTACGATTAACGGCTGGAATCAACCCTATTCTTTCGTAATATCTTAAGGTGTCAGCTGAAATATTAAACATTTTACTTACTTCTGTTATAGTCATAAATTACACCCCCTATTTATACTTTAATTATACCAAATAGCATTTATAATACAAAATTATGATATTAATTAGAAATGAAGTAGTATTTTTATTTGTTCATTGGTTCTTTATTACAAATAAAGAATACTCCTTGGAGTTAACTCTAGGTCAATAGATGTTTTGAAATTAATTTTTGGAGGAATTATACTTAAGTTGAATAATTAAAAGGAGATAAAAATTGATATTATTAACTTATTTAGTAGGAATACAGTAAAATGAACCTTTGTGTGAACAATGAAAACTCTGATATAATTAAGTTATTTAAAAGGTGTTTTAGTTAATTAAAGCTAGTAAAAAGAAAATAATAGTGAATTTGATTTAGAAATATCCTTTTAGTAGATTAAGGGGGCAGAATTATGGATGTAGGGATAATTGGATTTGGGGGAGTTAGTAAGGCTTTTATAAAGCTTTTATTAGATAAAGAAGATAGCTTAAAGAAAAAAGGTTTAGATATAAGGGTAAAGTATTTAATTAAGAGTAATGGTGGAATTTATAATAAAGATGGAATAAATATTAAGGAAATAGTTGATAGAGATTATAGTTTAGTAGATTCTGACTTTAAAGAAGATATTAATATACATAATATAGTAGATAATAGAGATATAGATATTTTAGTTGAGCTTACAAATACTAATATAGAAACTGGAGAGCCTGGATTAACTCATATTAGACTAGCCTTAGAAAATAATATAAATGTAGTTACAGGAAATAAGGGACCTATATTATTAGAGTATAACAAGTTAAAATCTATTGCAGATAAAAATGGATTAGCACTTGGAGTTGGATGTACTACAGGAGGAGCCTTACCTTCAATAAATGTAGGAAATTATGATATAGCTGGATCTGAAATATTATCTATTGAAGGTGTATTAAATGGGACTAGCAACTATATCCTATCAGAAATGTACGAAAATGAGGTTGAATATAAAGATGCATTAAACAAGGCAATTTCTTTAGGGATTGCAGAATCTAATTATAAGTTAGATGTAGAGGGCTATGATACAGCTTCTAAAATATTAATATTAGCTAATGTATTAATGGATGCTAATTTATCTCTTAAAGATATAAGTATTGAAGGGATAGATAAAGTAAAGAAGGAAGAGATTCTAGGAGAAAAAGCTAGAGGTAATAAGATTAAGCTGATTGGAAAAGTATATAATGAGAATAATAAAATTTCTGCATATGTAAGATCAGAGGTATTAAATAAGGAACATCCACTGTATTTTGTGGATAATAAAAATAAAGGTGTTAATTATTCAACAGATACCTTAGGTGATATTAGCATAATTGGAGGAGCTTCTGGAACTGTAAATGCAGCAGCCTCAATCTTAAGAGATATAGTAAATATAAATAGAGGTATAAAATAACAAGTTAATTTGGATATTATACCAAAAGTGATGCTTAAAAACTTGTTTTGACTAGCAGAACTTTCACAGAGTGAATTATGTATTATCTTAATAGAGGGATTCATTGGTAAAGGATAAATTGCTAATGATATAAGGGGGTAAGAATTATGAATAAAGAAGAAAAGAAGAAATTAAGAAATATTGTTTTAGACAAGAGAAATTCTATAGATAATAATAGAAAAGAAGAGATGGATAGAGAGATTTTTAATAAGATAATTAATTTAGACTTATATAAAGAAGCTAAAAATATTTTTATCTATTTAAGCTTTGGAAGTGAGATAGATACTAAACCAATAATTGATAGAGCTTTAGAAGATGGAAAAGAAGTTTATATACCTAAGGTTTATAAAGTTAATAGGGAAATGAAAGCTATAAGATTAAATAATTTTGATGATTTAGAAGAAAACTCTATGGGAATATTAGAGCCTAAGGATGATTCTAATTTTATTGCCAAGGAAAACATAGATTTAATTATAGTTCCAGGAGCTGTTTTTGATTTAGAAGGGAATAGAATAGGTTATGGTGGTGGATATTATGATAGATTTTTATCTAATATTAAAGATAGAAGAAATAAGGTTGTTTTAGCTTATGACTTACAAATTTTAGATAATATAGAAGCTGAAGAACATGATATTAAGATGGATTATATTTTAACAAATTCCAGAATTAATAAAATTTATTAAAAATAGTTGTAATTGAAAAAATCTAGTGTATAATATGATTATAAATAAATAGAAAAAGACTTTATTAAGAATGGTGGAGGGACTGGCCCTGTGAAACCTAGCAACCTACTAAATATAATTTAGTTGTATTAGTGTGGTGCTAAATCCTGCAAGCTTATCAAATAGCTTGGCAAATGAGGTTTTCATTATATAGTAGTGAATAATTTAGTGTATTTAAGGTTGCTTCTTATATTAGAAGGAACTTTTTTTATTATATAGAAAATTATATTTAAAATATCGAATAGAAAGATTAAAAGGGGGCTTTATTATGTCAAACAATTGGCAAAAGGGAACAATTTGCATTCAAGAAGGTTATACTCCAAAAGCTGGAGAGCCTAGAGTTTTACCAATATTTCAAACAGCAACTTATAAATATGATGATCCAGATCATCTAGCTAGTTTATTTAATTTAGAAGCAGCGGGGCATTTATATAGTAGAATTTCTAATCCTACTGTAGCTGCTTTAGAAGAAAAGTTTGCTAAATTACAAGGTGGAGTTGGGGCTTTAGCTACATCATCAGGACAAGCGGCTGTATTATATGCAATTTTAAATATCTGTAAAGTTGGGGATCATATTATAACAGCATCTACTTTATATGGTGGAACAGTAAACTTATTCACAGTTAACTTAAAGAAAATGGGGATAGAAGTAAGCTTTGTTGATCCTGAAGCAAGCAAAGAAGAAATTTTAGCACTTGCTAAGGAAAATACTAAGGCTGTTTATGGGGAAACCATAGGAAATCCAGGGTTAAATATATTAGATTTTGATAAATTTGCAGAAGTTGCAGAGGAATTAAAAGTTCCATTTTTAGTTGATAATACAGTAGGAACACCATATTTATGCAATCCATTTGAACATGGAGTTAATGTTGTAATTCATTCAACTACAAAGTATGCTGATGGACATGCTCAAAGCGTAGGCGGAATAGTAGTCGATGGAGGAAACTTTGATTGGGCTAATGGAAACTTCAGTGAATTTACAGAGCCAGATCCAAGCTATCATGGAATAAAATATGTTGAAACCTTTGGAAATGCAGCATATATAACTAAGCTAAGAGTAACACTAGGAAGAGACTTAGGTGCATGCCAAAGTCCATTTAATGCTTATTTAACTAATTTAGGACTTGAAACTTTACATTTAAGAATGGAGAGACATTCTCAAAATGCGTTGGACCTTGCAAAGTGGCTTGAAAAGCATCCTAAAATAAAATGGGTTAACTATCCTTACTTAGAATCTAGCCCAGAATATGATAGAGCTAAGAAGTATCTGAAGGGTGGAGCAAGTGGATTATTAACATTTGGAATAGATGGAGATATAGAAGCTGCTAAGAAATTTACTAAGGCTCTAAATTTGGTTGCTTTAGTAGTAACTTTAGGAGATGTAAGAAGCTGTCTTCTACATCCAGCAACAACTACTCACAGCCAATTATCTGAAGAAGAACAAATTGCAAGTGGAGTAACTCCAGATTTAATGAGAGTATCTATTGGAATAGAAGATATTAATGATATAATTGCAGATTTTGAACAAGCGCTAAACTCAATTTAGAAAACAATATACAAATAAAAAGCAATTGCAGCTTTAGTCTAGCAATTGCTTTTTATTTATATAGATTTCTATTATTTATAATAAATATCTAACGATTAAGTGATATTAATCAAAGGGAAGATAAATAGCGAAATATGACAACGTTAATAAAACGAAATAGAAGCTAAATAAAAGTGTTGACAACGCTGATAAAATTATATATAGTTTAAATAAATAATAAATATAGGAGATAATTTTAATGATTTTAAATTCATCAAATACAATTTTTACACAACAAGGAGCCGAAAGTGAAGAGGCGTTAATGGAAAGTGATAAAGTATTACTATATAAGTCGAATAGTAAAATAAGTTCTATGTCATACGCAGGTCCTATTAATACTAAAATAGTAAAATCGGAAACGATACCAGCTAATTTTACTAATATATTGAAGAGGATAAAGGGGTATTGCAGCCTAGGTACTACTAAAGCGTATAAGGAAGATATGACAAATACAATTTCTTTTAGAAATGTGCACATATACAGTAGCAAAGCTACAACACTTGATGGGATAGAGCGTATATGCTATATTTCTAGTATTAATGATTGTACTATTAATGTTAGTGAACATAATACTAATAAGGGTTCAGCTTATAGTAGCCTTTATCCAATACTAAAAACTAAATTAAATCAGAGTGGGTTTACACAAAATCTTCCTCATGATAGTTTTAATATCAATATTAATGAATGTCAGAAATTTGTTGATATTATAAATGAGGTTATAGAGGAAAGAGAATTTAACAAATATATGCTTGTAAAAGGAGATAAAATAGACACTATAACACTTGGTAAAAAAGAAAAACAAAACAGATTATTTTATAATGTTGCTTATTATGTAGAAAAGAAGGCAGAGATTTATGCTTATAATGAGGGTATTAACTTAAATGGGATAGAAGATATAATTAGTACATTAAATAATATTATTAAAAAAATTGAAATTATAGATAGGGCTCAGGATTTAGAAGATTTAATGAAAAAGTTAGATTCTATGAAAAAAGTTGCAGATGCAAAAAAAATTATATTAGATATTAAAGAAAGTGAATTATAATATTAAACATTTTTTATATGTATTTTTATGAATTGAAATGTATTTTTTAATAAACTATAATAATAAAGTATAAATTTAAATAGTATAGAGATAAAACTATTTATTTAAGATTATAAAAATAGGGTTTATCTTTAATTAAGAGGTGTATTTATGTTTAATAAAGAAGAACTTCAAATATTAAATGAAGCTTTAAAAATGTATGAAGAAAAGACTACAAAGTTATTAGAGTCTAATACAAATAATAAAGAGAAAATGGTAGCTTATAATAGAAAGCAAAAGAAGGTTTGGTTACTTCAAAATAAGCTTAAGAAAATAATAGAAGAAGTTTAGAAAATGTATAATGAATAATTTAGAAGTTAGAATGTAGGTTGAAACTCGCTTTAAGGCGAGTTTCTTTAAATTTTTTTAAAAGTATTCCGAAGGTAATTTTAAATATTTTATAGTTAAGAAAGTTATTGATTAGCTTTCTTTTTTTATTATGTATTGGTAAAATTAGTATAATAAGGTTGGAATTTACCTTGAGGTATAGGAGGGATAAGATGAGATAATTAATAGCAGTTTCAACTATAGTTTTTGCTCTTTTATCGATAGTTGGTGCATCTTATATTATTTTATCAAAAAGACAAATTGGACCTTGATTAGCAGTTATACCAATGCTAATTTCATTGATGTTATGCAGTTTTTACATAAATATTACTAGAAAAAGATAATTAAATTAAGATGAGATTATATAATGACAGAAAAGGAAAAAAATCGATTATTAGTTTGGTGAGTGTAGTAACTAAAAATATACCAGAAAATGTACTAGCTGTTGGTAATCCTTACAGAGTAATAATAGAACTAGATAAAGAGAAGTAATTAATAAAACCATAAATATAAGAAATAGTTTATAGGGAATAAAAAGAACTTAATTTGATCTAAAGTCTTATAGAATTATTGTAATAAAGATATTAAAATAAGGGGTATGATTTTAATGGGAAAAAGAAAAATAGGTTTAATTCTAATTACTATTTTGATATGTATAGTTGGAGTATTTACTGTAATCAAAAGTATAACAAGTAGCGAGGAGAATATAGAAGAAATTAAGGTAGCCATAGAGTCAAGTGAAGAGGAAGCAGCAGCGTATCTATCAAAAAGTATGGATTTTAATCCTAAAATAGAGGACACTGGCAAACAGAATTTGAAGTATAAGTGGGAGTTAATTAATGCTAGAGAAGAAAGAATTGCAGATAGTAATGGGCAGTATAAAAAAATAATAAATGATGGGGAAAGAGTTACTTTTTCACCTGATTTATTAGGTGGATTTAACAAGGAGGCACCTATTACAAAAACAATAACTGTTAGATTAACTATCCTTGAAGATGGGAAGAAAATAGGCAGTGCTGTATTATTACTTGATGACCATGATGGTTATTATATTATCCGTAGATAAAAAATGAATAATGAATAGTTTAGGTTTAAACTCACTTAAGGCGAGTTTCTTCATAAACAAAAAAGGATTCACTATAAGCGAATCCTTTTTATCTTGCCATAATTGGATATTGATTAATTTTCTTTGTTAGATATTTCTAATATTAATCTATTCTTTAATTCAGAAACTGAAACTGGACCTTCTTCTCCGTTTTTTCTGCTTCTTACTGAAGCTTCATTGTTAGTTAATTCTTTTTCACCAACAACTAGGATATAAGGAATTCTTTCAAGTCTAGCTTCTCTGATTTTGTAACCAATCTTTTCAGCTCTGTAGTCTGCATCAATTCTTATACCTGAATTCTTAAAGTCTTTAACTATTGATTCAGCATAGTCATTGTACTTATCAGAAATAGGTAAAACTATTGCTTGAGTTGGAGCAAGCCAAGTTGGGAATGCACCAGCATATTTTTCAATAAGCATAGCTAAAGTTCTTTCATAACATCCAATTGCTGATCTATGAATTATAAATGGACGTTTCTTATTTCCGTCTTTATCGATATAAGTCATATCAAATCTTTCAGCAAGAGCAAAGTCGATTTGAATAGTTATTATTGTATCTTCTTTTCCATGAACATTCTTGAATTGTATATCAAGCTTTGGTCCGTAGAATGCAGCTTCACCTTCAGCTTCAACATAGTTTATTCCAAGGTGATCTAAGATACCTTTCATTAATACTTGAGTTTCTTCCCAAGCTTCTGGATTGTTTATATATTTTTCAGTATTGTTTGGATCCCACTTAGAGAATCTAAATGATATATCTCCATCAATACCTAAAGTAGTCATTATATGAGTTATTAATTCAACACAACCCTTGAATTCTTCTTCAATTTGGTCTGGTCTACAAACTATATGTCCATCAGATAAAGTAAATTGTCTTACACGAATTAATCCATGCATTTCACCTGATGATTCATTTCTATATAATGTAGAAGTTTCAGCATATCTTATAGGTAATTCTCTATAAGAGTGTTGCTCTGCATTATAAATTGTGTATTGGAATGGGCAAGTCATAGGTCTTAATGCCATTACTTCTGGATCCTTTTCTTCATCTCCTAAAACAAACATTCCATCTTTATAATGATCCCAGTGTCCAGAAACCTTAAATAAATCATTCTTAGACATTGAAGGAGTCTTTGTAAATACATAGCCTCTCTTTTCTTCTTCATCTTCAACCCATCTTTGAAGAAGTTGAATAATTTTAGCACCCTTAGGCATTATAAGAGGTAATCCTTGACCTACTTTTTCATCAGTAGTGAAGATTTTAAGCTCTCTACCTAATTTATTATGATCTCTCTTTTTAGCTTCTTCTAAAGCTTCTAAGTAAGCATCTAAATCAGCCTTCTTTAAGAATGCAGTACCATATACTCTTGAAAGCATCTTATTCTTTTCGTCACCTTTCCAGTAAGCTCCTGCACTTCTAATAAGTTTAACTGCTTTAACTGGCTTTAATGACATTATGTGAGGTCCAGCACATAAATCAACGAAATCTCCCATTTTGTAGAATGAAATAACTTCATCTTCTGGTAGGTCATTGATTAATTCAACCTTATAAGGTTCTTCTGCATCTTCCATAAGTTTTATAGCTTCTGCTCTAGGTAATACAAATCTTTCTATTGAAGGATTTTCTTTTATTATTTTTCTCATTTCATCTTCTAGTTTAACTAAATCTTCAGCTGAGAAAGAGTTTTCTACATCAAAGTCATAGTAGAATCCATCGTTAATTGCAGGTCCAATAGCTAATTTGGCTTCTGGGAATAATCTCTTAACAGCATAAGCTAAAACGTGAGATATACTATGTCTTACTGCATCTTTTCCTTCTTGAGAATCAAATGTACATATTGCAAGGTCAGAGTCTTCATTAACTACATAACGTAAGTCTACAACCTCCCCATTTACTATTCCACAGCATGCATTTCTAGCTAAGCCTTCACTTATTGATTTTGCTATGTCTAATACTGAAACACCAGCTTCAAATTCTTTAATTGATCCATCTTTTAAAGTGATTTTAATCATTTTAATTTCTCCTTCCATGTTTTACAAATAGAGTATCGCAAATGCGATTTGATTTTTATTAAATTTAATATAATAATTTTTTTAAAATAAAAAAAGCCCTCATCCCTTCATATAACAGAAGGGACGAGAGCATTAAATTCTTAATTTCCCGCGGTTCCACCCTTAATTGCCTAAAATTCTAGGCCACTTAAGATATCGTAACGTGATATAAACGGACTTTATTAGAGTCACTCAGAGGTGGTCTTCAACTAAATTCAAATAAGATAATTTCACCAAGCTTATCTCTCTCTGCAAATGAAATAATAGTTTACTCTTCTCTTCAACGTATTGAAATATTTAATACATATTATAATTATTTAGAATTGTAATGTCAACATAATATATATGTTTCAATAAATAATTTACACTTTAATACTTTGTAACGTTTTAATTAAAACGTACATTAAAAGGTAAAACACATCAATTGAAATCATATATATCTTTTAATTTTTATATAAGTTGAGTATGCAATTTCATGTCTAAAATATTTTACACATGAAATAACTTAATAAGATGAAAAACTTTAGTACAACTTATACAATTTAAATTAGCTAATAAATATAGAAGATTAATGAAATCTTCTTTAAAACTGAATAATAAAGAAAAATTTAGCTAATATTAATATTATGGAAAAGTCGCTCAAGCTCCAATTCCTTAAGGATATTATAGGAGTATAGTTTACCACCCATAAGGGTTTTGATTATTTCCTTCTTTGAATAACCTTCTTTATAGAGTTTTAATCTTCTAAGAAGTCTCTTTAAAGATGAATTTGTCATTCCTAAAAGGCTATAAAGCTCCTTAGCTGTATAGTATTCCTTAGGTAAAAGCTTATATATTTTATCTTGCATTTCAAGTTTATACCTAATATCAGTTTCTATGCAGTTATGGGGCCCGGTTTTCCCTCTGTGGTGGTAGTTACAAAGATATTTATAGTTAATTTTAATATCGTAACCACCTTCATGTTTATGAACTATATGATGAATGTCCGCTGTTGCTCCACAAATTTCGCAGTGGTACAAAGTCACGCCTCCTTTATATATCTTTAATTATATTATATAAGGTTTTTTCTTAATAATCTATAATATTATGAATTTAACAATAATTAATATTATTATAGGTATGAATATTAAATTTATGTAATAGCACATATGGTTTATTGTGATATTAATACAGCGACTTGTATAAAAATTATATTATCTGAATATTTAAAAAAGCAAGTGTTTAAATTTACTTTGTTATATTCTTTAAAAATACTTGAAAATGAGGTATATCTTACTATATAATATAATTATAGTACAGTATACTAGGGAACTGAAAGAAAGGTGATACAATGAGACATAATTATGATTCATTTGATTACTGGGAAGAATTAATAAACGAAAACAAGACAATTAGAGGGCATATGTTTATGGATAAACTGCCTGACAAAACAAGCATTTATATCCACAGTTTAATATTTTGCAAAAATAATGGACTGAATAATATATGGTCTTATTTTCCTAATGAAAAAAGCTTATTAGGATATATCCAATATTCATTTTTACAAGAAGCTTTTTATAAATGGATATATGGAAAAGAAAGATTAGTTGTAAGTGTTCCAAATGTTCCAGTAGAAAGAATAATCTCAGATGGAGAAAAAAATAAAAAAATTACAAAAGAAGAAGCGGATAATATGAGAAGGCATGTTAAGATGGTAAAAAGTTATTGGAATTTGCCAAAAGAGCAATTGCTTAAATCATTACAAAGATTTGCTAGAGATTTTAATAGAACTTGGTATGGTGATAATAAAGAGTTTTTATACTTAAAAGTATTTGATTCGCCAAAAGCCTTAGGGGAGTTTGTAGTTGGTTCAAGTTATATGACAACTACAGAGGATGAATTTACAGAAAGAACAGGAGTAAATCTGTCTGAATGGAAAAGCATATGTGAAAAAGCTAGTATAAACAAGAGTTATGGTGAGAGATTTAGAGATATTTTATTGAAATCACTTACTGAAATAATATAAGAGAAAAAGTTGTTATTGACAGTAACTTAATGTGAATATATAATGTTATTGTCAATAAGACATGCGGGTGTAGCTCAATGGTAGAGCCCTTGCCTTCCAAGCAAGTTACGTGAGTTCGATTCTCATCACCCGCTCCAAATATGCGTTATTAGCTCAGTTGGTAGAGCACCTGACTCTTAATCAGGGTGTCCCGGGTTCGATCCCCTGATAACGCACCAATAAAGAGGGATTATTTTTAATCTCTCTTATTTTTTGTTTAATTCTAAGAAATTATAAAGGATGAATGTAGATAATTATTTATAATTCCCTTCCTTTAGTCTCCAAGTGGACAAATATAACTTTGTTATGACTTGGAGTGTTGCGATATAATAGGCCAATTTACATAAGTCCACTATTTTTTTTATGTATAAGTGGAATACATAGGGTGAAGAGAACTAGGATTTAACTAATTTTAAAGGAGAGAATTTAATTTGAAGAACAAAGGAAACGGACTAGCCTTACTTCCGTTAGGAGTATTTATTTTAGTTTACCTAGGTGGAGCTATGTTAGCTAAAGATTTTTATGCTATATCTATAATAGTTCCATTTTTAGCAGCTGCATTAACAGCATTATTAATGAATAGAAAAGAAAATTTTAATGATAAGATAGAAATTTTTTGTAAGGGTGCAGGAAATAGTAATATTTTATTAATGGTTCTCATATTTATATTAGCAGGATCTTTTGCACAGGTAGCTAAGGATATGGGAGCAGTAGAGTCTACAGTTAACCTTGGTTTATCATTATTACCAAGTGGACTTTTAATACCTGGTATGTTTGTTATAGGTTGCTTTATTGCCTTATCAATAGGGACTTCTATGGGGACAATAGTTGCACTTGTTCCTATTGCAGTAGGAATTGCAGATAAGACAGGTATAGCTGTAGCATTAGCAGTTGGAGCGGTAGTTAGTGGTGCTATGTTTGGAGATAATTTATCTATAATTTCAGATACTACTATAGCAGCAACTAGAACTCAAGGCTGTGAAATGAAGGATAAGTTTAGAATGAATTTTAGAATAGTTCTTCCAGCAGCAATATTAACTGCAGTGATATTTATGGTATTAACTAGAAATTCATCAGCAATAAGCTTAGAAACATTAGATTTTAATTTAGTTCAAATTTTACCGTACATAATAGTAATTGCAACTGCATTACTTGGAGTAAATGTAATAATAGTTTTATTATTAGGTATTTTATCTTCTGGATTAATTGGATTTATATTTGGAAGTTTTGATATTTTAGGATTTTTCAATTCAATTTCTACAGGTATTTCTGGAATGAGTGAGCTTATTATTATATCAATACTTATTGCAGGAACTATAGAAATTATAAAGCATAATGGGGGAATAGACTTTATACTTAGTAAAGGCTTAAGAGGCTTTAAAAGTAAAAGAGGAGCTGAATATGGAATTGCAACCTTAGTAAGTTTAGTGGATATATGTACTGCTAATAACACTGTTGCAATAGTAACAGTTGGACCTATTGCTAAGGATATTTCAAATGAATTTGACTTAGAGCCAAAGAGAGTAGCAGGTATTATGGATATGTTCTCTTGTGTTTTCCAAGGAATAATACCATATGGAGCTCAATTAATATCAGCAGCAGGATTAGCTGCAATTTCACCTTTTTCAATAATGAAATATTTATTTTACCCATATCTTATGGGAATATGTGCTATAATAGCAATATACTTTTATTGGAGAAATAAATAAAGGCTGTTGTAAAATTAATATATATAACCGAAAAAAGGCTATGCTTCTTTAGAAGCATAGCTTTTTTATTAACAATTAGAGAAATAAAGTTCACTAAGTATAAGAGCTGTTTACTATAATAATTTATACAGTTGAAGCTTTATGATTTTAGTAATTTAGAATAAATTACTTCTTAAATTGTTAACTGTTAATTGCTAATTGTTAACTGTCAACAGGCATATACTTTGAGAAGAGATTCCTTCCCCTGTTCCAGTAAAGCCTAAACCTTCCTCAGTTGTAGCTTTAATATTGATTTTATTAATATCAATATTTAAGGCTTTTGCTATGTTTTCACGCATATTCATTATATGAGGAGACATTTTTGGCCTTTGAGCTATTATAGTTGAATCAATATTATTGATAGAGAAACCATTTTTATATAAAAGCTTGCCAACTTCCTCTAATAATTTAATGCTAGAAGCCCCCTTATATTTTTCATCGGTATCTGGGAAATGTGTACCTATATCGCCAAGAGCAGAGGCACCTAGCAATGAATCCATTATTGCATGAAGAAGAACATCTGCATCTGAATGTCCAAGCAGACCTTTTTCATAAGGGATATTTACCCCGCCTATAATAAGATCTCTTTCTTCAACTAGACGATGTACATCGTATCCTAATCCTATTCTCATTAATAACCTCCATGGTCTATGTTTCAATAAATAAACTGTATCTTATGTTTTTATAAAGTTTCAAGTGAAAAAATCTAAAAGTAAATTACAGAAATTGAAAACATAGTTCTTATGATTTTATATAGATAATTTTACCTTAAAGAAATATAAATTCAAGGATTTACAGTAAAGTTATAGGATTTAAGATAAAAATTATCTTATTTAAGCATGAAATCATAATAAAAATTAAATAACATAGTGAAATAAGTATAAGTTTATATAAATATTTCACTATGTTATTAGCAAATTATAATACTTTTTTAAAAGTATATATTTTAGATTCGTTATCATAATTTTCTTTTTTTATGAATCTATATTGGAATAAGTTATTTAATGAATATCTACAAAAATATCTAATTTTATAGATAAGTAATAAGGGTTTAGATTTAATCTTCTTACGTTTAAAAATAAAGTCTACATAAATAATTTTTTCCTTCACAACTTGCTCCTAAATGATTAATGATAATACTTCTTTATGATATAATATATGAATAATGTTAATAAAAGTTTATAGGAGTTGGGCAAGTTTGAAAGAAAAGATTAGAAGAATAATAGGTCTTGTATTAATAGTAGTAGGTTTAAGTATAATAGCGTCCATTGTGTATAAGAAAATAGAAACAAATAATAAGCAAAAAGAACTTCAGAATATTTTAGAGCAAGTAATTAACGATGAACCAAAGGAATTATCTAAAGAAGAAGAAGAAAAATTAATAAATGGTTATAAACCTATTGCTTTAATGGAAATACCAAGTATCAATTTATCACAAGGCTTAGTAGAAGGAATTGCAGATGATGTTCTTCAATATTATTTAGGTCATTTTGAAGGTTCAGCAATGCCTGGTGAAAAAGGTAATTTTGCTGTAGCAGGACATAGAGTTTCAGATTACTCAGAAGCTTTTGTTAATTTATATAAGGCTGAAATAGGAGATGAGATATTAGTTAAGGCAAATAAAAAAGAGTATGTATATGAGATAACAGAGAGTTTTATTGTAGCACCAGATAGGGTTGATGTACTTGATGATACTGATGATGCAACTATTACTTTAGTTACTTGTACTGTTGGTGCAAAAGAGAGAGTTATAGTTAAAGGAAAATTAGTAGAAGAGAATGATTTATAATAAAGGAGGAGTTTTTAAATGGCAGATTTTATTGCTGATAAATATAAGTTTTCCACAAAGGCTCCATCTCTTTTAGCTTTAGAGGAAGTAATAGAGAAAAGAAGAGAAGAAATTGAAAAGTTAGGTGAAGAACTTTTCAAATATAAGATATTAATTAAGGATTTATATCATGATGAGCCATCATATATAACAAGAAATAAAATTTTAAATATATCATACTTTATTATTGAAGATGTGGAGATATTTGAATTTTTTAATACCACTAAAAAGTTTCCAATGAATAGACTTTTAAGGAGAACACCAATAGAAAAAGAATTTTTAATAGAATGGAAGGAGCATATTATTGCATATGCCATAATACTTGCAAATCCATATTATAAGAACTTACAAGACTATCTTAAAATAGTTGAATCGGTAAATATTTTAGGAGCTGAAGAAATTAGTCAATCGATTAAAGAAGAAGAATACAGAGGAATTGTTTTGGAGAAGCTTATAGGAGCTACTATAATTCTAACTTCTAAAGGGGAATTTGTTAAAGTTAAAGCTGGAAAAGAGGCTATGATTGGAGAAGAAGTAGTTGCTAAAGAAGGTTTTAGACTAGGAAAGTACAAGCTTCAAATATCTATTTTCTTAAGTATAGTAGTGCTTGTTTCCGCAATACTAATATTTAATTATAAAAAATTAGATAAAACTATAGTTATTGATACAACATCAGCAATTACTTTAGAAGTAAATAAATATGATACTATTATAAATGCATATACAGCAACTGAAAAAGGCAATATTATGTTAGATGAATTAAATCTACATAATGGAAAATTAGATGAATCTGTATTGAGCATTATTGATTATGCATCTAAAAATGAAATGATTCCTGAATCAGGTATAATAATAACTGTAACTGGAAATGCTCTAGAATACAATGCGTTAGAGGAAACAGAGAAGTTTATCGATGAAAAAGATTTAAAGGTTAAACTTAATAACTCAGGTGATGAACATAAGGTAAGTCCTTAAATATTATAAAGGTGATAAGAATGAATAACAAAGATAGCAAATACATAATAGTGCATAAAGATAGAGGGGAAGAAGTAAGGTTAAATAAGTTTATAAGTGAGACTGGATTTTGCTCAAGAAGAGAAGCAGATAAGCTTATAGAGTCTGGTAGAGTAACAGTGAATGGTAAGAAGGCTGTTATGGGTACTAAGGTTGCTAAGGGTGCTGATGTCAGAGTAGATGGTAAGTCCTTATTTAAAGAAGAAGAATTAGTTTATATAGCCTTAAATAAACCTGTAGGAATTACTTGTACAACAGAAAAAAAGGTAAAAGGAAATATAGTGGATTTTGTAAATCATAAAAAGAGAATATTCCCTATAGGAAGACTTGATAAAGATTCACAAGGTTTAATACTTCTAACTAATGATGGAGATATAGTAAATAAAATTTTAAGAGCTGGAAACAGTCATGAAAAAGAATATATTGTTACAGTAGATAAGCCAATAAATGAAAGGTTTATAGAGTCAATGGGATCAGGAGTTAGAATACTAGGTACTATTACTAAGGAATGCCTTGTAGAAAAAATAGGTGTAAAGACTTTTAGAATAATACTAACTCAAGGTATGAATAGACAAATAAGAAGAATGTGTGAAACATTAGGATATAGGGTAGTTAAACTAAAAAGAATAAGGATAATGAATATAAAATTAGATGATTTAAAAATAGGAGCTTGGAGAGATTTAACTACAGAAGAATTAAAAGAACTAAGTAAGCTAATAGGTACTTCAGGAAAAACTAAAGAATATAGTTAGAAGAACTAATCCAGGCGCGTAGCAGTGCTTAGCTTCCACTTTGAGAAGATGGGAGTATTAGAAATAGTAATAATGGGATAAATCATATAAATTCCCCTTGGTTGGATAAAGGAAGAAATTAAGTAAGCTTAATTTCAATTATTAATAATTAATATATAAACTATTGATTATTAATAAGACTTTAATTGCACCAAGGGGAATTTTTATATAACTTTTAATTATTTTATATAATTATCTATATGATTTTTTGTGAAATGCTGAAAGGAAAAGTAATTATTGATAAAGTATTCTTAAAATAACAAATTGTCCACCAATTAATCACTATGTGCTAAAAGTTATCCACAACCCCTAAAGTGGCTTGTTATCAGGGGTTGTAAAAATAGTAAAATTTAATTATAGGATTTTATGGTAAAAATATCAAGGTTACGCACATAATCCACAGGTGGGTGTGGATAAGTTGTGTAAAGGGTGTTAACATGAGTGTTAATAAATAATAATAAATATGTACATACTATTAAATATACAGAATAAATATATTTTAATATTAAGAAAATTACTATGTAAGTAGGAGAAAATATTATGAGAGCAGTAAATAAGATAATAGTATCAGTAATAGTAATTCTATTAAATATCAATAGTTATCCACAGGGGATGTTAATAACTAAAAAGGAAAACTTTGTCGAAAATCCTATTCTTGTGGATAAACCTATAAAAGAAAAGACAAGTTATATAAATATTGATGTAGAAATTCCTCAGATTGTAGGACTTGCTAATAAGGAGAGGGAAAAAGATATCAACAGCAAAATTCTAGATAAAACTAATATGTGGATAAAAGATGTTAAAGATACAAGTGAGGATTTAAAGCCTACAATACCATATGAAGTTTTTGTTAGATATAGCTTAACTAATGATAATCAAGTTCTAAGTTTTTATATAGATTATTATCAGTTTAGTGGAGGGGCTCATGGAATAACTATAAGAGATACTTATAATATAAAAATAAGTAGTGGGGAAGATGTACAGTTAAAAGATCTATTTAATGAAGGATATGATTATACTAGTTATATTAATGAAGAAATAAGAAAAGAAGTAAATAAACATCCAGAATATTATTTCCCGGGAAAAGAAGGTTTTAATGGAATAAAGGAAAATCAACAGTTCTACATAAAAGATGGTAAGTTAGTTATACACTTTCCTTACTATGAAATAGCTCCATATGTATCAGGAATGCCAGAATTCGAAATAGAAATGAAAAAATGAAAGAATGAAGGAATGAAAAAATTAAGGAGGTTTTACTGTGTAAAACCTCCTAAGTTATAGAGATGATCTTATAAAAAATCTGCAAGGATTTTTTATAAGCATTTTTTCATTCTTTAATTTTTTCATTCTTTCATTAATAAAATGCGTTGCATTTTATTATGCTACTTTGCTTATATCATTCTTTTCTTCAACTATATTTTCTTTAGAAGATTTATTGCTAGATACTAAATCTCTTACTACCTTAATTACTTGAATAATTACAGTAGGTAGGAAGGCAAATAAGTAAATGTATCCTACTTGTGATCCAGTTAATACAGAAACTTCAAATAAGCTTTGCATAAATGGTAGGAATAAAACTGCATTTAGTAATAATAATCCTACACCAAAAGCCATCCAGCTATATCTATTTGAGAATAATCCAATAGATAATATTGATTTATCTCCTCTACAGTTAAATCCATGGAATAATCTAGCTAAACATAGTGTAGCAAAAGCCATAGTTGAACCAACAGCATCATTTACTTTTAAGCCCATGTAGAATGCAGCTAAAGTAAATATTGAAATTACTAAACCTTCAAGAGCGATTTCTGCTATAAGGTCTTTAGATAGTATTGAAGAATTTCTTCCTCTAGGTTTGTCCTTTAATAAATCTTTCTGAGACTTTTCCATACCTATTGCAATAGCAGGTAAACTATCTGTTAATAGATTGATAAATAGTAAATGTACTGCATGGAATGGCATTGGTAGTGCCATAATTGAAGCATATAATACTGATAATATACCTGAAGCATTACCAGATAATAAGAACTTAATAGAGTTCTTTATATTTTTATAAATATTTCTACCATTAGCGACAGATTTAACTATAGTTGCAAAGTTATCATCAGTTAAGATTACAGATGCAGCATCTTTAGATACTTCTGTACCAGTAATACCCATTGCTATACCGATATCCGCTTGTTTAAGTGCAGGAGCATCATTAACACCATCACCTGTCATAGCAACAATTTCATCTCTCTCTTGCCAAGCTCTAACGATTCTTATTTTATGCTCAGGAGAAACTCTAGCATAAACTGATATATGCTCTACATTTTCTCTAAGCTCATCATCTGTCATTTTTTCTAATTCAACACCTTCAATAGCTCTATCACCATCTTGTAAGATTCCTATTTGCTTAGCTATAGCAGAAGCAGTTATTTTATGGTCTCCTGTAATCATAACTGGTTTAATTCCAGCAGTTATACAATCTCTAACAGCTTCAGCAGATTCTTCTCTTGGTGGATCTATCATTGAAATAAGACCAAGGAAGGTATATCCATTCTCATGTTCTAAAGTTAAAGCATTGTCAGCAGTTTGAAACTCTTTATAAGCAAAGGCTAATACTCTTAAACCACTTTGAGATAATTGTTTATTAGTATTAATAATATTTTGCTTGTCCTCATAAGTTATATCTCTAACTCCAGAAGAAGTTTTAATTTTAACTATTCTATCTAAAAGTACATCGAAAGCACCTTTAGTAAACATTAAGTACTTGTTGTCAAAGTTATGAAGTGTACTCATAAGCTTTCTGTCAGAATCGAAAGGTATTTCCCCTAATCTTCCATATGTTTTTCTTAAGTCTAATTCTTCTATAGATAGTTTATGACCAAGGTTAACTAAAGCTACTTCAGTTGGATCTCCAATTTCTACCCCGTCTTTTGAAGTAGAATCATTACATAATATAGAAGCATTAACTAAATATTTAGCAACTTCATCATTTAAGTCACAATCTTCACCATCTACTAATTTATTATCAAAGTAAATTTTCTTTACAGTCATTTTATTTTGAGTTAAAGTACCAGTTTTATCTGAACATATTACAGATACAGAACCTAATCCTTCAACAGCTCTTAATTTCTTAACTATAGCATTTTCTTTTGCCATCTTTTGAGTTCCAAGAGCTAAAACTATTGTAACTATTGAACTTAATGCTTCTGGTATAGCAGCAACAGCTAAGGCAACAGCAAACATAAGAGAATCTAAAAGGTTAGTTCCTCTATAAAGACTTAAACCAAAGACTAAGATACAAACTATGAATATACCAATAGCAAGTTTCTTACTAAAGTCATCTAAGCTTACTTGAAGAGGAGTTTGCTTTTCTTGAGTTTCTTCCATCAGGTTAGCAATCTTACCTATTTCAGTATTCATACCAGTTCCAGTAACTACTACTAAAGCTCTACCATAAGTAACTAGAGAACCTGAGAATACCATGTTCTTTTGATCACCTAAAGCAATTTCTTCTTTTTCAATAATATCAACTATCTTGTCCACACTTTCGGATTCACCAGTAAGGGAACTTTCATTTACTTGAAGAGAGAAGTTTTGAATAATTCTACCATCAGCAGAAATCATATCTCCAGCTTCAAGAATTAAAATATCACCAGGTACTAATTCCTTAGATGGGATTTCTACTTTATGCCCATTTCTATATACCTTTGCACAAGGTGAGGATAAAGCTTTTAAACTATCCAAAGATTGCTCAGCTTTAAAGTGTTGAACAGTACCTAAAAGAGCATTAAGTACAATAACAGCAATAATTACTATTGTACTTTCTAAGCTACCAGTAATTGCAGAGATAACTGCAGCTGCAATTAAGATTAATACTAATAAGTCTTTAAATTGACTTAAAAATACTTGAAGTACCGTTTGTTTTTTCTTTTCAGTTAATTGGTTAAGACCATATTTTTCAAGGTTGTCCTTAAGTTGCTTCTCATTTAAACCGTCAGAAGTAACATTAAATTCATTTAGAACTTCTTCATAAGGCATCGAAAAATACTTTTTCATTTTGATTCCTCCAAACATTAATAATAAGAATATAGATAATTTCTGGGAGCCTATAAAAAAAGAGACTCTTAATACAATTTTTATTAGAATAAAAACTGTATTAAAAGTCTCGTTACCAAGATGGTATATAACACCAGACTATAATAGCCGCGAATGTTGATGTTATATTTTCAACTACTCCCTCTTAATGGAATATTTACTTATATTATTATAATAGATTGATTTAAAAAAAATGTCAATATATAATATTTGTATTTTCAAAATTTCACAAAACAAAATCAATGGCATAATATATAACATAGTATTTACATGGAGTTGAAAATTATTGATATACGGGCTAATATTAGCAGGGGGAAAAGGTACTAGACTTTATCCTTTATCTAGATCAGAAAGGCCTAAACAATTTCTTAAAGTTATTAATAACAAAAGCTTTCTACAAAACACAGTAGAGAGAGTAACACCATTAATAGATAAGGACAATATTTATATAGTGACAAATAAGGAATACCAGGATAAAGTTAAGCTTGAGCTTGAAAATATTAATTCTAATAATATATTTACAGAGCCTATGAATAAAGAAACTGCCACATGTATAGGCTTATCAGCAGTTAAGCTGTTGAAAAAAGATAATGATGCTATTATGGTTGTTTTACCATCAGATCATCATATTGAAAATGAAAAGCTGTATATAGAAACTTTAGGGCAAGCTGTAGATATTGCAAATAAAAGGAGGGGAATAGTAACCTTAGGGATAACCCCAAGCAGGGCAGAAACAGGATATGGATATATTGAGATGGGACAAAGAATCCAAGGGGAAATACCTAGTTTTAGAGTAGCTAGATTTACTGAAAAGCCTAATATTGAGGTAGCAAGGGACTTTTTATTAAAGGGTAGTTATTTATGGAACTCAGGTATGTTTATTTTTAGAGCTGATGTAATACTAAGAGAAATAGAAAAATATCTTCCTAAGCTTTATAAATCTTTAATGGAAATTTATAAGCATTTGGGAGAAGATGATGAAGAGGAAGTTATTAATGATCAATATTCATTAATAGATGGAATCTCAATTGATTTTGGAGTTATGCAAAAAACAAGAAAGGCTTTTGTTATAAAAAGTGATTTTATTTGGGATGATATAGGAAGCTTTTCAGCCTTAAGTAGATATTTAATAGAAAATAGAAGTAATAAGGTTAGTGAAAATGTATATCTTCAAGATAGCGAAAATTGTGCAGTTTTTGGGGAGAAAAACTTAGTAATAGGCTTTGGCATTAAGGATTTAATCATAGTAGACGCTGGAGATGTGATACTAGTGATGGATAGAAATAGGGAGCAGGAAATAAAGCATTTACTAAATGATTTAAATGATAAGAATGGGTATAGGGATTTTATTTAACTTGCAAAATAAAGGTTGTAATTTAGGTTTAGACTTAAGTTACAACCTTTTAATTTTTATATGTAATAGGCTTAAATCATGAAAAATATTTAAAAAAGGTATTGCAAAATCAAAAAGTTGGAATATAATAAAACTATACCACCCCCTGGGGGTGGGGGTAAAAAGAATAGGAATTATCTTTTTATATAAAATATAATTATGATCTAAAGGAGATGAATGCTTTGAAAGATAAATATAAGATAAGCGGAATGACCTGTTCTGCATGTGCAAATAGAATCGAAAAAGGTGTAAGCAAGATGGAGGGGGTTAAAGAAGCAAATGTAAACTTTGCAACTGAAACTTTAAATGTAGAGTATGATGATTCAGCACTTAAGCCATTAGATATTGAAAACAAGGTTGAAAAGTTAGGCTATAAGGTAGAAAAAAATATAGAATCTCATAACTATAAGATAGAAGGAATGACATGTACTGCCTGTGCAAGTAGAGTTGAAAAAGTTACAAATAAAATGCCAGGTGTTGAAAATGCTGTAGTTAATTTTGCAACAGAAAAGTTATCAATAAGCTTTGATGCAGATAAAGTAACTTTTGGAGAAGTTAAGGCTACTGTTGAAAAAGCAGGATATAAGCTAATAAGAGAAGAAGATAATGTTAATAATGAAGGAAAAAAAGTTACTGAACAAAGTAAGTTATTAAAAAGATTAATATTATCATTAGTATTTACAGTTCCACTACTAATAATAACAATGGGACATATGGTAGGTATGCCACTTCCAGAAATTATAGATCCAATGATAAATCCATTTAATTTTGCTATTATTCAATTAGTATTAACTCTTCCTGTAGTTTTAACAGGATATAAATTCTATTCTATAGGATATAGGAATTTATTTAAGTTAAGCCCCAATATGGATTCTTTAATTGCAATAGGAACTAGTGCAGCATTTATTTATAGCCTTTATGGAACTTATGAGATTTATATGGGTGATGCACATTTTGCAATGATGTTATATTATGAAGCATCAGCAACGATATTAGCATTAATTACATTAGGTAAATATTTAGAATCTGTTTCAAAAGGAAAGACATCTCAAGCAATTAAAAAACTTATGGGATTAGCTCCAAAAACAGCAACTATAGTTAGAAATGGTAAGGAAATAGTTCTTCCAATTGATGAAGTTATTGTTGGAGATATAGTTATTGTTAAACCAGGTGAAAAATTACCGGTTGATGGTGAAGTTGTTGAAGGAAATACATCAGTTGATGAAGCAATGCTAACAGGGGAAAGTATTCCTGTAGAAAAGACTGTTGGAAGTAAAGTAATAGGTGCAAGTATTAACAAAACAGGATTTATTAAATATAAAGCAACTAAGGTTGGTAAAGATACTGCATTAGCTCAAATTATTAAGCTAGTGGAAGATGCTCAAGGTTCAAAAGCTCCAATTGCAAAAATGGCTGATATAATAGCTTCTTATTTTGTACCAATAGTAATTGGTCTTGCTATATTTGCAAGTATAGCTTGGCTAATAGCTGGTGAAACTGGAACATTCTCATTAACTATCTTTATAGCAGTTTTAGTTATAGCGTGTCCATGTGCTTTAGGGCTTGCAACTCCAACAGCTATTATGGTTGGAACAGGAAAAGGTGCTGAATATGGAGTGTTAATTAAAGGTGGAGAAGCCTTAGAAGTTACTCATCAAATAGATACTATTGTATTTGATAAGACAGGTACAATCACAGAAGGTAAACCAGTTGTAACTGATATTGTTACAAGGAATATATCAAAGGATGAATTACTAATACTTGCAGCAAGTAGTGAAAAAGGTTCAGAGCATCCATTAGGAGAAGCTATAGTAAAGGGTGCAGAAGAAAAGAATCTTACATTAAAAGAGATATCTAACTTTAATGCAATTCCTGGACATGGAATTCAAGTTGAAATAGAAGGAAAGAATATATTACTTGGTAATAAGAAATTAATGGTGGGAAATTCTATAGAAATCGGAGATTTAGGAAATGAATCTGATAGATTAGCTAATGAAGGTAAGACACCTATGTATATTGCAATAGATAATAAATTAGAAGGAATTATAGCTGTTGCAGATACAGTTAAAGCAAGTAGTAATGAAGCAATTGAAAATCTTCACAAGATGGGAATAAAGGTTGCAATGATTACTGGAGATAATAAAAAGACAGCTGATGCAATTGCTAAGCAAGTTGGAATAGATATAGTATTATCTGAAGTATTACCAGAAGATAAGGCAAATGAAGTGAAAAAGCTTCAAGAAAAGGGTAGTAAGGTAGCGATGGTTGGAGATGGAATCAATGATGCTCCAGCATTAGCACAAGCTGATATCGGAATTGCCATAGGAACAGGAACAGACGTAGCTATAGAATCTGCTAATATAGTTCTTATGAAGGGCGATTTAAGAGATGTATCTACAGCTATTAAATTAAGTAAAGCAACTATTAGAAATATAAAACAAAATTTATTCTGGGCATTTGGATATAATGTTTTAGGAATACCAGTAGCTATGGGATTATTACATGTATTTGGTGGACCATTATTAAATCCAATGATAGCTGCAGCTGCAATGAGTTTAAGTTCAGTATCAGTATTAACAAATGCATTAAGACTAAGAGGATTTAATCCAAATAAATAATTAGTTAAGGAGAAATGAAGATGAAAAAGAAGATTTTAATTGAAGGAATGAGTTGTAATAATTGTGTAGCTCATGTGACTGAAGCGCTAAATGAGTTAGAGGATTCAAAGAACGTAGAAGTAAATTTAGATGGAAAATATGCATTAGTTGAAACAAATGTGAAAGATGATATTATAACAGAAAAAATCGAAGATATGGGATATGATGTTGTTAGAATAGAAAATATTTAAGAGGAAATAAAGGCTGATATTCATTAGAGTGTCAGCCTTTTTATGGATATACTATAGATATTAATATTTTTAAGTATTATTTAAGAAATGAAAATGTATTTTAAGAAAATTTAGGTGTATAATCAAATAAAAACCTTAATAAGTTGGATAATTAGAAACATTTTAATAATTTATTATGATGTAAGGAGAGGAATATGGGGACAGATAAGAAGAGGAATTTTATAATAAACGTAATTTATATACTAATTGTAGGTGCTATTTTATATATTACATTAAAATATGCCTTAGGATGGTTTTTACCTTTTGTAGTTGGATTTGGTATAGCCTTTATTCTTAAGCCTTTAATAAATTTATTAACTAAAAAATTAAAGATTAAAAGGAAGGTTGTAGCTGGATTAACAGTTTTAGTTTTTTATGCAACAGTAGGAGCCTTAGTTACATTATTGCTATTTAAGCTTGGATTAGTCATGAAGGATTTGTTTACAAAGCTACCAAGTTTATATGTAAATACTATAGAGCCTTTAATATATGAACTATCTGCTAAGGCTGAAGAGATTTTAGTTAATTTAGATCCTGCATTGCTTCAGGCTATTAAACAAGCTATAACATCAATAGCTGATTCTTTAGGCTCTATAATTTCAAGTGTATCTTCAGGAGCTGTTTCCTTTATAACCTCAACAGTTTCTGTGGTTCCTAGCTTCTTTATTATATTAATTTTTTCTATAATTTCATCCTTCTTTTTTGCTATGGATTATGAGAAGATTACAAGTTTTGTTATAAGACAATTTTCGCCTAAGGGAAGAGAAATAGTATTAGATATTAAAGAATATATAGTAGGAACTTTATTTAAAATAGTAAAGGCTTATTCAATATTAATAACTATAACATTTATAGAACTATCTATTGGATTATCTATACTTAGGGTTGAAAGTGCAATTTCTATTGCTTTAATAATTGCTTGTGTAGATATATTACCTGTTCTTGGTACAGGGGGAATAGTGATACCTTGGATATTTATAGAGTTATTTAAAGGAAATACAGCCTTGGCAATAGGATTAACTATAATTTATGTTGTTATTACAATTATTAGGAATATACTTGAACCTAAAATAGTTGGTGAACAAATAGGATTGCATCCATTAATTATGTTAATTTGTATGTTTGTTGGAGTAAAGTTTTTTGGAGTCTTGGGATTATTTATTTTACCAATAATAGTAATAATATTAAAGAATTTAAATGATAGTGGGAAAATACATATTTTTAAGTAGTATGTATTTAGAGAAATGTTAGGAGAATGTATGGAAATAGAATTTTATGATGGTGGTAGTATTGATAATGAAAAATTATTATATGCCATAGTAGTGTCTAGATATAATGGTAAGTGGGTTTTTGTAAAGCATAAGGAAAGAAGTACTTGGGAAATTCCAGCTGGTCACAGAGAAGAAAATGAAGATATAAATTACACAGCTAAAAGAGAACTTTTTGAAGAAACAGGAGCAAAAGAATATAAAATTACATATATATGTGATTATTCTTTAAAAATTAAGGGAAATAAAAGTTATGCTTCATTATTCTTTGCAAAAATAGAAAAGTTAGGTGAATTGCCTGATTATGAAATAGGTGAAGTTGGTTTTTTTGATGAAATTCCAGAAAATCTTACTTATCCTAATATTCAACCTAAGCTTCATAATAAGGTAAAAGAAGAAATAAATAAGTTTGTTTTTTAATATATATAGTATTATTATTAAACTATAAAGAACAAATGGGGTGAGTAAGTTATGATGATGAACACTCACAAAGCTTTAGCACAAGGATTTATTAATGGATTAGAAGATGATAAAGCCTTTATTATTAGTAGTGGACATTTTATATGGGGAAATTTAAAACCGGATTCTGCATCAAAATATAAATTTAAAAAACATTATTTTGATGAGAGCTTTGATATGATAGTTAAGAAGATAGAATTTTTATCTTCATTAACATTAGATGATATTTATATAAGATATTCATTAGGAAAATTTAATCAGGAATTAGGAGTAGTATGTCACTTCTTATGTGATTACTTTTGTGTACCACACTTTCAAAGATGGGAGTTTAAAAGTCCTGGTGCCGTAAAGGACCATGTATTATATGAAAATGACCTAAATAAATATGCTAAGCTTTGCACAATAAGACAAGATATTAATACTAGTTTAAAATCAGAAGATATAAGAAAATATATAGAAAAGCTTCAAAAAGAATATGAAGGTAATGTTTCTTATGAAAAAGACTTAATATATGCAAGCCATATGTGCAATACAGTAATTCACTTAATATTAGATGAAGTAATTTTAAACCAAAAGCTAAAAGAGCATATTGCATTAGTTATATAGTTAAAAATTAGAATTAAATATAAAAAATAGAAACTCAGAATTTCTGGGTTTCTTTTTTTATTTATTTATGTGATATATGAAAAAACCTATATCTTTAATAGAAGCTAGGAAAATAGTAGGTTACATATAGCTATTTTTTATATCACTAGTAATTTTAACCTTAGAATAGTTTCTCTTAAGATACAAAATATAAGTTTAAAGATTAAATATATTTAAGGGGAAAATGTTGACAAAGAAATAAAATCTGCATATAATAAAAACAAAGGAACATATGAGCAGTTGTTCATATGTAAAAATGAATGGAGGAAGCTGATATGGGAGAAAATAAATTAGAAAGCTGTAATTGTACTATAATTCATAAGGATGTAGTTGAAAAAGTAAAGGGAAACTTACCAGAAGAAGAAATTTTATATGATTTGGCAGACCTTTTTAAAGCTTTTAGTGATTCTACAAGAATTAAGATTTTATATGCACTATTTCAAGAAGAATTATGTGTTTGTGATTTAGCAGCTTTACTAGAAATGACTCAATCTGCTATTTCTCATCAACTAAGAGTTTTAAAATCAAACAAGCTTGTAAAGTTTAGAAGAGATGGAAAAGTAATATATTATTCTTTAGCAGATGATCATATTAAGCATATATTCCATGAAGGCTTTAAGCATATATTAGAATAAGGAAGTGGTGAGAAAATGAGTAACAAAGATATCAAACTAGTATTATCAGGATTAACATGCGCTAACTGTGCTAGTAAAATAGAGACAAGAGTTAATAATTTAGATGGAGTAAAGGAAGCTAATTTGAACTTTACAACTTCCACTTTAGTTATTGAAGGAGATGGAAGTAAGAAAGAGGATGAATTAATAGTTAAAGCAAAAGAAATAATAAATAAGCTTGAACCAGAGGTTAAGGTTTATAATAAAAATGAAGTTAAGGAACCAATTAGAAATACTTCTTCTTGTGCTGATGGAACATGTTCTATAGAAGAGGGTTCACATGATAAAGATAGTCATAATCATCATTCTCATAGTGATTCTAATGAGCACTCTCACGAAGATGGACATGGTCATGATCATTCTCATAATGAACCTATTACTTTAAAAGAAAATATACCTTTAATATTAGGGGTAATTATATATGCATTTGCTTTAATATTTAAGAGTGAATCAGTATTAAATATAATATTATTTGTAACAAGTTATATTTTAATTGGTGGAAAGGTCTTAACTACAGCAATTAAAAATATCTTTAGAGGAGAAATATTTGATGAAAACTTCTTAATGACAGTAGCTACTTTAGGAGCATTCTTTGTTGGAGAGTATCCAGAAGCTGTAGCAGTTATGTTATTCTATGAAGTTGGTGAGTTATTCCAATCATATGCAGTTAATAGATCAAGAAAATCAATAACTTCTCTTATGGATATAAGAGCTGACTATGCAAATGTTATAAGAAATGGTGTAGAAGAAAAAGTAAATCCAGAAACAGTTAATATAGATGAAGAAATTATAGTAAGACCAGGAGAAAGAGTTCCTTTAGATGGTATTGTAATAGATGGAACAAGCTTTGTAGATACTTCAGCTTTAACTGGTGAATCAGTTCCTAGAGAAATATCTATAAATGAAGAAATTTTAGCTGGCTGTATTAATACTAATGGAGTTTTAAAAGTTAAGGTAAGCAAAAACTTTAAGGAATCAACAGTTTCAAGAATTTTAGAATTAGTTGAAAATGCTTCAAATAAAAAAGCTCCAACTGAAAAGTTTATTACAAGATTTGCAAGAGTGTACACTCCGATAGTTGTGTTCTTAGCTTTAGCCCTTGCGATAATACCTCCTTTAGTAATTAAAGATGCAACATTTAATGAATGGATATATAGAGCATCAATATTCTTAATTGTATCTTGTCCATGTGCATTAGTAGTATCTATTCCTCTTGGATTATTTGCAGGTATAGGTGGTGCATCTAGAAAAGGAATATTAGTTAAAGGTGGAAACTATTTAGAAGCCTTAAAAAATATCGATTCAGTAGTATTTGATAAAACAGGTACTTTAACTAAGGGTGTATTTAAGGTAACAGAAATAAATAATGTTAATATAGAAAAAGAAGAATTATTAAAGGTTGCAGCAATTGCAGAAAGTAATTCAAATCATCCAATAGCTCAATCAATAATAAAAGAATATAGTAAGGATGTTACTTCTTCAGAAGTTAAAGATTATGAAGAAATAAGTGGGCATGGAATTAAGACTACAATAGATGGACTTGAAGTGCTAATAGGTAATTACAAGCTTATGGAAAAATTCAATATAGCTTATAATAAGGTAGATTCAATAGGTACTATAGTTCATGTAGCGATAAACAAAGAGTATAAGGGTAATATAGTAATATCTGATGAAATTAAAGAAACATCAAAAGAAGCTATTAGTGGATTAAGAGAAATTGGTGTTAAACAATCTGTAATGTTAACAGGAGACAATAAGGCTGTTGCAGATAAAGTTTCTGACATTATTGGATTAGATAAGGTTTATTCAGAGCTGTTGCCAGGAGATAAGGTAGAAAAATTAGAAGAAATAATTAATAATAATAAATCAGAAGGAAAAGTAATATTCGTTGGTGATGGTATAAATGATGCCCCAGTTCTAGCAAGAGCAGATATAGGTGTTGCTATGGGTGGTATAGGATCTGATGCAGCTATTGAAGCAGCAGACGTAGTTTTAATGAAAGATAATCCAAAGGCTTTAGTAGATGCCATTAAAGTAGCAAGAAAAACTAATAAAGTATTATGGCAAAATATTATATTAGCATTAGTAGTTAAGGTGTTAGTATTAGGATTAGGTGCTTTAGGAATGGCTAATATGTGGGAAGCAGTAATTGCGGACGTAGGAGTAACTATACTAGCAGTAATAAACTCTACAAGATGTCTTAAATAAAAAACAAAAAAGCAAGAAGTATATTGACAAATTTCGATATTTTTCTTATAATTATTTGAGTTGAGAACAATCAGGCAATATGGGAGCATGCTAGATTTTACTTTAATTACAAGTTAGCTTGTACTAGTTAAGGCTTATGTATAACGGATCTGCTACGTTATATATAAGTCTATTTTTTATTTAATCTATGTATCAATAAATAGTTTGCATTTTGTGTGCCTATAGATCTTTAAATAAAAAATAATTTTAAAGTAAATCACATTAATTGACGCATAAATATCTCAACTTATATATTATATAGCAGAATTAATCTTAATAATATGTGAAATTTTTATTGAAATTTATATAATATTATACAAATGATATTGTTTATTAATTAGAATTATTTTAAAATAGTAATAAGAGTAATTAAATTAGAAGAAATACAGCTTTGTATATAATTAGTTTACTAGAAATATGATATTTTCATAAAAGTAAAAATAGAACTTTGCTAAAAATTTAACCTTATTTATTTGGATTTCAGAAAAAGTTTGTTAAATAGATAACTTGGAGTGTTTTAAAATTACATGAAAAGTGGTAAACTATATTATAAAATAGATTAATTTTAATTTAAAATAATATAACAAGAAAATTAGGAGAAAAATTATTATGGATAAGAAAAAGAATATTTCAATGGCCGTAATTAAGAGATTACCTAAATACCATAGATATTTACAAGAATTATTAAAAAATGATGTAGATAGAATTTCCTCAAAAGAATTAGGAGAAAAGATAGGGTTTACGGCGTCGCAAATAAGACAAGATTTAAATTGTTTTGGAGATTTTGGACAACAAGGATATGGATATAATGTTAAGGATCTTTATAATCAAATTAGCTTAATATTAGGGTTAAACAAAGAGTACAAGGGGATTATAATAGGTGCTGGTAATATAGGGCAAGCAATTGCTAATTACAGTAGATTCTCTCAAGTAGGCCTTAATATAGGAGCAATATTTGATGCAAACCCAAAACTTATAGGAATGAGAATTAGGGATATTGAAATAGAAGATATTGACTTATTAAAAAATTATTTAAGAGAAAATATAGTTGATATAGGTATAATCTGTGTACCTAGAATTAATGCTCAAAAGGTATGTGATATCTTAGTTGAGAATGGAGTTACAGGAATATGGAACTTTGCTCCTGTTGACTTATCAGTACCAGAAAATGTTACAGTAGAAAATGTACATTTATCAGAAAGTTTATTAACACTTATATACTTATTACATGATAAAGATGAAAACAACTTGTAAATTTATACATGGGTTTATTTAGAAATAGTTATTGCAAAAGAAAATTTAAGAGTTTATAATAATAATTGAAGCTTAGCTTCAATTATTTTTTAATTTTAATTGTTATAAGATTAACAATTAAAATTAATTTATATATAAATAATGTTATTTAAAAAAAATATATAATCATGGGTAAAAGGGAGGATACTTTAAAATGGAATTAAAGAATATAATTCTTGAAAAAAGTGAACATTTAGCTATTGTTACTATTAATAGACCTAAGGCATTAAATGCATTAAATTCAGAGACATTAAAAGACTTAGACATAGTGTTAGAGGATTTAGAAAAGGATAGCAACATATATTGTGTTATATTAACTGGTTCTGGAGAAAAGGCTTTTGTAGCTGGAGCTGATATATCTGAAATGAAAGATTTATCAGAGGAAGAAGGAAGAAACTTTGGTCTTTTAGGAAATAAAGTTTTCAGAAGATTAGAAAAACTAGACAAACCTGTAATAGCTGCTATATCTGGATTTGCTCTAGGTGGCGGTTGCGAGCTTGCAATGGCGTGTGATATTAGAATAGCTTCTGAAAAAGCTAAGTTTGCTCAACCAGAAGCAGGTCTTGGAATTACACCAGGTTTTGGTGGAACTCAAAGATTACCTAGATTAGTAGGTGAAGGAAAAGCAAAAGAACTTATTTATACTTGTGCTACTATTAAGGCTGATGAAGCATTAAGTATTGGATTAGTAAATAAGGTAGTTCCTTTAGAATCATTAATGGATGAAGCAAAAGCTATGGCTAATTTAATTATGGCTAATGCTCCAATAGCAGTTAAACTATGTAAAGATGCAATAAATAGGGGAATGCAAGTTGACATAGATAAGGCTGTTGAAATAGAAGCAGGAGACTTTGGTAAATGTTTTGCAACAGAAGACCAAAAAGAAGGTATGACTGCTTTTATGGAAAGAAGAGCTAAAAATTTTTCTAACAAATAGTCGGAAAAAATAAAATATATAAAATAATTATAATAT
>OGSQ01000018.1_pt1 | contig 144174 bp, 119 predicted proteins | sample 1573921 | NCBI WGS metagenome assembly OGSQ01 (sample SAMN03295832, study PRJEB24534) | human gut metagenome | isolation source: fecal sample 7 from infant 4 | host: Homo sapiens | place: USA: Pittsburgh, PA | collected 2014-07 | reverse complement strand
TAAATAAATAAATAAATAAATAAATAAATAAATAAATAAATGTAATTAGACATAATTTTATCGTTTTATGTTTAATTAGAGTTATTATTAAATTAAAAGAAAAATTCAAAATCTCAAAATATTGAGATAACTTAGCAAGATACTAATATATATCCACTAATATCTAATATATAATTTACTTATACAGTACAGGTAAAATATGTAAGTGATTATATATTTTTACATGTTCTAGAATATAGAAGAGAAGGTATAAAGGGGTGGTAAATAATAGAATATTAGCAGGAAGTATTATAATCACAAATTTATGAGAAGGGTAGTGTGTATTATGGTTAGTATCCTTAAGGGAAGTAAGAAGAGGCTTGGAGCTGCATTAACAGCTTTCATAGTATTTTGTACATTTATATTTCCGTCTTTACATGTTTTAGCAGTACCAAAAACAATGGCACATATAAAGGCTGGAAGTGGTAATGGTAATGGACATTTTGGTAGTACAAACCCAGAGGCATTTGTATTATCAGATAAAAAAGATATTACAAATGAGTCTATTAGCTTCCAGATGAAAGTGGGAAGTGCAAAAAATGATACAAGATTTCGTTTTGTGACCAAATATGTAGACGATAACAATTGGGGATATGTCGCATATGATGGAGCAACTGGTTGGTTTACAGAATATAAGAATGGTGATAAGACAGGATATCCAAAAGTTACAGGCCTGCCAGAATTAAACCAAGATGATATCTTAAATATTAGTGCAGTATATGAGGAAAATGGACTTAAACTAAAGGTAGAGAATAAAACAAGTGGTGAGAGTGGAGAAGCACTAATTAATACAGCTGATTTTATTAGTTTAAAAGATAAAGCAGGAAAGATTGGATTTGGTGCAGCTACTTATGGAACTGCATACACTGATATCTATTTTTCAGATGTAACAGTTGGAGAATATAAGTACACAGATTACAATGCTTGGACATTATATAAAGATAACCTTGCAGGTCAAGTATGGGAACCATCAGTAGTAGTAACAGATAAAGAAGAACCAGAAAATCCATCTGAGCAAGGTCAAAAGTGGATTAAGTTAACAGGTGGATCTAAAAATGGTGGTGGACATGCTTATGGTAATGCATCAGTAGCAGCACCAGTTTTATTACTTGATAATGAGAAGAGGATGGAAAAATCAGGGGAACTATCACTAAAATTAAAACCAAGTAGCAATTGGGGAGTTTTTCATACTTATGTAGACGATAACAATTGGTTATATATAGGATATGATTCATCTAGTAAGTGGTATTATCAATATAAGTTAAATGGTAGTGAATCTTATCCAAGTATTTCAGGTCTCCCAGTGCCTGTAGAGGGTGAAGAACTACAAATGTCTATATCCTTAAATAATGAGACATTATCAGTAACTGTTAATGGAACTACAGCTAGAGTTACTAATCAAGCTTTAATTTCCTTTGCTGACAAGACTTCTGGAAAAGGAAGATTTGGTGTAAAGACAAATGGAGCAACTTCCATTTCATTTGCAGATGTAAAATATAACGGAAAAAGCGCTATGGAAGACAAGTGGGTATTTGCTGCAGAGCGTACAGGACAAAAAGTAGAAGAAGTATATTCAAAGCTTGTACCAGTATCAGGAACTGTTTTAAATAAAGATGGAGATCCTATTCCAGAAGCAGTTATACGTATAGGAGCAAACTCAGTTAAGAGTGATGTAAATGGAAGGTATCAATTTGATGGCTTAGAAATTGGAGAATATAATATGGCTGCTACAAAGCCAGGTTATGAGGCATATTCTAAGGTTATAAATGTTGAAGATAAAGACAATGTAATAAATATTACATTAGAAGAAAAAGCATCATTAGATTTAACACAATATGATACTATTTCATCAAATGAAATGAAAGTATATATTGGAAAGACATTCCCTGTTGTTGCTAGGTATCAAATTCTTAAAGATGGCAAGGAAATGGAAGGACAATATTTCCGTGGTAATGAAACTAAACTTAATACTGTAGCAATCAATGGTGTGAAAATTGTACCAACTGTTACAGTTGAACAAACAGAAGCAGATTTTAGAATATATTCAATGCATGTTGAAAACACTGAAAACAACATAAATTTTGATATGAAAATAAAAGTAAGTGTAAAAGAAAATGATTTAACATGGGAAGTAATAGAAATTAAAAAGGTAGAGGGTTCTGCAAAGATTGGAACTATTGATGTTCCAGGTTTAAATCTTTTAACAGTAGATGCTGTAGAAGAAGGAGCTAATTTTGCAGGAGCACAAACATCTACAACTACAACATCAAGTGGTGATGTATTTATAGATTTTGAAAATGGATTTGTTCCATCAAAAACAGATTCTTATCTATATGGATTCCTTACAAATAACAAGTTAAGTGCAGGTCTTTTCAGTAATTCAGAAGCAGAAGGAGATAAACGTGTTGTAAGAAACAATGGTGCAGATACAATGAGTCTTACAAGTGCTCCATGGTATTATGAATTAGGAGATAAAAACGGACAAAAGGCAGCTGCAAAATATAAAGATTATCCAGTAAGTGATTTACCAGTTGCAAAAGTTGCTATTGCAGCAGATGAAAATGGAGATAATGATATTGACTGGAATGACGGAGCTCTTGCATTCCGTGATATTATGAATATTCCTTATGAAGCAGATGTAATTAAGGATATGGTTAACTATCGTATCGTTATGAACTTTGCAAGTATGGCATCTAACCCTTATTTAACAACAGCTGATAATATTAAGAAGGTCTTTCTTGCAACAGATGGACTTCCACAATCAGTTATGTTAAAGGGATATGGAAATGAAGGCCATGATTCAGCAAACTCTGAATATGCAGATATTGCAGAACGTGAAGGTGGAGTAGAAGATTTCCAAGACTTAATTAAAATTGCACATGATTATAATACAGAAATTGGTGTTCACATTAATGCGCAAGAAGCATATCCAGAAGCAGCTTCATTTAATGAAGATATGTTACAAAAGCCAATAGGAAATGGATGGGGATGGCTAGACCAATCTCATGTAATCGATAAGCTTTGGGATTTATCAAGTGAAGCAAGATGGAAGCGTCTTGTACAATTCTATGATCGTATAAATGGAACAAGCTTCTATAATAGAGCATGGCCAGAGGCAGTAGTAAATTCACTAGGTGAAGTAACTGCAAGTAAAGAAGAAATTAAGGCTGACGCTGAAAGCCGTGAAAATAATATGGATTTCATCTATCTTGATGTATGGTATCAAGATGCATGGGAAACAAGAAATGTTGCAAAAGAAATTAATTCCCTTGGTTGGAGATTCTCAACAGAGTTTAGTGCACAAGGTGAATATGACTCAACATGGCAACACTGGTCAACAGATGCAGTTTATGGTGGTGCAACTTCAAAGGGCTTTAATAGTGATATTATAAGATTTATCAGAAATGACCATAGAGATTCTCAAGTATTAAATTATCCTTCATTCGGAGGAACAGCGGATAATCCACTACTTGGAGGTTACAGATTGTATGGATTTGAAGGATGGGGTGGAGATAGAGACTTTAATGAATATATCTTAGAAACATTTAATCAAAACCTACCTACTAAGTTCTTACAACATTATATTGTAACTGATTGGGAAAATTACGAAGAAGGACAATCACCTGTAGGAAATCATGAAAAAGAAATTACATTAAAAAATGATGCAGGAGATACAGTTGTTGTAACAAGAAAAGAAGAACAAAGAAATGATGATAATATTGAGCGTATAATTACTTTAAATGATAAAGTAGTTTTAGATGAAGTAAAATATTTATTACCATGGACAGAAGAAGATGGAACAGAAAAATTATACCATTGGAATTTAGATGGTGGAAAAACAACATGGGAGCTTCCAAAGGGATGGGAAGGACTTGGAAATGTTGTAATGTATGAATTATCTGATCAAGGACGTATAAATGATATAAGTGTTCCTGTAACTAATGGATCTGTAACTTTAGAAGCTAAAGCAGCAACAGCATATGTATTAGCAATGGGTTCTGAAGTTAAAGAATTAAAAAATGACTTTGGTGAAGCTGATTATATAGTAGATCCAGGATTTAATGGATATGCAGTAGGAGAAAAATTATCTAAGGATGAATGGTCAGGAGATATTGAAGATGAATCAGTTGTAATAGAAAAGGCAAATACAGGAGATCAAAGACTAGCATTTAATAGTCCTTCTGAAGATGTAACTGTAACTACAACTATTTCAGGATTAAATAAAAATACAAATTATGTAGCAGAAGTATATGTAGAAAATAATAGTGATGAAAAGGCTACTATAGAAGTGAATTCAGGAAAGAAGACAGTTTCTAACTATACTGAACGTTCTATTTTAAATAACTATGTAAAATCAGATCAAAAGAATGGAAGTAAAATGCAACGTATGCAAATTTCATTCACAGCTGAAAAGGATACAGCAAAATTAACTTTATCTAGAGCAGCTGGAGAAGGATCTACTTATATGGATGATATCCGTATTGTAGAAAAGACATTAGATAACTTCCAAAAGGATGGAACATTTACACAAGACTTTGAAACAGTAGTACAAGGATTATATCCATTTGTATTAAGTTCTGCACAAGGAATTTCAGACCCTGCAACACATTTATCACAATTAAATGACCCATACACACAAGCAGGATGGAATGGAAGAGTAATTGATGATGTAATTGATGGAAAATGGTCATTAAAACATCATGATGCAAATACTGGAATAATCTATCAAACACTTCCACAAAATTACCGTTTTGAAGCAGGTAAAGTATATAATGTAGAATTTGATTATCAATCAGGACCGGATAAAGGATATGCTATGGTAATTGGAGATGGTACAAATTATGCAGCTCCAACAGAAGAACAATATCTTGCAGTAGCTCGTGGAGAAACTAAACATGTGAAAATGCAAGTTATTGGTAGCGGAAGTGGACAAACTTGGATTGGTCTTTATCAAAATGCAAGTAAATCAGGAACTGGTGCAATGGGTCAAAGAGATTTCACTCTAGATAACCTTGTAATTACAGAAGATAAAGATGCAGTTGCAGTTACATTATCAAGTACAAATCTTTATAAAGGTGAAACTGCTACAATATATGGAAATGGTTTAGATAAAATTAAGTGGAATTCAAGTGATGAAAAAGTAGCAGTTGTAGATAAGGATACTAATATTGTAAAAGCATTAGCAGCAGGAAACTCAACTATTACAGCAATACTTCCAGATGGAAAAGAAGTTGTATTTGAAATGAAGGTTATAGACGATGTTGTAATAGATATTCCAAGAGAAGAATTAGAAGGAATAACTTCTAGTGCAAACACAGAAGAGACAACAGGAGAAGGTGCAGGAAGTGGAGTAGCTTCTGCAGCTACAGATGGAAAATATTCAACTTACTGGCATTCACAGTGGAGTGGCAATAGATTTGTTGTAAGCAAAGAAAATCCAGCTATCCTAACTGTAGACTTAGGAAAAGAAATGAAAATAGGTGGAGTTAAATTCCAACAAAGACCAAGTGCAAATAATGGTATTGTGGAACAATTTAAATATGAGGTATTAGATGCAGAAGGAAAAGTTTTAGAAACTTCAGACTCTATTACTGCTTTAACTTCAGAGATGCAAGGTGGAGCATGGGTAATTGCTAAATTTAAACAAACACTTAATGCAAAAACAATTAAGATTTATGTAGAAAAAGGTCAAGGTAATTTTGCAGCAATAGCAGAAGTTGCACCAATTATTCTACACAAGGTTGCAGACACAGCAAGCTTAGAAGATGTAACAATGAATATAGGTGGAAAAGCAACATTAACTCCAAAGCATCCAGAAAATACTGTTCTAAAAGGTATTGTATGGAGTTCATCTGATGAAAATGTAGTAAAAGTAAATCAAAATGGTGTTCTAACAGCAGTAAAAGCAGGAACTGCTAAGGTTAAAATAACAAATGCAGCAGGTCTAATAGCAGAAAGCACAGTAACTGTTGAAAAGAAGAAGTTAAATTATAATAAATTAGAAAATGCTATTAAAAAAGCAGAAAAGATTGATTTAACTAAGTATAAGGATGGAGCTGAAAAAGATTCATTTGTAAAAGCATTAAAAGATGGAAAAGCTTTAATTAATAATGCATCAACACAAGATGAAATCGATAATGCAGTGAAAGTTCTTACAGAAGCTCAAGCAGCATTAAAACTACTAGATGTAGAAGAGCTTGACAAAAGTGAATTAGGAAAAGTAATTGCAGAATACGAAAAGCTTGATTTAGATAAATATAAAGATGGATCAAAGAAAGATGCATTTGTAAAAGCATTAAAAGAAGCAAAGGATGTATATAAGAATGCATCAAAACAATCAGAAATAGATAAGGCTCTATCAAAATTAAAGAAAGCTAAAGATAATCTAGTAGAAGTAGAACCAGAAAATCCGGAAGTACCAGAAGTACCAGGAAATCCAGAAACACCTGAAAATCCAGATACTCCGGAGACTCCAGATGATAATATAGTAATTAAACCATCAGAAGATAAGGTTACTGCAGAAGTATCAAAGATTAACCCTAATGAAAAGAATGAAATTAAGGTTAATACTGATTCTTCAGCTAAGAAGGTAGAAATTATTATTAAAGATGTTGAATCATTAAAGAATGGCACAGGATCTTTAAATATTACTATAAATAATGGAGTTCAAATAAACTTACCATTATCAGCAATAGACAAGAGTCTTTTAGAAGGGGCTAAGGGTGTTACTATTAGCCTAGATATAATAGAAAACTCTGATATATTAAAAGATATAAATGCAGTTAATAAGGTATTTGACTTTAATTTAATTATTAATAAAGAAGATGGAAGTACATTTATCCATAACTTTAAAGAAGGACAAGTAGAAATAACTATAAGCTTAACAGATAAAGAACTTGAAGGTCTTAATAAAGATAATCTTGTAGTTTATTATTACAATGAGGCTGAAAAGAAATTTGAAGCTATGGAAACTAAGGTGGATGGAAATAAAGTTACATTTAAAACTTCTCACTTCTCAAAATTTATAATAGCTGAAAAGTTAGATGATAGCCTAACTAATCCATCAGATACTAATAATAGTGAAGATGAAAAAGGAAATTTACCTAATACAGGTGCAGTAGTTTCAACTTCAGTAATATTAGTTTTAGCATTAGCGGCAGTAGTAGTTGGTGGAGTTTTATTTATAAGAAAAAAGAAACATGTATAAAAGAGATTAATTAAAGTTTTATAATCTACAAGAAACTAACATTTATAATAGAATTTAAATATCAAATGAATGAACAGTAATTAGTCTATACATTCATTAAATATGATAAAACTAAAATACTCATAATAGAGAAAGGGCGTGACTAGCATTCCAAGAGAAAGCTAGATCATGTCCTTTTTGATTAATCAATAACTTCTAATTTTTGTCATATGCTTAGTTCACGTTCTATATGTCTTTGTTAGTGGTTATAAACTAAAAATATCTAAGGGGAAAATTAAAAATGTGAGAACAAGATTTTAAATACTAAAATTTTCAACAGTTACAGTAATTATAAAGGTATCAATATAAGAATTAATTTACGGATAAGTAATTTATGATGGATCTCCTATAGGAATAATATTACTAGTAACAGAAATAATTAATGTTTACATAAGAATTCTTATTCAAAGGTGTGTAAGAAAAATATAAAAACTAAAGTTTGTAATAGTAAAAATTAACCATATAATAAGGTTGTTTTCACTGCAATTTTTGTGTTTTATATTGTATATGATGGTATAGGAATATATATCAAATGAAAGGATAAGTAGGATAAATTGTAAAAATAAGAGTTATCATGGTTGAATATGGAAAATTTACATAATATAATTATTTATGAATAATTATGTAGGGGGAGAAGAAATGAAAAAAATCAAGTTACACTTAGCAAGGATACTAACTTTTATGATGTTAATTGGTTTAGTATCAGGTGGTTTTTGGGGAAAAGAAGTAAAAGCAGCAGAGGGAGGATATGAGTTTCATACTATAGAAAATAGTAGAATGCTGAACTATTTGCCATACGGAAATAAGATGATTTTAGCTTATGAGAATGCAGATGACGAAAGTCCTAAAAAAGTTACTATTTCATCTGTTGAAAATGGTAAAGAAACTATTTTATATGAAATAGAAGGGGGTTACGCAGTTAATTTATCAGAGGCTATTGCTGATAACGTTATACTTTTAGCTTTTTTACCTGATGGAGGAGAAGCAACTGCGTACAAAAAATTCAATTTAAATGAAAATAAAATTTATGACATAACAGAAAAAGAATATATTTCATTAGAAGGTCATGTAGAAGAAGAAGAAAAAGTATGGTCTGATTCTGAAAAGGAAGAAGTACTTCAAAAAATTAATAAGAAAGCAGGTACTAATTTAACTATTAAAGATAAAAAATTAGAGGCTGTTGATGAATACTATTCAGAATATGTAAATGGAAATGAAAGAATTGGTATAGAGCTAGATTACAGGAATAGTGAAAAGTCTGTTGTTGAATTTTATGTCAGCTATACTAAAAATGATTTAAGAGAACATTATTCTGGTTTAATATTTGGTGACTATGTATTTGTAAGAACTAATAAAACTTTTTTATTTCCTACATACATAGTAGATAATGGAAATCTATATATATTTACTGAAACTGATGAGGAATTTAGTACTAAATGTGAAATTATAAAGATTACTAAAGATGGTGTAGAAACACATAAGAGTATAGATGAAGTAACAAACAACTCTTATATGGAAGTTAATGGAGAATATCTATATATAAGTCATTATGTTAGAGAAGGATATATACCTAGATTAAATATTTATAAAGCAAATGGAAATAGATATGAATTGGTTAAGAGTATTGATAACATAGGTGAGGTATCAAGCCTAGATGGAAATAGTAAAATACTTTTAAGTGTAAATGGCGAAAAATTAGAACTTATAAAATTAACTGGTGCTAATACAGAAGTATTATACGATTTAAGTGATGTAGTTACTGGTTTAAGTGGTATTGAAAACAACTATGTTTTATATACATATAATGGAGAAGCACCAAGTATAATAGTAATGCAAAAAAGTACTCCAAATCAACCATCTGAACCAGAAGTACCAGAAAATCCAGAAGTGCCTGAAACTCCAGAGAACCCAGGAGACAATGGAAATAATAATAATGTAGTAATTAAACCTTCAGAAGATAAGGTTATTGCAGAAGTATATAAGATTAACCCTAATGAAAAGAATGAAATTAAGGTTAATACTAATTCTTCAGCTAAGAAGGTAGATGTTGTAATAAAAGATATTGAATCCTTAAAAAATGGAAAAGGATCTTTAAATATTACTATGAATAATGGAGTTCAGTTAAACTTACCGTTATCAGCAATAGACAAGAGTCTTTTAGATGGGGCTAAGGATGTTACTATTAGCTTAGAAATAGTAGAAGATTCTGCTATATTAAAGGATATAAATGCTGTTAATAAGGTGTTTGATTTTAACTTAATAGTTAATAAGGAAGATGGAAGTACATTTATTCATAATTTTAAAGATGGACAAGTAGAAATAACTATAAGCTTAACTGATAAAGATCTTGAAGGTCTTAATAAAGATAATCTTGTAGTATATTATTATAATGATGCTACAAAGAAATTTGAAGCTATGGAAACTAAAGTTGAGGGAAATGAAGTTACATTTAAAACTCCTCACTTCTCAAAATATGTTGTAGCTGAAAAGTTAGTTGATAAAGATGAAAATGTAACTAAACCAGAAGAAAATACTAATTCATCAGATACTAATCCATCAGATACTAATAGTAAGACTGAAGCTGGAAAAGGAAATTTACCTAATACAGGTGCAGTAGTATCAACTTCAGCAATATTAGTTATAGCATTAGCTGCAGTAGTAGTTGGTGGAGCTTTATTTATAAGAAAAAAGAAACATGCATAAAAGAGATTAATTAAATAAAGTGAACTAGTTAAATAATAAGAATTAATCTAAATATGTAAGTAATATAACTATGTAAAATAAAAAATCATATATTATGTTATGCTCTCTTTGTAGTAGACAGTTAAAATAATAAAACTGTAGCTATGGAGGGAGTATTTTATATATAAGAAAATACTTAATTAATATAAATATTAGGTTCTCTTTATGTGAAGAAATTAATTTTATGTTCTCTGGTAGAGAAAAAATTCATTTTAAATTTTCTTACTTTAGGGTATAATGAATAACTAGAGAAATAGAGATAAAGTGATTCTTAGCTTCAGATGGAGTTTTCTTAAAAAGTAGAGAATCAAAATCTTGCATTTTGTGTGAATCACTTTCACAGAGTGCAGTAATATCTTATTCCATCTGAAGCTTAGAAGAACTAATCCAGGCGCGTAGCAGTGCTTAGCTCCCACTTTGAGAAGATGGTAGTATTAGCAATGTTAGCGATCGGATAAACTACTTTCAATTTAAGGAGGAAAAGCCCTTGGCAGATTACATAAATGAAATAGAAAAGAGAAGAACCTTTGCTATAATATCCCACCCTGATGCAGGTAAAACTACATTAACAGAAAAGTTCCTATTATACGGAGGAGCTATAAGACTTGCAGGATCAGTAAAGGCTAGAAAGGCTTCAGCACATGCAGTATCTGACTGGATGGAAATAGAAAAACAAAGAGGTATTTCAGTTACTTCATCTGTAATGCAATTTAATTATAGTGGACATTGTATAAATATATTAGATACACCAGGTCACCAAGATTTCTCAGAAGACACATATAGAACACTTATGGCTGCAGATAGTGCAGTTATGGTTGTTGATGGAGCAAAAGGTATAGAAGATCAAACTAGAAAGCTATTCCATGTTGCATCCCTTAGAGAAATGCCTATATTTACTTTTATAAATAAGTTGGATAGAGAAGCTAAGGATCCATTTGAGTTATTAGAAGAAATTGAAAATGAACTTGGAATAAAGACATACCCTATGAACTGGCCAATAGGATCAGGTAAAGAGTTTAAGGGAGTATATGAAAGAGATAATAAGAGAATTATTGCTTTTTCAGCTGGAAACCATGGTCAAACTGCAGTAGATGCAATTGAAGGTGCTGTAGATGATCCAAAATTTAGAGAAATCTTAGGAGAAGCTCTTCATGATAAATTAATGGAAGATATAGAACTTTTAGATATAGCTGGAGACGACCTTGATTTAGAAAAAGTTAGATTAGGAGAATTAACACCAGTATTCTTTGGATCAGCTTTAACTAACTTTGGTGTAGAGCCATTCCTAGAACATTTCTTAGAAATGACTACATCACCACTTTCAAGAAACTCAAGCATAGGAGAAATAGATCCATTTGATAATAATTTCTCAGCTTTCGTATTTAAGATACAAGCTAACATGAATAAGGCTCATAGAGATAGAATTGCCTTTATGAGAATTTGTTCAGGAAAGTTCCAAAAAGGAGAAGATGTTTATCATATGCAAGGTGGAAAGAAGCTTAAGCTTTCTCAACCACAACAATTTATGGCTCAAGATAGAGAAATAATTGAAGAAGCATATGCAGGAGATATAATTGGTGTATTTGATCCAGGTATATTTTCAATTGGAGACACTTTATGTTCTCCATCAAAGAAGTTTAAATTTGAAGGAATTCCAACCTTCGCACCAGAACACTTTGCAAGAGTTAGACCAGTAGACTCTATGAAGAGAAAACAATTCGTAAAAGGTGTTACTCAAATAGCTCAAGAAGGAGCGATTCAAGTATTTAAAGAATCATTCATAGGAATGGAAGAAATAATAGTTGGGGTTGTAGGTGTACTTCAATTTGAAGTTTTAGAATACAGATTAAAGCATGAATACAATGTTGATATTAAAATGGATAGACTTGCATTTAGATATGTAAGATGGATAGAAAATAAAGACATTGATATGGATAAATTAAACTTAACATCAGACACTAAGAAAGTTAAGGACTTTAAGGATAGAAATATTCTTATATTCCAAAACGACTGGGGAATAAGCTGGGCTCTAGATCACAATAAGGGCTTAATACTTTCAGGTGTAGGTAAAAGCGAAGAATAAATTTTAAGATAAAAATGGAGCTGTCGCACTAAATAATTAGTGCACGGCTCCTTTTTAGCTAAAAATAGCTACCGTACAGCGAAGAATTCTATTGGTTAAAAATTAATTTGTTCATATTTTTACATTCCTTTGGTGATATACCATATTCCTTTTTAAAGGCCCTGTAAAAACTAGAATAATCTTTAAATCCAAATAATAGGTAAGCCTCGCTAATTTCTGTGTTGTTCAAGATAGCATTCCTACATGCAGAAACTCGTTTTTTTAAAATATACTGATGAATGGAAAGACCAATGTTTTTCTTAAATGTATGGGCTATATGATATTTACTTACATAGAATTCATTTGCTAATCGTTCGAGGGATAAGTCATCTTCAAGGTGCTCTTCAATATAATAAATTAAGTTTTCATATAGACTTTGTTCTTCTTTTGGGCTCTTAGGATTATTCTGTTCATATACAATACGGTTAAGATATAGAATTAAGTCATTGACACAGAGGGATATTTTCGCTTCTTTACCAAACCGTTGTGAATGTATTTCTTCTATGAGATGAAAAACTTTAGATTGAATCATATTAAATGTAATGATGTCATTATGAAATATATATAGTTTTGAAATAAGTACATATTGCATTAAATATCCATAGGAGGATGAAAGTTGTAGGAGCTGGTTACAGTATTCTTCACTGATCCAAAACACAAATCTACGATATGGATATTTAGTACTATTAATTATTGCATTATGCTTTACATTTGGGGGAATAAGTACTACATCGCCGTATTTTAATGGATATATCTTATCTTCAATCTGTATAAATACATCTCCTTCCAAAAAGAAATAAAATTCATAATAGTTATGCTTGTGACTTTTTATATTAGATAATTGACAGTCATTATATTGGTAATCATTATAATAGTAAATTTCAAAGTCCTTAGAAAGCATATACTGCCTAGTAATGAATTTAGTCTGTAAATTTCTTTTCATCTTATTTTCTCCTTTCGCTTTGTTTAATATTATCATTGGATAGCAACTTTTGCAATGTAGATAACAATTCTATCAATTGGATTTTTAACTAAAAACTTTATAATAAATTGTAAATGAACTATAAATTGTAAATATAATATGTTTTTTAGAAAGGAACAATAAATTATGGAAATGACTTTAAGATGGTTTGGTTCAAGATTTGATACCGTTACATTAAAACAAATTAGACAAATCCCTGGAGTAACTGGGGTAATTACTACACTTTATGATACTACGCCTGGAGAAGTATGGAGTCGTGAAAGTATTAGAAAAATGAAAGAAGAAGTTGAAGCTTCAGGTCTTAGCGTAGCAGGGATTGAAAGTGTAAACGTACATGATGCTATAAAAGCAGGAACTTCTGAGAGAGATAAATATATTCAGAATTACATTGAAACCCTAGAGAACCTTGGAAAAGAAGATATACATCTTGTATGCTATAATTTTATGCCTGTATTTGATTGGACACGTACAGAATTAGCACGTAAAAGACCAGATGGTTCTACTGTTCTTGCATATAATCAAGAAGCTGTAGATGCATTAAATCCAGAAAATATGTTTGATTCAATATCTAAAGATACCAATGGTGTTGTAATGCCAGGATGGGAACCAGAACGTATGGTAAAAATAAAAGAATTATTTGATATGTATAAAGATATAGATGATGATAAAATATTTGAAAACTTGAAATACTTCTTAGAACGTATTATGCCAGTATGCGATAAATACGACATTAATATGGCGATTCATCCAGATGATCCCGCATGGAGTGTTTTTGGACTTCCACGTATTATAATTAGTAAAGAAAATATCTTAAAGATGATAAATATGGTTGATAATTCACATAATGGTGTTACTTTTTGTTCTGGCTCTTACGGAACTAACCTTAAAAACAATTTACCAGATATGATACGTTCACTAAAAGGAAGAATTCATTTTGCACATGTACGTAATCTAAAATTTAATACTCCTACAGATTTTGAAGAATCAGCACATCTTTCCTCAGATGGATCTTTCGATATGTATGAAATTATGAAAGCACTTTATGAAATTGGATTTACTGGTCCTATTCGACCTGACCATGGACGAATGATTTGGGATGAAGTTGCAATGCCTGGATATGGGCTTTATGACAGAGCACTTGGTGCTACATATTTGAATGGACTCTGGGAAGCAATTGAGAAAGGGGCAAAATAACATGAAACTAAATGAAGATGGATTATCCAATAGGGAACTATGGAAAGCAAAAGGTTATTCTCTTCCAGAATATAACAGAAAAGAAGTAATTGAAAAAACAAAGGAAAATCCTCATTGGATTCATTTTGGTGCCGGTAATATATTTCGAGCTTTTCAGGCAAATGTAGTTCAGAATCTTCTAAATAAAGATATCATTGATAGGGGATTAATTGTTGCTGAAGGATATGATTATGAAATTATTGAAAAGATGAATTATCCCCATGATAATTACAGCATTTTAGTTACTTTGAAGTCAGATGGTTCAATAGAGAAAACAGTTGTAGGAAGTATTGTAGAATCTCTTACATTGAATTATGAAAATGAAAAACATTTTAATCGTTTAAAAGAAATCTTTGAAAAAGATTCTCTCCAAATGGTGAGTTTCACTATTACAGAAAAAGGATATAGTCTTATGGACGGTAGTGGAAATATGATTCCTTCAATTATAAATGATATGGGAAAAGGACCGAATAAGCCAGAAAGTTATATGGGCAAGGTAGTATCACTTCTATATTCACGTTTTCTATCTGGTAAAAAGCCAATTGCCATGGTTAGCATGGATAACTGTTCTCACAATGGAACAAAATTATATGAAGCTGTATCAGCTTTTGCTAAAGAATGGGCATTAAGGGGACTTGCTGACAGAGGGTTTGTTGATTATATCAATGACCCTAAAAAGGTATCTTTTCCATGGACTATGATTGATAAAATTACTCCTCGACCTAATGAATCTGTAAAAGAAATTTTGAAAAAAGATGGCACAGAAGAACTTGAACCTATTATTACAAGTAAAAATACTTATGTAGCACCTTTTGTCAATGCAGAGGAATGTGAGTACCTAGTAATTGAAGATTCTTTTCCAAATGGACGTCCTAATTTAGAAAAAGATGGAATTATTTTTACTAATCGTGAAACGGTAGATAAAGTAGAAAGGATGAAAGTTTGTACTTGTTTAAATCCTCTTCATACTGCTTTAGCAGTATTTGGATGTATTCTTGGGTATGATTTGATTTCTAAGGAGATGAAGGATAAAACTTTGAAAAAACTTGTTGAGGGAATTGGTTATAAAGAGGGACTTCCTGTTGTAATTAATCCTGAGATTCTGGATCCAAAAGAATTTATTGATACTGTATTAAATATCCGTATTACCAATCCTTTTATGCCAGATACACCTCAAAGAATTGCAACAGATACTTCCCAAAAGCTAGCTATCCGTTTTGGAGAAACCATAAAAGCATATATGAAAGATCCTAATTTAGATGTAGCTGATTTAAAACTTATTCCACTTGTCTTTGCTGGATGGTTAAGATATCTTATGGCAGTAGATGATAATGGAAATACATTTGAATTAAGTCCAGACCCACTTATGGAAACTATGCATAAGTATGTAAAAGATATTCATTTAGGAGATGATATAGCTGCTGAAGAATTATTAAAACCTATCCTTATGGATGAAAAAATCTTTGGGGTTAATCTCTATGAGGTAAATATGGACTCTGTTGTTTGTGATTATTTTATACAAATGATATCAGGTATAGGTGCTGTAAGGGCAACACTTGAAAAATACGTATAAGGGAGAAAATACAATGAAACATTTTATCCATGATGATTTTTTATTGAATACAGCTACTTCTAGAGAGTTATATCATAATAATGCAAAGCATATGCCTATAATTGACTTCCACAATCATTTAAATACAAAAGAAATTTATGAGGATATCTGCTATGAGAATATTTCGGATTTGTGGCTTGGCAGTGATCATTATAAATGGAGAGCAATGCGTACTTATGGAATTCCAGAGGAGTTGATTACTGGAGATGCTGATCCTTTTAATAAGTTTCTTGCATGGTCAGAAACAGTACAGAATTCTATAGGAAATCCTCTGTACCACTGGACTCATTTGGAGCTAAAACGATATTTCGGTATTAATAAGACTCTTTCTCCTGCTACTGCTAGTGAAATTTGGAATGAATGTAATGCAAAGCTTAAAACCAAGGAATATTCGGTTAGAAATCTTCTTCGTATGCAAAATGTAGAAGTTTTATGTACAACTGATGATCCTATAGATGACCTTATTTGGCATAAAAAATTGAAAGAAGATTGTTTTGAAATTGAAGTACTCCCAACTTTTCGTCCAGAAATAGCGTTAGGTATAGATAAGGATGATTTTCAAAATTATATATCACAATTAGGTGAAAAATACGGGAAAGTTCTGCTAACTATTCAAGATCTTCTTAGTGCATTAAAAGAATGTCTTAATTATTTTGTAGATAATGGATGTCGTGTTACGGACCACAGCTTAGAAGGAGATTTTTACGTACCTGCTTCTTGTGATGAAGTTAATAACATCTATAAGAAACGTATGTCTGGAGGTACTATTACGAATACAGAGGCTGCTATGTATCGAGGCTTTTTATTGACTGAACTAGGTAAAGAATATTCAAAGCATAATTTAGTTATGCAGCTTCATATAGGAGCTATTAGGAATAACTCTACAAGGATGTTCGAAAAGATTGGACCTAATGCTGGTTTTGATAGTTTAAATGATTATAACTATGCACCAGAGCTTTCCGGCCTTTTAAATGCAATAGATAAGACTGATGAATTACCAAAGACTATATTATACTATTTAAATCCTAAAGATGCGGAAATGCTTGCAACCATGGCAGGAAATTTCCAAAGTAATTATTCTGGGATTAAAGGAAAAATTCAACTTGGGAGTGCTTGGTGGTTCTGTGATCATAAAAATGGCATGGAACATCAAATGGATGTATTATCAGATGTTGGATTAATTTCTATATTTATAGGTATGCTGACAGATTCAAGAAGTTTTCTTTCATTCCCAAGGCATGAATATTTTAGAAGAATTCTATGTAATAAAATTGGTAAAATTGTAGAAAATGAAGAATACCCTAAAGATATGAAATACTTAGGGAATATGATTAAAAATATATGTTATAATAATGCAAAGATATATTTTAATTTATTCGATGATTTATAATAATAAAATGAATAATTTAATTAAGAAATACGAGTTAAAATATGCATAGAGATAAAATTATATAAGCTAATAAATAATACCACAGTTACAAAAATTGTGGTATTATTTCAAATTTTGCGTTAAATTCTAAATGTTATCTAATAATATAAAAAATATACTTGAAAATAATATTTATTTTGGTTAATATTGTTAAAGAGAGCGGTTTTAATATCTATATATAAAAAATAGCATATATTATGGAGATTTATAGGGAAAATGGAGGAAATAATTATAATGAGGATACGCTGGAAGGAAAGATTCAAGAATCTTAGATTATCTGGGAAGATGATGTTAGTATACTCAATTTTTGCTGTAATTACCTGTATTATTTCTATGATTGCATTACAGACAAGTCTTAATATTTATGATGAAAAACTATATGAAAAATCTTTTCAGGAATTAGATTATTTTACTCAGCAGGTGAATCAAAGTTTAGAAGAAATCGAAGATTTAAGCTACGCTATTGCTATGAGCAACGAAGTTCAAGAGCAATTGACTAAAATGAATTCAATTAAGTATATGTCAGCAGAATATGCCTATGAGATATATCATCTACGTGGAATAATTATGGAAGATTTAAATTTACATCCATTGATAAAAAATATTATTTATACAGATAAGAAACAAGTAGAGATTAAGGTAGGAACAGATACTGGAATCTTAAATAAAAATACAAAAAATAATATTCTCTCTCAATTTCAAGAAAAAAAAGGGGGGTATGCTTCCAAGAATCCTTCAAAAGAATATCCATATCTGCTTTCGGGAAGAGATATTATGAAATGGAAGAATGCAACTCTAGATTATCTAGGTTCTATAATTTTAACTAGTGATGTAACAGGGGTAATTGAAGAGAAGATTGATAGTCTAGAAGCAGTACATCCAATATTATTTGTATATTCGGAAGATGAAATTATATATCAGGACAAAGAAGTAGAAATTCCAAAACTTCCTTCTTTGGATCAAACTAAGGGATATGAAATTATTAGATTAAATGGACAAAAATACTTTATGTGTTATTTGAAATCTAGCATTAATGGATGGATGTATGTAAATCTATTTCCTTATACAGAAATATATGGTCAAACAGTGATGGTAAGATATTCGCTATTAGTAGGTTTTGTTATAATTTTTATTCTTATGTTAATAGCAATGAAAAAGGTATCCGTTATTATTACTAGACCATTAAATAGGTTATCGGAATCTATGAGGATTGTAGAGACAGGAGATTTTCAGGGAGCAAAATTAGTGCTGAAATATGGGATCCAAAATGATGAAGTAGGATTTTTGGCACAAGAATTTCAAGTTATGTTAGAGAAAATAGATGTTCTTATCCATGAAAATTATGAGAAAGAGTTGTTATTGCAGAAGACTAAATATAAAATGTTACGAGCTCAGATTAATCCACATTTTTTATATAATACACTAAATGCATTAAATTGGATGGTAAGAGGGGAGCGAAATGAAGATGCAGTAAAAGTTATTATGGAATTAGGTCAGCTTTTGAGGGCTTCTTTCTCCAAAAATCCATATACAACAGTGGAAGAAGAGTTAAAGGTTGCAAAAGGATATATTACAATTCAGAAGTATCGTTATCAAGGTAGGGTTGAATTTACCATTGAAACAGAAGGAAGATTAGATGGATATATGATTCCATGTATGATTATACAACCTTTAATAGAAAATGCAATTTACTATGGAGTGGAAAATTCCTTAGACTGTTGTCATGTAAAGGTAAGAGCTATAGAAGAAAAAGATACTATATTAATTGAAGTTGAGGATTCAGGCAAAGGGATGAGTCAAGAAGAATTAGAAAGGATAAGTGCAGGTAACTTTGAACCAAAAGGAAATGGGATTGGGTTAGAAAATATTAAGGAACGGTTGAAAATTACATATAAAGATAGCGAGTTTATTATGGAAAGTAAACTTGGAAGGGGAACCCAAATCCATATCCGTATACCCAAAATAGAAATGGAGGGAGAGCATGTATAAACTATTAATTATAGATGATGAAGAGATTGAAAGAGAGGGGATGGCACAATTTATACCATGGTCTGACTATGATATAGAACTTGTTGGGACTGCGTGGAATGGAATGGATGGATATGATAAAATTCAAAAGACTATTCCAGATATTGTATTAACTGATATAAAAATGCCGGTAATGGACGGAATTAGTTTAATACGTAAAGTAAAAAGTAATTTTCAAGACATTGAATTTATTGTTTTATCTGGATATGGAGAATATGAATTCACTAGCCAGGCCATGGAAGAAGGAGTACGTCATTATATTCTAAAGCCATGCGATGAAAGTAAGATTGTAAGTATTATTAATAAGGTTAAAAAGGAAATTAACCAAAAGAGAGAAAAAAGGAATATTGAGAAGGAATATTATAGTACAGTACCCCAATTATTACAGAGAGCAAAAGACCAGGTATTTCAAAATATTCTATTGGCAAGAGAACAATTAAAAGATGATTATCAATTATTTCTAAAAGAAGTGGAAGATGAAAAGAAAAAGATTCAGGTTATTTCTTTAAGAAGTTTAACTCCATTTAATAACTTAGAACAGTTTATAATAGGAAATATTTTGGGAGAAGTATTAGGGAAAAATAAGGTTCTTCTATCAACAGCTATTCAAAAGGATGTTTTGTTTTTAATCGAAATCGAGAGTATAGAAATAATAGAAAGAGCAGTTATCAGGATAAAACAAGAGTTTAAAAGAGTAAAAAACTCAGATATACAGGTTGCTGTTAGCGAAATTGGAGACTTAAGGGATGTAGATAAACTTTACACACAGATACAAGAGCTCTATCGAATTGGAAGTAGTGAGACGAAAGACAGGTTACTGCATTATGAATTATTTAAAGAAATAAAATATGAAACTTCGAATTTGATAGATTGTGAACGTATTCAGAAAACAGATGATTATGCACAAATTTTATTTGAAGTTTACTTATCTTTTATAAAAATGAACCTAAGGGGAGATACATTTCAAAAGAAGGTAGAAAGTTGCAGAGTGATTATTAAAATTTTATATGGACATACATGGCAATCAGATTGGAGCATTTTAGAAGGAAAAGAAGATACTGATTGGAAACTTATAGAGGATATTGTAGGCATTATTGTTCATAATAAGAATGTGGAATTTGGGAAGTGTAAAGAAGAACAACGAGTGAGAAATATTTTATTAGCTTTTTATAGATATATTCAATACCCTGAGATGAGCATTCAATTCCTTGCAAAAGAGGTATTGTTCATGAATGAGGATTACTTCGGAAGAATATTTGCAAAAAATCGTAAAGTGAAATTTTCTACATTTTTACTGAATCAGAGAATTGCCTTAGCTCAAAGGTTACTACAGTATGATTCAGAAATGAAGATATCACAACTTGCGGAGTTAGTTGGATATTCACCAGATGGGCAGTATTTTTCAAAAGCCTTTCGTAAAGTAACAGGAATGTCACCATCAGAATTTCGTGAAAAATTAATAAATAAAAAATAAAAACCGACTTTTATTTATAAATAAAAGTCGGTTTTTTTCAAATCATTACTCGGGTTATTACATTTAAACTACTATAAAATTTTATTATAATAAAAATGTAAATGATAACATTAAGTGAAAGTAATGAATTTATGAAGAGGAGAGAAAGTTATGAAAGGAAGAATGAAAAAGATTTCAGCATTAACAATTGCTGCAAGTATGGCATTATCATTGGTAGCATGCGGTAATCAAAGCACAGAAGGTGCAGAAAAAGGTAATGAAAAAACAAAAATTAAAATTACTTGGTGGGGAGGTCAAGGAAGGCATGATTCTACGCAGAAAGTATTAGATTTATATACTCAATCTCATCCAGATGTAGAATTCGAAGCTATTCCTTCAGGCTGGGATGGTTACTTTGATAAGCTATCTACTCAAGCAGCTTCAGGGTCTATGCCTGATATAGTACAAATGGATTATTTGTATATTTCAACATATGCAAAGAATAACTCAATTGCAGACCTTCAAGAATATATAGATAATGGAACAATCGATACAAAAAATATAGATGATAAAATTTTAAACACAGGAAAAATCGACGATAAGATGGCAGGGATTGTTTTATCAAGTTCATTGATTTCTGTAGGATATAATCCAGATGTACTTGCAGGGGCAGGGGTAAAAGAGCCTACTAGCGATTGGACTTGGAATGATTTTGTTGAAGCTAGTGTTAAAGTATCAAATGCAACAGGAAAACCAAGTGCTATGGCTTCTGCAGGAGTAGCAAGTGATACTAACATATTTAATTACTGGGTAAGACAACATGGAAAAACTCTTTTCAATGAAAAAGGAACAGCATTAGGATATGAAGACGATTCAATTGCTGCTGACTTCTTCCAAATGTGGAAAGATATGATGGATAAAAATGCAAGCCCAGATCCAGATGAAATGGCACAAATTGTTTCTCTTGGACAAGAAGCAGGTCCTATAGTGACTGGAGATGGAGCATTTAATTTTGACTGGAATAACTATACTTCTAGAATGTCAAAGGTAAACGATAAACTAAAAATTGCCACTCCACCTTTAGCTAATGATTCACAAGATATGGGACTTTGGATTAAACCAGGTATGTTCTTCTCTATTGCAGAAACATCAAAAGTAAAAGATGAATGTGCAGAATTTATTAACTGGTTTATAAATTCAGAAGAAGCAAACGATATAATAATGGCAGAAAGAGGTACTCCAGTATCTTCTGAAATTAGAAATTATATGGTAGATTCCGGAAAAATGAATCAACAACAAGTAGAAATGTTCCAATATGTAGATAAAGCAACAGAGCTTTGTGGTAACACACCTGCTCCAGATCCAGCAGGAATTTCTGAAATAAATAAAGCTTTTGATATGGCTGCTAACAGCGTATTCTATGGACAAGCTACAGCAGAAGATGCAGCTAAGACTTTCAGAGAAGAAGCAAATGCAATTTTAGAAAGAAATAACAAATAGAAAATGCTAAAAGAGAGGTATGCTAAACCATCCTCTCTTTTTGAGAAAAGAGGTCAAGAAGTGAAAGGGAAACAAGCTTTAGTTAAAACAAAATATAAAAGTAAAGATAATATTATAGGCTATTTGATGCTTTCTCCATGGCTATTTGGATTTTTATTAATGTGGTTAATACCAATGCTAATTTCTATATATTATTCATTTACAGATTTTAATTTATTAAACACTCCTAAAATTATAGGGCTTTCAAACTATATTAGAATATTTACACAAGATAAAACATTTTTCCAAGCACTAAAGGTAACTTTCGTATATGTATTATTTTTAGTTCCATTACGTTTAGTGTTTGCATTATTTATAGCTATGCTGTTAAACAAGAAGCATAAGGGACTTGGAATTTATAGAACTTTGTATTATATTCCATCAATCATTGGAGGAAGTATTGCAGTATCTATTGTATGGAAACAGATTTTTGGAAATAAAGGAGTTATTATGTCTCTTCTCGCTATGTTTGGAATAGAACAGAAAGTATCTTTTCTTGGAAATCCAAAGACAGCGTTAGCAGTTATTATTCTCATGGGGGTATGGCAGTTTGGTTCATCAATGCTAATTTTTCTCGCTGCATTGAAGCAAATTCCTAATTCTTTATATGAATCTGCTATGGTTGATGGAGCAAAACCTTGGCAAACATTTACTAAGATAACAATTCCTATGTTGACACCTACTATATTCTTTAATTTAATTCTTCAAATTATTAATGGATTCCGTGTATTCACAGAAAGTTATGTCATTACAGATGGGGGTCCACTTGATAGCACATTATCTTATGTCTTATATTTATATAATAGAGCATTTACTTTCTTTGATATGGGATATAGTTGTGCATTAGCATGGGTACTAGTATTAATTATTGGAGTATTTACAGTAGTTCTATTTAAAACACAAAATAACTGGGTTCATTACGAAGAAGGAGGAGATGATTAAAAATGATAGGAAGAAAACAAAAAAAGGCAATAAATTCCGCAATATTTCATGTTGGAGCTATTGTACTAGGATTCTTCATGATCTATCCTTTGCTTTGGCTTCTGGCAAGTTCATTTAAAAGTAATGAAACAATGTTCCAGGATGCATATTCACTAATTCCTAAGGTATGGGATGTTGCAACCAATTATAAAAGTGGATTTAGTGGTGTGGGTGGTGTTCCCTTTACAACATTTTTAATGAATACTGTATTGGTTACGATCATAGGAATGGTAGGATGCGTAATTATATCTTTATTTGCAGCATATGCCTTTACAAGACTTAATTTCAAAGGTTCTAAGTTTTGGTTCGGATGTGTAATGATTACTATGATGATTCCTCCACAAGTTATGGTGGTTCCTCAGTATATTATTTTAAAGAAAATGAACTTGATTGATACAAGAACTTCATTAATTCTTCCTTGGTTCTTTGGAGGCGCGTTTTTTATATTCCTTATGGTTCAGTTCTTTCGTGGTATTCCTAAAGAATTAGATGAAGCAGCTGAAATTGATGGTTGTGGAAAGATTGCAACTTTATTCAAAATCTTAGTACCGGTAGTAAAGCCAGCCATTGTTACAGCATCAATATTTGCTTTTTACTGGATTTGGCAAGATTTCTTCCAGCCATTGATATTTATGAGCAGTACAAGTAAATTCACTATTTCACTTGCTTTAAATATGTATCTAGACCCTAACTCTTATAATAATTATGGTGGACTTTTTGCAATGTCAGTAATATCGCTACTTCCAGTTCTTGTATTTTTTATTATTTTCCAAAGATACCTGGTTGACGGTATAGCTATGGATGGTATTAAAGGTTAAAGTAATAGAGGTAATTGGGTTGTTGCATAAAAGTAATTGTAGCAGCCCATCTCTTGCATAAAAGGAGATGCATATGTTGGGAATTAATAGAAATACTACGATTATATCCGAAATACATGAAAAGCCTGTACAATGGGCAATAAAGGCTTTAAAAAGAGATATTTACAAAGCCTGTATAGAAACAGAAAATGAAGGAATGGCAATTTATCTTATAAAAGGAAAACAAGAAAAAGAGTGTTTCCAGTTAAATTGTAATGAAAACAAGCTAGAACTTCAAGCGTCAGACGAAATGGGATTTATATATGGTATTTATGAAATTAGTTGTAGAATTCTTGGAATTACACCATTTTGGTTTTGGAATGATCAAGAAATAATACCAAAGGAAGATTATACTGTGCCAGAAGGATACAACTATCATTCTGAGTCATTTAAAGTAAAGTACAGAGGTTGGTTTGTAAATGATGAAGTATTAATTCATACTTGGAGTGTAAATCGCCGAAGAGAAGAACCATGGGAAATGGTATTTGAATCCCTTTTACGACTTGGGGGTAACATGGCGATTCCTGGTACAGATAGGAATTCTGAAATTTATCGTAAGTTAGCTTCTGATATGGGGCTTACTATAACCCATCACCATGCTGAGCCATTAGGAGCAGATATGTTTGCTCGTGTTTTTCCAGATTTAAATCCATCTTATGAAGAGCATTCAGAAAAGTTTCAACAATTATGGAGGGAAGGAATTGAATCCCAAAAAAATATGAAAGTTATCTGGAATCTAGGATTTAGAGGGCAAGGAGATTGTCCATTTTGGGATAATGATCCAAGGTATCAGACTAATAAAGCTCGTGGAGAACTAATGAGTAAACTTATTAAAATTCAGTATGATATGGTAAAAGAAGTAATACCAAATGCGGTTTGTAGTACTAATTTATATGGGGAAACAATGGAGCTTTACAGAGAAGGATGTCTAAAACTTCCTAATGATATTATAAAGATTTGGGCGGATAATGGATTTGGGAAAATGGTTAGTAGACGTCAGGAAAACCATAATCCTAGGATTTATGCACTACCTGATAAAGGAGACAATGGAAGTCATGGGATTTACTATCATGTTTCTTTTTATGATTTACAAGCAGCTAACCATATTACTATGCTTCCAAATCCTCCAGAGTTCGTACAAAAAGAACTTGATGATGTATTGCAACATAGTGTAGATGATTTTTGGATTGTGAATTGTTCTAATGTAAAACCACATGTATATTTTCTAGATTTTATATCAGAAATATGGAAAAATGGATGCGTGAATGTAGAAGAACATAGAAAACGTTATGTATCACAATATTATGGATATAAACATGCAGATGAGGTAATAAATCGTTTGAAGGAATATCATGATTATTCATTAGCATATGGAGAAAATGAAGATGAGCATTCAGGAGAGCAGTTTTCTAATCATGTTGCACGTATTTTAATATCACAATATATGAAAAATAAACAGGAAAGAGCTGAAGAACTGTTATGGGCAACAGATGGAGTGACATTGAAAGATCAGGTGGAATGGTATCAAAAATTATGTCATAAAGCCAAGTGTGGATACTTAGAATATATGAAAAAATGTGAAAAAACAGCAATTTCATTGGAAGAGAAAGAAGAAAGTCTGTTTAGGGATTCTATCCTTTTACAATCAAAAATACATTATCATTGCTTTTTAGGAGCTTATGAAGCCTGTAAATCAATATTGAAAGCTATGGAAAGGGATTATCAGTCAGCTTTTTATTTTGCAGGAAAGGCGAGAAAAGAATATCTTAATGCAGATAAAGCTATGAGAAACTGTGAACATGGAAAGTGGCATAATTTCTATGCAAATGAATGTTTAGCAGATGTAAAACAAACTGCATGGGTACTTGCAAGCCTTATGGGATATCTTCGAAACTTAGGTGATGGACCTCATTTCTATAAATGGCAGAGGGATTTCCTATATTCAGAGGAAGATCGTAGAGTTATGCTGATTATGAATATGGAAAATCATTTAAAGGATGAAGAATTATTTTCCTTAATGGAAGAAAAATGGAGTTAATTTGGAGGAAAAAGTATGGAAAAAATATTTGCTATCGATGGAAAATTATATAACTTTCTCAGTAAGGTTGGAGATCTTACCTTGTTAAATATTTTATGGATTATTTGTTGTATTCCAGTGTTTACCATTGGAGCTTCTACTACGGCACTTTACTATGTATTAATGAAGATAGAAAAAGGTGAAGACCCTTATATTTTCAGAAGCTTTTTTCATTCATTCAAAGAGAATTTTTTACAAGCTACAATAGTTTGGGGAATTATCGTATTGGTAAGTGCTATTTTATATTTTGATTTTTATTTTAGTAGTCATGTGCAATCTGGAGTTGCAAAACTTTTAGTTATTCCTTTTATATTGATTGCATTTTTTTTGTTAAGTACTACATGTTATGTATTTCCGGTTATGTCATTTTTCAAAAATAGCATAAAGAAGACAATAATTAATTCTTTTAAGATGTCGATAGCACATCTTCCATACACAATTTTAATAATTATTTTTGCATTAGGACCATGGGGGGGAATTTTTCTACCATCGCAAAACTTTATGTTAGCTGTATTTATAGACATTGTAATAGGTTTTTCATTATTTGCATGGTTAAGCACCCATATTTTCCAAAAATTATTTGAGAGATATATTCCTAAATAAATACTGATTATTAAAGAATAAACTAGAAGATTGAAGCAGAATTAAAGAAATATGTTTGATGTAGATAATATTTTGAAATAATAAAGAGTTTTATAATATAGGAAGAAGCGGTGCAAATGAATAAGGATATAGAAAATAAGCATGAATCTGATTTAACCAAAAAGGAAAGATACTATCTAGAAATAAAAAAGATTAAAAGCTTATCTGGAAAAAAGAAGATAGAATATCTATGGAGTTATTATAGATTTGTCTTAGCTATTTTATTTGTAATATTGCTTATAGGTATTAGTATTGGAACAATGTATAAAAATTCGCAAAGAAATACACTGATGTCTATAGTTATTGTAGATGCTAATCAGGAAAAATTTGAAGAAGTAGAAGAATTAAAAAGAAATATACTTGAGAGTATTGGAAATAGAGGAAAACATGATGAAGTTGTCATTGATATTTCAGCTTCCTCTAGTGATGATTCTGCAGCAACAATTAAAACAATAATATCAATATCATCAATGGGAGAAAATGATATCGTTATATGTAATGAAGAAACTTATAAAAAGTTTAAGGCTCAAGGAGCATTTGCTAATTGGGTGGATGTATTAGGTGAAGATTATTCTAAGTATGAGAAATATATATATAATGATGAATTTGATTTATCCTTAAGTGATAAATGGTTGAAATCAGAGATTACATCCTACAGCCCAGTGTATGCATGTGTGTTGTCTAAAGCAAGTAATAAGGAAAATATTAAAAATGTAATAGAATATTTTTTTAATTAGAGACATTTATTCTTAATTTTGGAATTGAAAATTGTATGAGAAAAACAAGTACTTAATTATCTAAAGAAGTCTATGTTTTTTATTATAAATTTAATTACTATTTTTTAAATAAATTTAGGTAATTTAAAATTTTCTAAATCAAAATTTGTTGAAATACAACTAAATGGTCGTTAATTGCAGACTTTTAAGAATTTATTTTGATATATAAGGGAGATTGAGAAAATATAAAAACAAATTGATAATGAAATCTTATAAGGCACTATTTGCTTAATAAGCAATATCATAACTAAAAATGTAGTACTGTATTCACTAAAAATCTAATCTCATATAAAAAAAGAAAAGGATTATTATATTTTGATAATATAACTAAGATTTTATGAAAATTATTAATTAAGTTTATATCAAACTATAAGTTATAATCTATAGTAAATCTTCAATTAAACTTATATTTATTTCACATTAAATAATAATTAGGTTGAAAGGAGAAAGAGATGAAAAAAGGTGTAAAGAAATTCAAAAGAATAGGAACTGCAAGTTTAAGTTTATTTTTATCGATTGGGTTAATAGCTTCTTCTTTTCCTGTAGTGGCAAAAGCTAACCAAGATAATCCTATATCTACACAGGTAGAAGATTTGATTTCTATCATTGACGAGAGTGGAATGAAAGTATATGGGGAAAGTATTGAAAATGGTGCCGAGCCTCAAGTGAAGGATTCAGATGTACCATCTGGAAATGGAATTACTTACTATGTAGATTCCGAGGAAGGAAATGATAAAAATGATGGTACTTCACCAAATGAGGCGTGGAAAAGTATTAATAAGGTAAATGAAAAAACATATAATCCAGGAGATCGCATATTGTTAAAGGCTGGTAGTGAATGGAGTGAATCTACTCTATCTCCAAAGGGATCAGGAGAAGAAGACAATCCTATTATTATCAGTAGTTATGGCGAGGGAAATGCACCAAAATTGATTGGTAAAGGTGAAGTTGGAGAACTGATTTATCTATATAATCAAGAACACTGGGATATTTCTAATTTAGAAATTAGTAATACAGTAGAAGGGTTTACAGGTGATTGGTCTGATGAAAATGGGCAAAAACTAAAAGATTTAAGAGGTATCAGAATTGCTGCTAAAAATAGTGGTGAGACTGTTACTGAAGATGAAAAGACTTTTAGACGATTGAATGGTTTTCACCTGCACAATCTTTATATTCATGATGTAAGTGGAGATCTTAGATGGATTAGTGGTTCAGGTACATCACCAGGGGCTGGTGTAACTTATGGTAACCGTTGGGATCTTTCAAAACGAACAGGAGGTATCCTTTTTGAGATACTTCAACCTGATACAACAGAAGAGGGTGTGGTATTAGACCAACCAACAGTATTTAACAACATATTAATTGAAAAAAATGTTATAAATAATAATTCTTTTGGTGGAATTATTCTTAAACAGTGGAATGGAGATAAAGTAGGTGATGGTACACTTTGGGCTAGCAGAGATGTTAATTCAAAGCTTAATGATTCACATTGGTATCCACATACGAATGTTACTATACAAGACAACTATTTAAGTCAGGCAGATACAAGTTATGGTTGTAATACTATTTATGTTACTAGCGTTAAGCATGGTTTAATTCAGCGTAATATTTCAAAGAAAGCAGGTACCTGTGGTATAGAAATGTATTATACTGATGATATAATTGTACAATATAATGAAGTTTTTGATACGGTGGCTAAAGCAGGAGGAGCGGACTCCAATGCTATTGATCCTGATAAAGAAGCAACTAATGCTCTTATTCAATATAATTATATTCATGATACTGGTGATGGTATTTTGTTATGTGGATTTGTAGAGGGATCATCTGTGGTTCGATATAATGTGATTAAAGATGCAAGTAAACGTTATCTAAATCCGCATGGGAATTCAGGTGTAAACTATATTTATAATAATATTTTCTATAATACCAGAAATAGCAGTGGTAATATTGATTTTATATATAGTTCAGCAGGTGATGGTGGATTATACACTAAAAATCAGCATTATTTCTATAATAATATATTTTATAATGCTAGTTCTAAAAGTGGAACTCCAAGATTTCAGCAAGGAAGTGGGTTAAACTATGAAAATAATTGTTACTATGGTAAAAATATGACTCCACCTGAGGCTGATATAAAACCTATTTTTGCAGATCCTCAATTTTTAGGTAGTTTAAGTGATTCATCCTATAAAAATTTAACAAATTTAAAATTAAAATCTACTTCTCCGCTAATTAATGCTGGAAAACCAATTTTAGATGAGTATAATCTTATATTTACTCCAGAAAATGGTCTTGGAACTCATGATTTCTTTGGCACTTCTCTTAATTATAATGGACAATCTACAGATATTGGAGTTGCTCGATTTGTAAGTGAGAATGATAAAGGAATTATCAATGGTTACGTAAATGATGATCAAGGTGATCCAGTTGAAGGGGCAAAGGTTTTACTAGAAGGGCAACCAACACTTATTGCTACAACTGATAATCGTGGATTCTATGTATTTACTGATGTTACTGCAGGAACATATAACCTAAAGGCAATTTGTGAAAACTATATTGATGGTGAATTTAAATTAGTTGAAATTCTTAGTGGTAAAGCTAATAGAGTCGATCTTACCCTTGGTGAAAGTACTTCCAAAGTTGGAACTATAACTGGGAAAATTAAATCTGGTGGTGTAGGCTTGCAAGGTGCTACAGTTACACTTTTTAAAGAAGGAACAGAAATTAAAACAATAAGGACTAATTCTACTGGAGAATTCACTTTTACTGATGTTACAGTAGGGAAAGGTTATTTTATAACTGCTAAAAAAGAGGATTACTTTGAAAATAAAGCTGAAAATATAGAAGTAAAACCTGCTAAGGCTACTACAGTAGATATAATTCTTACTAAGGATATCACAAGTGCTGAATATAAGCTAAATGTTGATTTTGATGACTATGAAACAGGAACATTTAGTGGTAATGATGAATGGGAAGTTATTAATCCAGGAGCAGAAAAAGGATCTGTTGAAATTATTGAAGAAGAAAATGGTAATAAGTATTTAAAGATGAATAAGACTGCATCTGGAAATATAGGATTCTATAATAAAAATAATCAAAACTTAAGTGGTATTGTAACTGTTGAGGCACGCGTGAAAAGATCAGCAGTAGAAACTAATATTCCTAATCAGTTTGGTATGTATTCATATAATTCAAGTGATTGGAATTCAGCAACCCCTCCTTCTTCAGTAAATCCAATTGGAACATTTGCATTTTCAAAAGGTAATATAATTACTCATAATGCGAAGGGATCTAGTAAAACAGTTACTATTCAAGAATATTCTGAGGATACTTGGTATATCATTAGAAATGTTATTAATATTGATGCGGGTACCTTTGATTTATACGTAGATGATATGACAACACCAAAATTAACTAATCAGCCATTAAGAACTCAAGGAAAAAATCTTGATAAGTTTTTATTCTTTGAAAATGGAACAAACGTTGGAGATATTTCTATAGATTACTTTAGAGTAAATCTTGGAATACCTTACGATTATAATGATGCTGATTTATTTGACTTACAAGCAGAGGGATTTGAACTTAAAAAAGATGGAGATAATTATAGTGCTACCAATAGTGCATCATGGGATACTGAAAGTGTAACAATTACACCAAAAGCAAGAAGTGGCTTTGCAAGTGTAATGGTTAATGATCAACCTCTTATAAATGGTTCAGTAACTGTTCCACTTTCTGTAAGCGGTGATACAGGAGCTTATGAAAATATTATTCCAATTGTGGTAACAGCCGAAGACGGAGTAACCACTAAGACTTATCAGCTTATTATTTCAAGAGAAAATCCAAATGATCAAGCTTATTTAGATAATCTAGAGGTAAGTGAAGGTGCATTGTCTCCAGAATTTGATCCTGCAGTAATAGAAGATGCTATCTATACTTTAGATGTGCCTGCTAATACAGAAAAAATTCATCTAAATTATGATAAGAAGCCGGAAATTGCTGATATAAAAATTTATAAAGATGGAAAGCTTCAAGGAGAAACAACTGATGGAGTTGATCCAACAGAAGTAAATGTAACTACTGGAAAAAATATAATAATTGTAGAAGTGTGGTCAAATAATGGCGCTAATAACGTACATTATACTTTAGAAGTAAATGTACCTGAATTAACAATAGATAAGAGTGAATTACAAGAAGTATATGATGACAATAAGGACAAGATTAAAGGAAATTACACTGATGATTCATGGAAAACATTTACAGGAGCATTAAAGAATGCTGAAGAAATATTAGCAAAAGTTGATGCAACACAAGAAGAAGTAGATGAAGCAAAGGTAGTTTTAGAAGCAGCAATTAATGGCTTAGTAGAAAAAGCAACTGAAGTTAACAAATCTGAATTACAAGAAGTATATGATGACAATAAGGAAAAGATTAAAGGAAATTATACTGATGATTCATGGAAAGCATTTACAGGAGCATTAAAGAATGCTGAAGAAATATTAGCAAAAGTTGATGCAACACAAGAAGAAGTAGATGAAGCAAAGGTAGTTTTAGAAGCAGCAATTAATGGCTTAGTAGAAAAAGCAACTGAAGTTAACAAATCTGAATTACAAGAAGTATATGATGACAATAAGGAAAAGATTAAAGGAAATTATACTGATGATTCATGGAAAGCATTTACAGGAGCATTAAAGAATGCTGAAGAAATATTAGCAAAAGTTGATGCAACACAAGAAGAAGTAGATGAAGCAAAGGTAGTTTTAGAAGCAGCAATTAATGGCTTAGTAGAAAAAGCAACTGAAGTTAACAAATCTGAATTACAAGAAGTATATGATGACAATAAGGAAAAGATTAAAGGAAATTATACTGATGATTCATGGAAAGCATTTACAGGAGCATTAAAGAATGCTGAAGAAATATTAGCAAAAGTTGATGCAACACAAGAAGAAGTAGATACTGCAAAGGGAGCTTTAGAAGATGCAATTAAAAATTTAAAAGAAAAATCAGATGAAATTAATACAGATAAATTAGAAGAAAAAATAAGCAAAGTAGAAGGCTTAAATAAATCTGATTACACAGAAGAAAGCTGGAGTGTTCTTAAGAAAGCTTTATCTGCAGCTAAAGAATTATTAAATAACTCTAATATAACGCAAGAGGCTATTGATAAAGCTTATGAAGATTTAGCTAAAGCTGAAGATGGTTTAAAGAAGAAAGATAGCAATATAATACCAGATTCAGATACTGAAACAGGTAACAAAGATAACGATGAATTATCACAAGGAGATTTACCTCAAACAGGGGGAGTTAATTCATCAATCTGGTTGGCACTTTCAGGTTTGTTAATTGTGTTAGGAGTAATATTCTTAAAGAAAAATAACAGAATAAAAGCATAAATTAAGTAATAATTAGAGGATATCGTAAAATATTTTTAACGATATCCTCATTTTTTATATAAATACATTTTTAATATAACTATTAAACTATATAATAATATTAGTAGGGATATAAACTACTTTCTGAATATAATTAAATAAAATAAAAAAGGTGAAAATATGAGTGTAACTATAAAAGATATAGCAAAATTGGCAAAGGTATCACATACTACTGTATCTAGAGCATTAAACAATAGTCCTTTAATTAATGAAAAAACAAAGTCTAAGATCAAAGCAATTGCTGAAGAACTTAATTATGTTCCTAATTATAGTGCCAAAAGCTTAGTTTTAGATAAATCCTATACTATTGGTTTATTTTTTTCTAGTATAAATATTGGTACATCCTCTAGTTTTTTTTATGAAATAGTAAAAGGAGTAAATAGTGTAATAAAAGAAAATTACAACTTAGTAGTTAAAGGTATAGATGACTATAAAGAGTTTTCAGGAATAAATAGGCAAAGATTTGATGGGATTATACTTATGAGTCAAAGTGACAAAGATAATGAATTCATATATCATATGAGAGAAAAGGAGATACCACTTATTGTTTTAAATAGGGAAATGGAAGGAAATTCTTTAATAAATATTTTAGCTGATGACGAACAAGGAGCTTTTAAGGCAGTAAGTTTTTTAATTAAAAATCATCATAAAGACATAGCGATAATAGAAGGTCAAGAAGAATTTAAATCTACTAAGAGTAGAAGAAATGGATTTTTTAAAGCGTTAATAAATAATAATATTCCAATAAGAAAGGAATACATGATTAAAGGACGCTATGATATCAAAAGTGGATATGAAGCTATGAATAAGCTTTTAAGCCTTTCGAATATACCAACAGCAGTTTTTTGTTTTAATGATGATATGGCCATTGGCGCTATAAAAGCTATATTTGAAAAAGGTCTTTCAGTACCTAAAGATATATCAATAATAGGGTTTGATGATATAGGTTTTGCTGAGTATGCAACCCCTTCTCTTACTACTATAAAGAGACCTTTAGAAGAAATAAGCGTAATGGGTGCAGAAAAAATGATAGATTTAATCGATAAAAAAGATTACAAAGGAGAGAAAGTATACATAGAAACAGAACTTATAGTAAGAGAGTCAACATGTATACCAGGAAAGAATCATAAATCTCTTAAAGAAAAATAACAAAATAAAAGCATAAAATTAAGTAATAATTAGAGGATATCGTAAAATATTTTTAACGATATCCTCTTTTTTAGGGATAGATATTATTTAATTTCCTAAATTCTCTTGGAGAACTTCCGGTTATTAATTTAAACATTCTTCCGAAGTGAGTAGTGTTTTGGTAGCCAACTTTTTCAGTGATTTGCGAGATGGTAAGTGGTGTTTCAATTAAAAGTTTCTGAGCTTCTTTAACTCTTAGATTATTAAGGTATTCAATAAAAGTAAAACCTGTAACTGATTTAAAGGATCTGCTTAAATGGGCTGAACTTATGAAAAACTTTTTAGAAACTAAATCTAAGCTGATTTCCTTATTATAGTTAGAATTTATATAGGTTATAATTTCATATATTCTCTTATGTAGCTTGCTTGGATAGTCATATTGTAATGTATTGCTGTTAGAATGAAATTTATTTATAAGAATTAGCAACTCTAAAAAGTATACTTTTAACTCAATACTATTTTGAGAATTATTTTCTTTACTTTCTTGAAGGATTTTAAAAAAGCAATTTTCAATTTGTTTTCTCTCAGAGTCTTCTAAACGTAAAATATTACAGTCTTTATAAAAGCAATCTAAAAGTCCTAAGTTATTATAATCTACTAAAAAACCATCAAAAAAACTCATATCAAATTCAATTAAAAGTCTTTCATGAGAACTTAAAGAACCATCCAAAGTGCTGTGCAGTATATTTGAATTAATAAGCACTAAATCTCCCTTTTTTATGTTATATACTTGGTCATGTATAAAATAATTTCTATCTCCAAGCAAAAGATAGTATATTTCATACTGAGAATGATAATGTTTACTACCCATGTGATAAGGACCTATTCTTTTACTATGATCTATAAAAAAACCCTTGCGTCTATTAGTATGAAAAACTTTTGATTTATTCATGATTTACCCACCTTATACCTTTTATTTCACTATTATTATAATTAACCCCTAAAAAAATGTAAATCAATATATGTTGAATTATTAGTAAATAGTCATTAATTGTATGATTTATATGACTTATTTTGATATAAAATATAACTAAATAATTAAAAATTAAAGGAAAGTAAGGTAGTTATTATGAAAAAATTTATGAATGAAAACTTTTTATTATCTAATGAAACTGCAGTAAGGTTATTCCATGATTATTCGAAAAACATGCCAATAATCGATTATCATTGCCATCTAAGTCCAAAGGAAATTTATGAAAATAAAAGATTCAAAAATATAACTGAAGTATGGTTATATGGAGATCATTATAAATGGAGAGCTATGAGGAGTAATGGAATAGATGAAAACACTATTACTGGAAATGCAAGTGATTATGACAAGTTTTTAGCATGGGCAAAAACTTTACAAATTTCTATAGGTAATCCACTTTATCATTGGACTCATTTAGAGCTTCAAAGATTCTTTAAAATTTATGAACCTTTAACAGAAAAGACAGCACCTGAAATTTGGAATGCAACTAATAAAATATTAAATTCAGGAGAGTTTTCTACAAGAGATTTAATTAAAAAATCTAATGTAGAAGCAATATGTACAACTGATGATCCAATTGATTCACTTGAGTATCATATAAAAATTAAAGAACTTAAAGATTTTAATACAAAAGTTTTACCTACCTTTAGACCAGATAAGGGAATAGAGATAAGTAGAGATGCATTTTTACCATGGGTAAAAAAATTAGGGGAAGTTGTTGGTAAAGAAATAAGTGATTATGAGCTATTCTTACAAGCTTTAGAATCAAGAGTTGAATTTTTCAATACAGTTGGTTGCAAAATATCAGACCATGCTTTAGATATGGTGGTGTACTCAAATTCAACAAAAGAAGAAGCAGCAGAAGTTTTTAATAAAGTATTAAAGGGTGAATGTATCACTTTAGAAGAAGAAAAGAAGTACAAGACTTATACACTAATATTTTTGGCGAAACTTTACCATAAGTTTGATTGGGCAATGCAGTTACATATAGGAGCTCTTAGAAATAATAATACAATAATGTTTAATAAACTAGGCAGTGATACAGGCTTTGATTCAATTAATGATGGAACTGTGTCTGAAGCACTTTCAAAACTTTTAGATTCATTAAATAAAGATAATAATCTTCCTAAAACAATTTTATATACATTAAATCCAAAGGATAACTATGTTCTTGGAACAATGATTGGGAATTTTCAAGGAGATAGAATTCCAGGAAAAATACAATTTGGTTCTGCGTGGTGGTTTAATGATAGTATAGATGGAATGACTCAACAGATAAAAACTTTAGCTAATTTAGGGCTTTTAAGTAGATTTGTTGGAATGCTTACAGATTCAAGAAGCTTTTTATCATATCCAAGACATGAGTATTTTAGAAGAATACTATGTAATATTATTGGTCAATGGGTTGAAGATGGAGAAATTCCAAATGATATGGAATTACTAGGAAGTATAGTTCAAGATATATCCTTTAAAAATGCTAAAGAATATTTTAAATTATAGAAGATTTAATTAGAAGAGGATGATGCTTATGAGTATTGAAAAGACCAATAAAGTACCTATTGATTTTATTATTGCACCTGCAACTTTAGCAAGTGATAGTCTTACTTTAGTGTGGGATAAGCCTATTGAATATGCAGATATTAGTGGATATATAGTGTATAAAGATGGGGAAAGAATTGCACAAACAAAACAAAATAAAACTCACTTGACAATTAATGGGTTAACTCCTAATACAATGTATAAATTTCATGTTGAAGCTATTGTTGATAATACTGATGATAAAAATGTAAGTAATACATCAACACCAAATTTGAATGTTAAAACAAAACCATTAGGAAATATTATAGATGTTACCCAGTATCCATATTCTGCTGATGGGACAGGCAAGAATATAAGTACAGCTTCAGTGCAAAAAGCCATTGATGATTGTGAAATTGGTGGTACAGTTTTAATTCCTAAAAGTTCAGTTGTTCTTACAGGTGCCTTGGAGCTAAAAAGTAATATGACTTTCAGAGTAGACGGATTTCTAAAGGGAAGCTTAGAACCAAGTGACTATATAATTAATAAAGAGAGTAGAGATAATTATAAAGGTTTAGTAAATGAAGATGGGCTTATATTAACCAGATACGAAGGTTGGGAAATGTACTGTTATAGAAGCTTAATAAATGCAGGTTACTTAAATCCTGACAATCGCATGGAAGTAACCTGTGAAAATTTAAGAATTTGTGGTGAGGGAACTATATACGGAGGCGGAAATGAACTTGGCAATGAAATGAAAAAGCTATATGCAGATAAAGAAAAATATCCAGAGTATGTTTCAGATGGAATTGCTGGAAGACGTGTGAGAGGACGTCTACTTAGTTTTATACAGTGTAAAAATGTACACCTTACAGGAATAAATATTGAAAATCCTTCATGCTGGACTGTCCATATTATTTATTGCGATACTTTTACCACCCACGGAGTAAATATTAGATCAAGAGGCATAGATAATGGTGATGGATGGGATCCAGATTCTTCAAGAAATCTTATGATTTTTGACACTACTTTTGATACTGGTGATGATTGTATTGCTATAAAATCAGGAAAGAATCCGGATGGCAATATTGTAAATATTCCAACAAAGAATGTAAGAATATTTGATCTTAAAATGTTAGGTGGTCATGGAATGGCCATTGGAAGTGAAGAATCAGGTGGAGTTGAAGGGATATATATGAGAGATTGTTTTATCCAAAATACCAATTATGGACTAGAGTTAAAAGCACATAATTCAAGAGGAGGTTATATAAAAGGTTTGCTGATGGTGGATTGCGTAATTGATAGGTTTATGGCACATAGTATTAACTATAATGCTGATGGAATTCCTGCAGCTAACTTACCATACTTTAAAGATATAGTTATAAAAAACACTATTATTAATGGAATAGGAAGAGGAATAGAACTTATAGGATTTACAGCGGAAGGAAAAAATAATATTGAGGATCACTATGTGCATGGGGTTCTTTTAGAAAATATAATCCTCGGTAATGAAAGTGATGAAACAGGAGAGATATATTTAAAAGCTTGTTATGATATTACATTTAAAAATATAAAGTTACGTAATGGAGAAGAACCTAAATATATTATAGATAAAGATACAGTATTTAACATTAAAATGTGAATTAGACAATCTCCCTAAGTATAATTATTAGAATGTTTATATTAAAAAATATTATTTAACATAAAAAAACATTGTTAACGTGTGCATTAAGTGATATCATTATAAATGAAAGAAAAAAATGGTAATAATCATATAAAAACTTTAAAAATAATATTGCATACGTAAATAATGGATATGGAGGAATAAAAAATGAATTTAAATAAAGAAATCTACAAAGAATACAAACAATATCCAGAAAAGGTTTTGCAATTTGGAGAAGGAAATTTTTTAAGAGCCTTTGTAGACTGGCAAATAGATAAACTGAATGAGGAAACAGATTTTAATGGCAGTATTGTAGTTGTGCAACCTATAGAATTAGGGTTAGTAGATAAATTAAATGAACAAGATGGATTATACACACTGTATCTTCAAGGAATAAAAGATGGAAAAGCTGTCAAGGAACATAAAATTATAAACAGCATTAGTAGGGGAATAAATCCCTATACTAATTATGATGAGTATCTAAAAGTAGCAGAAAGTCCAGATTTAAGATTTATAATATCTAATACAACTGAAGCTGGAATAGCATATGATGAAAATGATAAGTTAGAAGATAGACCGCAAAAGAGTTATCCCGGCAAATTAACAGCTTTATTATATAGAAGATTTAGAGCTTTTAGTGCTGCAAAAGAAAAGGGATTAATAATAATTCCATGTGAGCTTATTGAAAAAAATGGAGAAAAGCTTAAGGCTATAATTATAAAATATGCGAAGCTTTGGAATTTAGGAGAAGAGTTTATATCATGGATAAATGAAGCCAATACTTTCTGTGGAAGTTTAGTAGATAGGATTGTACCTGGTTATCCAAGAGATACAATAAAAGAAATAACTGAAGAATTGGGATATGAAGATAATCTAGTAAATGTGGGAGAGCAATTCCATCTATGGGTTATTGAAGGACCAGATTGGATTGAAAGTGAATTTCCTGTTGGGAAAGCTGGACTTAACACTAAATTTGTTGAGGATATGACACCTTATAGAACAAGAAAAGTTAGAATTCTTAATGGAGCTCATACAGCATTAGTTCCAGTAGCTTATTTGTATGGATTAGAAACAGTTGGAGAATCTGTTAGTCATGAAATAATAGGTGAATTTATAAGAAAAGTTATTTATGATGAAATAATTCCAACGTTAGATTTACCAGAAGATGAATTAGAATATTTTGCTGAAGCTGTACTTGAAAGATTTCAAAATCCATTTATAAAACATTATTTAATGAGTATTGCATTAAATTCAATGTCAAAATTCGAGACAAGGGATTTGCCTTCATTGTTAGAATATATAAATAGAAAAGGTGAACTTCCAAAGAAATTAGTATTCTCACTTTCTGCTTTAATAGAATTCTATAAAGGTAAAAGAAATGAAGAAACTATAGAATTAGCTGATGATGCAGATATATTAGATTTATATAAAAGAGCATGGGAAGATTATGACGGTAGTGAAGAAGGATTAAGAACAATAGTCACTAAAGTTCTTGGATACCAAAAGAATTGGAAAATGAATTTAAATGAAGTAAAAGGATTAACTGATGCTACTACTTATTATCTTAGCAAGATAGAAGCATTAGGTATTAAAGAAGCACTTAAAGAGGTTATGTAACAAAACGGGAGGTGATTTAATGAAGAATATTATTAAAATAAATGAAAATGATAATTTAGTTGTATCACTAACTGATTTAAATAAAGATGACAATATAGAAATAAACGGAGAAATTATCACCTTAAAGGAAGATATAAAAAGAGGACATAAAATTGCCATAAAAGATATAGATACTGATAAAGAGGTAATTAAGTATGGGTTTCCAATAGGACATGCTATAATCCCTATATTAAAAGGACAATGGGTTCATACACATAATACTAAAACTAATCTAGAGGGAATAAAAGATTATAGTTTTAATCAAAAATTAATAGATAATATATATGAAAATGAAAATTTAACATTCAAAGGTTATAAAAGATCAAATGGAACTGTGGGAATAAGAAATGAGCTTTGGATTGTACCAACAGTTGGATGCGTAAATGGCATTGCTGAAAGAATGTTTGATAGGTTTAAAAAAGAAATAGGAGAACTTGAAATAGATAATTATTTAGTACTTAAACATAATTATGGATGTTCCCAGCTTGGTGATGATCATATAGCAACTAGAACTATATTAGGAGATGCTGTAAAACATCCAAATGCTGGAGGTGTTCTAGTTTTATCTCTTGGATGCGAGAATAATAATATGAATGACTTTAAAAAATATTTAGGGGAATATGATGAAAATAGAGTTAAATTTCTAGTTTCCCAAGAAGTGTCAGATGAAATAGAAGAGGGAGTAAAACTTTTAAGGGAATTATATGAAAATATGAAAAATGACACTAGAGAGGAGGTTCCACTTTCAGAATTAAAAGTAGGGCTTAAGTGTGGAGGTTCAGATGGATTATCAGGAATAACAGCTAATCCCCTTGTAGGAAGATTCTCAGATTTTTTAATATCACAAGGAGGAACTACTATATTAACAGAAGTTCCAGAAATGTTTGGTGCAGAAACTCTGTTAATGGATAGGGCCTTAGATGAGGAAGTATTCAATAAAATAGTACAGTTAATAAATGATTTTAAAGAATACTTTATTAAATATAACCAACCAGTATATGAAAACCCTTCACCAGGGAATAAAGCAGGTGGAATCACAACTCTTGAAGATAAATCTTTAGGTTGTATACAAAAAGCTGGCACAGCTACGGTAGTAGATGTGCTTAAATATGGTGAAATACTTAAGAAAAAAGGATTAAATTTATTAAGTGCTCCAGGAAATGATTTAGTTGCAGCATCAGCTTTAGCATCTGCAGGTTGTCAAATGGTGTTATTTACTACTGGAAGGGGAACTCCATTTGGATCTTATGTTCCTACATTAAAAATATCAACTAATACACAATTATATAATTTAAAACCTCATTGGATAGATTTTAATTCAGGAAGTCTACTTGAAGATGAAAATTTTGATGAAGTCCTTAAGGAGTTTATTGACTATATAATAAGCGTAGCTAGTGGACAACCTTCCAAGAATGAAAAAAATAATTTTAGAGAATTAGCTATATTTAAAACTGGAGTAACCTTATAACTAATTAAAACTTGAATTTAAGAATAGATTTAATCGTTTTAATATTTTATAGAAAATTATAAGTAATAAAGTAATCTTTAAATATAAAAAATAGAAGTACTTAAAGGAGGATTTTAATTTGGATGTAATTACAATAGGAGATGCAATGATTGCAATGTGTCCACAGAAAAAAGGTCCAATAATGTTTACAAATACCTTTGAAAAGAAGATAGGAGGGGCAGAATTAAACGTTGCAATAGGATGTGCTAGATTAGGACTTAATGTAGGTTTGATAAGTAATCTTGGAAATGATGATTTTGGGAAATTTATATTAAGGAGTGTAAGAGCTGATAATGTAGATACTTCTCAAGTTAGACTTGTGGATGGATATAAAACTTCAGTATATTTTAGAGAGGTTTTATCTGATGGTTCAAGTAGATCTTTTTACTACAGAGAAAACTCTCCAACAAGCACTATGAAACCAGAAGATTTAAATGAAGAATACTTTAAAAATTCTAAAGTTCTTCATGTAACAGGAGTTTTCCCATCTATATTAAAAAATAATCAAAATATAATTTTAGAAGCTATAAGGTTGGCAAAGAAACATAACTTATTAGTATCTTTCGATCCTAATATAAGACTAAAGATGTGGACCAAAGAAGAAGCAAAAAATTTTATAAATGCTATTTTACCAGATGTAGATATTCTTTTAATTGGAGATGAGGAAACAGAGCTTTTATTAGAGGAACAAGACTTAGAAAAAGCATTAAAGAAATTTTATGATTATGGAATATCTAAAGTAGTAATTAAAAGAGGAGCAAAAGGAGCTATAGGATTTGACGGAAGTGAGATTTTATATTTTGATGCAATTAAACCTAAGGCTTTAGTAGATACAGTTGGAGCTGGGGATGGTTTTGCAGCAGGATTTTTAACTTCAATGATAAAAGGAGAATCCTTTAGCGATAGTATAGCTTTTGCCAATGCTGTAGGTTCATTGGTAGTTGGTGTTGAAGGTGATAATGAAGGATTGCCTTTTTATGAAGATGTTCTTGTACATTTAGGAAAAAGTAATAAGGTAGAGCGTTAAGGAGGATAATATGTTTAATAGTGTATATGAGGCTTTAGTGGAAAATAAAGTAGTGGCAGTTATAAGAACACGTACATATGAAGAAGCAAAAGAAATAAGTGAAGCTGCAATAAATGGCGGATTTAAAATAATAGAGGTTACAATGAGTGTACCTGAGGCTCTTAAACTTATAGGTGAGTTAAAGAAGAAATACAAAGATATATTTATAGGAGCTGGAACTGTTTTAAGCAAGGAAGCAGTAGATGGTTGTATAGAAAATAATACAGATTTTATAGTATCTCCATGCTTTGATGAAGAGATAATAAATTATTGTATTGAAAGTAAATTCCTTATAATACCTGGAATTATGACAATGTCAGAAGTAAATAAAGCAATTAAACTTGGATTAGAATTTATAAAAGTATTTCCAGGAAATGTAGTGGGAAAGCCATTTGTTTCAGCTATAAAGTCAATATTTCCAGAATTAAAAGTTATGCCTACAGGGGGAGTTAGTAAAGATAATGTAAATGAATGGTTAAATGCTGGAGCTGACTGTACTGGTATAGGTAGTGATTTAAACAAGGCATATAAAAATGGTGGTGCTGAATCGGTAAAAACATATTGTGAAAGTGTATTAAAAGAATTTAAAAAGAAGAAGATATAAGAAAGAAGATATTAAAAAGTTAAACTTACAAATGCTATTATTAGTAGTAATTGAAGCTGTTTCTATGAGAAAAATGAATTGTTAGTAAGTTTAAACATGAAGAAAATTAATAATAATGTGAATTCGATGTATGATGATATGCTTATACCAATAGCCAGGGTAGGCGGAATGAGAGCATCATTCATGACCATAAGTATGAATGTAAGTAAGGCTCTTTTAAACCTATAGTCAAGCATATGATAATGAAGTTAAGCCAGAAATTGACTACATAAATCAATGCATAAAAGACTATGAGAATGTCAAAATATAAGAGTTAGAGGAAATAGTTTTATCTATAACAGATGTTTCTAATGGTACTAATAATATTGGAAGTAAAGTGAAAGATAGTAGTGAAAAAATGAATAACTTAGTCCAATATATTGAAAATATACAGTGAATATTCAATGATTTTGCAGGAAAGCTAAAGTCACTTGGAGTTAGAATCAATAGTATAAATGAAATATTAGACCTTATAAATGGGATCGTAGATTAAACAAATTTACTTGCATTAAATGCATCTATTGAAGCTGCTAGAGAATGGGAAGCTGGAAAGGAATTTGCAGTAGACTCTATGAAGAGAAAACAATTCGTAAAAGGTGTTACTCAAATAGCTCAAGAAGGAGCGATTCAAGTATTTAAAGAATCATTCATAGGAATGGAAGAAATAATAGTTGGGGTTGTAGGTGTACTTCAATTTGAAGTTTTAGAATACAGATTAAAGCATGAATACAATGTTGATATTAAAATGGATAGACTTGCATTTAGATATGTAAGATGGATAGAAAATAAAGAAATTCAGAGGAGATGAATTTCAAGAATTATTGTTAAGTGTGTATATTAAGTGAAAATATAGGTTGATTATAATTTTAGCGTGAGGCACTTAAATAATGATATGTACTAGAAAGTATAAATAGACGCTGAAATAAGCATATGGTGAAAAATTAGAAGTTCTTGGATTAGTAGTTTTTATTAACCTAGAACTTCTTTTTGCAGCCACTTAGCTTATAGGGCATATTCTATTTACTTTTGAAGTTATTTTCGAATTTTATTTAGATGGTTGAAGTTCATTAAATAGGATATATAGGTTTATTTTAGCTGAAAATAAGTATGAAATTTGAGAGGAATAGAAAAAATATAAAAAAATTGACGTAAAAACATACTTATTGCATTGAAATTCTTGAAGTTTTGACATTTAATTGCTAATCTATATAGGAAAGGAGGGAGAATATTGATATCAAAAAAAGTTAAGAAAGTAATAGCACAATTACTTTTAGTAGCATTTATACTTCCCAATGTACCTGTAAAAGCTATAACAAATGATTCACCAGAAAGTAAGGTTGAATCAACAGTTACAACAGGTGATAAAGTAGAAGCTACAAAGGGTGAAGAAAAAGTAGATACTTCGAAGGTTACTGATAAGGAGTCTAACGAGACTACTGAAGGAAAGAAAGAAGATACTGAGAAAGCAAATAATGAAGGGGTAAAGAGTGAAGAGGAAGAAAATACAGAAGAAAAAAATAATGATACTTCATCAAAAAAACCTTTAGAAAATGCTCAAGTAGAAGAAAAGGATAATGATTCAACAAAAACTGATTCAGAAAATGCTATATCAGATGAAAAAGACAATAAGACTTCTGGTAGTGTAGAAGAAACAGTTAGTGGTGAAGAATCATTAAAAGGTAAAACATATTCTAAAAGAAAAGCTTACAATTTAATGGCAAGAAGTTCTATCCCTAATATAATAGAGGAAGATAGGGAAGAATTTAGGCTAAAGCAAGAAGCTATCGAAAACTTAGAAGTGCTTGTTCCTATGACAGATAAGGAATATGAATTAACTATAGCTAATGCTGATGGAAGTTATGAGTTTTTAAGTGCTTATGATGATGAATCACAAGCTGTTAATGCAGCAAAGTCTATTTCAGAAAGTGATTTGAAATCTACTCAGCAACCCGCAGTAATTAATTCAAGAGGACAAGTAGTATATACTACAAATCAAATGGCTAGAATTTTAAGATATGTAAATAATGTTAATTCAGCAGGTAATGTTAATATTTACTCTGATTCTTCATTAAAAAATGCAGTGACATATATAAACCAAGGGTATGTAGAAGATGCACCGATATTAGATATTAGTGGAAATTCTGCTAAGATAATGGTTAATGGACTTACTGGATGGATTAATAATAATAAATCCTCAGGAACTTATGATATGGTAATGGTACCGTTAAAGCAAGTTAAAAATCCAAGCTACTATACAGTAAGTGGTGGAGAGTTAGTACACTTTATTAGTTATGATATGCTAGGAACATCAGGCTTCTCTAAGACTATTGGAAAGGCACCAAGTTACTTAAAAGAAGGTGTTAGATACTTAAGTTATGATGGACAATATTTCTATCAATATGATTATAAGAAGCAAAGTAGTATTGAAAGCACATTAAACAAGCTTATTAATGATTATAAATCAGGTGTAAGAAATAATGCTGTAAATAAAAATAATGCTTTTTATTTATATTATTTAAATCTTCCATTTAGAAGTCAAACAATTTACTCTGCAGCAGACTTAAATAACTTTATAAATACTTATCCAAGTTTTGGAAGTGGTTCTAAATTGAAAAATTTAGGACAATCATTTAAAGATGCAGAAAAGCTTTATGGAGTTAATGCTCTATTAGCTTTAGGAGTAGCTATAAATGAAAGTGGATTTGGAAACTCTGAAATAGCTAAAAATAAAAACAACTTATTTGGATTAAATGCAGTAGATTCTTCACCGGGTCAATCTGCAGATAGCTTTGCAACACCAAAAGATTCAGTTATAGACTTTGCTAAGAATTGGATTTCAAGAGGATATTCTGACCCAGCAGATTGGAGATATTTTGGAGGCTTCTTAGGTAATAAAAATAGAGGAGCCAATGTGAAATATGCTTCAGATCCATTTTGGGGAGAAAAAGCAGCTGGATATGCTTATTTAATAGATAAGACATTATCAGGTGGTACATCTAATTTAAAGGATACTAATTCAAAGCAAATTGGTATGGCTAGATCAACTAATAAAGTTATCAAGAAAAATGGAACTCTTTTATATAATGTAACTAATGATACTAATCAATATGGTGGATACATTAATACTCCATTTGTTATTTCAAATATGCAAAAGGTAACTATAAGTGGAAAGAGTTACTATGAGATATATCCTGAAAGAAATACTCCAGTAGGTAGTGGAGGACCAGGAAATAAGTATCATGGTAATTATAATTGGTCTGATAGAGGATATATAGAAGCTAAGGATATATCATTAGTTAATGTATATGTTCCCCCAATAGAAGTTAAGTATGGAATAAATAGATATGCAACAGCAGTTGAATTAAGCAAGAGTAGCTTTAATTCAGCAGAGACTGTAGTACTTGCAAATGGTTATGCTATCCCAGATGGATTAACTGCAACACCTATGGCTAGCTATTTAAAAGCACCATTACTTTTAACTGAAAAGGGATCAATTCCTTCAGCTACACAAAATGAAATTAAAAGATTAGGTGCTAAGAATGTAATAATAGTTGGTGGAACCGGCGTTATAACTTCAGCTGTTGAAAAACAACTTAATAAATTAGGAGTAACTAAGATTACTAGATTAGGTGGAATAAATAGATATGAAACTTCACTTCAAGTTGCAAAATATATTGATTCCAATCTTTATGATGTGGATAATGTAGTAATTGCAAATGGTTATGGAGAAGCTGACGCATTATCAATAGCACCAGTTTCAGGAAGAGATAATATGCCTATTATATTAGTTGAAAGCAATAGTATTCCAAGTAATGTAAATAGTTGGCTAAAATCAGAAAACTTAAATAATGCTTACTTAATTGGTGGTACAGGAGTTTTAACTAATAATGTTTTAAATAAAATAAACTCTATGACTAAGCAAAATATATCAGGAAATAGATTAGGTGGAGCTAATAGGTATGAGACAAATGCAAAGGTAATTGAAAAGTTCTATGGTAAAACTACTAATAAGGTATATGTTACTGAAGGATTACAATTAGCAGATGCATTAACTTCAGGACCTGTAGCAGCATTAAATGGATCACCTATAGTTTTAGCAGAAAAGCAGTTAACTTACACTCAAAAAGTTGTATTAGATAAAATGACAACTAATACAATAGTACAAGTTGGTGGTACAGTATCTAAGACTGCTGTAAATAATTTAAGAGAACTACTAAGTAGAACAAAATAACATAAGGATTATTAATTAATCTAATATGATAAATGAAAAGAAGGTGCTGTTTATGAAACAGCCCTTCTTTTTATTAACTTATTGGATTTAATAAAATAAAATAAAATCATAGACTATGGGAATAATATATAAACTTGAATTATAATTTTTAGAAATATATAATTGATATAAGAAAGAGAACTATAATATTCTGAAAGGGTTGAAAATAATGGATAACGTAAAAAATATACCTTTTTCTCCTCCAGATATAACTGAAGCAGAAATAGATGCAGTAGTAGAAGTTTTAAAATCAGGTTGGATTACATCAGGACCTACATTAGCTAAATTTGAAGAGGAATTAGCAAATTATTGTGAAGCTAATAAGGCGGTAGCTTTAAATAGTGCAACAGCAGCTATGGAATTAATATTAAAGGTTTTTGATATTAAAGAAGGAGATGAGATAATAACAACTCCGTATACATACACAGCTACAGCAAGTGTTGCAATTCACAGGGGTATAAAACCTGTTTTTTGTGATGTAGCAAAGGATAGCTTCTTTATTGATTACGATAAAATAGGAGATTTAATTACTGAAAAGACTAAGGTAATTATGCCTGTAGATTTTGCAGGAGTACCTTGTGATTATGACAAGATAAAAGCTGTTTTAAAAGAAAAAAATAGAGAAGATATAATAATATTAGTAGACTCAGCTCATTCCTTTGGTGCGAAATATAAGGGGAAGAGAGTAGGAGCACAATGTGATTTCCATAGTTTTTCCTTCCATGCAGTAAAGAATTTTACAACTGCTGAAGGTGGAGCAATAACATATAATAATAACAACTTTAAGGATAGAGAAAACTTGTATCAAGACCTTAAGTTTACTTCACTTCATGGTCAATCAAAAGATGCTTTATCTAAAATGAAGGCTGGAGCTTGGGAGTATGACATAATTACAGATGGATTCAAATGTAATATGACAGATATAAATGCAGCAATTGGTAGAGTTCAATTAACTAGATACGAAGATATGTTAAAACATAGAAAGGAAATATTTAACACTTATACAAAAATATTAGAAAAAGAAGATTTTTCTATAATACCAGTTACTGAATATGGTGAAGGAACTGAAAGTTCATATCATTTATATCCATTAAGAATAAAAGGATTTAATGAAGAAAAGAGAAATATACTTATTCAAAGATTAGGGGAAAAGGGAATTTCAACGAATGTCCACTTTAAGCCATTACCAATGTTTACATTATATAAGAATTTAGGATATAAGATAGAAGATTATCCAAATGCATATGCACAATATGAAAATGAAATTACACTACCTGTTTATAGCACTTTAAAATTAGAAGATGCAGAATATGTAGCTAATGAAGTAATTAAGGAAATTAAAAATATAATAGGATAAATTAAAAGGAGCTTTTTACACAAAAGCTCCTTTTAATTTATCACTCTTCATTCTTCATTTTTACTTAGTAGAGCTACTAAGTAGCCTAAGTAAATCCAGAATATAATAGATATAAAGCTAATTATATATAGAAGAGAACTCTCTAAAAGATTTATAAATACTATTCCAAGGAATAGAGAAAATAATATTCCAAATTTAAATTGATCACTTATATTCATTTTGTCCATTTTTCTAATGCAGAATATTGAAACTAGAATAATAAAAGTTATAAAAATAATAGTAGCTGGAATACCATTAACAACGGAAATTTCAAAGAAAATATTATGAAGTCCTCCAGATTCCACCCCTTGAAGATAAGCAACTCTATGATCTTGTAACCTTCCCACTTTATTTACAGATCCTACACCTACTAAAGGATAAACCTTTAAAAGTCTTATAGCAGTAAGCCATAAATATTCTCTACTAGTTAATATCTTATGAAGGATATCACTTGGTAAAGTAAAGAAAGCAATTATCGAAGCGAGTGTTGGTACTAAAAATAAGGATATTCTCACTAGAGTGTTTTTATATTTAAATATTAAAAATACTAACACTAATGCAAGTAATGGGAAGTAGGCGCTTCTAGCACCAGAAATTAGAACTGCTACAAGCTCTATAATTATATTAACACTTAGGATCTTTTTCATAGTTTTATTTCTAGAAACCTTTATTAAGTATAAAGTAATTAATAAACATAAGACTGCAGCTATTCCAAAGGAGTTTTCGTTTTTAAATAAGCCCTTATAATTTATTATAACTTCAGCTCCATTTAATTCACCCAAATCTTTTGTTATTACTTTATTAGTAAATATCATAATTAAACTTACTATTGAAGTTATAGAAGATAAGAAAACATAAAAATATGAAATTATATTTAATTCCTTTTGTAGTTTTAGCTTAGGTTTATGAAGATCTATAGAAAAGAGTACAGTTAAGATCATTAAGTTAACTAACCATACTTTTAAGTTTTCAGTTAAGTTATATTGAGTTAAATTTAAAATTAAAGTTAATAATAGAAATATATATAGAAAAATTTCGAAAATATAAGGTTTTCTTCTTCTTAAAATAATTTCAATAAAGTTTATTGCCACATATAGAAAAGCAATTAATAGAACTACTTTATTAATAAGATTAAAGAAAGGTAAATCTGATATAACTGTAGCAAAAGAAAAGCTTATAAATATATAAAGTAATTTAATATAAAGTTTATTGGTTACTATATCAAGCATAGAAAACACTCCTTAATTAATTGATAAAATACATAATAATATATTATCATTTAAAATAAGAATAGTCTAAGAATTTAAAGCAAAAAAGTTTGTATATGCCAACAATTGTGGTAAAATAGTACTGTTAGTTTTATTTTTAAACAAAAAAGGAGCGTATAATAATGAATATACCTTTAATAGATTTAAAAGCTCAATATGAATCATTGGCAGAGGAATTAAAAGAGGCAACTCTTGGGATATTAACTTCAGCTAATTACATAATGGGCAAAACTGTAATAGATTTTGAGAAAGCCTTTGCTGAATATGTAGGCGTAAAACATGCTATATCAGTAGGTAATGGAACAGATGGATTAGTAATAGCATTAAAGGCTATGGGAATAGGAGAAGGAGATGAAGTAATAACAACTCCATTTACATTCTTTGCTACAGCTGAAGCTATATCAGCAGTAGGAGGAACTCCAATATTTGTAGATGTAAATAAAGATACTTTTAATATAGATGTAACTAAGATAGAAGAAAAAATAACTTCTAAAACTAAGGCTATAATGCCAGTTCATATCTTTGGCCAATGTGCAGATATGGATGAAATAAACGAAATTGCAAAGAAGCATAATCTTTTAGTAATAGAAGATGCTTGCCAAGCAATTGGAGGAAAGTATAAAGGAAGAAATGTTGGTTCTTTAGGAGATGCTGCAGTATTTTCATTTTTCCCAACTAAGAACCTAGGCTGTGCTGGAGATGGTGGTATGATTGTTACTAATAACGATGATATTGCAATAATAGCAAAAGCACTTAAGGCTCATGGAAGTGGAGAAAATGGTCAAAAGGCATACAACTTACTAAACAATATAGAAGAAGAAGTTCAAAAAGCTGAAGGAGCTAACGATACAGTTTATAATCCATTAAAATATTATAATTATTTAATAGGATATAACTCAAGATTAGATGCTATTCAAGCAGCTATTTTAAATGTTAAAATAAAAGAAATAGATAATTGGAATGCTAAGAGAAGAGAAATAGCTGGAATTTATAATGAAGCACTACAGAATACTGATTTAGTAACTCCAGTAACTAGAGATTATGTAGAACCAGTTTACCATATGTATGTTCTGCAATCAGAACATAGAGAAGAAGTACTAGAAAAGTTAAAAGAAGCAGGTATTGCAACAGGAGTATATTATCCTGTACCATTACATCTTCAAAAATGCTATAAGAATCTAGGATATAAAGAAGGAGATATGCCAGTTTCAGAGTACCTTTCTCATAGAACATTTGCTGTCCCAGTATATCCAGAGTTAACTAAAGAGCAAGTAGATTATATAATAAGCAAGATAAAATAAAGTTCGAGCATTTTATTAATGAAAAATTAACTAAATAATTAATATATAAATTATAAGAACAAAGAAGATTCCATTTAATTTAGGAGGAAGAACAATGTCAGTTTTAAAGGATCAATTATTAGAAAAAATTAATAATAAAACTGCAAAAGTTGGTGTAGTAGGTTTAGGTTACGTTGGATTACCTTTAGCAGTTGAAAAAGCAAAGGCTGGATATGAAACTATAGGTTTTGATGTTCAAGATCAAAAGGTAGAAATGGTAAATAAGGGCCAAAACTATATTGGTGATGTAGTAGATACAGAATTAAGTGAATTAACAGAAAAGGGAGTATTAAGAGCAACTACTGACTTTAGTTTTATAAATGATGTAGATACAGTATGTATTTGTGTTCCAACTCCACTTGACTTATATAAGCAACCAGATTTATCTTATGTAGTAAAATCAACTGAAAATGTTGCAAAATATCTTCATAAGGGAATGATAGTAATCCTTGAAAGTACTACTTATCCAGGAACTACAGAAGAAGTATTAAAGCCAATACTTGAAAAGAGCGGATTAAAATGTGGAGAAGATTTCTTCTTAGCATTCTCACCAGAAAGAGTAGATCCAGGTAACAAGCACTACAACACTAAAAATACTCCAAAGGTAGTAGGTGGATGTACTGAAGAATGTACTGAAGTTGCAGCTGCTTTATATGAAAATGTATTAGAAGGAGAAATTCATAGAGTTTCTTCACCAGCAGTAGCTGAAATGGAAAAGATATTAGAAAATACTTTTAGAAATATAAATATAGGATTAGCTAATGAAATGGCTATTTTATGTAACAGAATGGGAATAGATGTATGGGAAGTTATAGATGCAGCTAAAACTAAGCCATATGGATTTATGCCATTTTATCCAGGTCCAGGACTTGGCGGACACTGTATTCCTCTAGATCCTTTCTACTTAGAATGGAAGGCTAAGGAATATGATTACCATACTCAACTTATTGAAACTTCAGGTATGATAAATGACAAGATGCCAGACTTTGTTTTAGAAAATATCATGAAGATATTAAATAAACAAAAGAAAGCATTAAATGGAGCAAAAGTTTTAGTTATGGGATTAGCTTATAAGAATGATATAGATGACTATAGAGAATCACCATCATTTAAGGTAATAGAATTACTAGAAAAGAATGGTGCAGAAGTTATAGTTAACGATCCATTCTGTGATACAGCTAAGTATAAGGGCAAAACTTATCATTCAGTAGACTGGAAGGAAGTAATAGATGAATCAGATATAGTAGTTATTACTACTGGACACACAGTTTACGAATATGAAGAAATAGTAGATAGAGCTAAGGTTGTATATGATACAAGAAATGCTACTAAGAATGTTGTAAACAATAGAGAAAAAATATATAAATTATAATATTAAAAATATAAAAATGCTGTAATTATCTAATATTTACAGCATTTTTTATTTATGTTTGCATATAATTAATTTTTTATATTCTTTTCGTTAGTTTAATTAGCCTTGAATATTATATTATGCATAGTGTTTGAAAAGAAAATTTTTCTATAAAGGGATAATAAGAATAGTAGAGGATAATGAAAAGAAGTGATATAGAAACAACTAATAATTAAAAATATGTAGAAGCTTTAGTCAATATTTTTAATATAAAGTAAGGTAAATAAATAAGAAATATGATAGAATAATCTATGGTTGGAAATATCTATTTGAGGAGGAAATAAGAATTGAAAAAATTTAGATACTTTTTATTACCAATAGTAGTTGTTACAATATTTATCTTTCTATTCAATAATATGATAAATAAAAAATATAAAGAAATGATAGAAATAAAAGATATTACTAGTATAAAGCATACTTACAATCACATAACTAGGGATAGGGGTGGCGTGCTAAAAAATTATATGAAAGAAAGTGGAGATTTAATGCTACTTGGATCTTCTGAATTATCATCCCATGTAGATCAAAATCCAATTAATTTCTTCCCATTTCAAGGAGCTAATTATGATGTAAGTATATATGGAAGAGCTTATACACAATCCTTACAACATGGAACAATTTTAAGTAATATAAGTGATTTAAATAAAGATGATAAAGTCGCAATTGTAATTTCAGCACAATGGTTTGGAAATGAAAATGGAATAAATGGAAATGATTTCTTAGTTAATTTTTCAGAACAGCAATTTTATAATTTTTTTAATAATGATAAGATTAATAAAGATACAAAAATTTATTACGCTAAAAGAATTTCTGAACTTCTAAGTAATAGTGACGAATATGGAGAAGAGAAAATATTTGCAAATTTATATTATAAAGATAATTTAATTTCTAATTCAGTATTAGCAGTACTAAAACCGTATTATTACTCAAAGGAATATTTGCTAGGATTAAAAGATAAAGTACAAACAATAAAATTATTAAAAGATTGTCCTGATAAAACTGAAAAGAATTTAAAAAGTGTTAATTGGGAAGAGGAATATACAAAGGCAGAGGAACAAGCTGAAAGCAAAGTAACTAATAATAATTTATTTGTAGAAGATGAATATTATGATACTTACTTAAGAGATAAATATGATACTTTAAAAGATGCCTGGGTAGATATTGATTTATTGAAATCCAAGGAAATTGAAGATTATGAATTTCTACTTAATACATGTAAGGAACTAGGCATACAACCTCTTATAATATTGATGCCAGTTAATGGCTTATATTATGATCATTTAGGATTAACTTTAGAAAAGAGAACAGAATTCTATACAGAAATTGAAAAGATGGCAAAAGACAAAGGGTTTGAGGTATTAAATCTTCAAAATAAAGAATATGAAAAGTATTATATGTTTGATGTAATGCATTTAGGATGGAAAGGATGGCTAACAATAAATGAAGAAATGGCTAAATATTTTCAAGGAAAATAAAGAGTTATTGGATAGTATTATACTTACATTTACAATTATAGCTATGTTTCTAATATTTGTAGTTTCTACTATTAAAGATTTACCATTTGTATATAATCAATTTTAAAGAGGAGATTTAAAAATGAGAATTTTAGAAAATATAAAATTATACTCAAAAGAAAATAGAGTAGCAGCTGTGGTAGATGGAGAAGAATTAACATATAAAGAATTAGAAAAAAGGTCTAATGCCTTAGCTTATTATCTTTTAAAAGAATTTAATGAAGATAGAACACCTGTTGTTTTATATGGTAATAAAGAAAATGATATGCTTGTAGCTATGATGGCTGCTTTAAAATCTGGGCGAGCTTATGTTCCTGTAGACATAACATTTCCAAAAGATAGAATAGAGAATATATTAAAAGAAGTAAATCCTAAAGTAGTAATAAATTGTACTACAGATAGTATTGATGTAAGCTCAGATATTATAAGTCTAGATAGATTAAACTTCATTTATAATAATTATGGAGAGAATGAAATTGATAGCAAGTACTGGGTGAAAGATGATGAAAATTGTTACATTTTATTTACTTCAGGAAGCACAGGTAAGCCAAAGGGAGTACAAATAAGTAAAAATAACTTAGATTTCTTTACTGAGTGGTTTACAGAGTACTTAAAGGTAGGAAATGAAAATAAATCAATTTTAAATCAACCATCATATTCATTCGATTTATCAGTTATGCCTGTATATTTAGGGTTAATAAATGGTAAGAAGTTATTTAGTTTATCTAAAAAAACTTTAGAAAATATGAAAGAAACTTTCAATGAACTGAAAAAGTCAGATATGAGACTTTGGATTTCAACACCTGCTTTTGCAGCAATGTGTATGCAGGATGATTCCTTTAATAATGAATTAATGACTAACATTGAAACTATGTATTTCATAGGGGAAATATTACCTAGTAAACTTGTAATAGATATAAGAAAAAGATTTCCTAATGTTAGAATAATAAATAGCTATGGGCCAACAGAAGCAACAGTAGCTATAACAGGAATAGATATAACACAAGATATAATTACTGATAATAAAGAGTTACCTATAGGATATCCTATGAAAGGATCTATTATAAAAATATTAGATGATAATAATAATGAAGTTAAAGATGGCGAAAAAGGCGAAATTACTATATATAGTAAAAGTGTAAGCAAAGGTTATTACAATAATGATGAAATGACAGCAAAGGTATTTTTTAATGAAGTTATTGATGGGAAAGAGTATAGAGCCTATAAAACAGGAGACTTAGGTTATTATAAGGATGGAATTTTATACTTTTGTGGAAGAAAAGACTTTCAAATAAAGCTAAATGGTTTTAGGATTGAGCTTGAAGATATAGAAAACAATTTGAGAAAAGTAAGTAATATAAAAAACACTATAGTTTTACCAGTATATAGAGAGCAAAAAGTATCACATTTAGTTGCCTTTGTTATTTTAGAGGAGGAAACAGGATTAAGTAATCTAAAGAATACCTTAAAGATAAAAGATGAGCTTAAGAAGTATATTCCAGCTTACATGATACCGAAGAATATTAAGGTAGTGAAAGAATTCCCTATGAATAATAACGATAAGGTAGATAGGAAAAGGCTTATGGAGGAATTTAAGTAATGAAATTAGCACAATATGGAGATTATCTATATCTATATATATTATTATTGTCATTTATTCCTGCAATAATATTAGGAATCAGGGGTAAGAATATTAAACATTACGGAGCCTTGATATCAATATTAATGGTTGGATTAATAATTGGTACGGGGAAAAATAATTTACTATTATTTATAATGTTTATAGTAGGAGAGTTTATAGTAATATTTAGTTATTTATTTATAAGAAGAAAGACTGATAGTAAAATAATTTATTATATAGCCTTATTTGTATCAATATTACCATTAATAATTACAAAGACTTCAATTTTTACTAGATTCGGGCCGTTAGGATTTATTGGGTTATCTTATTTAAACTTTAAAACTATACAAATAATTATTGAAATATATGATGGAGCTATTAAAGATGTAAAATTCTATACATTAGTATATTTTATAATTTTCTTTCCAACATTAAGTTCAGGGCCAATTGATAGATATAGAAGGTTTGAAGCAGACATAAATAAATCTATTGAAAAAAGAGAATACTTAGATGAATATCTATATGTAGGTATAAGAAAGATAATTATTGGATTAGGATATAAGTTTGTTTTAGCATACTTAATTAATACTATGTGGATGAGTAAAGTTCCAGCAGATATTACATTCCTTAATGGATTAAGTTACATGTATGCATATAGTTTATATTTATTCTTTGATTTTGCAGGATATAGCTCCTTTGCAGTAGGCACAAGCTATATATTAGGAATTAAGACGCCAGACAACTTTAATAAACCATTCTTAAGTAAGGATATGAAAGAGTTCTGGACGAGGTGGCATATTTCATTATCAAAATGGTTTGGAGACTATATATATTCTAGGATAGTATTAAATTCTATGAGAAAAAAGAGATTTAAAAGTAGATTTACTGCTTCTCATGTAGCTCAAATAACCACAATGTTAGTAATGGGGATATGGCATGGATTAAGCTCCTTTTATATTATATATGGATTATATCAAGGTATAGTACTAGTTATTACAGATATAATTCAAAGAAAATGGAAGTACTATAAGAAACATAAAAAAGAAAAATGGTTTCAATATGTTCAAATTGTCGTTAATTTTAATGTAGCATGCTTTGGGCTATTCATATTCTCAGGATGGCTTTTTAGATAAATATTATAGGAGGAATTAAAATGTTAGATAAAGTATTAAATATTTTAGAGGAAGTAACAGAAACAGACGAAATAAGAGAGGATCTAGACTTAGATCTATTTGAAGCTGGTCTTTTAGATTCTCTTGGAATTATTGAAGTATTATTAAAATTAGAAGAAGTTTTTAGCATTAAGCTTCAACCTACTGATTTAGAAAGAAAAGATATGGCTACAGTAAATAATTTAGTATCATTCTTAGAAGGATATATAGCAAATAACAATTAATAATAAACAATGTATAATTAAGGTATAAACTCCTACGGGGTTTTTTGAATTAATATATTTTTAGTGATTGCCGTGGAATTACTTATTATTCTTATTTTTTATATATTATAAATTGTGAATTGCAAAAAAGGCTGCCTATAAGTAGGTAGCCTTTTCTAAGTTTTTTAGTTAAGTATAAGTATTTATCTAAGGACAAACTCTTCGATAGCTTTTCCAACTCCAGAGTTATTATTAGTATCAGTGATATAATCTGCTACTTCCTTTACAATATCTAAGCCGTTACCCATGGCAACTCCAACTCCAGCATATTTAATCATTGAAATATCATTTTCTGAATCTCCAATACACATTACTTCTTCAGGTTTAATTCCTAAAGACTTTGCAAGGTAAGCAACGGCATTACCCTTTGAAGAGTTACCCATCATAATCTCAAAATTATTATCTCCTGAGCTAACTACGTGAAGCTTATCACCAAAGGTATCTTTTAATTCTTCTTTAGCAGCCCATAAATTATCTTTATTTTCTCCTTCTTCAATTACTATGCCTTTAAGAATATTACCTTGAAAATCTTCAATAGTCGGAATAATGTCTTCACATACTAAAAACTTTACCTTTTTTTCTTCTGGTAAGTCTTGATTCATAATGTAATAAGCGTGGTTTTCAGGAATAAAATCCTCCCTAATTAAAGTATCCCAGCTATTAAAGTTAACAGTTAAACCATGTTTTTTTACAATATTATAAATTTCAATAGCAACATCCTTTGGCATAGGATTTTCTAAAATTGCAGTATCATTAAATTTATTTTTTATATAAGATCCATTTGAAGCAATAACAGGAGTATCTATTCCAATTAAGTCAGAATAATATCTTGCAGAGCAAAATAATCTTCCAGTAGTAATGGCTATGTTAACACCAAGCTCACTTGCTTTTTTTAGAGCTTCTTTATTTCTTTCACTTACTTCATGATCACTATTTAATAAAGTACCATCCATATCAATACAAATTAATTTAATATTTTTTTTCAACTTCTCTACCTCCCTTAGGAAAAATACATAAATTTTCCCTATAAATAGTATAAGCCAAAACTTAAGAAATTAAAAACCTTTATTGAAATTAATTATCAGTAAAATATGTAAAAAAATTCAAATAATACTAGACTAAAGAACATATGTTTGCTAAAATGTAATTAATAAAGAGAAAATTATAATAAAGGGTAAATAAAATATAAAATATTAAGGAGGGAGAGTGCTGTCGCACAATAAATAATTAAGAATGAATAATGAAAAATTAATGAAAAAATTCCTATAGGAGTTTTAAAAAGTAATTAATTTTAGTAATTATGTAAGAATTACATAAATAATTCTTAATTTTAGCTGGTAATGCGACAGCCTCATAAGATTATATGATGGAAGTAAAGGAATTACTAATTAAAGCTAAAGATGGAAACAACATTGCATTAGAAGAAATTATAAAGAAACATGAACCATTAATTTATAACACAATGATTAGTTTTTATGTAAAAGGATACGATAAAGAGGATATTAGACAAATAGCTACACTTTCCATAATAAAAGCAGTGAAGAGCTGTAAGATAGAATTAAGCACAGGATTTTCAAGTTATGCTAAAGAAATAATAAGAAATGATATATACAAGGAAATATCAAAGGTAGAAAAACAATACTATAAACATAAGGAATCAAATGAAATTGCAATGGTAATAGATATAAAAGAAATTGCAGACGAAAGTACCAATATAATTGAAGATTATATAAAAAGTGAAGATAAAGAAATACTTATAAAGGAAATAAATCTTTTAGAAGAGGAAGAAAGAGCTTTACTTAAGGCTATATATGTAAAGAATATTACATTAAAGAAATATGCAGAAGAAAAAGGACTAGAATACCATAAAGCAAGATACCAAAAAGACAAGATTATTCAAAAATTAAGACTAAAACTTAAAAGAGAAGATTAATAACATAAAAAATGAATCATACTAATGCGGAAGGATGACTTGGAGATTACAACGTAATCCAGAGTATTAGTATGATTCATTTTTTTATAGTATTAGGGATTTAAGTTTTGAAAGGGCACGCTTTTTTAGGCAATTGCAGTAATAGTAGTCTTTCTTTACAGCTCTTGCATATTTGCTTAAGTTGGCGGATGTATTATCTATATACAGGAATTTTATAATACTTAGTTCTTCAGGCTCTAATTTATTTAGGGCCTTTTTTAGTTCTTCTACTAGTATATTATTTATTGCAGTTTCTTCTAGGGAAAAGTTAGTATCTATTAGTGCATCTGAATAGCTTTGGTTTGATTCTTCATTTACTATATCTATACTAAGTTCATCATTAGATCTAGCTTCTTTTCTTATAAGAGCCCTATAGCAGTTTTTAATACTAAAAGCTGCATAGGCAGTGAAGGCTTTAGGGTCCCTAGATAAGTCGAATAATTTAATTGCATGAAGTAAATTAGTTATACCTATTTGAATTAGCTCTTCATAATTTCTATTCTTAATAAACACCTTTTTAGACTCTCTAATAATAAGGGGGGTAAATGCTTTTATAATTTCATTTTTAGCATCAATATCTTCTTTTTTAGCTTGAATAATTAAATTTTCCATAAAATCACCTCAAAAATTATCTTTATATAAGGTAAATACCTAAGAAAATATAAAAATGCGAAAAAATATTCGTGTTTTTAATATCCATAAAAATACATTAATTTCACTAAATTTATCAATAATAGTATATATATAGTAAGGTTTAAAGCGGAAATTTAATAAAATAAGTATTATTCTGAAAAAATCATTATAAATTTAAAATTACTCAAATAAAATGTCAAAATAGAAAAATTTATGTAAAAGAAAAGATGTAGTAAAACTATGATAAAGTGGATATAATTTAATTTGTGGACAGGACTAAAGTCACATTTTAATATTTATTGTAGGGAAGATAGGGGTATTGGGTATGATAGCAAATTTGATATTAAAAGATTTAACTATTAATAACGAATTTAATAGGGTTAATTTACTTGAAAAAATTAAAGTAGCAGAAAAATGTAATATTAGAAGACTAATATTAGCTCCTGCATACTACGATGAAGAAAGTAAAACAAGTATAATAGAGGTAGAAGGAATAGTTGAAGAATTAAATGCTTATTTAAAAGAGAAAAGCTCTTATTTAGCTCTATATCCAGCCAATCTTATAAGAGATAATTATGATTCAGTAAAAGATTTCTTAAATAAAAGAATTGGTACTATAAATAAAGGAGAGTATGCTCTTTTAAATTCAGAGGAAAGTAGTACAATAGATGAATTATTAGAATTAGTTTTTGAACTGAATTTAGCAGAAGTAACTCCAATAATAGTAGGACCTGAAAAAAACGAGGAAATTAAAAATGACTATAAAAAAATAGACAAACTAATTAATAAAGGTTGTTTATTTCAATTAGATGTAGAAAGCTTAAATGGGACCTATGGAAAGTCGATACAAAAGGCTTGCAAGAAATTAATAAAGAAAAATGCATATGACTTTATAGGTTTTGAAGAAAATATAAAAAAGGAACTTATAGATAAAGAAGTAGAAAAAATCAGTAAGAAGGGACTTTATATATTTAAAACTGATGGATTAGTTAGAACAAAAAGTATTGAAAAGAAGAAAAAGATAGGTTCTTGGATTAAGTAAATACAAAGAATCATATAATTAGATTTTTGAATGTATTAAAATACATAGATTCAATATTTAAAAATGAAAAAAGAGAAAAGCTACTATAATAAAAAGGCTTTTATTGTAAAAATAATTGATGTATGTTATATTTTTGAAGAAAATATTAATATATTAAAAAAAATAATACCGAAAATGGTTAGAAAAACAATTACAATAAGAAAAATAATATTGGAGATTGGATAAAGAATGCAAATTTGAACTTTAATGTCGAAGTAGGCAGATATTTTTTTGTTTAAAAACGAGTATATTGTGTTATAATCTTAAATGCTGAGAGAATTGTTAAATAAATATGTCTTTTGTAAAAAGCTTATAAGAAGCTTTGTAATTTTTTGTCGAAAATTAATTTTGTTTAAAAGACTTTATAAAAAAATTATGTAACAATTAGGTTATTAAAAGTTAGGAGGAAGTTCATTGGAAGAGCAAGTGATAAGATTAGATGAGTTGTTTGAAGCTTTAAAGAAAAGATGGTTAATGATAGTTGTAATTACTTTACTAGCAACAGTAGCTTCAGCAGTATTAAGTTTTTTTGTTATTAAGCCACAATATGAAGCAAGTACAAAAGTTTTTATAGGTAAGGATGATGGAGAAAGTCAAGGTTATAATCAAAATGATGTAATGATGTACCAAAAGCTTATGAAGACATATTCTGAAGCAATTAAAACTAAGGATTTAGTTTCTAGAAGTTTAAAAGGTACTAGCCTTACATTAGAACCAGAGGAAGTATTAGATAATTTAACAGTAGTTTCTGTTGCAGACACTCAAATATTAGAAATAAAGTATAAAAGTAAGAATCCAAAAGAAGCTGAAGTAGTAATAGATGAAATATCAGAGGAGTTTATTAAAACTTCTAAAGAATTAGTTCCAAATGGAAATATTAAAATAATAGAGTCAGTAGAATTGCCAGAAAAGCCAATTAGCCCAAATAAAAAGATGAATATAGCAATCGCCTTTTTACTTGGATTAATGGTTAGTGTAGGATTCGCATTTTTACTAGAGTTTTTAGATAATACTTTTAAGAACAAGGAACAGCTAGAAAGGGAATTAGACCTTCCTGTACTTGGATCTATACCTAATATGAAGGATAATTAGGAGGAAGATATGTTTATAGTTGAAAAAGAACCGAAATCCATAGCAGCAGAAAGCTATAGAACTTTAAGAACAAATATTCAATATTCATCCTTTGATAAGGAATATAGAGCTATAGTAGTTACAAGCTCTGATCCAGGAGAAGGTAAATCTACAACTGCAGGTAACTTAGCTTTATGTTTAGCACAAGGTGATAAAAAAGTTATATTAGTAGATTGTGATTTAAGAAAGCCATCTATACATAAGAAATTTAAGATATCTAACATAGTAGGATTATCAGATGTAATAGTAGGTAAGGAATCCTTAGAAAATGCAGTTCATAGATATAATAAGAATATGACAGTATTAACTTCAGGTAAGATACCACCTAACCCATCTGAGATGTTATCATCTAAGACTATGTCAAAGCTTATAGAATATTTAAAAAATGAATATGATTACGTTATTTTAGATACACCACCTGTACAAGCGGTTACAGACTCACAAATACTTTCAACTAAGGTAGATGGAACAATATTAGTAGTGAGAGCAGATAAAACTAAAAAAGACGGAGTTCACAATGCAATAAGCCTTCTTAAGAAAGTTAATGCTAATATAATTGGAACAGTTTTAAATGGAGTAGATACTAGTAGAAACAAGTACTACTATTATTATGGGGAAAAGTAGTAGCTAGCATAGTTAGTAGTAAATATAGATAAGCAAAATATGCAATAAGTTTATGGAAAATAATAAGTAAAACATAGAATAAGAGAATTATTCTATACAATGTGACAATCTAAAGATTTACTTGGATTGCCACATTGTGGTAATGCTACATGAGTTTTAGTTAAAAATTGTAGTGAAATTGTAGATATGGAGGTGCTAAATGGTAGATTTACATTCTCATTTAATTTGGAATATAGATGATGGTTCAAAATCAAAAGAAATGACAACTAATATGTTAAAGCAAGCAGTAAGAGGAGGGACTACTAAATTAGTATTAACACCTCATTATCTGCAAGGTCATTATGAAGTTCAAATAAATGAGGTTAAGGAAAGAACTAATGAAGTTAGAGAACTTGTTAAGGAGCTTGGATTAGATCTCGAAATTTATTGTGGACAAGAGGTTTATTATTCAGAGCATATATTAGAAAGTTACTTAAATAAAGAAATAGGAACTATAAATGATTCTAGATATATGTTAATTGAATTTAATATGAGAAACTTTTCTATTAAAGAAGTTGTTGAAGTATTATATGAATTGCAATTAAGAGGAATAGTGCCAGTAATTGCTCATCCTGAAAGATATCATAGGTTTATTAACAAGCCTTCTTTAATAAATGAGTTTATAAAGGAAGGTTTTTTATTTCAGCTTAATTTAGGAAGTATTACTGGAGATTTTGGAAAAGATGTACGAAAAACAGCAGAAATATTCTTAAAAAACAAAATATATAGCTTTATAGGTTCAGATGCCCATAGAGATGAAAAAAGAAATCCTGATATGAGTAATGGAGTAGAAGTATTAAAATCTATGGATAGAGATTATTTTAGTTACTTTAAAGATTCAGGGGAAAAACTTTTGAAAAATGATGAAATATTATTCTTAGGAAGTAAAGTGAAAGAAAAAAAGGGACTATTAGGTCTGTTTAAATAATGTTGAATTAAATTTAGTAAGTAAGGGGGTAAATAATATGGAGAGATTACAATCAGATAAAGAAAATAGCTTAGAATTTCAAGTTATTAATAAGGAAAATAGATTAGTATATAAAATATCTAAAAGACTTATAGATATTTTTCTATCGTTATTAGGGATAATAATAGTAAGCCCGATTATGTTAATTGTGGCTATTTTAATAAAGCTAGAATCAGCAGGACCAATTATTTTCTCACAGAAGAGAGTAGGTCTTAATGGCAAGGAATTTAATATGTTTAAATTTAGGTCAATGGTTCAAAATGCAGAAGAACTTAAGGCAAAGCTTCAAAAGCAAAATGAAATGTCAGGACCTATGTTTAAAATGAAAGAAGATCCTAGGGTTACTAAAGTAGGGAGGTTTATTAGAAAAACAAGTATAGATGAACTTCCACAATTAATAAATATACTAAAGGGTGAAATGAGCTTAGTTGGACCAAGGCCAAGTCTGCCAAAGGAAGTAGCTAAGTTTGAACCTTGGATGTTAGAAAGGTTAAATGTTAAACCAGGACTTACATGTTATTGGCAAGTTTCTGGAAGAAATAATATAGACTTTGAAGATTGGATGAAGCTTGATATTAAATATGTTAAAGATAGAAATTTATGGTTAGATATAAAATTAATATTTAAAACATTCTTTGTGCTGTTTGGAGATAAGAATGCTTGCTAAGGAGGGGAATGGGGATGTTATGTGCTTTAATTATGGCAGGAGGAAAGGGAACTAGATTTTGGCCATTGTCAACAGAAGAAAAACCTAAGCAGTTCTTAAACTTAATAAGTGATGAAACTATGATACAAATGACAGTAAATAGAATAAAACCTATTATTCCAATAGATAGGATTTTTATTTGTACTGGAGAAATGTATGTTGACTTAGTTAAAGAACAGCTTCCTGAGATTCCAGAAAAGAATATAATAGTTGAACCAGAGGGAAGAAATACTACGCCATGTATTGCATTATCTGCATTTGTAATTAACAGATATTATAAAGATTCTACTATGGTAGTATTACCATCAGATCATTTAATTAATAATGAAGATGAATTTAGAAAAGTTGTTTTAGAGTCAGAAGGTTTTATAGAAAAAAACAACAATGCAATTTTAACATTAGGGATGGAGCCAAGTAGGGCAGAAGCAGGTTATGGATATATTAAGTGCAGTAATAGTAAAGACAAAATTATAGATTGTGAAGTAATTAAGGTTGAGCGATTTGTAGAAAAACCAAATAAGGAATTAGCTGAAGAATATATAGTAAATGGTAATTATTTATGGAATGGTGGAATGTTTATTTGGAAAACTAATAATATATTAAATAAAATAAGTAAGCATTCGCCCAATACTTTTGAGGCACTTCATAATATTCAATATGTAGAAGAAGAGGTTTTGCAAGAAATAATTGATGATAGCTATAAGAATATTGAAGCTATATCAATAGATTATGCGGTATTAGAAAAATCTGAGGATATATATGTTATACCAAGTAATTTTGGATGGGATGATATTGGTAGTTGGGAAGCTATAGAAAGATATACAGAAAAAGATGAACTTGGTAACGTAGTAATAGGTGAGGGTAGAACTATAAAAGGAGAAAATAACTTGTTAGTTTCTAATAACCATAAGGTTATAGTTGAAGGTCTTAGTGATATATATGTCATAGAAAATGATGGGAAAATACTAATTGGACATAAGTCAAATGTAGTAAATGTTAAAGAGTTAAAAAATATAGATTAAGATACGAGTTGGAGGAAGTTTAATGAAAAAAGTTGCTTTAATTACAGGAATAACAGGACAAGATGGATCATACTTAACGGAGTTATTAATAGAAAAAGGTTATGAGGTACATGGAATTATAAGAAGACACTCAACAATAAATACTTCAAGAATAGATCATTTGTTTGAGGATCCTGAAATAGGAAATAAAAGTTTGTTTTTACATTATGGGGATTTAACTGATTCATCAAATTTAAATAGATTAATAGAAAAAATACAACCAAATGAAATATATAATTTAGCAGCACAATCTCATGTTGCAGTATCTTTTGAGGTGCCTGAATATACTGCAGAAGCAACAGGGGTAGGAACTTTAAGACTTTTAGATGCTATAAGGGAAACTGGAGTTAAGTGTAAATTCTATCAAGCTTCAACTTCAGAACTATTTGGAGGACTTCCAGATACTGCACCTCAAAGTGAAAAAACTCCTTTCTATCCAAAGAGTCCATATGGAGTTGCAAAACTTTATTCTTATTGGATTACAGTAAATTATAGAGAAAGCTATGATTTATTTGCTTGTAATGGTATATTATTCAACCATGAATCTCCAAGAAGAGGAGAAACTTTCGTTACAAGAAAAATAACTAGAGCTGTAGCATCAATAATGGCTGGTAAGCAAGAAAAACTATCTTTAGGAAATCTAGATGCCAAAAGAGACTGGGGTTTTGCAGGAGATTACGTGTATGGAATGTGGTTAATACTTCAGCAAGAAAAGCCACAAGATTATGTATTAGCAACTAATGAAACTCATACAGTAAGAGAATTTGTTGAACTTTCATTTAGAGAAGTAGGAATTGAAATAGAATGGAAGGGTACTGGAGTAGAAGAGAAAGGTTATGATAAAGTAACTGGAAGATTATTAGTAGATGTTAATCCAAGATACTTTAGACCAGCAGAAGTAGAACTGTTATGGGGAGATTCAAGTAAGGCTGAAAAAGAATTAGGATGGGAAAGAAAAGTAAGCTTTAAAGGGTTAGTATCAATGATGGTAGATGCTGATATGAAGGAAATAGCGGGGATTGGTAGTAAAGAATATGTAGCTAATAGTGAAGCAGCAGCTACTAAATAAAGAAGGTGCAGTTATGAATAAAAATAGTAAGATATATGTAGCAGGGCACAGAGGTCTTGTTGGTTCGGCTATAGTTAGAGAGCTAAAAAAAAGGGGATATGAAAATATAATAGGGAAGACTCATAAAGAATTAGATTTAACTAACTCTTTAGAAGTTGAAAGATTTTTTGAAGAAGAGAAACCTGAATATGTATTTTTAGCAGCTGCAAAAGTTGGAGGAATATATGCAAATTCAATTTATCCAGCAGACTTTATATATGAAAATTTACAAATACAGAATAATGTAATTGGATTAGCTTATAAATATGGAGTAAAAAAACTTATGTTTTTAGGGAGTTCTTGCATTTATCCTAAGATGTGTGCACAACCTATTAAAGAAGAGTATTTACTTTCAGGGTATTTAGAAGAAACTAATGAAGCTTATGCGTTAGCAAAGATTTCAGGGCTAAAAATGTGTCAATACTTTAATAAACAATATGGTACAAATTTTATTAGTGTAATGCCGACTAATTTATATGGTCCATATGATAATTTCCACCCAGAAAATTCTCATGTAATGCCAGCATTAATAAGAAGATTTCATGAAGCTAAAGTTAATAATGCAAAAGAAGTTGTTGTATGGGGAAGTGGAACTCCACTTAGGGAATTTTTATATTCAGAAGATATGGCAGATGCATGTATATACTTGATGGAAAATTATGAAGGGAATGATTTCTTTAATATAGGAACAGGAAAAGAAATTACTATAAGAGGATTAGCAGAACTTATAAAAGATGTAGTAGGTTATGAAGGTGAAATAGTTTGGGATACTTCTAAACCTGATGGTACACCAAGAAAACTTCTTGATGTAGGAAGATTAGAAAAAGCAGGATGGAAGTATAAGATGGAATTAAAAGATGGAATTAAAGAAGCTTATAAGTGGTTTCTAGAAAATTTTGAAGTTTAAAAAATATGAAAGGTGACTAAAATGGGGAATAAAAAAAGATTATTATTATATGCTCATTACTATTACCCAGATGTAGCATCTACTGGTCAAATATTGAAAGAATTATGTGAAGGTATGATAGATACATTTGATATAACTGTCATATGTGTAGTACCTAGTTATACAGGGAAAATAGAAGATAGATATAAAGAGAAAAAATATTATATAGAAAATATTAATGGAGTAAAGATAATTAGGGTTAGAGTTCCTGAGTTTAGCAAGGCCAATAAAAAAAGTAGAATTCTAAACTTATTAACATACTTCTTGAGAGCAATATGGGCTACTTTTAAAAGTGGGAAACAAGACTACATATTTTCAATATCACAGCCCCCGATTTTAGGAGGGATTTTAGGTGTAATAGGAAAGTATATAAAAGGTGCTAAGTTTATATATAATATTCAAGATTTTAATCCCGAACAAACAATGGCTGTTGGATATAGTAAAAATAAGATATTAATAAATGTAGCAATGTTTTTAGATAAATTATCTTGCAGAGTATCAGATAAGGTTATTGTTGTTGGAAGAGATATGCAAGATACTTTAAGAAAAAGATTTAAAGGTGGAAATATTCCCGATAATACATTTATTAATAATTGGATAGACGAGAAGAAGATATATCCTTTACCTAGTGATAATGAAAAAGTTTTAGAATTTAAAAGAAACTACGGACTAGAGAATAAGATAGTAATTATGTATTCAGGGAATATTGGACTTTATTATGATTTAGAAAACATAATAAAGGTAATTGGTAGGTTTAAAGATAGAGAAGATGTAGTATTTGCATTTATAGGTGATGGAACTATAAAATCAAAATTAGTAAGTTATGTTAATGAAAAAAAAATTAACAATATAAAATTTATTCCATACCAACCTAAAGAAGAATTGAATTATTCACTAAATGCAGGAGATATACATTGGGTAGTAAATGCAAAAGGAATAAAGGGTGTCTCAGTTCCTAGTAAGCTTTATGGGGTTATGGCAGCTGGTAAGCCTATACTCGGAGTTTTAGAATCAGGTTCAGAAGCAAGATTAATAATTGAAGAATGCGGTTGTGGTGTGTGCACAGATCCAGAAGATTATGAAAAAATATACAACCAAATTCTCGTATGCATTAATGAAATAGAACAAATTAAAAAAATTGGGATATTAGGAAAGAAATATATTGATGAGAATATAAGAAAAAATATATCATTACAAAAATATTGTGAAAATATTTTATCTATTAAATAATATAGTTATAGAGGTATTATTATGAAAATTCTTCAAGTTAATACGAGATATATTGGAGGAGGAGGAGCAGCTGCAATTGCTAATTTGCTTCATAATTCAATTAATAAAAATAAAGGAATGAGTTCAAGATTTTTATATGGTAGAGGACAATCTGATGATATTGATTCAATTAAAATTGGATATGAAGTAGAGAGTTACTTATCAGCAGGAGCAATGAGAGTGATTGGGAAGGAATTAAATAGAGGATTATCTGATGAAGTTAAAAGAGAGATAGATGATGCAGATATAATTCATTTACATAATATACACGGTTATTATATAAATTATGAAAGCCTAATAGATTATATAGTGAAAAAAAATAAAAGAGTCATTTGGACTCTGCATGATACTTGGGCCTTTACAGGTAGGTGTGCATTTACATTTGGATGTGAAAAATGGAAATGTGGATGTGGGGATTGTAATAATTTAAATATTTATCCGAGTACAAAGAGAGATATAAGTGATAAACTTTGGATAAAAAAGAATAATATATTTAATAAGCTTAATAAGGATATAACTACAATAGTAACCCCCTCAGAGTGGTTGAAGGAATTACTTGAAGAATCCTATTTAAAGAACTTTAAAATTGATGTCATTAATAATGGAGTGGAAAAAAGTAAGTTTGTAAATGTAGATAAATCAGAGCTGAGAGAGGAACTAGGTATACCTATTGACAAAAAAGTAGTTCTTTTTGTTGCAGCAGACCCAAATGACGAAAGAAAGGGTATTAAATATATTGTACAGATGTTTAATAAGTTTAATGATGATGTTATCTTTGTTTCAATGGGTAAAAAAATAAATATTGAACATAATAGGTTAATGCAGTTAGGATATAAAACTAATCGAGATGAAATTTATAAAGTGTATAGGTCAAGTGATGTTTTTGTAATTCCATCTTTAGATGATAACTTTCCCACAACTGTACTAGAAGCATTTGCAAATGGGGTTCCTGTAGTAGGCTTCGATAGTGGAGGAATTAAGGAGCAAGTAATTAATGGAGTAAATGGATATGTGGTCAATAAAAATAATTCTAATGATTTGTACGAAAAGATTAGAATTGTTTTTAATAACTCGGAGAATAAAAACATATCAAATAATTCTTTAAATAGATTTAAGGAATTATATTCATTAGAAAATTTTAAAAATAGATATTTCGATTTGTACTATAGTTTATATAATAAGGAGGTATAAATGAATATAGCATTTGTTACTAACATTAGAGCGCCTTATAGAATATTACAATTCAATGAATTTGCTAAAATAGATAATATTAACTTTACAGCATACTATACACATAAAGAAAGAGAAAATAGGGAATGGGAAGCTAAAGCAAATAAAGGGTACAAAGAGATATACTTAGAAGGTATCAATTTATTTGAAAAATACGGGTATATAAATAAGGGACTTTATAATCTAGTTAAGAGTAATGATATTATTATTATAGGTGGATACGAGCAACCAACATACATTTTGATAAGTATATTATGTAGGATTATTGGGAAGCCTTATATTATTTCTTTTGATGGAATAAGTACTAATAGAATAAACAATCATGAAAATAAAATAAAAAAAATCTTGAAAGGTATAGTTATTAAAAATTCAGATTATATATTAGGAAATGGTAAAGTTAGTAAGAGATATTTCAATGAAATATTTGATTATTCTTTAGAAAGAATATACAATCAATATCTTACTGTAGATGGGGAGCGTATTAATAAGCTATACAAATTTAAAGAAGAATTAAGAGAAGAATATAGAAAAAAATATAATATAAGCAGCGACGAAAAAGTTCTCATATATTCAGGTAGAATAATAGATATAAAAAATATTGATTCAGTAATTAAAGCAATAAATAGATTAAATAAGTCGGATATAACATTATTAATTGCAGGTGGAGGCGGATTGGAAAATCAGATGAAGGAATTAGCTTCGAAATTGAATGTAAGAATGATTATTACAGGCTTTATTACTAAACAAGAGGAATTATTTAAGCATTATTTTTTAGCAGATACCTTAATATTACCCTCAATATATGAGCCGTGGGGGCTAGTTGTGAATGAGGCAATGTTTGCAGGATTACCAGTAATTGTTTCTGAAATATGTGGGTGCTCATTAGATTTAGTATTCGAAGATGAAAATGGAAGTATCATTAATCCTAATAGTATAGATAATATATCGAATTCAATAGAAAAGATTTTGTATAATAAAAATAAAGAGAAACTAAGTATAAAATCTAGAGAGATAATAAGTGAATGGACTTTTCAAAATTCAAAGAAAAGTTTGGAGAAAGTAATAAAAAATATAAATTCAGAAAAAAGGGAATGATACTATGAAAAAGATATTAATATTATTCGAATATAATATAAAAAATGGAGGAGCACAAAAATCAATAATAGAAATAATTAAAAATAATACTGAGGATAATAAATTTTATTCATTAATGCCCTTATATGGAGATTATAGTTCTTATCTCAATGAATTAGGTGTTGAAACATATTATGGGGGGAGTAAAGAATATTGGCCTGGAAAAGAAAATATTTTAAAGTTCCTATTAAATTTATTCCAAGTAATTAAAAAGTCTAAAAAAATAATTAAAGAGAATAAAATAGATACAGTTTATTGTACAATGCTTCCGAGTCTTTTAGTAGGAGTAGCAAATAAATTACTTTTTTTTAAAAATATAAAAATAGTATGGCATGATAGAGTAACTGAGAATAGTAAAGTTTTTATACTAATATTCAAATTGATATCGAAAAGGATAGATACAATAATTACAACTACACCGTATGGATATAATAAAATAGCAGGATACGGTTACAATAAAGAAAAATTATATATGATACCTAACAGTACAGATTTTTGTAATGAAAATATTTCATATGTAAAAAAAATAAATCATGATAATTTAAAAATAGCATTAATAGGTAGAATAAATCCCTTAAAAGGACAAGTAGAATTTGTCGAAATAGCTAATAATATCATTAATAGAATTAAAAAAGATATAAATTTAGAGTTTGAAATAGTTGGAGATATAGGAATAAAGAAAGATGAAGAATATTTAAATAAAATAAAAAATTTAATTAGATTGTATAGCTTAGAAAATCAAATAAAGTTAAAAGGTAATATTGATAATATTAATTTATACTTAAAAGATATTGATATTCTATTTTGTACAACAGGATACCCTGGCGAATCATTTGGCAGAGTAGTAATAGAAGCATTCTCCAATAAAATTCCAGTTATAGCTTTGAACTATGGAGCAATTTCTAATATTATTGATGATGGGGAAAATGGATACTTAGCAAATGATATAGAAACCTTTGTAACTAGAAGTATAGATTTAATTGAAAATAAGGAGTTACGACAAAAAATGGGAGAGCGAGCATTTAAAAAAGTTATGATTAAATATAATAGTAAGATCAATAATGAAAAGATAAATAAGTTATTATCAGGTAATAACTTTATGGAGAATTAGATGAAAAAAATTGATAAAATTTTAATTCTTTACATTATAGTTATAACCGCCTTGTATCATTTTTTTAAGTTAAACTTTTTTAAAGAAAATGAAGTAATAATAAGCTTTATAAGGGATTTTTCTATACTATTTATAGCAATTATAATGTTAATAAGAAATAGAGAAAAAATTAGAATGAGTAAAATATCATGGTTATTATCTATACTATTATTTATACAAATACTCATAGGCCTAATTAATGGGGAATCAATTCTAAAAAGTATGTATGATATAAGATATTTTATAATATGGCCATCTATTATATTTATTTCTTATAACATTGTTAATAGTAAAGAGCAATACTATATGATTTTAAGGGTTATGAAAAATATTGCTATTGCAATAGGTATATTAGGTATATATTTCAAAATAACAAACAATTTAGATTTTCTGGTTGTAAGATTCGGTGAATACGGAGTAAAGTCTATTTTACCAACTCATATTGAGTATGGACTTCTTATGTTTTTAGGATGTGCAATATCTATATATCTACAGCAAGAAAAAACTTACAAAAAAAATATATACATTACAGTCATAGAATTTATTATATTTACAATAGGAGTTTATTTCTCATTTAGTAGATTGAGTTATTTAGCGTACAGTACATTCATAGTTATATTTTTCAATTTTAAAATTATTAAGAATAAGATACTCAGAATAATTTTTTTATTATTAGAATTATCAACAATCATAATTGTAATACCCAATTTAATAAATGAAATAGATAATGTGAACCTGTTTAGTACTGCGTCACTTTTAGATAGAATATATAATATATGGCTTAATTTAAATGTGACTAATAAATTAATTGGAAATGGATTTGGAAGTATAGGAGTAAATAATAGTGTTTTAAACTCTCAATTTGATTTGATGTTAACGGATAATTTATTTGTAAGGATTTATTATACTTTAGGATTTTTAGGATTAGCTACAATTGTTTTAGGATTTATATTAATGATTCTAAAATCAAATAAAAATTTATTTTTGATAGCATTAGTAATATCTTTAGCACTAGCTGCATTATTTGGTGATATATTTACAATGATTCCTGTAATTCCATATTTATATATAATATTTGGAGCTATATTAAAACTTACAACAATTAAGGAGAAAATAAATTGAATGGTAAATTAAAGTTATTGTGTAAAATAAAGATATTTAAAACATTAATATACAATATTACATATAATAAATATTTTGATATTTCTAGTCTTAATAATATGTTGTTGATTTTTGGTAAGTCTAAGATTATAAAAGATAAAAAATCAGAGATAGAAATATATGGGAAAGCTTATATTGGATTTCCCATGATAAGTAAATTTTATATGGGACTAAATTATTCTACTTTACTTAATATAAATTGTAATTCTAGATTGATATTGAATAATAACGTTAGGTTAGGACCTGAAACAAAAATAGTGGTTGATAAAGGTGGAAGTATTTTTATAGGAGAAAATACATATTTTTCGGCTGAAAATAAAATAGTTTGCTACAATAATATAAGGATAGGGAATAACTGTGCAATATCTTGGGGAGTAAATATTATGGATAATGATGGGAAGAGTATTGATGGTAGAAATTATTTAGGAGATATCAACATAGGAGATGAATGTTGGATTGGAGCTGGTGCAACTATATTAAGAAATACCAAAATAGGAGAAGGTAGTATTGTAGCAGCTAATGCGGTTGTTAAGGGGATTTTCCCGGAAAAGTGCATAATAGCTGGTAATCCAGCAAAGATTATAAAAGAAAATATTTCTTGGAGATAAGATATTAGAAAAATTATTGAAAGTAGATGATATTAAAATTTATATAAAGGAATAATGGAGTGAATTCGAATGAATATTGGATTTGTTAGTACGTGGTTTGAAAGAGGAGCAGCTTATGTTACAAAATCTTATTTAGATTTATTGGAGAAAAAGCATAATGTATTTGTTTTTGCAAGAGCTGGTGAGGAATATGCTATTAATGATAGCAATTGGGATAAGGATTATGTTACTTGGGGAAGTAGAATGTGGGGCACTGATATATACTGGCGAGAATTAAGGAAATGGATAGTTAAGAATAGTATAGATATTATATTTTTTAATGAACAAGCAGAGATAGAGCCGATTTTGAAATTAAAATTAAATTTTCCTAATATAAAGGTTGGAAGTTATATAGATTACTATACTCCCAAAAGTATATCAGACTTTAATAATTATGATTTTTTGATTTGTAACACTTTAAGGCACTATAGTGTTTTTAAAAATCATAAGCAATGCTACTATGTTCCATGGGGGACTAATATAGATTTATATAAATATAATGTGAAAAAGAGTAAGGAGCTATGTTTCTTTCATTCATGTGGAATGTCAAATAGGAAAGGTACAGATTTACTTATTGAAACTTTTATAGAGTTTGGATTATATAAAGAATCTAAACTAATTATTCATACACAAAAACCTATAAATGAAATAATTTCGTTAAAATATAAAGATTTTGAGAGATATAACATAGAAATAATAAATAAAACAGTCTCTCCTCCAGGATTATATTACTTAGGTGATGTTTATGTATATCCAACATATTTAGAAGGGCTAGGCCTTACTCAATTTGAAGCATTATCAAGTGGATTACCTGTAATAGTTCCAAATAATCAGCCCATGAATGAAATAATAAATGATAATATTGGTAAGTTAGTAGAGATAGACTTATATAAAACTAGACAAGATGCTTATTATTGGCCTTTATGTGTAGTAAAAAAAGAAGATTTAGCTAAAAAAATGTATTACTATATAGAGAATAGAAGTAAGCTTATAAAAGAGAAAGAAACATGTAGAAAGTATGCTGTAGAGAGATTAAATTGGAGTGATAGAGAGAGTCAGATTTTAGATATTTTTGAAAATTCTAAGGTATTTCAAATAAAAGATACTGACATATTAAATCAATTAAAAAATATTAGAAATAAAAAGATAAAGTATTTTATTAAATCTTTTATAGACATTTCTCCGCAAGTTATACAAAAATTAGTTTATAGATATATATTAAAAATATAATAATACAGTATATTTTTATAAACTTATAAAAGCTACTTAAAAAAAGAATTATGGAGTTAGGAATATGAGTCAAGGTAGTTTAATGAAAAGCTTTATTGGCTTTTTAATGGGGCCGGTAGTCGGGGCTGCAATAGGATTTTTTACAACAATAGTGACAACATGGATATTAAATCCAGAAGAAATAGGAAAATCATCTTCGGTTACTGTATTTATGACAATTACAACATTGTTTATATATTTTGGTTTAGATCAAGCATTTATAAGAGAATTTAATGAGTCCAAAGATAAAAAACAGTTATTTTGGACTTCACTTAAATTTCCACTAATGCTATCTATGATAATTTCTATAGTAAGTGTTGGATTTAGTAGAGAGTTATCTATTATACTTTTTAATGAAGTTAATTTATATGGAGTGATTTTAATATTATTAATGATTCCATTTACAACAATTGATAGATATAGTATGTTAATCTTAAGGATGGAAGAAAAAGCGAAATTATATTCTTTTATACAGATAATTAACAAAATTCTAAATTTAATATTACTAGTATTTTACTTATTGTGTATAAATAGAAGTTATACTAGCATAGTTTTTGCTATGAGTATATCTAACATATTAACTGCTTTAATAGGAGTTTATTATACTAAAGATTATTGGATAAATAGACATAAAACAAATAAACAATTATTATTTAAGTTGATTAGATATGGAATACCATTAGTTCCAACTATGATTCTTACATCGTTATTTAACTCTATGGATAGAATAGCGCTATTAAAATGGAGTGATTTTAATGAAGTTGGTATATATACAGTACTCTTTAAAATTACTATGGTAATTTCTATTATACAAGCGGCTTTTTCTAGCTTTTGGACTCCAGTTTCTCAAAGATGGTATTCTGAGAAGGTTAGTAACGAAAAAATAATAGAGATTGGATATATTATGTGCTCTGTTGTATCAATATTATATATATTATTAATGATATTTAAAGATGTAATAGTATCTCTATTATTACCAGTTGACTATAGAGAATTTTCTTTGATAATACCATTGCTAGCGTATGTTCCACTTATGTCAATATTGTCCTTAACTACATGCGTGGGTATTAATTATAGTAGAAGAACAGAATTAAATATAGTGCCAGCTCTTATTGCATTAGGAGCAAATTATTTTGGTAATAAGATTTTAGTGCCAAACTTGGGTGCTGTAGGTGCGTCTATATCATCAGCTATATCATATACTATATTTTTTATTGTAATAACATATTTATCTAGGAGAGTATGGTTTAAATTTAAAATAAGTAACTTTGTAATAAATATAGGTATAACTATAGTTGTAAGTTTAAATGGGATATTTATTAATAATACTATAATAACAATAATTTGTTTTTTTATAGTAATATTTTATAATATGAAATATTACAAAATATTACTAGATAGTGTGAAACAATATATAATGAAATTAAAGGTAAGAAAAAAAGATGAGAAATATATATAATCAATGGATTACAAGAAAAACATTAAGAAAAATTAATTCTAATATTTCAATTGAAGGTGATTTAGAGATAGGTTCGATAAATAGATTACAGATAGGGGATTATGTTCATCTAGGAGCAAATTGTAAGATGAATTGCTATGGGGGAGTAGTTATTGGAAACAATGTAGTATTAGGACCTAATGTTACAATATGGAGTGTAGATCACAATTATAAAAACGCTAATATGATTCCATTTGATGAAATTCAATTATGTAAGAAAGTTGTAATTGAGGATAATGTATGGATCGGTGCTAATTCTACTATTATCCCAGGAATAACAATAGGAGAAGGAGCTATAATAGCTATGGGATCTGTGGTTACAAGAGATGTGAATCCGTTAGAAGTTGTAGGAGGAAATCCAGCTAAAACTATTAATAAAAGAAATGAAAAAGATTATAATGAGATGAAAAACAATAAATTATTATATATGAAAGAATATTTGGATGGAAAAATAATAAAGAAAGATAAATATATTAAAGTGTAAAATGAGGGGAATTAAATTGAAATTAAGATTATCTGTAGTAGGACTAGGTTATGTAGGGTTACCATTAGCTATAGCTTTTGGGAAAAAGCTTGATGTTATTGGGTTTGATATTAATAGTGAAAAAATTAAGACATATAAATCAGGAATAGATCCAACTAATGAAGTCGGTGATAAGGCAGTTAAAAATTCAACAGTCATTTTCACTAACGATGAAAGTAAATTAAAAGAATGTAATTTTCATATTGTTGCTGTGCCAACACCAACTAATGAAGATAAAACACCAGATTTAACACCAGTAAAAAAATCAAGTGAGATTTTAGGAAGAAATCTCACTAAAGGATCTATAGTAGTATATGAATCAACAGTATATCCTGGTGTTACTGAAGACATATGTGTTCCTATCTTAGAAAAAGAGTCAGGTTTAAAATGCGGACAAGATTTTAAAGTAGCTTATTCACCAGAAAGAATAAATCCTGGTGATAAAGTTCATAGACTAGAGAATATAGTTAAAATAGTTTCTGGAATGGATGAAGAAACTTTAGAAACGGTTGCCAAAACATATGAATTAGTAATAGAAGCTGGCGTTTACAGAGCTGAAAGTATAAAGGTTGCTGAGGCTGCTAAATTAATTGAGAATTGCCAAAGAGATGTTATGATTTCTTTTGTAAATGAACTTTCTATGATTTTTAATAAAATGGGGATTGATACTAAGGCTGTAATTGATGCAGCAGGTAGCAAGTGGAACTTTATAAAGATGAATCCAGGGCTAGTAGGTGGACATTGCATAGGAGTAGATCCTTACTATTTAATTCATAAAGCAAAAGAAATTGGAGTAGATTCTAACGTGATTGCATCAGGGAGAGAAATAAATGATGGAATGGCTAAATATGTAGTAGAAAATACGGTGAAGAGTTTAATAAAAGCAAATAAAAGAGTAAAAGGTGCTAAAGTAGCAGTACTTGGAGTGACTTTTAAGGAAGACTGTCCAGATACTAGAAACACTAAAGTTATTGATATAATAAATGGATTAAAAGAATATGAAATAAATCCAATTATAGTAGATCCAGTTGCAGATAAAAATGAATTTGAAGAAGAGTATGGATATACTTTAGAGGAAGTGGATAATATTAGATGTATGGATGCTATTATTTTAGCAGTATCACATAGCGAATATAGAGAAATGAAAATCAGTGATTTTAATAAATTCTATTTAGCTTCTAGAGAACTAGATGAAGTCGCAGTTACAAAAGAGTGTGATGAGAAAAATGTGTTTATTGATATTAAAGGTATAATCGATAAAAGTAGCATTGATAAAAATAATTTTGTTTATTGGAGATTATAGAAATAATAAATTTCATTATAAAATATGTCTATCTATAAATTTATAGATAGGCATATTTTATATATGTCAGTGAGGTATCTTAAGGTTTTATTTAAGAAATTGGACAAATCGATTTTTCTTAAAGAAGAAGGTGAACTTAAAGTTTATATCTCAAAACTACAAGAGTTATATAGTAAGGCTCAAGGTAGTTTTAAATATAAGCTTGAGAAAGAACTAAAGATAGCCACTATGGGAGAATTTGAGAGAAAAATATAGCTTATGAACTAAAGAATAGTGATATGCTGATGTATGTATTACATGGTATTACTTTAAAGATAGATGAGTTATCAGCTCAAATTGATTATATTTTAGTTACTAGAAAAACAACCTTTATAATAGAGTGTAAAAATTTAATTGGGAACATAGAAATTGATTCGCAAGGTAACTTTATAAGAACTTTTAATTTTAAAGGAAGATATATTAAAGAAGGTATTTATTTTCCTATAACTCAAAATCAAAGACATTTGGATGTTATAAAGAGAATTAAGAAAGAAAGCAAGAGTAACATAATAATGAAGATGTTAGTAGAAAAATTCTTTGATGAAAATTATAAATCTATAGTTGTACTAGCTAATGCTAGAACATATTTAAATTATAAATTTGCGAAGAAAGAAGTAAAGGATAAAGTCATTAGGACAGATCAATTAATTGACTTTATTAAGAAATCCAATGCAGATGCAGATCTTCAAGCATTAAATGATGAAGATTTAAAAAAAGAGCAGAAAGCTTTCTTAAGCTTCATAGAGGAGATAAGCCAAGTTTTTCAAAGAAGTATAGGGAGCTTTTAGAAGAATTTAATTCTTCTAAAAGTGAAAGTATGGATTTAAATAATTCGATGGATGTTAATAATATTAGTATTGACATCAACAATGATGCTAATGAAGATGATACTAATATTAATATTCAAAAAAGTAACAAGACTAATATTAATGAAGGTACTAATAGGGCTAATGTATCTAAAAATAAAGTTGAGCTAAAAGAAGTATCAGGCTTTGGTGATATAAAGATTGAAAAGTATGGAGATGCTTTATTAAAGATAATAAATGAATAAATAGTGGTGAAAACTTCAGTGGAAATAGAGCAATGCAATAATAGTTTTCTAGGTATAGAGGGGACAACATCTAGAATACGTTTAATCAGTTGATAATTAATTTAGGGAATTCTAAAGAAAAATATAACATAATGGATGATGCTACTAGATTGAGTGGTTGGAGAATATTGGTTTAATAGAGTTGTAATATTAACAATTATTGAAGTGTTATCATATATCTGGTAGAATTTATAGGGAAATTATACTACTAGATGAGGGGAGTTGTAAAAAGTGGCTAAAATAGCTAAGGTTAACCAGAAGATTTTTATAGGGTTATTTTATCTATAATATTCATAGTCCATGTTTTTACTGCAATTGATAAAGATAGAGAAAAGTCTGTTATAGAAAATAGGAAATTAGCTCAATCGCCTAAGATTGATAGATTAACATTATTTAATGGGGAATTTTTTAAGAATTATGAAAAATATTTCGCAGATCAATTATATGAAAGAGACACTATTAGAGGGCATATTCGTCTATTCAATTAAATCTATTAGATAAGAAAAAAATATAGGATGTTGTAATAGGCGAAGATGGATACTTATTACCATACAAAAACTGTGTTTCTGAAAATGAAAATGTAGAAAGTAGTGGAGATAAGGTTCTCAAAGCATTACAAACAATAGATGACATAGTAAAAAGTTATAGTGGAGATTTATATTATTTATATATACCTCATAAAGGAAATATGTATGATGATAAATATCCAGCTTTTTATGAAGATGGACACGATTCTTTTTCTATGGTTATTTAGGAATAAATTATCTATATATACTTCGTATATCTATATCAATAAATTATATTGGTGCATTTCTAATAAATAGAATAGTTAAAGGAAAGTTGAATTATTCTAAAATAATATTAATTATTACAGTAATAGTTAACATTGCTTTACTAGGATATTATAAATATATGAATTTCTTTATAGAGAATTTAAATACTGTTTTTTCTTCCGATATAACTATAAGTAAAATTATAATGCCTATAGGAATTTCTTTTTATACATTTAAAGGAATTAGCTATGTGGTTGATGTATATAGGAATAGTAGTATTTTTAGAAAAAATCCTTTAAATATGATGATATATATATAATTTTTTCCACAAGTAACAGCAGGTCCAATATCTAGATACTTAGATATTGATAAACAAATAGTAAAAAGAGAAGAGAGTTCTGATAAATTTGAAGAAGGGATAAAGAGATTTGTTTTTGGAATAGGAAAAAAAGTTATACTATCAAACACTTTTGCTGCAGTAGCAGATAGTATTTTTACATTAAAAATTGAATATTTAAATTTTGGATTTGCATGGATAGGTATTATAGCTTATACATTACAGATTAATTTTGATTTTTCAGGGTATTCAGACATGGTTATAGGCATAGGGAAGATGTTTGAGTTTGACTTTTTAGAAAACTTTAATTATCTATACATATCTAAATCTATTACTGAATTTTGGAGAAGATGGCACATTTCATTAAGTTCTTTCTTTAGAGATTATGTATATATACCTTTGGGAGAAAATAGAGTTCCTGTATTAAGACATATTATTAACACATTTGTAGTATGGTTATTAACAGAATTTTGGCATGGCTCAGCGTGGAATTTTATAGTATGGGGTGTTTATTATGGAGTGGTAATAACACTAGAAAAATATGTATATGGAAAAATGTTGGACAAACTACCTAATTTTATTAAACATATTTATTCTATAATATTAATAATGGTTGGCTGGGTATTCTTTAGATCAAGCAAATTAGAATATGCATTATAGTATATAAATATTATGTTTAGTTTTAATTTTAATAAAGTTTCTTATGATGTAATAATGAGGTATTTAATAGAGTATAAATTTGAATGGATTATAGGTATTATAGCATGCACTCCTATCTATAAATTTACAGATAAAATTAAAAATAAAATTTTTTTTTCAAATGTAGAAAGAATTTTAATAATATTGTTATTTTCTATAAGTATAGTTTATGCAGTAGCATCAACATATAACTCATTTATTTATTTTCAGTTCTAAATAATATCTTTAAAGATAGAATAGATAACAGTTGCTAATTTTCATATTTTAAATCTAAAATGGTGCCTATTATATTCTGTGGTTAGAGTTTAAGTTCTGGTAATAATTGAATATGATATTAATTGTTGATTTTTATGTATAATAGGAATAAAAAGGAGGAAAAATGAGAATTAATTTAATTAACTACTATTGGATTTTTTTGTTTATAGGGGCTATTATATTTATTGTTTCTAAAAAAAGTAAGGTAACAAATGTAGAAGTCAATGAATATTTAGATAAACAAAGTACTGATTGCTTAAAAGGGCTATCAGTATTAATTGTTATTTTCCATCATATTGCACTGTTTTCTAGTAAGCATAATACATATTATAATATATTTAGAAATGCTGGTTTTTTAGCAGTATCAATTTTTTTATTTGTAGCTGGATATGGATTAATGGTTCAGTATTTAAAAAAAGAAAACTATTTGAAAGGCTTCTGGAGAAAAATACTGAACCTGTATTTGGTATTTTTCGTATCAAATATTGTTGTTACTGCAATAAATAACTTATTTTTAAATACGAGATATGGGATACGAGATGTGTTAATATCTTCAATAAGTTTTAGATTTGCGAATGAAAGAGAATTATGGTTTGTTGCAGTTATGATATTTATGTATTTTTCTTTCTATATTGCTTTTAAGTTTTTTAAAGGCAAAACAGGGATTGTTTTTATAATTATTTCAACAATAGTTTATATTATCTTGTGCAAAAAATTTAATAGGGGCTCTTGGTGGTATAACACTTCTATATGTTTTACAATTGGAATTATTTTCGCAATATATAAAGATAGAATATATGAAATGTATCAAAAGAGATATACAATTAAGTTAATTATTTTATTAGCCTTTTTCGGTATATGTATGTTTTTACTTCATAAAAAATATTGGGATATACAATATATTACTCCAATTGTATTCATAACATTAATTACGTTACTTTTATTGAAATTTAAATTAAATTCAAAAGTAATTACTTTCATAAATAACATTTCTTTTGAAATGTATTTGGTGCATTTAATAGTACTTAAAGTAGCGTTTAAAGAGCAAAGTGTAAGAAGTAGTATTTATGTTGTTTTGCTGTTCCCAATAATGATTTTATTAGCACTTATAGTTCAGTATATTTGCAAATATATTAAAAAAATATTTAGATTAGTATAATGATAGTCTTTTTATAATATAATTCTAAACTTGATAACTATTGCGTATTAACTTAAATAAAAATACCAGGTAGAAAAGCAATGACATTTAGATAAGATTTATTTCTTATCCAAGTCACCTAGGAGTATTAAAATATTCTTAGGTGACTTTTAATTTTGTCATTTAAGACTTAAAACGGTATCTTCAAATGTGGATAGCATTGGTAAAGTTTACTCGATAGACACGAGTTCTTTAATTATCTTATTTATTTTTCTCAATTTCCATAAAAACTGGATACTTAATTAATGACAACGTATTTTAAATTATGTTTAGGAGGATGTAATATGCAATTTTCATTTTTAGGGTTTTCAGTTAAAAAGATTATGGAGTTCGAATTAGATGTTAAGGATTTAGCTATTCTTAGATTTTTTCAAGATTTTATGAAAAGTGGAAAGATGAATTATGAAGAGGTTGATGGAGTTAAGTACTATTGGATAAGCTATAAAAATATTTCTGAAGAAATGCCTTTCTTAGGTCTAGGTAAGAGAACTATTATGATGAGGATGCTTAAATTAAGAGATTTAGGTCTTCTTTCTCATTATACAAAGAAGGAGGGGGGAACCTTTTCTTATTATACCTTAGGGGATAAGTTTAATGATTTTCTATATACTTCAGAAAATAGATCATTAATTAATATAGAACATGAAAGTAAGAATAGTAGTAGGAAAATGAATGGACAATTTATTAATGAGATAAATTCCAATAATAGAAGGGAAATAAGAGGAGAAGGTATTAGTTGCATGAATTCAATAGATGGACAAGATGATAGTGATATGAATTCAAATATTATAGGAGAGATGACAGAACAAGCAACTAGTAACATAGATTTAAATAATAATGAAAAGACTATTTTAAACAATTCAAATAGTAAAGATAATATTATTTCAGTTAATTCAAAAACTGAAATAATTAATAGAGAAGAAATATTAGATTATAGTCAGCACTACAATGAACCATCTGAAAAAAGTATTCAAGTAAATTTCGAAGAGTTAATTAAAAATGAGGAAGATAAATTAACTGAAGTTAATAAGAACAGTATTAATTATAAAGAAGAGGATAAAAGTATTTCAGAAGACCCTAATCAAAATAATAAAGACACTTTATCTAAGGATATGAATAGGGGATCTTCATCAAATGATACAACAAAGACTAATCTACTAAATAACTTAACTACTAAAAATACTAATGATTTAAAAAGTATAAAAGATAAGTTAGAGTTTATATTAAATTATTTAAATGCTAGAGCTAATGTAAATTATAGAATTACTAACAGAAGGACAGTTGGCTTAATTACAGCAAGACTTAGAGAAGGATTTGCAGTTGAAGATTTTAAAGTTGTTATTGATAAAAAGGTTAGTGAGTGGAGTGGTACTGACTTTGAGCAATATCTAAATCCTTTTACTTTATTTGGTGATAAGTTTGAGCTTTATTTAAATCAAAAGGTTGCTTCTAAAAAGAATAATGTCAATGGAGGAGTCGGTAATTCTCAGAAAGGAAAATCCTATAAATCAGATACTAGAAAGTTAAGATTTCATAACTTTACAGGTAGAGAAGTTGATTATGATGCTATAGAAAAGCAGCTATTAGGATGGGATTAGTAATAATATTTACTGTCAAAGCTAGAGGCGGTTCTAAGGCTTAGAAGTAATATTTCTTATGTTGGGATAAAGAATAATACTTATTATCTATGGTAATTCCTTATGTAAAATATACTTTATCTAAATAATTGTTTAAAGTAATATAAAGTTTTTGTTGTTTTATATAAAAAATTGAAGAATGAAATTTATGGTAAAATAAGAAATAAAGTCCTATAATTTATCTTATTGAAAAGGATATGAAATAGAGGTGGATAGGATGTTTGCCAGCTTAATTTTAAAGGATTTAGTTATAAAAGATAATTTTAGTGAAGCAAAATTATTAGAGAAAATTGAAGCTATAAGCAATTTGGGAATTAATAGATTAATTATTGCTCCAGTTTACTATGATGAAGAATCTAAAAGTTCTATAGATGAAGTGAAATTAATAGTAGATGATTTAAATTTATATTTTACAGAAAAGGGCGTATTTTTAAAGCTATATCCTGCAAATATAATTAGAGATAACTATGACAATATTATGGAATTTATTAATGGAAAAATAGGCAGTATAAATAATAGCAAATATGTTTTACTAAATATTGAGGAAAGCAATACTATAAAAGAGTTAATTGAAATTATATATGAATTTAATTTAAGAGATTATACACCTATTATAGTCGGACCTGAAAAAATTAAAGAAATAGTAGATGTTAATAAAAATATAGATAAGCTATTAAGTGAAGATTGTTTGCTACAGTTAGATTTAGCAAGTATTAATGGCATATATGGAAAGAAAGTTTTAAAAACAGCAAATGTACTAAAGAAAAAAGGTGTTTATAGCTTTATTGGAGCTGAAGATAATATAAAAGAAGAGTATATAAATAAAGAGATGCAAGAGATAGGCAAAAAAGGTTTTTCTATATTAATGAAAAAAAGTGAATCTACAGAAAGAACAAAAACTAAAAAAGGTTTATTTAGATGTAAATAGGAGGGATACCTCCTATTTCTTTGGAATTTAATTCTTTTATTGTTGTAAGAACATATTGCTCCAGATCCTTCTTTAATAAATGAGTTTATCAAAGAAGGATTTCTTTTTCAGCTTAATATAGGAAGTATAACAGGAGACTTCGGAAAAGAAGTTAAGAAAACAGCAGAAATTTTCTTGAAAAATAAAATATATAGCTTTTTTGGTTCAGATGCACATAGAGATGAAAAGAGAAATCCGAATATGAAGATTGGGTTTGAATTACATATTTAACAATAGACATCATATTGAAAATAATGTCTATAAGTGTTAGATATGTAATTTTTTTATAGCAATCTACATTTCAATGAAATAAATTTTTAGAGTTAAGGGCTTTAATTTTTATAAATTAATGAAGTTATGAAATTAATAATGAATTAACAGCAAATAATTTTAATAAACATGATAGTAGCTAAATTTAAATATAAAAAATAATATATATGTAAAACTAAAATATTTTGAAGGAGTTCTGAAAAGTGGAAAGAGTGGAGAAAAGAATAATACTATTAGGAGGATCAACACAGCAAATACCTGCAATAGAATATGCCAATAGTAGAGGGTACTATACTATTTTATGTGATTATTTGCCAGATAATCCTGGCAAAAACTATTCAGATAAATTTTATTGTGTAAGTACCATAGACAAAGAAACAATATTGGATATAGCTAGAAAGGAAAAGGTAGATGGAATAGTAGCTTATGCTTCAGATCCAGCAGCACCTACAGCAGCATATGTTGCAGAAAAACTTGGATTGCCAACAAATCCATATAAATCAGTAGAGATATTAACTAATAAAGATAAATTTAGGGAATTTCTTGAGAAAAATAATTTTAAGACTCCAAAAGCTAAGGGATATGATTCAATAGAAGAAGCAAGAAAAGAAATTTTAAATTTTAAATTACCTGTTATTATTAAACCAGTAGACTCTTCTGGAAGTAAAGGAGTTACTAAATTAAGTGATTTTAATAATTTAGAAAAGCAAATTAACAATGCGTTATTATATTCGAGAAGTAAAAGATTTATAATAGAAGAATTTGTTGATAAGCATGGATATCAAGTTGCTGGAGATGGATTTATAATTGATGGGAATTTAGTATTCAGATGTTTTGGAAATGATCATTTTGATGGTAATGGATTAAATAAATTTGTTCCAATATCAGCAAGTTTCCCTTATAATCAGCCAAAGAGAATTCATAAAAAAATTCATAATGAAATACAAAGACTATTAAGTTTATTGAATATGAAGTCAGGAGCATATAACTTTGATATTAGAATAGATAAAGAAGAAAATGTATATTTAATGGAGGTTGGACCAAGAAACGGAGGTAATTTTATACCACAGGTAATAAGGTATGCAACAGGAATAGATATGATTGAATATACTATAAAATCTGCTATGGGAGAAAATTGCGATGATATAGAAATGAAAGATACTAATGGATTCTGGAGTTATTATGCTATCCATAGTTTAAAAGAAGGTATTCTAAAAGAAATTAAAATAGATGAAAAAGTGAAAAAAGATAACATTGTTGAAACTCATCTAAATTATGAGATTAATGATCATATTCAAGCATTTATAGGAGCCAATGGATGCATTGGTATTATAATAATGAGGTTTAATTCAATGAAAGAAATGCTTGATATGATGGATAATTCTGAAAAATGGATCAATTTAATTGTAGAGTAAGTAATAATATGAGAGGATTAAACCCTGTATTGAACAGGGCTCAATCCTTTTAGTTTTTTATCGTTGTAATAATATATATTGCTTCAGCTCATTATTTAAGAAATATTTGTTCTCATTTGAACACTATTTAATATGATAGAATATAATGAATATTTAAATATGCAAATGATATGTTTTTTTATTGGACTTAAAATTTATATTTGAAACATTTTTTGTTCTATTTTTCGATAAAAATACTTACTATTTATCGAATATATTAATAATATTAGAGGTGAGGGATAATTGATGATAAATTTCAATGTACCACCTTGTGTGGGAAAAGAGGAAAAATATTTAGCAGAGGCAATAAAACAAAATAGGAAGTTATGTGGAGATGGTCCATTTACAAAAAAATGTAGCGAATGGTTTGAAAAAAATTTTTTGACGAAAAAAGCGTTATTGACAACATCATGTACACATGCATTAGAAATGGCAGCAATATTGTGTGGTATTAATCCAGGAGATGAAATTATTGCACCGTCATACACTTTTGTATCAACTGTAAATGCATTTGTGTTAAGAGGAGCAAAAATAGTGTTTGTCGATATAAGACCAGACACCATGAACATCGATGAAAATTTAATAGAGGCGGCTATTACAGAAAAAACGAAAGCTATAGTGCCAGTACACTATGCAGGAGTAGCTTGTGAAATGGATAAAATTATGGAAATAGCTAAAAAACATAATTTATATGCAATTGAAGACGCTGCTCAAGGAGTAATTTCTACTTATAAAGGCAAAGCGTTAGGAACTATTGGAGATATTGGATGCTATAGTTTTCATGAAACAAAAAATTATATTATGGGTGAAGGGGGAGCAATTTTAATTAATAATAATAAGTTTATTGAAAGAGCAGAAATAATAAGAGAGAAAGGAACAAATAGAAGTAAATTTTTTAGAGGAGAAATAGATAAATATTCGTGGGTTGATCTAGGATCATCATTTTTACCAAGTGAATTAAATGCAGCTTATCTTTATGCTCAATTAGAAGAAGCTGATAATATAAATGAAAAGAGATTAAATATTTGGAACAGATATTATGATGGACTAACTCAACTAAAGAATAAAGGGGTTTTAGAATTACCATATATACCTAAAGAGTGTAATCATAATGCACATATGTTTTATGTTAAAGTTAAGAATTTAGAAGAAAGAACTAAATTAATAAATTATTTAAAAGAAAAGGATATAATGAGTGTATTTCATTATATCCCATTACATTCTTCGAAAGCAGGAATACACTTTGGAAGATTTAATGGACAAGATAATTATACTACAAAAGAAAGTGAAAGGTTGTTGAGATTACCATTATATTATGATTTAAAATTAGAAGAAGTAAATTTAATAATAGAGACTATAAAAAAGTTTTTTGAAAATATTTAATAAATAGATAAGATATGAATAACTAATGAGGATTGAATCCTGTATTGAACAGGACTCAATCCTTTTAGTTTGCATTTAATTTTTTTATTATTGTAATAATATATTGCTCCAACTCAATCTTTGAAGAATATTTGTTCTAATCTGCACACTACTGAATATAATGAAGAGTAAAATATGATGCTAAAAATTTTTGAACATCATGTTTATAAAAACAATATTTTTCAGCAGTATCTTTAAATGAAATTTTACCAGAAAGATAATTTTTATTTTAGAACTAGATAATTATGGCATAATATTTTGAGTAAAAAAATAGTAATAAGATATAAACTTTAATAATAAATGATTATGAAATTAATAAACTTTCATTTAGTAATTTATTGATTGTAATAAATTGCTGCAATATAGAGAGGTATTTTAGTTGGAGGGAAAAGATTGGAAGAGAGAGAGTTGGGGTTAGATGAGTTATTTGAGGCTCTGAAAAAAAGATGGTTAATGATAGTAACAATTACATTAATAGTAACTATAGCTTCAGCAGCGTTAAGTTTTTTTATTATTAAACCTAAATATGAAGCAAGTACAAAGTTTTTTATAGGTAAGGATGAAAGTGAAAAGGAAAGCTATAGTCAAGATGAGGTTATGATGTATCAAAAGCTTATGAAGACTTATTCTGAAGCTATTAAAACTAAAGATTTACTTTCTAGAGGGTTAAAAGGTATTAGCCTCAAATTAGAACCAAGTGAGATATTAAAAAATCTTACAGTAGTTACAGTAGAAGATACTCAAATTTTACAAATTAAGTATAAGAGTAAGAATCCTCAAGAAGCTAAGGTTGTTATTGAAGGAGTTTCTGATGAGTTTATAAAAACAGCTAAGGAATTAGTTCCTAATGGAAATATTAAAGTTATAGAGGCTGTAGAATTACCAAAAAAACCTGTTAGTCCTAATATAATTATGAATATAGCAATAGCTTTTGCACTAGGAATGATAGTAGCTGTTGGACTAGCATTTTTATTAGAATTCTTAGGTAATACATTTAAAAATAAGGAGCAATTAGAAAGAGAATTTGAAATTCCTGTAATTGGAATAATACCTACAGTGAAGGAATCATAGGGGGAAGTTATGTTTATAGTTGAAAAAGAACCTAAGTCTATGGTAGCTGAAAGCTATAGAACATTAAGAACAAATATACAATATTCATCTTTTGACAAGGAGTACAGGGTAATAGTTGTAACTAGTGCAGAACCAGAAGAAGGGAAGTCTACAACATCAGGGAATTTAGCATTATGCATGGCTCAAGGAGATAAAAAGATTATGTTAATAGACTGCGATTTAAGAAAACCAAGCTTGCATAAGAAGTTTAAAATTTCAAATTTACTTGGTTTATCAGATGTAATGATAGGTAAAGCTGATTTAGCTAGTGTTACACATAGGTATAATAAAAATTTATTTTTGTTAACATCAGGTAAAATACCTCCTAATCCATCTGAAATGCTTTCATCAAAGGCTATGAGTTATTTACTAGAATCTCTAAAAGAGACTTTTGATTATATAATATTAGATACTCCTCCACTGAAAGTTGTTACAGACTCTCAAATTTTATCTACAAAGGCAGATGGTACTATATTAGTGGTTAGAGCTGAGAGAACAAAGAAAGAATCTGTTAAAAATGCTGTTGATTTATTAAAAAAAGTAAATGCAAATATAATTGGAATGGTATTAAACGGAATAGATGTAAGTAGAAGTGAATATTATTACGACTACGAGTAGAAGTAATAACGGAGGAATATTAATTTTAAATATGTAAATTATATAAATCTTTATTATACTTAAAGCTTATATTTGAAGCATTTTTTGTATTAGTTAGCAATAAGAATGTTTGTTAGATGGAGGAATGAAAATGTTATGTGCTTTAATTATGGCTGGAGGAAAGGGGACGCGTTTCTGGCCATTATCAACGGAAGAAAAACCTAAGCAATTTCTAAATTTAATAGGTGATGAAACTATGATACAAATGACTGTAAATAGAATAAAACCTATTATTCCTATAGAAAGAATATTTGTATGTACTGGAGAAATGTATGTAGATTTAGTTAAGAAGCAGCTTCCAGAACTACCAGATAGAAATATTATTGTTGAGCCAGAAGGAAGAAATACAACTCCATGTATTGCCTTATCTGCTTTTGTAGTAAAAAGGTATTATAAAGATTTAACTATGGTAGTATTACCATCAGATCATTTAATTAATGATGAGGAAGAGTTTAGAAGAATAATTTTAGAAGCTGATACTTTTATAAAAAATAATAATAATGCAATTATAACCTTAGGAATGGAACCTACTAGAGCAGAAACAGGTTATGGGTATATTAAATGTAGTGAAGAAAGAAATAAATTAATTAAAAGTGAAGTTGTTAAAGTTGAAAAGTTTGTTGAAAAGCCAAATGAAGAATTAGCTAATGAATATGTTTCAAGCGGCAATTACTTATGGAATGGTGGAATGTTTATTTGGACAGTAGAGAATATTTTATGCGAAATAAGTAAATATTCATCTAGTATTTTTGAGTCTCTTCACAATATTCAAGATGTACAGGAAGAAAAATTACAAGATTTAATAAATAGAGAATATATGAATATGGAAGCCATTTCAATAGATTATTCAGTTTTAGAAAAGTCTAAAGAAATATATGTAATTCCTAGTGATTTTGGTTGGGATGATATTGGAAGCTGGGAGGCTATTGAGAGGCACACTATAAAAGATGATTTTGGAAATGTAGTAATAGGACAAGCTACTAGCTTAAAAGGAAATAACAATTTATTGGTTTCTTCAAATCATAGAGTAATAGTTGAAGGACTAAGTGATATATATGTTATTGAAAATGATGGAAAAATAATAATTGGACAAAAGTCTAATGTAGTTAATGCTAAAGAATTGAGAAATATAGTTTAATTAGCAAAAAATGGAGGAGTTATTAATGAAAAAAGTTGCTTTAATTACGGGAATAACAGGTCAGGATGGATCATATTTAACAGAGTTATTATTAGAAAAAGGATATGAGGTACATGGAATAATTAGAAGACATTCAAGTATTAGTACTTCAAGAATAGATCATTTATTTGAAAATCCTAAAATAGGAAATAAAAGTTTGTTTTTACACTATGGAGATTTAACAGATTCATCTAATTTAAATAGATTAATAGAAAAAATAAGACCTATAGAAATATATAATTTAGCAGCACAATCTCATGTTGCTGTATCTTTTGAGGTACCTGAATATACTGCTGAAGTAACAGGAGTTGGAACATTAAGACTTTTGGATGCCATAAGAGAAACAGGTGTTAAATGCAAGTTTTATCAAGCTTCTACATCAGAATTATTTGGTGGACTTTCTGATACAGCACCACAAAGTGAAAAAACTCCATTTTATCCAAAGAGTCCATATGGGGCTGCTAAGCTTTATTCCTATTGGATAACAGTTAATTATAGAGAAAGTTATGATTTATTTGCTTGTAATGGAATTTTATTTAATCATGAATCTCCAAGAAGAGGGGAGACCTTCGTTACTAGAAAAATTACTAGAGCAGTTGCATCAATTATTGCTGGAAAGCAAGAAAAGTTATCCCTAGGAAATATGGATGCAAAGAGAGATTGGGGATTTGCAGGAGATTATGTTTATGGAATGTGGCTAATGCTTCAACAAGATAAGCCAGATGACTATGTACTTGCAACTAATGAAACTCATACTGTAAGAGAATTTGTTAATTTAGCCTTTAAAGAAGTAGGAATTGAGATAGAGTGGAAGGGCACTGGAGCAGATGAAAAGGGATATGATAAGTCCACTGGAAGATTATTAGTAGATGTAAATCCTAGATACTTTAGACCAACAGAAGTTGATCTATTATGGGGAGATTCTAGTAAAGCAGAAAGAGAATTAGGCTGGAAAAGAAAAGTAAGCTTTGAAGGCTTAGTTTCAATGATGGTAGATGCTGATATGAAAGAAATAGCAGGAAAAGAAGTAGATGCTACTAAGTAATAAGAAGGTGAAATTATGAAAAAGGACAGTAAAATTTATGTAGCTGGGCATAGAGGACTTGTAGGTTCTGCTATAGTTAGAGAATTACAGAAAAAAGGATATACAAATATTATAGATAAAACTCATAAGGAATTAGATCTTATGAATTTTATAGAAGTTGAGAACTTTTTTAAAGAAGAAAAACCAGAGTATGTATTTTTAGCAGCTGCAAAGGTAGGAGGAATATATGCAAATTCTAATTATCCAGCAGACTTTATATATGAAAACTTACAAATTCAAAATAATGTTATAGGAAATGCATATAAGTACGGAGTTAAAAAACTAATGTTTTTAGGAAGCTCCTGTATTTATCCAAAGATGTGTCCACAACCAATAAAGGAAGAATATTTACTTTCAGGACATTTAGAAGAAACTAATGAAGCTTATGCATTAGCAAAAATATCTGGACTTAAAATGTGTGAGTTTTTTAATAAGCAATATGGAACAAATTTTATAAGTGTAATGCCTACTAACCTTTACGGACCATATGATAATTTTCATCCGGAAAATTCTCATGTAATGCCAGCACTTATAAGAAGATTTCATGAAGCAAAAGTAAATAATGCAGAAGAAGTAGTAGTATGGGGAAGTGGTACACCACTTAGAGAATTCTTATACTCAGAAGATATGGCAGATGCATGTATTTATTTAATGGAAAACTATGAAGGAAATGACTTCTTTAATATAGGAACAGGAAAAGAAATAACTATAAGAGGTTTAGCAGAACTAATAAAAGAAGTTGTGGGTTATGAAGGAGAAATAGTTTGGGATAGTACAAAACCAGATGGAACTCCAAGAAAATTATTAGATGTAAGTAGATTAGAAAAAGCAGGTTGGAAATATAAGATGGAATTAAAGGTTGGAATAAGAGAGGCTTATAAATGGTTTATGGAAAACGTAGCAATATAAATTTGGAGGATAATAGTGGACTTCTGCAATATATTAGGTGTAAATATAGCCGTTACCAATCTTAGTGAAACAGTAAGATACATTGAAGAAAAATTAGAAGAGTTGAGAGGAAATTATATCTGTGTTTCTAATGTTCACACTACTGTTACAGCTTATGAAGATAAAAAATATAGAGAAATTCAAAATGGAGGTGCACTAGCCCTTCCAGATGGTAAACCACTTTCAATTGTAAGTAAAAGAAGAGGATTTAAAAATGCTGAAAGAGTAACAGGCCCAGATTTAATGGGAGAGTTATTTAAGAAATCAGAAGAAAAAGGATATAGACATTACTTTTATGGAAGTACAGAGGAAACTTTAAAGTTATTAAAGATAAAGCTTAATGAGAAATACCCTAAATTAAATATTATAGGAATGTATTCTCCTCCATTTAAATCAGAGGTATCTCTAGAAAGTGAAGAAAAATTAAATGAAATAAATAAACTTAATCCAGATTTTGTCTGGGTAGGACTTGGAGCTCCTAAACAAGAAAAATGGATGCACATTCACAAAAATAGAATAAATGCAACAATGCTTGGCGTTGGTGCTGGATTTGATTATTATGCAGAGAAGATAAAAAGGGCACCAATTTGGATGCAAAAGTTTAGCTTAGAATGGTTATATAGATTAATACAAGATCCAAAGAGACTCTTTATTAGGTATTTAAAGACTAATATAAAATTCTTATGGAAGGTTGCGAGAGAAAATAAGTAAAGGTGGTACAATGTAATGGATAATGATGGTAAAATTAAAAAGTTTTTTTCAAATATATATAAAGATATTAGGTTTAAAATTTCATATAGAAACGAAAATATTCTTTCTAAATATGAGGGAAATGATTTAATTAGACAGTTAATTCTTTCTGGTGAACCATGTATGATTGCTAGATTTGGTGCAGCGGAAAGTCGTTGTATAGAAAAATGGATGAATAATAAAGATTTTAATCAGGATAACTTAGAAAATATTAAACAATTATCTGGTGTCTTCCCTAATGATAGTAATAGCATTGCAGAATTTTGTGAAGTTTATACTGAAGCGATTTCAGATATTGATGTTCTTGCTGTGTGGGGGGTTGCTGCAGAAAGAAATATTTATAAAAAGCACTGTCCATCTGCTAAGTTGATGAATATTATGTCTTTAGAACCTTTCTTCTACAAGAATCCGTGGTCAGCGGCCCTTAGAGGGAAAAAGCTGTTAATAGTCAACCTTTTTACTGAAACTATAAAGAAACAATTGATTAATAAGGATAAATTATTTGAAGATGCTGAAGTACTACCTGATTTTAAAGAGGTATCATATTTTAAAACTGTACAGTCATATGGAGGTTCTGATGAATATGAAAGTTGGCTTGAAGCTTTAAAAAGTATGTGCAGTGAGATTAAAAAAATTGATTTCGATGTAGCCATCATTGGTGCAGGTGCATATGGATTGCCATTAGCGAGTTATGTTAAAAGTTTGGGAAAACAATCAATTCAAATGGCAGGTGCTACACAATTGCTATTCGGTATAAAGGGTAAGCGTTGGGAAGAGCGTACGGAATATAAAAAATTATTTAATGAGTATTGGGTGCATCCATCCAGTATAGAAACTCCAAAAGAAAAAGACAAAGTAGAAGGAGGAAGCTACTGGTAGAATATAGTGAAGTATGAGGTGAGAAAATGAAGAACATAAAGGTAAGTATAGTAGTTCCAGTGTATAATGTTGAAAAGTATATAAGGAAATGTCTAGAATCTCTTGTAAATCAAACTTTAGAAGATATAGAGATCATTGTTGTAAATGATGGATCAACAGATAATTCTCAAAAGATAATAGATCAATATGTAAGTAAATTTCCTCACTTAGTCAAATCATTTATCAAAAAGAATGGAGGTCTATCTGATGCAAGAAACTATGGCTTGTCATACTGTAATGGAGAGTACATTGGTTTTGTTGATTCAGATGACTATATAGACATTAATATGTATGAGAAGATGTATAGTAAAGCAAAGAATGAAAATAGTGATATTGTTGTTTGTGATTATTATAAGGTTTATAACAGGAAAATGAAATTAGTAAAGGCAAAAAAATATGTTGATAAAAAAGATATGTTTATTGATACACTTGCAGCAGCTTGGAATAAGATTTATCGTAGAGAAATGCTTATGAAGTCTGGTGTGATTTTTCCAAAAGGGTTAATTTATGAAGATACAGAATTTTTTTGTAAACTAATTCCTTATATTAATGTAGCTAGTTACGTTTCACAACCTTTTGTATATTATATTCAACGTGGTGGTTCAATTGCTAATACTCAAGGTGAAAAGAATGCTCAAATTTTTAAGATTCTAGAAAATATAGTTAATTATTATAAAAAAAATGAATTACTTCAAGAATATTATAGTGAGTTAGAATACTTGTATATAAGAATTATGCTAGGTAGTTCAATGGAACGTATTTGTAGAATAAAAGATAAAAAAATAAGAAATGAATTACTAAAGAAAACATGCGAACTAATTTGCAAAAGTTTTCCGACTTGGAAGAAAAACTCCTATTTAAATAAAATAAAATCAAAGCGACATTTATATATGAAAAGTGTAAATAGCAAAAATATTTATATTTTTGCAATGATATTTAAAATAGTATTTTTATTAAAAGAAAATGGATTATATAGAGAATAATTTAAAAATATAATTATTAGAAAGGTGAACTATGATTATAATAATTAACTTTCTGGCAATTATTAGTTTAATTGTGTATATAATATGTTTGTTGACTAAACCGAAGTATTCTATATTTCTATCTGTTGGTATGCTTATATGCGAATTCGGGTTAGACAAATATATCAACTTTTCATTTATCAATAAATTTTTGATTTTATTTGCAATTCTTATATGTATATTCAAATATGGCATGAAAAAAATTACAAGGATTCCGCTTGTTTTGTTAGGAATATTATTCTGTACGAATTTAATAGTAATGTTTTCTAGAGAAACAAACACATATTCATTTACTGATTTTATTACTGCATTTTCTACACTTTCAATAGGTTTTTTAATATTCTATATAAAATGGAATGAAAATGATGTAATAAAAGGACTAAAAGTATTAAGTTATTTATCAGTTATCAATGTTGCTATAGGAATTTTAATGAAAGGATATCTTTTATCAAGTGACTTGAGGATAGTATCTGGTGGGATACTACCACATTTGGTCTTTTATTCTTCTATTGGTATGTACGCATCTGCAGTTCTATTTGAGAAATTTGGTAAAAAGAAGTATAGAAAATTGATAATTATTAACTTAATAATTACATTTTTGTCACAAATGCGAGGAGGCACTATTTTCGCTCTAATTTTGTTTATTCAAATTATCATACCATACATAAAAAAGCTGAAAAAAAAGACAGTAGTATATGCAGTAGTTCTTTCACCAATAGTTATTTTTATTAGTTATTTAATGTTTGGAAAAATGATATCGAGAACTCTAAATATAGGGGCTGATTATGGAGTAGGTTTTTTAAATACATCAAGTAGATTTTATGTATGGGGGGAGATGCTTAAATTATCTCGAGGTAATAGAATTTTTGGATTAGGCATTGGTTATATTAAAACTCTTGATGAATTTTTCACTGATTTAGGGTTTATTTCTCCACATAATGAATATATTAAATTTTTTGTGGAAAGTGGTTTTATAGGATTAGGAGTATTATTAATTTGCTTTACAATTATATTTTTTATAGTTTATAAAAATAATTGTTTTGTTAAAAGTAGAAAAGGAATGATCAGAGCACTGATTATTGGATTTGTGTTTTTTAGTTTTACAGATAATACAATTTCAGCAATTGAATTTTGGGCTCCATTTACTTTGTGCCTATCATTTCTTTATGAAAAAACTAATATTACTACTTAATCAATATTTAAAGAATAATAATAAAAACATAGTAAATTCTATATTTTTATTATACATGGAGGAAGGTATGAATAAACCTTTAGTAAGTATAAGTTGCATAACATATAATCATGAAAAGTATATATCTGATGCATTATATAGTTTTTTAATGCAAAAAACAGATTTTGATTTTGAAATACTTATTCATGATGATGCTTCCACTGATAGAACGGCTGATGTAATAAAAGATTATCAAAGAAGATATCCTAATATAATTAAGCCAATATATCAAACTGAAAATCAATATAGCAAAGGACGTAGAAGAATTTTCTATTTATTTAATGATTCTAGAGCTGTTGGTAAATATATTGCATTATGTGAGGGAGATGATTTTTGGACAGATCCATATAAGTTACAAAAGCAAGTAGATTATATGCAAAAAAATCCTGAATGTAGTATGTGCATTCATTCAGCAGATATAGTAGATGGTGATAGAAAGCTTCAAGGAATAAAAGTTAGACCATATAAAGAGAACCGTACTGTTTTAATAGATGATTTAATAATGGGAGGAGGAGGTTTTTGTGCAACAGCATCTATTATGTATTGTAAGAAGGATATTGAAAATTTACCACAGTTTTTTATGGATGCACATGTTGCAGATTACCCACTTCAATTAATACTTGCAAGCAAAGGACAAGTATATTATATAGATGAATCTATGTCTGCTTATAGAGTTGGAATTCAGGGAGCTTGGACAACAAATTTATATTCTGGAAAGGATTCAAGAGAGAAGGATATTAAAAATTGCGAAAATGATATTAAATTGTTAAAGGGATTTAATATTTATACAATGCATAGATATAAGAAAACAATTGATTTAGTAATTAAGAATAGGCAAATGCTGATATTATTAATAAGTAGGAAAAAAGGTGAGATAAAGAAATCACAATGTAGAGAATATTATAATAATCTAAAAATTAATTATAAATTTAAGATTAATATAAAATATTATTTTCCTAAACTAATCAAAAGAATAAGAGCAGTAATAAAATATATAAAGGTCTATGCATATAATCTAAAAAGAATATAGTAACTTACATTAGATGGAGGGATATTAAAATGATTGAAGGTGATAACAAAAATACTAAAGGAAAAGTCATCAATAGTTTGTTTTGGAAATTGATGGAGCGTGGAGGAGTTCAAGGAATACAATTTATAGTACAAATTGTATTAGCTAGAATTTTATCACCTAACGACTATGGAATTATATCATTGTTAACAATATTTATAGCTTTAGCTAATGTTTTTATTCAAAGTGGATTTAATACAGCATTAATTCAAAAAAAGAATGTAAAAGAAGAAGATTTTTCATCAGTATTATATATAAGTCTGGTTGTATCTACTATACTTTATATTATTTTATTTTTTGCCTCTCCATTTATAGCTAATTTTTACAAGATTGCAGAATTAAAACAGGTATTAAGAGTGTTAGCAATTATATTATTCTTTGGTGCATTTAATTCTATCCAGAATGCAATAATTGCAAGAACAATGCAGTTTAAAAAATTATTCATTGGAAGTGTATTTTCTATATTGATATCAGGTATAGTTGGAATAACTTTAGCTTATTCAGGATTTGGAGTTTGGGCACTAGTGGCACAACAAATAGTAAATCAAGTATCTATAACTTTTATACTTTGGTTTACATTAAAATGGAGACCAAAATTAATTTTTTCTATTAATAGAGTGGGGAATTTATTTTCTTATGGATGGAAATTATTAGTATCTTCTTTAATAGATACAATATATATGAATTTAAGAGGGCTTATTGTAGGAAAAGTTTATGCATCTAATATGTTAGCTTTCTATAATAGGGGAGAGCAGTTTCCGCAATTAATAGTTAATAATATTAATGGGTCAATTCAATCCGTTATGCTACCTACGTTATCTGCAGAGCAAGAGAATAAAAAAAGAGTAAAAGAATTGGTAAGGAGATCAATTGTAACAAGCTCATTTTTAATATTTCCAATGATGATAGGACTAGCTGTTGTAGGAGAGCCTTTAATAAAAATACTTTTGACAGATAAATGGTTGCCAGCTGTACCATTTATGCAAATTTTCTGTTTATCATATGCCTTATGGCCTATACACACTTCTAACTTACAAGCTATTAATGCCCTTGGAAGAAGTGATATATATTTAAAATTAGAAATTATAAAAAAAATAATTGGTATTATTATTTTAATTATTTCAATGTTTTATGGTATATATGCAATTGCTTTAGGTGGATTGTTATCAGGGATAATTTCTTCATTTATAAACGCATATCCAAATTTGAAACTCTTAAATTATGGTTATAAAGAACAAATAAAAGATATACTTCCTTCATTATTGTTATCTATTATTATGGGGGGAGTTGCCTATAGTATTTTATATCTTAATATGTCTTCGTATTTAACTTTGATTAGTCAAGTTTTAGTTGGAGCTATGGTATATATTGGTTTAGCAATATTATTTAAACTTGAATGCTATGAATATTTATTAATTACAGTCAAGTCATTAATAAAGAATAATTAAATAAATTAATTAATTAATTAATGAAGTAGAAATGGCTAATGACAATGTTTATAATAGAAAACTTCTTGGGGGGAAGGTTAATGAAGGAAATTGGTGGTTATTTATCCTTAGAACAATTAATTAGTAAAGAATATTATAGTGATTTAATTGCATTAAATAGTGGACGGAATGCACTTGTATATATTATAAGAGCAAAGAACATTAAAAAGCTTTATATTCCTTCATTTCTTTGCAATTCAATAAGTAATATTTTAGGATTATATAACGTTGAATTTGGAGTGTATAAGATTGATTCAAATTTTATGCCTATATTTGATAATGAGCTAATTAAGAAAGATCAATATATTTATATTGTTAACTATTATGGTCAGTTAGATAACCATGATATTAATCAGCTTAAGAACAAATATAGACATATAGTAGTAGACAATGCACAGGCCTTCTTTAATAGGCCAATTGCCGGGATAGATACTATATATACGTGCAGAAAATTTTTCGGAGTTCCTGATGGCGCATATCTTTCAACAGATACTAAGATAAATGAAAAATTAGCCACAGATAAATCTAAGGATAGGATGACACATATTTTAGGTAGATATGAAGGATTAGCATACGAGTATTATAATGAATTTCGAAATAACGAAGAAAGTTTTATTAATGAGCCAATTAAGTATATGTCAAAGTTAACAAAAAATATTCTTGGTGCTATTGATTACAATAATGTTTGTAAGATAAGAAATGAAAATTATAATTATTTGGATAGTAGGCTTGCTAAATATAATAAAAGAAAATTTAAAAAGTCAATGGGACCTTTCACATATCCATTCTATATTATAGATAGAGGAATTGAAATTAGAAAGGAATTATCAAAAAGAAAAATATACGTACCAACTTTATGGCCAAATGTATTAGATGATGTATCAGTAGATAATTTAGAATACGATTATGCTGAAAATATTCTACCACTTCCTTGTGATCAGAGATATACAATTGAAGATATGCAATTTATGGTAGAACAATTATTAAATATAATATAAAAGCAAATAAATGTAATATAAATTTTATGGAGAGTTATTAATAGATTTTTGGAATTAAGAAATAGTTAGTAATAAAGGGAGGTGATTTTATTGTCTTTAATTAGAGTTACCCGTTCATCTATGCCTGAATTTGAAGAGTATGTTCAAGAAATAAGAGAATTATGGGATAGTCATTGGCTAAGTAATATGGGAGAAAAGCATAAAGAGTTAGAAAAGAGATTATTAGATTATTTAGAAGATAAAAATATATCACTTTTTACAAATGGACATCTTGCTTTAGAGGCTGCAATAGTGGCTTTAAATCTCACAGGAGAAGTAATAACAACTCCATTTACTTTTGTGTCAACCACTCATGCAATAGTTAGAAATGGTCTTACCCCTGTTTTTTGTGACATTAATCCAGAGGATTATACAATAGATGTAACTAAAATAGAAAAATTAATAACCGAAAAAACTTCAGCAATAATTCCAGTTCATGTATATGGAAATGTATGTAATGTTAAAGAAATAGATAAAATAGCTAAAAAATATAATTTGAAAGTTATATATGATGCTGCTCATACTTTTGGGGTTAAAGTAAATGGTGTTGGAATCGGAAATTTTGGTGATGCATCAATGTTTAGCTTTCATGCTACAAAGGTATTTCATACAATTGAAGGAGGAGCTATAACTTTTAATGATGAATCATTAAAAAAGGTACTAGATAAATTAAAAAACTTTGGGATTACTGGACCAGAATCAGTGGAATATATAGGTGGAAATGCAAAAATGAATGAATTCCAATCTGCTATGGGAATTTGTAACCTTAGACATATAGATGATGAAATAAATAAAAGAAAGTTAGTGGTTGAAAAATATAACTCTAGATTAAGAAATATTAAAGGAATAAAAATATGTAAAGCACAGGATGGAGTAAGGAGCAATTATGCATACTATCCAGTAGTTTTTTACAATTACAAATATAATTGTGATGAAATACTTGAAAAGTTAAAAAGTGAAGGAATCATGGCCAAAAAGTATTTCTATCCATTAACTAACTCTTTTGATTGCTATAAAGATAGATTTAAAGTCAATGAAACTCCAGTTGCTAAAGATATATCTGAAAGAGTTCTAACATTGCCACTTTATGCAGATTTATCTTTAGAAGATGTAGATAGAATTTGCGATATTATATTAAATTAACAATTCATATAGTGGAGGTATGATATGAAAGGGATAATTTTAGCAGGAGGATGTGGAACTAGGTTATATCCTGTAACAAAGGCCATGTCAAAACAAATGGTGCCAATTTATGATAAACCAATGATTTATTATCCTATGTCTGTATTGATGTTATCAGGGATAAAGGATATTTTAATAATCTCTACGCCAGGAGATATTGGAGATTTCAAGGAATTATTTGCTGATGGAAGTGACTTAGGTTTAAATATTGAATATTCTGTACAAGAAAAGCCTAATGGGATAGCAGAAGCATTTATTATAGGAGAAAAATTTATAGATAACGATACTGTTTCACTGATCTTAGGAGATAATATTTTTTATGGGCAAGGATTGGGAGGGTATTTAGATATTGCAAGAAGGCTAAAAGATGGAGCTCAGATATTTGGTTATTATGAACATGATCCAAGAGCCTTTGGGGTAGTAGAATTTGATAAATATAAAAATGTTATTTCTTTAGAAGAAAAGCCAGAACATCCAAAATCAAAATATGCTGTTCCAGGATTATATTTTTATGATAATACTGTAGCAGAAAAAGCTAAATCCTTAAAGCCTTCAGAGAGAGGAGAACTTGAAATTACTGATTTAAATAAACTTTATATTAAAGAAAGATCTTTAAGAGTTGAATTGTTTGGTAGAGGAATGGCATGGTTAGATACAGGAACTCATGCTTCGATGTTGAATGCTTCTAACTTTGTAGAGGCAATACAAAATACTCAAGGAACTTATATTGCTTGTTTAGAAGAAATATCATATAGAAATGGTTGGATTTCTAAGGAACAAGTTAGAGGGCTAGCAGAACCAATGAGGAATACAGGTTATGGCAAATATTTATTAGATATAATAAATGAGGAGCAGATAGTATGAAGACTTATTTAGTAACTGGTGGAGCAGGTTTTATAGGATCAAATTTTATATTATATATGCTTAAAAAATATAAAGATATAAAAATAATAAATTTAGATAAATTAACTTATGCAGGAAACTTAGAAAATTTAAAGAGTATTGAAGACGATTTAAGACATATATTTGTACAAGGAGATATATGCGATGCGGAATTAGTAGCTTCATTATTTGAAAAGTATGAAATAGATTATGTTGCTCATTTTGCAGCTGAATCTCATGTTGATAGAAGTATAAGAGAACCAGAAGTATTTGCTAAGACTAATGTACTTGGAACAGTTAACTTACTAAACTGTGCTAAAAATGCATGGGAAACTGAAGAAGGATGGAAAGAAGGAGTTAAGTTCTTACATGTTTCAACAGATGAAGTATATGGATCATTAGGTGAGATAGGTTACTTTATGGAAACTACTCCATTAGACCCTCATAGTCCATATTCTGCAAGTAAGTCTGGATCAGATATGATGGTTAAAGCATATGGAGATACTTACAATATGCCGGTTAATATAACAAGATGTTCAAATAATTATGGACCATTCCAATTCCCAGAGAAGTTAATACCACTTCTTATAAATAATTGTCTTCAATTAAAGAGTTTACCAATATATGGTGATGGATTAAATATAAGAGACTGGTTATATGTTGAAGACCATGCTAAGGCTATAGACATGGTTATTAACAATGGAAGACTTGGAGAAGTATATAATGTAGGTGGACATAATGAAAGAACAAATATCCAAATAGTAGATACAGTTATTAAATACATCAATGAAAATGTAGATAGTAAAGTAACTGAAAACTTAAAGAAGTTTGTTGAAGATAGAAAAGGTCATGATAAAAGATATGGAATAGATCCAAGTAAGATAAAAGAAGAATTAGGATGGTATCCAGAAACTACATTTGAAGTTGGAATAGTTAAAACTATCAAGTGGTATCTAGATAATAAAGAGTGGATGAATAACGTAACATCTGGAGAATATCAAAAGTATTATGAAAGTATGTATAAATAAATGTAGAGAGCTTACGAAATGTAGGCTTTTTTTAATTTATTTTTAAAATCACTTTTTAATTCATAACTTCTACCTACACTTTAATAACTAACTGGGGAGATTTATTTAATGAAAATAGTAGTGGTAAAGCAATACTATTTGTTCTTATGGGTACTATAATAAAGTTTATGTATGACTTATATAATATAATTTGTGAATTGAAAGATAGTATGGATTTAAGATATGGTTATATAATGTCAGATAATCAAGAAAAGATATACAGTAAAGTCAAAATTGATGAAAGTGAAAATAATGATTGTATAATAGAAGATATCCTTATTCCCTCAGGTAAAAATGAAAGGGTTATTAGAAGCTTAGCTTTAGATAAGTATGTAAGAGAAGAAAACCTTGTTTTAGAAGAATCAAAGAATATTTAATGAAGTAGTTGCTACAAATCCAAATGTAGTTATGGTTTTATCGGGACATTATCATAATGCTCAAACTGTAATAAATGAATTTGATGATGATGGTGATGGAGTAAATGATAGAAAAGTATATCAAATGCTATTTGATTATCAAGGACTACCTGAAGGTGGGATGGGATATATGAGATTAATGCATTTTGATTTAGAAAATGAAAAAGTAGTATTTAGAACTTATTCACCTTCTTTAGATGATTATAATGCAAAAGATACAGTTTCAGGTAGAGACACTATCTTAGGAGAAGAATCCTTTGATATTTCCTTTGCTGACTTAGGAATTGAGCCAAAGCAAAAAACTATTGAAGCAACTGATATAGATGTAAATGTATATACTGATGAAGTTTTTGGTACAGTAAATAATATAACTAATGATACTGAAATTTCATATACACTAGAAAATGCTGAAAATGGCTTATATGGATGGTATGCAGAAGTTACAGATGACTTTGGTGGACTTTCTAGAACAAATGTAAATTACTTTACTGTAGATAAAGATATAGTAAAGCCAACCATTATTTTACCAAAGAATAATGAAATTCCATTAGGTACAGACTTTAATCCACTAGATGGAGTTACTGCAAGTGATGATAGAGATGGAGACCTAACTTATAAGATAGTTATAAGTGGTAATGTTGATACAACTAAAGAAGGAGAGTACACAATTACTTATACAGTAACAGATAAGGCTGGAAATACAGAAGTAGTTTCAAGAACTATCACTGTTAAGAAAGTAGGGGGATCTACTCCAGGAGAAGAGAATAATAACGGCAATGATGGTGGTAATAACAATGGAAATAATGGAAGCAACAACGGAAATAATAACGGTAGCGACGGAGGAACAAGTTCTGGAAATGGAAACAATGATGGGACAAACTTTGGTAACGGAAACAACGATGGAAATAACGGCAGCGGGGACAATGGAAGTGGAACAGAAAACCAAGTGATTCAAATAAAACACCTAATAATGGTGGTAAATTACCAGCTACAGGAGTTGAAAATGGGCATTGGGAGTGCTTGCTGTTATATGTGGAATAGCAGGATTAGGCCTTATGTACAGTAAACGCAAAAAAACTATATCTTAAAGTAAAGCTAGTTTTATTAATGGCAGCAATGGGATAAATATTTAGGGAGATGATTTTTTTCATCTCCCTTATTTACTATTTAAATTAGGTATCCATTTTTATTTACTTTGATAACTGTAACATTACCTTTATATTTTATTCCTGAATCTTTATATCATATTTTACAATATATATTATAGTAAATTATCTTTTAAATTCAGTATCTGTAGGAATATTAGATAAGGATTTAGATAAAGTAGACTTATCTTATGAACTATTTTAACTATAGAAACTGAAAATGTAAGTGCTTTAGTTGAAGAATTTATAAATAGCTTTTAATATTAATTGAATTTTCACTAGTACTAACTAATAAAAAATTATTAGGATTTAAAAATAAATAGTAAGACAATTTACTAAGAAGCAAATAAATAATAAATAATATAAAAATATCTAAGGGGACTAAAAGATTAGGAAACTATAACTTTCTAGTCCCTTGTGCTATTGTTTAATACTTGCTTTATTATAAAGAAAGTAATATCGATTTATCAAAAACTCATAGTTAATGTGGAAAGATTAAAAAAATGAAAACTTAAAGATATAGTTTATTACTTTAGTTGTTGGGTTGCTATTAATCGAGATTTAAATGTAGTTATTAACTGATAATTTTTGGAAATAAAGAGGTTATATAGGTTTTATTTCGAAAATAAAATAAGCATATTTTACATAAAATTTGGGCATAAATTAGTAAAGAATGATTGATATTAAAGTTAGTATAAAAATTACCAGATAGTAGAGGTGTACTTAGTTAGGAGGGAAAATATTGGAAGAACAAGTAATAAGGTTAGATGAGATATTTGAAGCTATAAAAAAGAGGTGGTTAATAATAGTTTCAATAACTTTAATTATAACTATTATTTCTGCTATATTAAGTTTTTTTATAATAAAACCAGAATATGAAGCGAGTACAAGAGTTTTTATAGGGAAGGATGAAATGGAGAACCAAAATTATAATCAAAATGATGTCCTTATGTATCAAAAACTTATGAAAACTTATTCTGAAATTATAAAAACTAAAGATTTAGTTTCTAGGGGGTTAGAAGGCGTTAGTCTTGAGATAAAGCCAAGTGAGGTTTTGAACAATCTTACAGTTATTACTGTATCAGATACTCAGATATTACAAATCAAATATAAGAGTAAAAATCCAGAGGAGGCTAAGACTGTTGTTGAAGGCATTTATAATGAATTTATAAAAACATCGAAGGAGGTTGTCCCTAATGGAAATATTAAAGTGATAGAAGAGGTAGAAGTACCAGAAAATCCAGTTAGTCCAAATAAGAAGATGAATATATTAATAGCATTAGTATTAGGGATAATAATTGGAGTTGGATTGGCATTATTACTAGAGTTTTCAGACAATACATTTAAAAATAAAGATCAATTAGAAAGAGAACTAGATATACCTGTAATTGGAGTAATACCTACAGTTAAGGAGTCTTAGGAGGAAGTTATGTTTATAGTTGAAAAAGAGCCCAAGTCTATAGCAGCAGAAAGTTATAGAACATTAAGAACAAATATACAATATTCATCTTTTGATAAGGAATATAAGGTAATAGTTGTAACTAGTTCAGAGCCAGGGGAAGGAAAATCAACAACATCAGGAAATTTAGCACTATGCATGGCTCAAGGTGATAAGAAGGTTATATTAATAGATTGTGACTTAAGAAGGCCTAGTTTACATAAGAAGTTTAAACTTTCAAATTTAGAGGGTTTATCTGATATTATGATAGGAAAAAAAGATTTGAATCAAGTTGTTAATAGATATAATAAAAATTTAGTATTGCTAACCTCAGGGAAAATACCACCTAATCCATCAGAAATGCTGTCTTCAAAGGCTATGTCAAATTTATTAGATAACTTAAAGGAGAATTATGACTATATAATATTAGATACTCCTCCAGTGCAAGCAGTCACAGATTCTCAAATATTATCTACAAAGGCAGATGGAACAATATTAGTAGTTAGAGCTGATAGAACAAGGAGAGAATCTATTCAAAATGCGATTAGTTTATTAAGAAAAGTAAATTCACATATAATTGGAACAGTATTAAATGGAATAGAGGCCAATAGAAATAAGTATTACTACTATGGAGATGGGAATTAATATTTGGAAGTTGGGAAGGTAACTTCAAGAAGAGATTAATTATAGGGGAGGGAGTAACTACTTTATGAATTAAAGAAATAAAGATTAATAAGGGATAGAAATATAATGGAATATCAAGAATAGAGGATAATTAATATAATATTGGGAATTGCTTCTAGGTATAAAGAAAGAGATTATTAGAAAAAATATAATTAATATATACAATATAAAAATTATGGAGGCTCTTATAATGGAAACTTTACTTATAATTGGTGCTGGTGGGCATGGAAAAGTTGTAGCTGAAGCTGCAGAACTTGAAAATAAGTACGATAAAATAGCTTTTTTAGATGATAATAATAAATTAGATGGTATATATAATTTTCCTGTGGTAGGAAAAGTGACAAATTATAAAAACTTAAAATGTAAATATAAATATGCTTTTGTAGCTATAGGAAATAATGAAGTTAGGGTAAAGATAATAGAAGATATTTTAAGGGAAGGCTTTATAGTACCAATAATAATTCATCCAAAAGCAACTGTCAGCAATTATAGTAAAGTAGGTTTTGGAACTGTTATTTTATCAGGAGCAATAGTAAATGTAAACTCTTCCATAGGAAAGGGATGTATATTAAATATTAATTCAACCTTAGATCATGATTCAACTTTAGGTGATGGTGTACATATTTCTTCTGGAGCAGTTGTTGGAAGTATGGTAAATATAGGTGATTTATCGACTATTAAAGCAGGAGCCTGCATAACCCAAGGGAATGTTATAGAAAAAAATGCAATAATAAACCCAGGTATAGTTATATAAATTTAAAGACGAGGTGACAAAAGATGAAAAGACTACTTGATATATTAATAAGTTTAATTCTATTTATTATATTTTTACCAATATTTTTGATAATAGCAATATGTATAAAGGCAGATTCGGAAGGTCCAGTATTTTTTAAACAAATGAGAATAGGGAAGAATAATAACTTATTTAAGCTTTACAAATTTAGAACTATGAATGTTGGGACGCCGAATGTAGCTACAGATAAACTTCAAAATGCTAAAAGCTACGTAACAGTAGTTGGAAAAGTACTTAGAAAAACAAGTTTAGACGAGCTACCGCAGTTAATTAATATTCTAAAGGGAGATATGACTTTTATAGGACCAAGACCAGCCTTATACAATCAATATAATTTAAAAGAACTAAGAACCATGGTAGGGGTTCATATACTTTTACCAGGAATAACAGGTTGGGCTCAAATTAATGGAAGAGATCATAATGATGATGTTAAAAAAACAGACTTAGATAAATATTATTTAGAAAATCAATCTTTCATGTTAGATATAAGGATACTAATTATGACCTTATTTAAAGTTTTAAGAGCAGAAGCAGTAGTTGAAGGAGCAAATAAATATAATGAAAATATTGAAAATAGAGATGGGAATTTAAGGCATTTGAAATGAAAATAAGGTGGTGAAGGAGTGAAGATATTAATTACTGGAGCAAGTGGTTGGTTAGGTAGTGAATTAACTGAGAGTTTATTAGAAGAAGGTAATAGTATTAGAGCTTTTGTTTTACTTCCTAGTAAGAAGTTAAATGATTTAAAAGAAAGATACTCAAATTTATTAGAAGTTTTTCAAGGGGATATATGTGATAAAGATTCTGTAGATAAAGCTTTAGAAAATATTGAAATTGTATATCATTTAGCTGCAAAGGTTCATTCACTTCCTAAAAATAAATTTGAGGAAGAAGAAATTTATAATATAAATGCTGAGGCTACTAAAAATCTATTTGAATTATGTATAGAACATAAGGTTAAAAGGGTGATTTTTTATAGCAGTGTTTCTGTTTATGGAGAATCAGAAAGTATTATTGATATTAATTCACCTAAGAATCCAGTTACAGCATATGCAAAAAGTAAGTTAGTGGCTGAAGAATTTGGATTAACTTTATATAAGGAAAAAGAACTTCCAATAGTAATTATTGAACCTGTGACAGTATATGGTGGAGATGATATTGGGAATTTTGAAAAACTTAAAATGTTAGTTGATAAGGGAGTAGTCCCTAGATTTGGAGATGGAGAAAATAATAAAACAATAATATACTATAAAGATTTAATAAATATGACTATTAATATAGCAAAGGATGAAAAGAATAAGGGAAAGGTAATTATTTGTGGAAGTGAAGTTATTTCTTATAATGAAATTTTAAATATATTAACCCAAAGTAATAAGGGTAGAGTTTTAATAGTTAAAGTTAATAATACATTAACAAACTTGATTATTAAACTTTGCCAATATATGAATATTAGTGCAAGTAAAAAAATAGCAAGACAGATAACTGTCTTAAAATCTAATACTGAGTATGAAATGATAAATTCAAGTAAGTATTTAAAAAACTTTACTAAATTTGAAGATTATTATGGGTAGAGGGTGATTAGCATGAAACTAGTATTGGTATCTGAATTTTTTTTCCCATACAAGACATCTACTCAAAAAATATTAACAGAATTAGCAGAGGATTTTGTTGAATATGGATTAGAAGTAAACGTATTAACTACTAAAAATGCCTATAGAGAAAAAAAGCAGTCTTTAAAAAAGGAAGAAGAATATAAGGGGATTAAAATAAAACGAGTATTTTCTACAGAAGGAAATAGAGATACTAAATTTGGGAGACTAATTAATTATTTAACCTTTACTGGAAGTGTATTTTTAAATTTATTATTAAAAAAAGATTATGATAAAGTTCTATTTGTTTCTAATCCACCGTTAGTTCCTTATATAGGATATCTTATTAATAAATTAAGGGGGAAGAAGTATATATATTTAGTTCATGATATATATCCAGATGTAGCTGAAAAGCTCGGAGTAATAAAAAGTAAAAGTCTATTATCAAGAATAATGAATTATATGAATGATAAAATTTATAAAAAATCTGAAGTAATAATAGTATTAGGAAAAGATATGAAGGAAGTCTTGGCAAGTAAGGGTGTAGATAGAAATAAAATTGAGATAGTGACTAATTGGGCAAATTCAAATAGCAACTATGAAAAAAAGATAGATGAGAATTTCTACGAAAAATATAATTTAAAAGGTAAATTTAATGTTTTATATACTGGGAATATAAGCAGGATTCATGCTATAGATACTATATTAAATGTAGCTAGATTATTAAAAGATAATAGTGAAATTCAATTTACTTTTGTAGGTGATGGAAATAAGAGAGATTACATAGAGGAAGTAAAGAAAAATGAAAATTTAAGTAATATTCAAATAGAAAATTATATGTTTGGAGAAGAATATAATAATATGTTAAATTGTGCAGATATATTTATTTCAACTTTACAAGAGGGGGTGGAGGGATTAGGAGTTCCTTCAAAAACTTATACATATATGTCAGTATATAAGCCGGTAATAGCTATAATGAGTAAAGATAGTGAAATTGGAAGTATGGTTAATGAAGAGAAGATAGGGAAACAGTTTTCTTCTAAAGAGGTTGAAGAGATAGGTAAATATATTATTGATTTAAAAAATAATAAAAAGTTATACGATTCAATATGTAGGAATGTTAAGGTTACATTTAATAATAATTATGAAAGAAAAATGGTAACAAGGAGATTCTACAATATAGTTATTCGCTAATGATAAGAGGTGAAATATGTTTAGAGATAAAGTCTTATTAATAACAGGTGGAACAGGATCCTTCGGTAATGCAGTACTAAGAAGGTTTATTGCCACTGATATTAAGGAGATTAGGATTTTTTCAAGGGATGAAAAAAAACAAGATGATATGAGAAGAAGTATTAAAAGTGATAAGGTTAAATATTATATAGGTGATGTTAGGGACTTAGACAGTGTAAATTATGCTATGAAAGGTGTAGATTATGTTTTTCATGCAGCAGCATTAAAGCAAGTTCCTTCTTGTGAGTTTTATCCTATGCAAGCAGTTCAAACTAATATAGAGGGTTCAGACAATGTATTTAAATCTTGCTTAATTAATGGAGTTAAAAGATGTATCTTATTAAGTACTGATAAGGCTGTATATCCAGTAAATGCTATGGGAATATCCAAAGCAATGGCAGAAAAAACAATGATAGCTAGGGCAAGAGTAGCTAAAGAAGGAGAAACTGTATTTTGTGGTACTAGGTACGGAAATGTGATGGCATCAAGAGGGTCAGTAATTCCATTATTTATAGAATTAATGAAAAAGGAAAAAGATTTAACAATTACAGACCCTAGTATGACTAGATATATGATGTCTTTAGAGGAATCAGTAGATTTAGTTTTATATGCTTTTGAGAATGGAGAGCAAGGGGATATATTTGTTCAAAAAGCACCAGCTTGTACAATATTAGAATTAGCAATGGCCTTAAAGGAGTTATTTAATTCACCAGTTGGAATTAAAACAATTGGAGCAAGACATGGAGAAAAAGCTTATGAAACATTACTAACTAAAGAGGAATTTGTTAAGGCTGAAGACTGTGAAAAATACTTTAGAATACCATCAGATAATAGGGATTTAAATTATGCTAAATATTTTACTGAAGGTGATGGATTTAGACGAAATCAAGAGGAATATAACTCAGATAATACAAATAGGATTAATATTGAGGAAGTTAAAGAAATTCTATTAAAGCTTCCATACATTCAAAAAGAACTAAAGAATTTTAGGATTATTAAAGAAGAAATAGAAATTTTTCCAGAAGATATGTAATAGGAGATTATTATGAAAGTATTAGTAACAGGAGCAAATGGTTTTATTGGAAAAAATCTTATACTTAGATTAAATGAGTTGGAGAATTATGAAGTTATTTCAATAGGTAGAGATAATACTAAGGAAGAGTTAGAACAATCTTTATTAGAGGCAGAATTTATTTTTCATTTAGCTGGTATAAATAGACCAGAAGATGAAAAAGAGTTTTTTGTAGGGAATTCTGATTTTACAGGAGATATAGTTAAAATATTAAAAGACAATACTAAAAATACACCTATAGTAATGACATCCTCTATTCAAGCTGATTTAGATAATGCATATGGTAAAAGTAAGAAACTTGCAGAAGAGGAGTTATTAAGGTATAAATATTCATCAAATGCAAAAGTGTTTATATATAGATTACCAAACGTTTTTGGAAAATGGTGTAGACCTAATTATAATTCAGCTATAGCTACCTTCTGTAACAATATAGCTAAGGGAGAAGAGGTTTGGATTTCTGATCCGAAAATAGAGTTAAATTTAGTATATATAGATGATGTTGTTAGATGTTTAATTTCATCAATGGAGAATAGAAATTCATTAGATGGCTATGTAAAGGTTGACGTAGAGTATAAGGTTACTTTAGGAAGAGTAGTAGAACTTTTAAATAGTTTTGTTGAAAGTAGAAGAAATCTAATGATACCTAACATGGAAGATGAATTTACAAAAAAACTTTATAGTACATATTTAAGCTACTTACCAGAAGATAGATTTAGTTACCCATTAAAAATGAATATTGATAATAGGGGTTCCTTTACTGAATTTTTAAAAGCTACAGATAGGGGGCAAGTATCTATTAATATATCAAAACCAGGAATTACTAAGGGGAATCATTATCATCATACTAAGAATGAAAAATTTTTAGTTGTAAGTGGGGAAGGGATAATTAAACTTAGAAGAATTAATAGTGAAGAAGTTATTGAATATAAAGTTAGAGGAGAAAAGCTTGAAGTAATAGATATTCCAGTAGGATATACACACAATATAACAAATACTGGTAAAGGTGATATGGTTACAGTAATGTGGGTTAATGAAACATTTGATATACATAATCCTGATACAATTTTTATGGAGGTATAGTTAGATGGATAAATTAAAGGTAATGACCATTGTTGGAACCAGACCAGAAATTATAAGGTTAGCTGAAGTTTTAAAAAAGTGTAATGAGTATTTTGAACATATATTAGTACATACTGGACAAAATTGGGATTATACATTAAATGATATTTTTTTTGAAGAATTAGAATTAAGAAAGCCAGATTATTTCTTAGGTGTTGTAGGAAATGATCTTGGTGAAACAATAGGGAATATAATATCAGAAAGCTACAAGATTTTACTTAAAGAGAAGCCAGAAGCTTTATTAATATTAGGTGATACAAATTCTTGCTTAAGTGTTATTGCGGCAAAGAGATTAAAGATTCCAATATTTCATATGGAAGCTGGAAATAGATGTTTTGATCAAAATGTTCCAGAAGAAATTAATAGAAGAATAGTTGATGTTACTTCAGATATTAATTTAGCTTACACAGAACATGCTAGAAGATATTTACTTTCAGAAGGAATAAGAAAAGAATATACATTTGTAACTGGTTCACCACTACCAGAAGTATTTTTCAAATATATGTCAAGGATTGATAAATCTGATGTCCTTGAAAGATTAAATCTTCAAAAAGGGAAGTTTATATTAGTAAGTGCCCATAGGGAAGAAAATATTGATAATAATGAAAACTTCAATAGTTTAATAAATGCTTTAAATGCTATTGCAGAAAAGTATGATATGCCAGTTATATATTCAACTCATCCAAGAAGCTTTAATAGAATTGAGGAGAGAGGAATTAAGTTTCATAAGAATATTAAGAAATTAAAACCTTTTGGATTCTATGATTATAATAAATTACAGAAATATGCTTTTTGTGTACTATCTGACTCAGGTTCACTAGCAGAAGAATCAAATATAATGGGATTTCCAGCTGTATCTATAAGAACTACTACTGAAAGGCCAGAAGCTATAGAAAAGGGATCAGTGATATTGGGAGGAATTACTTTTGATGGCATAACTAAGGCTATTGAAATTATAACTAAACAAAAGCAAAATGGAGCTAATATTGTAAAAGTCAAGGATTATATTGATATAAATGTTTCTAATAAAGTTGTTAATATAATTCAAGGATATACTGATGCAATTAATAGATTTATATGGAGAAAATAGTATTTTATTTTTAGGAGGTGAAGAGTAATGGTTGACTTAACTGCTATTATTTTAACTAAGAATGAAGAAGCTAATATCGAAAAGTGCATAGATTCAGTGAGAGAAGTAGCTAAAAGAATAGTAATTGTTGATAGTTACAGTACTGATAGAACTTTAGATATAACAAGGGCTATGGGGGGAGAAATATATCAACATGAATTTGAAAACTATGGCAAACAATTTCAGTGGGCAATAGATAATACAGAAATAGATACTAGATGGATATTTAGATTTGATGCAGATGAAAGACTAACTAAGGAGTCAGCAGCTGAATTAGAGAAATTATGTATAGAAAATGAAAATACAGATGTTAATGGAATAATATTTACTTTGGAAGTAACTTTTTTAGGAAGAAAGCTTAAGCATGGTGGAATATATCCTTTTAAAAAGTTATGTATTTTTAAGAGAGGCATGGCTTATATGGAAGAAAGGGCTATGGATGAGCAAATTATATTAAAATCAGGCAGATGTGTTGAGATGAAATGTATTTCAGAACATAATGACTTTAAGGATTTATCTTATTGGATTACTAAACATAATTGGTATGCTACAAGGGCAGCTAAGGATTATTTTGATCATATAGAAAGTGGAGATGATTATTCAAATTTAGATTTTACATGTAAGATGAGGAGAATAATTAAATATAAAATTTATTATAATATGCCAATGCGTATGCGTTGTTTTATGAATTTTGTTTATAGATATTGGATGCGTCTTGGTTTTTTAGATGGAAAAGAAGGGTTTTTATATGCTTTTCTACAAGCTTATTGGTATAGGATTTTAGTAGATGCTAAGATATATGAGGCTAGTATAAAAAAGGAGAGTATTGACGGTGTAGGAAGTTTAAGCTGAATCTAAGGAGGAGTTAATATGAAGATTTCTATTCTTAGTGTGGTTAACATTAAACATATGTCTGGTATATCTCCTTATTTGCATTATTTTAAAGAGAATAATATTGAATATGATGTAATTTATATAGATAAATATTTTAAGCCAGAAAAAATAGAGGCAAAAAACATTTATAGATTTGAATTAAAAATAGATAGAGAATGGAATAGATTTAAAAAGATAAGAATGTATTATAAATTTAGAAGCTATGCAAAAAGTATTTTAAAAAAGAATAAGTATGATTTTGTTATTACATGGGGAACGGAGACAGCATTTTTATTTTCAGATTACCTTATAAGAAATCTAAAAAATAGATATGTAGTAAATATAAGAGATTATGCAAGATTAGATAATAAGTTAAAGTTCAAGCTTATGAATGAATTAGTAAAAAAAAGCAAGTTTACAACTATATCATCAAGGGGATTTGAAAAATTTTTACCTAAGTTTCATTATATATTAATGAATAGTATTAACCATAAAATTATTGATAATTGTACTATAAGAGAAGGGCTTAAGGATATTAATGAACCTTTAAGGATAAGCTTTATTGGATATGTAAGATTTTATGATAATGATAAAAAATTATTAAAGTCTCTTTCAAATGATAAAAGATTTATAATTCAATATTTTGGAATTGGATCAGATGTATTAAGAGATTTTGCTATTACTAATAATATAGAAAATGTTGAGTTTTTAAGTAGTTTCGATGTGGAGGAAACAGGAAAACTACTAGATAAAGCTGATATAATTAATAATTTATATGGATATAATGATATGGCACTAGATACTGCAGTTTCAATAAAATATCATTATGCATTAAATTTAAAATTACCAATAATGGTATATAAAAATACCTATATGGAGGAAATATCTAAGGGAATAGCATTTGTATTTGATGATAATTATGAAGACTTAGGGGACAGAATATATAATTGGTATCATAATATTAAATTTGATGAATTTAATGAAATATGTAATAAGAAAATAAAAGTTAATGAGTTAGAAAATTTGAAGTTTTACAACAAATTAAAAGAAAGTATAGGGAAATAAATATGAAAGTCAGGAAAAGCTATTTTAATATAGTAATATTTATATCAGCGATAGTTAGTTTCATTATTACATTAATTAATTACTATAATTTTTCTGATGGATATAATTTGATGATTTTATTTCCAATAGTATTTTTACTTTTATATGTTGCCTTTATATCAAGTATAGATATAAAAAAAGTTAAAACGCCAATAACAATAAGTATGTTTTTGTGGGTTCAATGGATAAGATATATATTAATGCCACCTATTATGGCTATTGCTGGAGAGTTTTTAGGAACATCTTTTTTAAATCCATCTGTTGAGGCTATTAATTTAGCCAATATATTAATGATAGTTGATTTGGCTGTTAACTTTATATTAATAGGCTATATAGCAAGAATTAGTAAGAGAAGTGAATTGAATCATAATGCAATAGTAAAAGGAAATAAAATTTTATATATTATTTTTATTATATTTGCATTACTAATTTACATTGCAATAGGAATTAAAAGCAAGATGATAGGCTTTTTAATTATACCTGTTTATGGGGGGGACAGAGTAGGTGATATTACAGATAGTTTTATAGTAATATTAAGGCAAATAGTATTAATAGGAGTCTTTTTATCTTTCATTTTAGGAGTGAACTTTTTTTCTAAGAAATATAATAAGACAAAAAGAATAATTTATTTTAATTTATCTATATTATTAGCATTACTTAATGTTTCTATAATCGTTGGAGAACGAAGAACATCTCAAGTATATGCCGCATTTTGTTCCATATGGATACTATGTTATGCTTATCCACAATTTAAAAAGAAAATATTTCTTTATGTTGGAGGATTAGCTTTATTTATTTTGGTTTTTATGAGTATTTATAAGTTTTCATCTGCATTTATCTATGGCTCATATATAGAGGCATTAAAAAATTCTAATTTTAATTATAGCTGGGGATCTCAAATTTTACAAAGCTATTTTGCAGGATCTCAGGATATAGCTGTAGCTATAGAGTTTTCTAGAATATATGGTTTGAATATAGAAAATTTAATATATGATTTTATGAGATCTACAGTTCCTATTAGCTTTTTTGTTAAAGGCATTGGAAATATAACTTCTCAATTATTTAATTTATATATTTATGGAGGTAAGCAGTCAACAGGGCATATTATTTCAACTACTGCATATAGCTATATGTATTTTGGAATAATTTTTTCATGGATTTTTTCGACTTTGAATATATTGATATCATATTTTATTGAAAGTAATTTGATAGCTAGCAAATCATACGAAATGATGTATGTTTGGGCTTATATTTTAATAAGATTTACATTTAGTATAATGACTAATACACCTCAATTAATGACTTCTACTAGCATTATGTTAGTAACTGCTGGAGTATTATTTAAGGTATCAGAGATATGTAGATTAAGGAGAAAATATATATGATAAAAAAGATACTATATAGTAGATTTATTCTTAAGATAAATAAGTTGATTTTAGGATGCTTTTATGAAAAAAAATATTTAAAGGGTAAATTCTTTGATGAAAAAAGGGGAGGATTTATCTGGGCTTGGAGGGGGCTTCCAAGTAAGATTTTTGGCAAAAATAGAAAAATACCCTGGCCTATTGGTAAAAATACTATAGTATCAAATGCTGCAAATATTGAATTTGATAATAGCAGTATAAATATATTTCAACTTCCGGGGTGCTATTTTCAATGCCATAAAGGAAAGATAACAATAGGGAAAGAAGTGCATATAGCTCCTAATTGTGGAATTATAACAACAAATCATGATATATATAATCCAAACAACCATATTGATGGAAAAGACATAATAATCGGAGATGCTTGTTGGATTGGAATGAATTCAGTAATTCTACCAGGAGTGAAAATTGGAGAGCATACAGTTGTTGGTGCTGGAGCAATTGTTACTAAGAGTTTTCCAGAAGGATATGTTGTTATTGCTGGGAATCCAGCAAAAATAATATACAGACTAGATAAAGATAAGGTGAATGAAAGTAGTGTATTAGATAATGAATAAAATAAACAATAAATTTGTTAAGTCAAGAGGTTATCTACAAAGAGTAATAGGGAATTTTTACTTAAAAATAAATAATACTTTTATTAAATCAATAGTACTTTTAGGAACTGGCTCTATATTTGCTCAATTAATAACAGTTATTATAGCACCCATATTAACAAGAATATTTACTCCAGATGAATTAGGAACATACACATATGTATTATCAGTTGCAAGTATTTTTATGGCTGTAATTAATGGAAGATATGATATGTCTATAGTCTCAGAAAAAGAGGAGAAATATATTTATCCTCTTATAAAGTTATCTATTATAATTGGTATAGCAATGAGTATTATAGTGACTATTGGGTATTACATATATATAAGATTTATTTCAAGTAAAGGTATAAGTTATAAAAATACTATAATTTTTATTTTCTTAATATTAATATCTTATGCTATAAATAATGTACTTGTAGCATTTAATAATAGAAATAGAGAATATAAAATAATGACATCTGTTTATATAGTGAGAACTTTATTTCAAAATATTATAGCTGTAGTTGCTGGTATGTTTAAAATTGGTGTTATTGGATTGCTAGCATCTTATTGTGCAGGTCAATACCTTGGATTAAATAAACAGGCAAAAACAATAAAAAAGTATTTAAATGATATAAAAAAAGTAAAATTATCAGAGCTTAAATATGTATTAAAAAGGCATTATAAACAACCATTATTTTCAGCAACAGGGATTTTTCTAAATAGTTTTTCATATTCATCAATTATAGTATTTTTAGAAATTATATTTGGGATGAGTGTAGTTGGATATTATTCCATATCAGTCAGATTATTAGGATTACCTTTATCAATAATTAGCGGTAATATATCTAAAGTTTTCTTTGAGGAAGCATCTAAAGAGTATAGTAATACTAATCAGTTTTATCAATCTTTTAAAAAGACATTTAAGTTTCAGCTTATCTTGGCTATTCCTATGGTTGTTGTAATGATGTTTTTAGCTCCAAAGTTATGTGTTATTTTCTTTGGGAGAGATTGGGTTTTATCTGGGAAATATATTTCTATTTTATCAATTATGTTTGGATTTAAATTTATAGTTACTTCCTTATCACCAGGATTAATTATTGCTAATAAGCAAAAAACTGAGTTTATTCTTCAAGGAGTATTTGTAATTGCATCAATAGCTAGTTTTATAATTACTAAAACTATAGAGTTATCTGTAGAATATTATTTAATATTAATATCATTTACTTTTTCTGTAGGATATGTGATGTATTTAATAGCTATTTTCCGATATTCTAAAAAGTCATATTAATAGAATTACTTAGTTTCAATAATTGAAAAAATGGGGAAAATATTTATAGAAGCTTTTAAGTTTAATAATTCAACAAAATTAGGGTAAACAATAGTAGATGGAGGAGATATTATATGAGTAAATTAAATATAATCGGATTAGGCTATATAGGACTTCCAACAGCTTTAATGTTTGCTTCACATGGAGTTAAAGTAATTGGTACAGATTATAATAAAGAGCTTGTAGAAACTCTTAATAATGGATTGACTACTTTTGAAGAAGAAGGCTTAGATGAATTATTTAAAAAAGCAGTATCAAAGGGAATTGAATTTTCTAATAAATATATTTCGACTGATATATATATAGTAGCAGTACCTACTCCCTATGATAAAACTAGCAAAAAAATAGATGCATCGTATATTGTTAGAGCAGTTAAAAATATAATGGATGTTTGTATAAAAGGAGCAATTGTTGTTATAGAATCAACTGTCTCCCCAGGAACAATAGATAATTTTGTAAGACCTATAGTTGAAGAAAATGGATTTATCATTGGAAAGGATATAAATATTATACATGCTCCTGAAAGAATTATACCAGGGAATATGTTGCATGAGCTTAAATATAATTCGCGAACTATTGGTGCAGACAATAAAGAAATAGGAGAAAAAATTAAGAACCTTTATTCTTCTTTTTGTGAAGGTGAAATAGTTGTTACTGATATTCGGACAGCAGAAATGACAAAAGTTGTAGAAAATACTTTTCGTGATATCAATATTGCCTTTGCTAATGAGCTTACAAAAATATGTCATTCTGGTAATATGAATGTTTATGAAATAATCAAAATAGCTAATATGCATCCAAGAGTTAATATATTACAGCCAGGACCAGGAGTTGGAGGTCATTGTATTTCAGTTGATCCATGGTTTTTAGTAGGTGATTACCCAGGGCTTTCTAATATAATATTAACTGCAAGAAATATTAATGATTCCATGCCAGAATTTGTACTTGAAAGAGTTCATGAAATAATGAAAAAAGAAGGCATGACTGATATATCAAGGGTAGGACTTTATGGATTAACATATAAGGAAAATGTAGATGATGTAAGGGAAAGTCCATCATTACAATTATTAGAAATAATGCAGAAACATTTAGCAGAGCCACTTAAGACATATGACCCATATGTTAAAAAAAGTATAATAAAGAATCAATACCATGATTTAGATGAATTTTTAAATGATGTTGACTTAGTAGTAATAATAATATCTCATAAGGAAATTAGGGAGCATATTTATAAGCTAGAAGGCAAGATTATACTAGATACAAAAAATATTTGTAGTATTCCTGGGACTTATAAAATGTAATCATATATTAAAGGGGTAAATATAAATGAAAAAATATTTTTAAGAAGTTACTTGAAAATAAGTAAGAGTATAAAAACTATTAAAGAAGTTTAGATAGAGATAGATTTATATCTATAAGAATAGTATATATACTAAAAATAGTTGTAAATATAATCATAAATCTATATGTTAATTGATTGAGAAATATAGGATTAGATATTAATTAATGGAGAAAAACATATGAATATTATCAAAAAAAATAAATCAAGAAAGATAAAGGCACTAATATTTTTTAGCAGTATTATTTTATTAATTATTATTATAGCTGTAATTTGGAGTTATATGTATGTAAACAAGACATTAGAGAAAGTAGAAAATGTAGAAATTAATACTGATAACATAGGACTAAATACTGAAACTAAAGAAGAGGTTAAGGAAATAAGAAATATAGCCTTATTAGGAATTGATTCAATGGAAGATGATTTAATTGGAAGATCAGACGCTATTATGATTTTAACTTTAGATAATATTCATAACAAAATAAAGATTACATCTATAATGAGAGATTCCTATGTTAATATTGATGGATATGGAATGGATAAGATAAATCATGCTTATGCATATGGTGGTGCTGAGTTAGCTGTTAGAACTTTAAATGAAAATTTCGATTTGAATATAAAAGAAGTTATAGCAGTTAATTTTAATTCTCTTATAAATATTATTGATAAAATAGGTGGAATTAATATTGATATAACAGAAGAGGAGGTTTCATATATACCAGGAATGACTTCTTCTGGTGAACAGCTTCTAAATGGTAATCAAGTTTTAGCTTATTCTAGGATTAGATATGCATCAGGTGGAGACTCTAAAAGAGCAGAAAGACAAAGGACTGTTATAAATGCTATTTTTAATAAGCTAAAAAATATACCTTTTACTAAGTATCCTGAATTAGTTAATGAGTTTTTGCCCTTTGTTCAAACTAATATGTCAACAAGCGATTTATTAAAGATAGGCACTAAATTTACTGAATTTTCAATAAATAAATTAGAGCAGAACAGATTTCCAAGGGATAATGAAGGCGAGGGAAAAATAATAGATGGAGTATATTATTTAACCTTTGATTTAGATAGTGTAAAAGAGAGTATTAATGAGTACATATTTAATGATAAATAAATTTTAAAAGGTTTAAGTTATGAACAAAAAATAATTTTACGATAAAATTAAAACCATTGACAATCGAAAAATAATGAAATTTATAAAAATTTTAATTAGTAGTTTTTTATAGGGGAAGTAGTGTGGCTAGTAGCATGTACTTATATATTTTAATTAAACCACCAGATAAACTGTTACTATATATAATATATTAATTTATTACGTATTTGTTAAATAAATATAATAATGGTTAAATATTCTTTACATGATTTTACATAGTTGTGATATATGAGAAAAATTATCTATGATAGAATCCCTATTAGATGGCTTATGAAAATTACATAATGCTACATTAAGGGAGGATATTATGGCTAAAAGAAAGTTATATAGAAGCAAATTATTTATTTTAGGACTAACGGCTTTAATTTGTACAACACCACTGGAGACTATGGCGGTAAGCTCAAGAACGTTATTGGCAGCAAGTAATACTGAAAATAATGTTAAGCTAAATAAGGTGCAAAATCCAGAATTACTTATTACTGAGATATTACCAGATTCTAAAAATGTTAATGGAGCAGATGCTTATGAGTTTATTGAGGTTTATAATAACTCAAACAGAGAAGTGAGCTTAAAGGATTATAAATTATATTACAATTATCCAGACAAGGGTGATGCTAGTGATGTATTATGGGTGGATATTAATGATGATGTTAAAGTTAAAAGTGGAGCGACAGTTGTTTTTTGGATTAATAATTGAAGCAACAATGATTTAACAGCTGATGATTTTAATAAGAATTTTAAAACTAATCTAAAGTTAAATGAGAATTTATTTGAATTATACAATGGTGGTATGGCTAACAGTGGGGCAAGAGCTTTAAGACTTACTACTAGTATTTATGAACAGAAGTAGCTACAAGAACTATCACTGTTAAGAAAGTAGGGGGATCTACTCCAGGAGAAGATAATAATAATGGGAATAATGGTGGCAATAACAACGGAAATAATAACGGCAACAATGGCGGAAATAATAGTGGAAGCAACAACGGTGGAACAAGTCCTGGAGATGGAAGTAATGATGGGACAGACTCTAGTAACGGAAACAACGGTGGAAATGAGGGCAGTAACAATGGCGGGACAAGCTCTGGAAATAATAGTGGAAATAACGGAGATACAGGTTCAGGATCTGGAAGTGGAAGCAACAATGGGATAAATTCTGGTAACGGAAACAACGGAGGAGCAAACTCTGGATATAACTCAGATTCAAATTCTGGATCAGATTATGGCTCTAATTCAGGTAATAGCCTAGATGATTTCAATAAAGATGACTTACCTAAAACAGGCAGTGAATCAGTTATATATCTTGCTTTAGGAGCATTAGCATTAATTGGAGCTGGATTAATACTAGCTAAGAAAAAAGTATTAAGTTATAAAAAATAAATAAAGATAAAATAATGCCTCAGGGTATCAGAATGTTTGGAAATCTCAAAGTCTGATGCCTTGAGGCATATATTTTATTTGTAAATAAAGTATAGTTCAACATTGACAGTAAATAACAGTAAACGTATAATGATAATAGGTTAACGTGTTAAGTTGTCGTAATAACAGTAGCTGAATATTTATATAGTTTTAATGACATTTAACCAAATGGGTATTAAGTTGATATGAAGTAATTATTAATTTTAGTTTAAATGAAAACATATGCATAAATATATTTTTATCATTATGAAGATAAGTTTTTATAAAATATAAGCAGAGGAGAGAGGTATATGAACAAGAAAGAAGTAAAGAAGTTAATGAGTGGACAATTAATTGCAGTAATTAGGGGGAATGATATTGAAGAAGCACAGCTTATATGTAAAACTCTTGTAGAATCAGGAATTACATCTTTAGAAGTCACATTTAGTCTTCCAAATGCAGAAAAATTAATTTGTGATTTAAAGAAAACGTTTCCTGATGCGCTTGTTGGAGCTGGAACTGTATTGTCTAAAGAACAAGCAAAGCTTGCAGTAGATAATGGAGCAGATTTTATAGTATCACCTTGTATAGTAGAAGAGGTAGGAAGTTTTTGTAGAGAAAAAGATGTATTTTGTTCAATGGGAGCTGCAACACCAACAGAAGTTTATAACTCATATTTATCTGGTAGCGATGTAGTTAAGTTATTTCCAGGGGATTGTATTTCAATGAAGATGATTAAGGGAATTAAGGCTCCAATGCCATTTATAGAAATGATGCCAACTGGTGGAGTAGATGATAGGAATGTTAAAGAATGGTTTGAAAATGGAGCGTATGCTGCAGGATTTGGTGGATATTTAACTAAAGGAATAAATGCATCTAATCTTGATTTATTAAAGGAACGTTGTGAAAAATTAATACAAGCTGTTAAATAAAAGTTTTAGAGAATAAATAGTTATTTTATGTTATTAAGGATATTAGGGAGAAAATTATAAGATGAGTAAAGTATTATTATTTGGAGAACCAATGGCTCTTTTTATAGCTAGAGAAGAAGGGGAATTAGAGAATGTAAATTTATTTGAAAAATCAGTAGCTGGTGCAGAACTTAATGTTTGTACAGGACTTGTAAGATTAGGGCATACAGTATCATATATAACAAGAATAGGAGATGACCCCTTAGGTATATATATTAAAAATTTTATTAATAAAGAGAACATAGGTACAGAATTTATTAGCTTTGATAGTTTAAATAAAACAGGACTAATGCTAAAAAATATAGTTTCTAATGGAGATCCTGAAACTGCTTATTACAGAAAGGGATCAGCATTCTCACATATTACCCCAGAAGATGTTGATAAAGTTAATTTTGATGGCGTTGAACTTCTTCATGTAACTGGAATACCACCTGCCTTATCAGTAAGTTGTAGGAAAGCAACATATAGTTTAATTAATAGGGCAAAAGAAAGTGGGGTGTATGTAACTTTTGATCCAAACTTAAGACCAGCTTTATGGGAAAATGAAGAAGTTATGATTAAAGTTATAAATGATTTATCAAAAAAATGTGATTTAATATTACCTGGTATTACGGAAGGACTAATATTGACTGGAAGCGATGATGTAGAGAAAATAGCTGATTTCTATCAAAGTCTTGGTATCAAGGAAGTTATTATAAAGAATGGTAGTAAAGGAGCTTATGTAAGAAGTGGTGATAACAGTTTTAACGTACCAGGGTTTAAAGTTGAAAAAGTAGTAGATACTGTAGGAGCTGGGGATGGATTTGCTGTAGGAGTATTAAGTGGGAAATTAGAAGGATTATCAATTAGAGATTGTGCTATAAGGGGAAACGCAATAGGTGCGATTCAAGTGATGAATTCAAGTGATAATGAGGGATTACCTACGCAAGATGAGTTAATGAATTTCATAAAAGAAGTAAGGTAAGTAGATAAAAAAGAGAAATTTCATATATTTATTTTCTTTATTTGTAAAAATTTTCTGAATAGTTATTGACTACGATTTCGTAAAGAGGTATTATAGTCTTAACAGGTTAATGTGTTAACCTGTTAAGAACTTAAAAGGAGTGGTTGAGATGAAAACTAGATATGCACATAGCCCTAAGGATATAGTGCATTATTCAACAGAAGAACTGCGAGGGGAATTTTTACAAGAAAAAATATTTGTGCCTGGTGAAGTATGTTTGACTTATCTACATTATGATCGTCAGATATTTGGAGGGGTGACACCTAAGGACAAGCCTCTAGAAATAGTTCTTTCAAAAGAACTTGGAGTAGATTACTTCTTAGAACGTCGTGAACTTGGGATTATTAATATAGGTGGTCCTGGATCAATTATTATTGATGGAAAAGAAGAAGAAATGAAAAAACAAGATGGATATTATATTGGAAAGGAAACTAAGCAAGTTATATTTAAATCAAATGATTCAAATAACTTAGCGAAATTCTATGTAGTTTCAACACCAGCACATCATAAATATCCAAATGTGAAAATAAGCATTGATAAAATTATACCAAGAGTTGTTGGAGAAGGAAAAACATTAAATAAGAGAAAAATATTCCAATATATTCATCCAAATGTATGCGAAAGTTGTCAATTACAAATGGGATATACAGTTCTTGAAGAAGGTAGTGCATGGAATACAATGCCATGTCATACTCATGAAAGACGTATGGAAACATATTTATATTTTGACATGAATGAAGATACTAAGGTATTTCATCTAATGGGTAAACCAGATGAAACTAAACATATTGTTGTTGGAAATGAAGAAGCAGTTATCTCTCCAAGTTGGTCAATACATTCAGGAGTAGGTACAAGTAATTACACATTTATATGGGCAATGTGTGGAGAAAACATTACGTATGATGATATGGATATGGTTTCTATGGATGAATTAAAATAAGGGGTGGTGAAATTAGTGAATTTATTTAGTATGGATAGCTTTTCATTAGATGGAAAGATAGCATTAGTAACAGGTGCATCTTATGGAATAGGGTATGCAATTGCATCTGGATTGGCAAAGGCAGGAGCCAAAATAGTTTTTAATGATATTAATCAAGAATTAGTTGATAAAGGTTTAGCTGAATATAAGAAAAATGGCATAGATGCAAAAGGCTATGTATGTGATGTTACTGATGAAGATGCTGTACAAGCTTTAGTTAAAAGAATAGAAGATGAAGTTGGAGTTGTTGATATATTAGTTAACAATGCAGGAATAATAAAACGTATTCCAATGATTGAGATGACAGCAGCTGATTTTAGAAAAGTTATAGATGTAGACTTAAATGCACCATTTATTGTTTCTAAAGCAGTAATACCATCTATGATAAAAAAAGGACATGGAAAAATAATTAATATATGTTCTATGATGAGTGAGTTAGGTCGTGAAACTGTTAGTGCATATGCATCAGCAAAGGGTGGATTAAAAATGCTAACAAAAAATATATGTGCAGAATATGGTGAAAGCAATATTCAATGTAATGGTATAGGGCCAGGATATATTGAAACACCACAAACAGCATCATTAAGAGTCGAAGGAAATCCGTTTAATGATTTTATTATTTCTAAAACACCAGCAGCTCGTTGGGGAAATACAAATGATTTAATTGGACCTACAGTATTCTTAGCATCAGATGCTTCTAACTTTGTGAATGGTCATATTTTATATGTAGATGGAGGTATATTAGCATCTATAGGAAAACAACCAGAAGCATAATCGATTATAAGTTATGTAAACTTGAATGCCTATATAATATAACTTATAATATGATATTATATTAACATGTTATATTATTAAGGAGATAAGAGTTATGATTGCAAAATATGAAATTATAAAACAAGACATTATTCAGATGATTGAAGAAAAAAAATTTAAACCTGGGGATAAAATTTATTCAGAGGGAGAATTAAAGAAACTTTATAATGTAAGTAGTACAACTGTTGTTAGAGCTCTTCAGGATTTAGTTTTAAGTGGTTACCTTATAAGAAAACAAGGAGAAGGTACGTATGTAAGGAAAAATTTTAAGCATAGACGTGCTTTCTTCGATGAAGGTAGCCCAATAATTGAAGAGATTAAGAGTAAGTATTCAGAGGATAAAATCATAGAAAGTAAAAAGATATTATTTGTCAGAGAAATAAAAGATAAAGAAATTGCGACAAAATTAAATGTTAAATCTGATGAGATTTTGGTTCATTTTTGTCGTGTAGGTTACATTAATGATACTCCATGGAAATTTCAAAATAGCTATATTCCTAAGAAGTATTTAAAGGATTTTAACTATAGTAGTCTAGCAGAAAGTGATAGACTTTCTGATGAATTAAACAAAGCTTTAGGAATAAACTTGATGACTTTACCAATGAAGCAAAAAATAGAAGTTGAGTTTCCGATTTTGGAAAATGATGTGTATGAAGCTTTATCTATAGATAAAAATACACCAGTTTATAAGACGGAAAGAATTACTTATTATCCTGCACAAATACCATTTGAATTTGTACGAAGCCATTTACATTATAAATTTTATTCTATAGAAATTCAAACTGAAGATAATGTCTAATTAAAAAATAGACATTAAGGAGTTTTTAAAATATGAAAAAAATTGAAAAAGAACCATTACTTCGTAGTGAACGGTATTTTAATTGTGGTTTTTTATCAAAGGAAACCGTTAAGGAAGCATTAGATACATGTATAAAAAAGATAGATAGAAATATTGAAGTCTTTGGAGAAAACTTTCCTTGCCCAGCCACTAAGAATAACACCTATGATTCTATGAATAATACAGAATGGACTAGTGGGTTTTGGACTGGAATCTTATGGTTGGCATATGAATATTCAAATGATAAAAAATATAGAGATTTAGCAGAAAAGCATGTTGAATCATTTTATAATAGAATTTTAAATAATATTGAAGTTGAACACCATGATTTAGGATTTCTTTATATACCTTCATGCGTTAGTGCTTATAAATTGACCGGTAATAAAATGGCATATGATGCAGCAATTATGGCTGCAGATGCCTTAGTTAAACGTTATCAAAATGTTGGAGGATTTATACAGGCATGGGGTGAACTGGGGGTTCGTGATAATTATAGATTAATTGTGGATTGCCTTTTAAATATACCACTATTATATTGGGCAACAGATGTAACTGGAGATGAAAAGTATAGAGAGATTGCTAAAAAACATTTTAAAACAACAATTGACAATGCAATCAGAGATAATGCATCAGCATTTCATACATTTTATTTTGATCCAGAAACAGGAGAACCGGTTGGAGGTAAGACGAGACAAGGATATTCTGATGATTCAAGCTGGGCAAGAGGACAGGCTTGGTTAATATATGGAATAGCATTAAACTATTTCTATGATATGAATACAGAAAATATAAATATTTTTGAAGCGGTAGCAAATTATTTTATAAATAGATTACCAGAAGATTTTGTATGTTATTGGGACTTGATTTTTAATGATGGTTCTGGACAATCAAGAGATTCATCTTCAGCAGCTATTGCAGTTTGTGGTTTTAATTTAATGGATAAGTTTTTACCAGAAACTAATGAAATGAAGAATGTTTATAGATATATACAACATTCAATGTTAGGTAGTTTAATAAATAATTACACTGATGATTTAACTGACGGAGCTACAGCACTTATTAATCATGGAGTTTATTCATGGCATTCAGGGAAGGGGGTAGATGAAGGGAATATATGGGGTGACTACTTCTATATGGAGTCTTTAATTAGATTCTACAAGGATTGGGAAATGTATTGGTAAAAATTAAATTATATAAAACGCTAATTAGTGGAGGAATAACTATGGAAAATAAACCAAATATAAAAATGGTTCGTATTGATGAAAGATTAATACATGGACAAGGTCAATTATGGGTTAAAAGTTTAGGCGTTAATTTAGTAATAGTTGCAAATGATAAGGTTTCAACAGATAATATTCAACAAGCTTTAATGAAAGCAACTATCCCCAAAAATATTGGAATGCGTTTCTGGACAATTGATAGAACTAATGAAGTTATTTGGAAAGCAGCTCCAAATCAAGCTATTTTTACAGTTGTAAAATCATGTAAAGATGCATTGAGATTAGTTGAAGGTGGGTTTCCTATAGAAGAATTAAATATAGGTAATATTCATGCTACTACAGGAAAAGAAAAGATTTCTCAATTTATTTATTTAGGAGAAGAGGATAAAGAAGCTTTACGTGTATTAAGAGATAAATATAATATAAAGTTCAATACTAAGACATCACCTGTATCAAACGATGGAATTCAATCAATAGAGGCTTTAAATAAAGCACTATAATTAGGGGGAAGGAAATATGGATATATCAATAACACAAGCACTTTTAATAGGTTTAATTACTGCATTTTGTTATGCAGGGCAATTATTTGGCATTTATACAAATCGTTCAATTGTAATGTCATTTTTAGTTGGAATTGTTTTAGGAGATATTCCTACAGCGTTAACTTTTGGAGCTTTAGCTGAATTAGCATTTATGGGATTCGGTGTTGGTGCTGGTGGTACAGTTCCTCCAAATCAATTAGGACCTGGAATAGTAGGTACAATTATGGCTATTACTTTAAAGAGTCAAGGCGTTACTCCTGAATCAGCTTTATCATTATCATTCCCATTTGCTGTATTATTCCAATTGGTTACAACTGCAATATACACTTCATTCTCAGGAACAACAGCAAATGCTAAGAAATTAATAAGTGAAGGAAAGTATGGAAAATATAATTTACTTGCTAATAGTACTTTAATTGCATTTTTAGTAGTTGGATTTATTATTGGTATTGCATCAGCTATAAGCTTACCTGCTTTACAAGCATTTGTAGATATATTGCCACAATGGTTAATTACAGGATTCTCAGTAGCTGGAGGTCTTATTCCTGCAATAGGATTTGCTATGATAATGTCAGTTATGCTTAAGAAAGAATTAATGCCATATGTTTTATTAGGTTATATTTGTGTATCATATTTAGGATTACCAACTATGGCTGTAGCATTAGTTGGGGCAGTATTTGCCTTAATTATGTATAATTTAAATACTAAGCAAGCACAAAGTGTAGTAGCTAGTAATAATTCTATAAATGTTGGAGATGAGGAGGATTTTTCAAATGGAATCTAGAAAACCTGTATTAACAAAAAAAGATTATTTAAAGACAACTCTTAGAAGTTATTATTTGCAAAATGGATTTAACTACAATTCATATCAAGGAACATGTTATTTACTTGTAATTTTACCGGCTCTAAGAAAGATTTATAAGAATGATCCAGAAAAATTAAAAGAAGTTTCAATGGAAAACATTGAATTTTATAATACAAATCCTCATACTCTACCATTTGCAACTAGCATGCATATTGCAATGTGTGATCATGGTGAGGATATAGAAAATTCACGTAGTATAAAAATGGCATTAATGGGACCGTTAGCAGGAATAGGAGATTCAATTGCACAATTTGGTCTAGCTCCTTTATTCTCAACTATTTTTGCTGGATTAGCAATGGATGGCTTAGCTTTTGCTCCAATGGCTTTCTGGATAACTATGATAGTTTCAATGTTATCTATTAAATTAGTATTGGGTTATTTAGGTTATAAACTAGGAACTAGTGTAATAGATACTTTAAGTGAGAAGATTGGTCAAATTTCTAATGCAGCAAATATAGTAGGTGTTACAGTAATTTCTGCATTAGCAGTTACTTTTGTAAAAGCAAAAATAGGGATACAATATGCTACTACCCTTGCTTCAGGTGAAGAGCAAGTAGTTTCTATTCAAACAATTTTAGATAAAATACTTCCAAATATGTTGCCTGCAGTGATTACTATTGCTGTATTTATATTAGTAAAGAAATATAAATGGTCAACATATAAATTATTAGCTTTATTATTTGTATTAGGTATAGGACTTTCATACTTCGGAATCCTAGTATAGGGGGACTTTAAATGTATAAATTAGTGATTGTAGGACACGGTAATTTTCCAAGTGGAATTTTATCATCGATATCTTTATTAGTAGGAAAAAATGAAAATATTATTGGACTTGATTTAGATGAAAAGGATACTCATGAAGGATTTGAAATGAAATTAAAAGGAATATTAGATTATAATGATAAGACTATAGTTCTTGCTGATTTAACAGGTGGAGCACCACATCAAATAGCAGCCCGCTTAATTTTAGAATCAGGAAAAATGAATCAATATATTATTTCAGGAATTAATCTTGCTTTAGTTCTAGATTTAGCAATGAAATGTTGCTTTGGTGAAGTTGAAGAGGAAGATATTCAAGGAATATTATTAGATTCTGTTAATGATAGCAAGGAAACAATGACATTATTATCTTGTAGGATGCTATAAAGATGAATACTGAAAAAATGATTTTTATAGTACTAATTATTATTATATTCTTAGGGTATTTGATTATCTTACCAATGCTTAAATACAAGGGTATTAGAAAAAATAATGAAAAGCATTCTAAATTTATTGATGAACTTAATATAGGAGATAAAGTGGTTTTGAGTTCTGGTATTTTAGGAACTTTAAAAGAGAAAGATGACGAAGGTTACTCTATTGAAATAAGTAAAGGTATTATGATGAAAGTTCTACCATCTAGTATTATAGGAAGAAGTTGAGGATGTAAATTATGATAACTTTTGATTTAGTTAATAAATATAGTAATGACTTTTTAGATGAAGACTGGAAACGATTAATTGAGGAAAATTGTAAAAAAGAAATAAAAAGAGCAAAGTTCCAAGGTGATTTACTTTGTAAAAATATAATAATTTATAATGATCCTATGGACATGGAAGCAACTTCTATTCCTTATGTTTTTGATGGAGTAGATTGGAATAGAAGTGCTAATTTAGATCCAGAATGGACATTTATGCTAAATCGTAATGGATTTATGGTGGATTTAGCAGTTTCATATAGACTTACAGGAGAGACAAAGTATTTAGAAAAATGGAAGGAATATCTCTTTAGTTTTATAAAGTATAATGGAATTCCTTCAGAGTATAATAAAAATTCTTGGCGTAATATTGATACAGGTATAAGATTGTCAAATTGGATGAGAAGTCTTGTATATTTAGGAAGTGATTTAGAATTAACTGAAGAAGAAATAAAGATATTCGAAGAATCACTTAAAATACATTTAGAATTTTTATATAAGGATTACAGACCAAAGCTATTGTTAAGTAACTGGGGTGTTTTACTTATTACAGGTGTACTTTCAGTATCTATTTTATTCCCTGAGCTCGTAGATGAGAAGGATAGAAAATGGGCATGGGATCTGTTAGAAGATCAGCTTAATATTCAATTTTATCAAGACGGTATACAATGGGAGCAAAGTCCTATGTATCATCATGAAGTTGTATTAAGTACTGCATATGTTATGATGCATGCTGAATATACAAATCACGATGTACCAATGAATATTAGAGAAAAGTTAAAGCCTTTAGTTGCTGCATCACAATTTTATATAAAACATAATGAAAAGCTGCTTTCTTTACATGATAGCGATAATGTTGACTTTTCATATGTCTACAGTATATATAGATGCCTTGGATTAGCACCTGAAGCTCCTTCTAAAAATGAAAAAGGAATTTTATTTGTTGGAAGTAGGTATAAGGATGAGTATAAAGATTCTACAAGTACTTCAGTTAACGGATGTTTTAAAGAAATAGATAGTGGATTCTTAGCCTATAAGGATAATAATCATTTAATTACACTATTTAATGGTAGACATGGAAGCGCTCATGGACATGCATCTCTTGGAAGTGTGACTATTACTTTAAATAAGGCTGATATAATAGGTGATCCAGGAAGGTTTACTTATAGAGATGATTCTCAATTAAGAACAGGTTTAAAGAAACAATGGATGCATAATACGGTTGATGTTGATGATAAAGAAGACTTCAAGATTAGCGGAGATTCTTCATATGATGAAGTCCAAGATCCAATAGGAAGTAGCTATAATCAAAAAGGAAATTATATAGCATTAGAGGGAATATGGTCTGGAAAGTCTGATATTACAGAAAAAGAAAAGACTGAAAATTCAAACAAAAGTTTATACACAATCAGAAGAACTGTTTTTTTAGAAAATAAAATAAATATTGTATTAGTATTTACAGAAATTGATTATCCTGGTGAACATAAATGGCGTTCAATTTATAATATTGAACCAACAGCGAGTTGTATTTATGAGGGAGAAAAAGCAGTTGTTAAATATGAAAACATGAGTTTTGTGGTAGATGTTTTAGAAGGAGATTCTTTTGTGAAAACAAAGAGCATTTTTTCTAATAAATATAATCATCTATGTAATAATGATAAATTAGTATCAGCTTCTTCATTTATAGATAGAGGCGTTAAGGTGGAAGCATTTTACGAAAAGGATACTATTAGCATTAAATCTCTATATGTTCATCAAAATGGTAAATCTGAACAAGCTGAAAAAGATAAGATGATTGGATTTGAAGTAAAGAGCTTAAAGGATGATGAAGAATTCTCAATATTTTATTGTGGATTTGATACTTTTAAAGGGGATAAAATCTATTATAGTGAAAAAGGAGAAGGAATCTTCGGAAAGTTAACTGTTTTTGATAAGTATAATAAAAGAATTAAGCTTTTATAAAAGTAGCTTTAATAGTATAAAAAGGAGTATAGTGAAATGTTAAAGATTCAATTGATTTCAGGAAAAGGTGAAATTATTAAAGAGTCCTTTAGTGAAGAACGTGTATATTTAGGGTATAAAGGAACTTTAGATGATGGATCATCAGTAAAAATTACAAACTCTAATCCAGGGGAATATCTGTGGGTTAAGATAAATAAGTGCATTGATAAATCATTAGTTTATTTTAAAAATACTGAAATGAATTATGAATTTCCTTTTGCTGAAGAAGCTAAGAGAGCTTATCCAATTGGAGCATTTGAAGGAGATAGACATTATTTTTCTGTAGAAAAACCAACTAAAGAGGAGCTAATGCAATATAGAAACGTAGCATTAAATCCTTCAGATCAGAAAAATACAATTGATGTTTATCCTCATGCTGTTGCAAATGTTGAAACTAGAAATGAATCAGTATTCTTTGCAAGTAATGCAATAGATGGTGTTTGTGTAACAGATGGACATGGAAGATGGCCATATCAATCTTGGGGAATAAATAAGCAAAAGGATGCAGAGATAATTGTTGAATTTGGAAAAGAAGTTTTAATAGATAAAATATGTTTATTCTTAAGAGCTGATTATCCACATGATAGTTATTGGACAAGTGTTAAATTAACATTATCAAATGGAGAAGAAATGATATTAAAAACAACTAATAGTCCAGAATGTCAATATTTTGATATTCCTAAATCTAAGGTTGAATGGATAAAGTTATCAAAATTAATAAAAAATGAAGATGAATCAGAATTCCCTGCTCTAACGCAAGTGGAAGCATGGGGATGGTTGGACATCTTTTAAATAATAATATAAAAAAGTATATTGCTGTTTATATTCTCTTGATTTTTAGCAAATAAGTTCTACAACATAAGCTTTCAATACTATTTAAAAAGTCTTTCACTCCAAGGACTATTTGCTAGAAATCAGATGCCTTCTCTCCTGTAATTTATGAAGGATATATGATTGAGAGCGTTAAAGGTAGGGCTATTTCTAGAATATCTACAGGATATGGAGATGTAGTTGGCATTATAGATTGTATGACTCAGGTAAGTGAAGCAATGGACAAAGAGGATACTGATATCTTAAAATCTCATATTGAGATCAAAATGAAAAAAATTTAATAACAAGAGCCAAAGAGGGGGACAAATATGCATTTGAGATATTGATAAATAATAAATTATCAATTCTAAATGATTAAGTATTAAAGCTCACCCGTAATAAACAATTGAAGGAAGATATGGTATTCAATCAGCAGATAATTTAGAAGAGGCAGTAGTTAATAAAAGGATTACTTTAAAATTGAACACATAAAGTTAAACGATTGCTCTTGATTTGATTTTCAAATATTTCACAGAAAGAATTATAGATTTGATAGTGTAAAGTGAGATATGGAAATAAATAAATAAAAGTTATTAAGGTGGTTAAAGTATGAAAAAGACGTATTTAAAATTAAAAAAAGTAAGTCTTAAGAAATGTGCTTCGATGATGTTATTTATATTCATTTTTACTCAGGTTTTTTCATTTGCCAATATAAGGGTAAAAGCAGAAACAATAGCGAACATTACGTCATCCGAATTAAGTGTAACAGTAGATGAGGAATTCCCAAGAATTATTCAATATCAATGGCTAGCAAATGGAGCGGTGATGTATGGACAGGAAGATGCACTAACAACTGTAAAGATTAACGGAACAGAGTATACCCCAACTGTGACTAGTACTAAAACAGACGATACTATTACCTATAATTTAGAGATTTCAAGTATCGGTGTAAAAATGGCTATGTATTTCAAGGTTGTTGAAAATACTGTGGAATTCAAGGTAACTGATATTGAAGAAACAGGTTCTACAAAAGTTATGACCTTTGAAATACCGAATCAGAGTTTGATATCTATTCGTGACACTCAGCCAGGAGCTAAAGAGACAGGAGTTGACGTAAAAGGCTCTGTAAATTACACAGACACTTCTAAAGAAGAATATAATGTATTAGAAACTAAGGAAGTTGATAAAAGTCCAGTGGCAAAAACTTATCTTTTCCTAAATACGGATCAACTTGCAGCCACTATATATAATAATGTATACAACCCTACGCCAGTTGCATCAAATACAGTTGGTAAGATTTTGAGCGACAAGTGGGAAACTAGGTACTATTACCAGACAGAGAACAAAAATGGATATAAGAAGATGGGTGCATGGAATGTACCATGGACATACAGAGAAGTGGAATCAGAGATTATTGAACTTCCATCTTGTAAGATAGCTATTACAGCAGATGCAAATAATGACAGCACTGTAGACTGGCAGGATGGTGCTATTGCATACAGAAATATTATGGATGTTCCAATGGGCTCAGAATGGGTTAAAAACAGCTTTGCACATATAGCTTATACCCGTGGAAGTCTTGCTCAATGGCCGTTCTTAAGAACATTAGATATGGTAAAGAAGATAAATCTTTTAACTGATGGCTTCGGGCAATTACTTGAATATAAGGGCCATCAAGCAGAAGGCCATGATTCGTCCCACCCAGACTACGGAAATAACTTCAATACAAAAGCAGGTGGACTAGACGAGTTTAATTTCTTTGCTAAAGAAGCAGCAGAATATAATACAAAGGTAGGGGTACATATCAATGCTACCGAGGCTTATCCAGAAGCTAAGTATTATAGTGATAAAATTCTAAGACAACCACTTGTGCCAGGTTGGAACTCACTTGATCAGTCATATTTAATGGATCAGTACTATGATGCTACTAACTTTAATAGTGATGGATTAGCAGGTAGAATTGCTGAACTTAAAGAGAATGCTCCGGACTTAAAGTGGGTTTACGTGGATGTATATCATTTCCAAGGATACCCTGAGTGGAAGCTTGGAACAGAACTTAACAAAAATGGATTAGCTGTAGCTACAGAGTTCCAAGGTGCACTTGAAAATTTTGCAATATGGAACCATGTTCCACAGATGAAGAGCAAAGTCGTTAGGTTTATTAAAAATGGTGTTGCTGATTCTTATGGATTCAACCATATGCTTTTAAATTCAAGACATGCGGGCTCAATGGGTTACGGTAATGATGGAGTTGATGACCAAACCTATTATACAAGCCTAACGGATCAAATAGAAACATTTTATACTAACAATTTAATTAATAAGTATATGCAGAATTTTGATATTATGAATTGGACTGATGACAGAATTGATTTCACAAACAATGTATATGTAGAAGAAGTTACAGATGAAGAAAACCCAGTGGTTGAATTATACAAGGACAACAAGAAACTTGCTGTATATCAGAATAATTATAATCCTTCAAATCAAAAAGTAAGTAATGTTAGTACTAAGTTATTCATACCGTGGGATCCTAAAACTGAGGAGAAGATATACCATTACAACACTGAAGGTGGAACAACTACTTGGGAGATTCCAAACAGTTGGTCTGGAATGAACTCAGTAAAACTATATCAGGTATCTGATACAGGTAAAACATTTGTTAAGGATCTTACTGTAACAGACGGACAGGTAACAATTGATGCCGAAGCAAATATTCCATATATTGTTTCTAAAGGCGAACAAACTAATCCTGAAATAGTTTGGGGAGATGGGGGATTAGTGAAGGAGCCTGGTTTTGATAGTCACAGTTTTACAAACTGGACACCTTCATCAACTATTGAAAGTACAAGCCATATTAATATAGAAAACAGCTCAGTAGGTGAAACTTATGTAAATATAAGCGGAAACAGCGGAGCAGATGCAACTTTGAGTCAGACTATAACAGGATTAACACCAGGTAAAACTTATCAATTATCTGCTTGGATGGAGGTAAATGGTAGAACTGGTACAATAGGTGTTAATAACTATGGTGGACCAGAAGTTAAGAACACCATGACAAAATCAGATCTGTTAAATCAGTACTATAACACGTTGAGATACCAAAAAAATAATATGCAGAGAATAAAGTTGGAATTTACAGTACCAACAGACGGTACTAGTGCGAATATTTACTTTACTGCCAATGCAGGAACACCTGAATCATACATGTATCTTGATGATGTACGTATTATGGAAATGAATACTACACCATTTGGCGATCATTATTTCCTTGAGGATTTTGAGAGCAATGACGAAGGTTTAGGACCTTTTGTACAGTTAAAATTAATTAATAGAATTCATAGGTCAGAAACGAATACCGATTATACTACTGACACTATTAATGGAAAATACTCATTGAAGATGAGAGAGACTGGTTCCGGTGAAATAGGTGAATATATGAGAACAACGCCATACAACTTGAAGTTAGAGGCAAATAAGGTATATAAAATGAGTTTTAATTATATGCTTGATCCAGCAAATAATAATGCATATTCTGTTTCAGTGAAAGGCAATAACGGAGAAACTACTTTGTCTAATGTGAATATTACTTCAACTGTAAGCGCTCCAGAATATTCAACATTTACAAAGACGTTTGCTACTGGTGATTATGATGATACTTATATAGCATTTACAAAGAATGTTGGTGGAATGGTAGACTTTGTAATTGATGACTTTACAATTGATGTTTTAGATACAGCACCTGAACTTCAAGTTCCTACAGGATTAACAGCAATTGCAAATAGTAATTCTCAAATTACTGTAAATTGGAATGAAAGTGACCTTGCAACAGGATATGACATTGAAATTGATGGTAATGTAATTTCAGATATTACTTATCCATATGTTAATTCAGGACTTGATGTAGGTTCTGATCACACATACAGAGTGAGAGCGAAAAATGCTACAGAAACAACTGATTGGAGTGAACCTGTAACTGCAACGACAAAAACTTCAATTATAATAGGTGCAGTAGCAGATTCATATGTACGTGATGGCGGTTCCGCAGGTAGTAATTACGGTACGGCTACTTATGCTGAAGTTAAGAACGATGCTACAGGTTATAAACGTGAATCTTATTTTAAGTTTGATTTCAGTAGTATCACTGAACCAGTGAGTGATGCAAAGATAGTATTAACACCTACAGGAATAAATCCTTCTGCACCTAAGATAAATGTTGAAATGGCAACTACTAATGATTGGAATGAATCAACTATTAATTGGAATAACAAGCCTGCAACAGATGGAAATCTATTAACTCAATGGACACCTAGTATGAGTAATCCATTAGAGGTTGATGTAACAGATTATATAAATGCAAATCTAAATAGCTTAGATAAAAATATTACAATTAAAGTATATGGTTCAGTACCAAAGGGGGGATCATCACAAGTAGATTTCAATACAAAGGAAGCTACTGATCAAAGCGTACGTCCTATACTTGAGTATAATTTAGTTCCTAGTGGTGTAGAAGAAGTTAATATTCAAACTAATGTAGGAGTAGCACCGAAGATGCCTACTACAGTTAATTTATTGTATCCTGATGGAAGTAAGAAAGTAGCTAATGTAACTTGGGAAGCTATAGATCCAAGTAGCTATGCTGAAGCAGGAAGTTTTGAGGTTAATGGAACAGTTGAGGGGAGCACTCTTACTGCAAAGGCAACTATAGAGGTTATAGAGAAAATAGTAGTATCAAAACCAAGAAAACTAAAAGCTAATGAAGTAACCACAGATTCGATAAACTTAACATGGGAAGCGCCAAGTAATACTAATGGATTAGTAGGTTACACAATTTATAAAGATGATAAGGTATTTGAAGAAATAGATGGAAAAACTAGTTATAAAGTAATAGGTTTAAAGGAAAATACTAAGTATAGTTTCAAAGTAGTAAGTAGATATTCAAATGGTGAGGTTTCAAAACCAATATCAAAGAATGTTAAAACTGCTAAAAAATAATATATATTAAGAAAAGAAAATATTAAACATTTAAAAAGTATAGAAATACCCTCTGGTTTTAATCAGAGGGATTTTCATTATTTAGTTTTAATATTATATAATGTAATAACTAAATTAAAATTTTAAAATAACTATTGATTCAATTATTCAAGAATTACTAAATTTAAAATAAATAATTATTGATTAAATTCCTCTAGAATTACTGAAAAGAACTGTTTTCTAAGTTATATCAGCAGTATTCTCATCAATTATTAATTTCTCATTTTTGATTTTTAATTCTTCAACATTTCCTAAGAAAAGAACTCTAAACAATTTAAATCTTCTTATTACATATATTGAAAAAGGTAAGCATAATGAACCTATAATAAGATTACTTACAAAAAAGATTGAGTAATTTTCAATTTTAAGTATTGTACTTATTAAAATCATTGATGCTATTTGAAAAAACCATGAGAAAATATAAATATCTAGGGAGTGTTGTCCAATAATTTTTAATATTCTATTTGATGAATTTATTTTTCTTGCTAAATTATAAACTAGTATTATTCCAAAAAATCCAGATATAAATATTAATAAATTAAGTAAATAAGGATTAATTGAAAAATTGCTAGTATAGATATATGTAGTAATACCAATTATTAAAATAGAAATAATTAAAAAATAACTTTTTTCAAAGAATACCTTTGACTCAGAATATAACTTTCTAAATATAATACCTAATAAAAAGAAAACTAAGAAAAAAGCAACTCTATTAAGAGCTAAAAAACTAATGGAGTTTGGAAAGAATATATTTAACATTATAGCTATTACTAAAGTACACTTAATAGGAATCTTTAAGATAAATGGAGCCAAAATATTAATAAATAGTAAGGTATATAAAAACCATAAGGCACCCATTATTCCATTCTCAGGGTATAAGAAAATTACTTTTATCATATCTATTAGTTCTTTAATTCCTACAGGTGAATTAGTTATTTCTTTTAAAATAACAATTAAAGCATTAGTTATTATCGAAATTGTTAAAAAGGGTAATCCTAATCGATAAATCTTCTTTCTTATAAAAGGTAAGTATTGTGTTTTTAAATTCATATTTAATAATTTTAATGACAGAAAACCTGATATAAAAAAGAAAACAGGCATATGAAACATATAAATAAATTGTACTATAAATTCATATATATCTGGACGTGGTAAAAATGAAGGTGTAGCAGCATGTCCAATAAAAACTAAAATTATTGCTATTCCTTTCATATAATCTATTTCATTAAAATAGTCTGGGTTTTTAAGCATTAGTATTCCTCCTAATAAATACAATTACAAAAATATAGAAACTATTGTAATTTAAATCAATAATAATCTTATTTAATATCTCAGCTATAAACTGATATCAATACTTTGTGCACAACCGTTTTAAACTTATTTAAATAAGTTGTGGACAATCATTTTAGATAAATTTTAATATATATATATAATAACTTTATACTAATTCCAATAACTTACCTACAACTATTTCATATTATAACATTGTTAGCCAATATTAAACATTATTAAATAAATATATATACTTTTAATTGATTTAATTTACTTTTAAATTATAAGGTGGCTAGTTTTAGCGAAGAAAAAAGTATTATGCTATAAAAATAAATAATATATAAAAATTCCCTTTAGTAAAAATAATAATTTTACTAAAGGGAATTAATTTTAATTAATTAACATTTTTGATAAACAAAGAGCTGAGGCTGATATAGCTCCAGTTGTATTAGAATATTTTTTAACTATAACATTTTGCTTGTTCTCTATAACTGATAAACTAATATTTTTATTTAAATATTCTTTTAATAAATCTGATAGCAATGGTTCCTTAAATAGTTCTCCATTAACTATAATTTTACTTGAGTCAATCATCATAGACAAATTATTTATAGTAATTGAAAGATATTTTATTGCAGAATGAAGTATAGTTATTATTCCAGCATCGCCTATACTATAGGCTTTTAATATAGTTTCTATTGTTATTTTGCTCTTATCTGCAACTAATTGCTTTAGGTATGTGGTTTCTGAATTATCAAAAAGTATTTGAGATTTTTTTATAATCCAAGCTTCACTTCCATAAGTTTGAAGACAACCTCTTTTACCACATTCACATAATTCACCTTCAGGATGAACAATTATATGTCCTATTTCTCCTACAAGAAAATTATCATCAGCATAAAGTTCTCCATTATACATATATGAACAAAACATTCCTCTACCAACGTGGAAGAATATAAAATTATCGTCAGTACCATTAGAATTAAATAATCTTTCAGCTAATGTCATACACTTAACATTGTTTTCAAAATAAATTGGTAGATTAATTTTATGTAATAAAATTTTAATATCGAAATTTTTCCAAAAGGAATTATTACTAATAATTGATTTAGCTTTTTTATCAAAATGACCAGGAAGTGCTATACCAATTCCTTCTGGGTTATATTCTTCGCAAGATTTCACGAAATTGTTCAATTCACTAGTGTAAAATTCTTCTGTTAAAGTTTTTTCTAAATCATAGCTAGCTAAATGAATAATTTTTTCTTTTAAAATTTTACCAAGATTATCAGTTAAACAAAATGATATATATTTTGGAGATAATTCGCTTCCTATATAAAAACTATGATTAGAAGATATGCCTAACAGTATTTTTTTTCTTCCTGATTTACTTTCTTCAGGTACAACTTCTCCAATTTCATGTATAAGCTTTTCTTGAATCATATTACCAGTGATTTCGCTAACTGTTGCAGGTGTAATTCCAGTTTCCTTTGAAATATCAATTCTAGAAATAGGTCCTTTAGCGTATATTTTATCTAAAATTTTAAATCTTAATTTTTGCTGTTTTTTTGTAAGTTTCATAAAGATCCTCCTTCTTTTAATAATATTATACAGTATTGATTATAATTTATAAACAATTATGCGAATTTTACCCACAAATATCGTTGACAGATTATAAATTATAATATATTATTT